>Ga0184637_10000758_pt1 | contig 23193 bp, 17 predicted proteins | sample PLM3_127_b2_FD_133143 | JGI IMG/M metagenome (GOLD analysis project Ga0184637, IMG submission 133143) | Groundwater sediment microbial communities from an aquifer in East River, Colorado, USA - PLM3_127_b2 | ecosystem: Environmental > Terrestrial > Soil > Riparian zone | place: USA: East River... | reverse complement strand
GGATCCGCCGCGGGCGCGCCCGCCGCCGCGGCCGCGCGCTCCAGCGCCTCGCGCGGGCGGCCGAGCCGGAGGAGGACGAACGCCGCGGCCTGCTCCAGCTCCGGGTCCCCGGGCCAGCGCCGAACGTGCGCGAGCAGCACGTCGGCGGCCTCCGTGAGCCGCCCGGCGCGCGCGAGGGCGCCGGCGAGCTGGTAGACGTAGTCGGTCGCCGACGGTGCCCGCGCGACGAGCTCGCGCAGCTCGGAGATCCCGCGCTCCGGGTCGCCCGCCGCGAGCAGGATCACGGCCGCCTCGCGCCGGAGCTCGAGGGACGGGTTCCCGGCGAGCAGGGCGCGCGCCCGGCTCGCGGCCTCCGCGCCGCGCCCGGCGTGAAAGGCGGCGAGCATCTCCGCGAGGGCGCGCCGGCCCGGCTCGCGCGCGACGGCCGCCATCGCCTGCAGCTCGTCCACGCCCTCCGCGGCGCGGCCGGCGCCGAGCAGCACCATCGCGAGCTGATAGCGGGCGGAGGGGCTCGAGGGCGCCTCGTGCACCGCGGCGGTCCAGAGCGCGAGGTCGTTCTCGAAGGCGCCCGCCCTGCGCGCGGTGGAGGCGGCGAGGAGCAGCGCGACCGCGCCGGCGGCGGCGGCGCCCCAACGCGAGCGGGCGCGCAGCCGCTCGAGCCCGTACGCGCCGAGGGCGGCGGGGCCCATGAGCGGGAGGTACTGGAGGTGGTTGGACGCGGGGGCGGCGGCGAGGAACGCCATGTCCACGAGCCCGAGCACGGGCGCGACCATCGCCGTGTGGTACCCGAGCGCGAGGAGCCAGGGCTTGCCACCGCGGTCGCGCAGCAGGGCCAGGAGCGCGGCGGCCGCGACGAGCCCGGCGAGTGGCATCCAGAAGAGCAGGGCGCCGGGATCCGCCGGCCAGGGCGGGTAGAGGACCGCGAGCCGGACCGGCACGAGCGCGGTCCGCAGGTAGGTGAGGGCCGCCCAGGCCGCGCCGCCGATCCGGTCCGCCGCGCTGCGGGCGATGGCGACCTCTCCTACCATGGCTTCCCCGTGCTGGAACGCGACCGTCACGAGGCCGCCCGCGAGCGCCAGCGCGACGAAGGGGAGGGTGGCGAGGACGTCCCGCCGCTCGAGGCGCCCGGCCCGGAGCCACGCCACCGCGAGGAGGACGACCGGGAGCGGGACCGCGGAGGTCTTGGCGAGGAGCGCCGCCGAGAACAGGGCCAGCGCGAGCGCGAGGTGGAGCGCGCGCCGCGCGTCGAGCCAGCGGACCCAGCAGAGGACCGCGCCCAGGAACGGGACGGCGGAGAGCACGTTCTTCCGCTCGGAGATCCACGCGACCGACTCGACGGTGACCGGGTGGACCGCGAAGAGCAGCCCGGCGAGCCAGGCGCCGGGCACCCGCAGCGCGCGCAGCGCGCGCCAGAGCAGGACCGAGGCGGCGGCGTGCAGCGCGACGTTCACGGCGTGGTAGCCGGCCGGCGCCTTCCCCCACACCCGCCACTCGACCCAGAAGCTCGTGAAGGTGAGGGGCCAGTAGTCCTTCCCGGCGCCGAGCCAGATGGCGGAGAGCGGGCCGCGCAGCAGCCGGCCGCTCTCGACGAGGCCGTGATCGTCCCAGACGAACCCGGCGCCGAGCGTGCGGGCGAAGACGGCCGCGGCCGCAGCGGCGATCGCGATCCCGGCGGCGAGCTCGCGCCGCGGGCGGTCCGGGAGAGCGTGCATCGCGGCGGCGGGTTGTACCACACGGGCTGCGCGCACCCGGGGGAGCCCAACCCCGCGCAGCCGTCGAGGCGAAAATCCTCACCCGGATCAGCAACTCCGGCGGCTCCAGCGTTCCCGGTCGATACCGCACGAGTTTCGCGGCTGGGTCCCTGCCGTGTTGCTTTGCGCAAGCGTTGCGTCTTTTCACCCACGCGGATCCGCGAGATCACGCACTGCCGCCTACCGGCACATCGCTTGCTCCCGCGGCCCCCGAATCGGTGAAAGGGGCGTTCGCATGCTCGTCGCCGTGGGCCTGAACCGGAAGAGCGCGACGGTCGCAGACCGCGAGGTGCTCGCGCTGCCTGCCGATCGGCTCGACGAGGTGCTCACCGGTTTCTCGGCCCTCGGCGGCGTCGATGAGGTCGCCGTCCTCTCCACCTGCTACCGGGTCGAGATCTTCGCGGCCACGCGCTGCCCCTCCGCCGCGACCGTCGCGCTGCGCGCGGCCCTCCAGGCCCGCGCCGGCCGCGAGCTGCCGCTCTTCGAGGTGCATGGAGAGGAGGCCTTCCGGCACCTCGTCCGCGTCACCTCGAGCCTCGAGTCGGCGATCCTCGGCGAGCCACAGATCCAGGGGCAGGTGAAGGACGCCTTCCAGCGCGCGATCGACGCCGGGGCGGCCGGCAAGGAGCTGGTGGCGGTCCTGAACCGCGCGCTCCAGGCCGCGAAGCGCGTGCGCACCGACTCCGCCGTGGGCCGCGCCGGGGTCTCGTGGGGCCACGCCGCTGCCGCGCTCGCGACGAAGGTCCTCGGCCCGCTCGCGAACCGCCGCGTGATCGTGGTGGGCGCGGGCGAGATGGCTCGCCTCTCCGCCCAGCATCTCGCCGAGCAGAAGGCGCGCATCGTGGTGCTCAACCGGACGCTCGCGAACGCCGAGGCGCTCGCGCGCGAGGTGGGGGGCGAGGCGCGGCCGCTCGAGTTCCTGGAGGAGGAGCTCGCGACGGCGGACGTGGTGGTCTCGGCGGCTCCGGTGGCCCCGGCCGCCTTCGCGCCCGGCCCGATGCTCCGGCTCCTCAAGGCTCGCCAGCGCCGGATCGTGCTCGTGGACCTCGCCGTCCCGCGCGCCATCCCGGTGGAGACTGGCCGGCTGCCCGACGTGTACCTCTGCGACGTGGACGATCTCGACCGGGTCATGAAGGCGGCGCTCGCGGAGCGCGAGGCCGCGCTGGGCGACGCCGAGCGGATCGTCGACGACGAGGTGGCGAAGTACGTCCGCGCGGAGGCGGAGCGCCGCGCGGCTCCCCTCATCCAGGAGATCAGGACTCGCGCGAGCGCCATCGCCAAGGAGGAGGTCGAGCGCACGCTCCGCCGCCTGGGCGAGGACCCGGAGCTCGCTCGCCGGCTCGACGCCATGGCGGGGTCGATCGTTTCCAAGATCCTCCACCACCCGAGCACCCGGCTGCGGCAGGCCGTATGCGACGGCGGGCGTGGAGAGGCGCTCGTCGCGGCGGCGTGCGAGATGTTCGATCTCTCCGTCGCGCGCCCCAGAAACGTCGCCTGACGCCCGGGCCGCGCGGGCTTTCCCGGCGGCCCGGACCCTGCGATGATGGGCGGCGAGCCCTCCCCCAGGCCTCCCCAGGATGAGTCTCTTCACACGCTTCTATCAGCGGCTGGATTCGAGCATCCGGACGCGGATCCTGCTGCCCACCTCGCTGCTCTTCGCGGTGACGCTCTCCGCGATGGTCGCGGCGGCGGTGCAGTCGTACGGGGCGGACCTCGACCGCTCGCGCCGGGAGCGGGCGGAGCTCTTCACGGAGATGGTGGCGACCGGGGTCTCGAACACCATGCTCGCCGGCCAGCCCCGCCAGGTGCCGGCGCTGCTCGAGGCGCTCGTCGCGCACCGGACCGATCTCCTCTCGGCGAGCCTGGTCGCCCCGAGCGGCCACGTCTCGGTCTCGTCGAGCCCGCTCATGGTCGGCAGCGTCCCGTGGCTCGAGCTGCAGCGCGTGACCCAGACCACCATCGTCGAGTCGCCGAGCGGCGATCCCGAGGAGTACGCGGTCATCTACCCGATCCGGAACGAGGCGTCGTGCGTCCGCTGCCACGGCGACCACACGTCCGTGAACGGCTGGCTCGACCTGCGCTTCACCCGGGCCGCGGTGGTCACCGCGCGGCGCGAGGTGGCGAAGCTGCTCATCGCCTGGGCCGCCGCGGCGCTGGTCCTCCTCATCGCGATCGCGTTCTGGCTGGTCGGGCGCGAGGCGGTCGCGCCGCTCCAGCGGCTCGTCGGCGCCATGCGCCGCGCGGAGGCGGGGGAGCTCACCGTGCGGGCGGACGAGGGGCGCCCCGACGAGCTGGGTGTCGCCGCGCGCAGCTTCGACGCGATGCTCTCGGCGCTGCGCCGCAGCCAGGCGGAGCTCGAGGCCTTTTACCGCGAGCGCATGGTGAGGGCGGACCGGTTCGCCGCGGTGGGCGAGATCGCGACCGGGCTGGCGCACGAGATCAAGAACCCACTCGCGGGCCTGTCCGGCGCGCTGGAGCTGCTCGCCGAGGACCTCGCCAAGGACCCGCGCCAGGCCGAGGTCGTGGGGGAGATGCGCCACCAGGTCCAGCGGCTCACGGGCACGATGGAGAGCCTGCTCGACTTCGCGCGGCCGCCCAAGGCGCGGCTTCGCGTCACCGACGTGGGCGGCTCGCTCGAGAAGGTGCTGTTCCTCATCCGCCAGCAGTGCCGGGGCGGGTGCGTCACAGTGAGCGACGAGCTCACCCGCGATCTGCCGGCGGTGCTGGCGGACCCCGCCCAGCTCGAGCAGGTCTTCCTGAACCTCTGCCTGAACGCGTGCCAGGCGATGAGCGGGCAGGGCACGGGCACGCTCACGCTCCGCTCCCGGGCGGACGAGGGCACGGTGGCGGTGGAGATCTGCGACACCGGGCCCGGCATCCCGCCCGACCTGCGCAACCAGGTCTTCAAGCCGTTCTTCACGACCAAGCGGGAGGGCAACGGGCTCGGGCTCGCCATCTCGGCCCGCATCGTCGCGGAGCACGGCGGGCACATCGGCTACCGGTGCCCGCCCGAGGGCGGAACCGTGTTCACCGTGACGCTCAAGCAGGCGCGCGGCGCGCGCGCGACGGAGCACGCAGCATGACCGCCCCCGCGGCCGCACGCGTCCTGGTGGTGGACGACGAGAAGCTCATCCGCTGGTCGGTCTCCGAGCGGCTCCAGCGGAGCGGGTACGAGGTGCTCTCCGCGGAGTCGGGCGAGCAGGCGCTCGAGCTCGTCGCCTCCTCTCCGCCGGACGTGATGCTGCTCGACGTGAAGCTGCCGGGCATCGACGGCGTGCAGACGTTGCAGCGCGCGCTCGGCCTGCACCCCGAGCTCACCGTCCTCATGATGTCCGCCCACTCCACCGTGGACGTGGCGGTCGAGGCGATGAAGCACGGGGCGATGGACTTCCTAGTGAAGCCCTTCCCGTTCCAGGCGCTCGACGCGGCGGTGGAGCGCGCGATCTCCACGGCGCGCACGCGGCGGCAGATCTCGAGCCTCGGCGCCGAGCAGAAGAACGGGGGCGCGCTCGAGGCGATCGTCGGGGGCTCCGCGGTCATGGAGCAGGTCCGGACCATGATCTCCCGCCTCGGCGCGAGCGACGCCACCACCGTCCTCATCGAGGGGGAGAGCGGGGCGGGCAAGGAGGTCGTGGCCCGCGCGATCCACTTCCAGAGCGGGCGCGCCGACCGGCCCTTCCTGCAGGTGAACTGCGCGGCGCTGCCGGAGCACCTGCTCGAGTCGGAGCTGTTCGGTCACGAGCGCGGCGCCTTCACCGACGCCCACACCCAGAAGCGCGGCCTGTTCGAGAGCGCGGAGGGCGGCTCGGTGATGCTGGACGAGATCGGCGATCTGCCGCCGGGCGGTCAGGCGAAGCTGCTGCGCCTGCTCGAGAACAAGACGTTCCGGCGCGTGGGCGGCGTCACCGAGCTGCGCACCGACGTGCGCGTGATCGCCGCGACCAACGTCAACCTCGAGGAGCGGGTCAGCGAGGGGCGCTTCCGGGCCGACCTCTTCTTCCGGCTCAACGTGGTCCGGATCGTGGTGCCGCCGCTGCGCGAGCACCCGGAGGACGTCCCGACGCTCGCGGCCCACTTCATCGTGCGCTTCAACGCCGAGATGAAGCGCCAGCTGAAGGGCGTGAACTCCGCCGCGATGGACATCCTCAAGAGCTATCACTGGCCCGGCAACGTGCGCGAGGTGCGCAACGTCATCGAGCGCGCCTTCATCCTGCACGCCGGCGCCGACGAGATCCGGCCGGAGCACCTCTCGCCCGAGCTGCGCAAGGTGGCAGGGGCGCGCCGGCCGCCGGGAGCGGCCCCCGCGGCGAGCGAGGGGCTCGTGCTCGACGACGTGGAGCGCAAGCTCATCGCGGAGGCGATGGAGCGCGCCAGCGGGAACCAGTCCAAGGCGGCCCGGCTCCTCGGCGTGTCGCGCGACACGCTCCGCTACCGGCTCAAGAAGCACGGCATGGCGTAGCGCGCCGAGCCGGCGAACGACCTGCTCGCCGCGGCGAACGACCTGCTCGCCGCGGCGCGCGGCGACCATCGCGACCTGCTACGCGGCGTCCTCGAGCTCGCTCGGGTCGGCGCCCGGCTGCCACTCGATCTCGCCGGTGAGCGCCTGCAGCTCCTGCTTCAGCTTCTCCTTGGCGCGGATCTCGAGCTGGCGCGCGCGCTCGCGCGAGAAGCCGAAGTGCTCCCCCAGCTCCTTGAGCGTGAGCGGCCGATCGCTCATCACCCGCTGCTCGATGATGTACCGCTCGCGCGCGTCGAGGCGCGCGAGCGCCTCGACGACGCGCCCCGAGACGAGCTTCGCCTCCTGCGCGTCGGAGAGCTCGGCGTCCTGCGTGGGCGCGCCGCTCGCCACGAAGTCGATGTGCGCGTGGTCGCCGTCCTCGCCCATCGGCGCGTCGAGTGACAGGTCGCGCCCGTCGAGCCGAAGCTCCATCTCCTGCACCTCGGCGGTCTTCACGCGCAGGCGCTTGGCGATCTTGCCGGCGTCGCGGCCGTCCGAGTCGGCGCCGTGCTCGGCGCTCGTCCGGTCGAGCTCGCGGCGGGTGCGGCCGAGGGAGAAGAAGAGCTTCCGCTGGGCCTGCGTCGTCCCGAGCTTCACGAGGGACCACGACTTGAGGATGTAGTTCTGGATGTAGGCGCGGATCCACCACACCGCGTACGAGATCAGGCGGATGCCCTTGTCCGGATCGAACTTCTGCACCGCCTTCATGAGGCCGATGTTCCCTTCCTGGACGAGGTCGGGGATGCGGAAGCCATAGGAGCGATACTCGTATGCGACCTTCACGACGAAGCGGAGGTTCGCGGTGATGAGGCGGTGCGCCGCGCGGGTGTCCGCCGTGTCGCGGAAGGCGCGGGCGAGGGTCTGCTCCTCCTCGACGGTGAGCAGCGAGAACCGGTTGATCTCGGCGAGGTAGACGTCGAGGGCGCTGCTCGGGCGCGGGGCGGAACGGGTCATCTGGGCACCTCGGTTGGCGAGCGGGGGCGACCTGGGTAGATAGCAACGCACATGCCGCAATCGGGTACAAGATTCCAGTCGTGATTTCGGACGCTTGCCTGATGGCTCGGCTGTCTATTACAGATTTGGGGGCTGTAAAACATACCGCTTTTACGAAACGGCTCTCCCGCAGGCATTCCAGGCTGTAAATCCTTCATGGGGCGTACACACTCAATTTCCGTGTCCAGAGCATGCCCCACTTGCGGATGCCGGGCGGCCAACCCATTGTCAGAACGCACGCTTGCCGATTCCGCCCCGAGGTGGGCGCCAAGACGGAGCCACCATGGAGACCGGGCCAGGGCCGACGGCGGCCCCTGAGCACGAGGTGCGACAGCCAGATCGGGGCGAGGTGTCCCGTAACGGGGAGGCTCCCGGCGCGCATCGCGGAGCGTACCTGGGGTTCGTGGCCCACGAGGTCCGTAACCCGCTCTCGACCGCCCTCTGGAGCGCCGAGCTGCTCGCGCGGATGCCGGCGACGGAGCGAGGGGGCGCGCGCGGCGAGAAGCTCTCTGCCATGTGCCTGCGTTCGCTCGCCCGCGTCCGGCAGCTCGTCGAGGACCACTTCCTTTGCGAGCGGCTGGACGTCGCGGGGCTCCCGTTCCGCCCCGAGCCGCTCGACGTCCGGGAGCTGCTCGAGGCGATCGTCGCGCGACGGCCCCCCGGGTCGCCCACGATCGAGCTGCGCATCGCTGGACTCGTGGCGGTGGAGGCGGATCGGATCCTGCTGGAGCGGACGCTCGATGCGCTCGCCTCGCTCGCGGGGCGAGAGGGCGCTCCCGTGATCGTCGACGCCGCGACCGAGGAGGCGGTCGTGCGCGTCACGTTCAGCGGCCATCCAGGGACGTGGGAGCTGCTGGAGGATCCCCGCAAGGGCTCACCGGGCGAGCCGCGCGGACGTGCGCTCGCAGGTCCGCTTGCCCGGCGGGCCACCGCTGCGCTGAGGGGGGCCCTGAGGGTAGAGGAGGGCGCTTTCGTGCTCGCGCTCCCCGCGCCTGCGTATACTCCCCGCGCTCCATGACCGCTCGGCACCTGGTGCTCGTCGTCGACGACGACCCCGACATCCTCGACGCGATCTGCGACATCCTGCTCGCCGAAGGCTACCGGGTGGTGCCCGCCCGCAACGGCCTCGAGGCGCTCGAGCGCGTCCGCGCCGAGTGGCCCGCGCTCATCCTGCTCGACCTCATGATGCCGGTGATGGACGGCCTCTCCTTCGCGCACGCGCTGCGGGAGGGCTACGGCAACCACCGCATCCCCATCGTCGTCATCTCGGCGGACGGCAACCCGGCGCGCGCGGCGTCCATTGGCGCCCAGGGCTACCTCGCGAAGCCCTTCGACATCGACACGCTGCTCGTCCAGATCGCGAGCATGACGGCGGGCGAGTCGCCCGCTGCGCCGGCCTGACGAAAACCCCCGGCGTGTCGCGGCCTTCGCAGGCTCGAGCCCCTTGACACCCGCCGCACCGCCCGGTAGAAGGCTCACCCTTTCCAAGGCACGTCCTCCGCGGCCCTCACGACGCGCGGCGGACCAATGCGAGGTGTGAACATGGCGACCGGGTTGATCGCGAAGAAAGTCGGGATGACGCAGATCTTCACGCCGGAGGGCGACTGCGTCCCCGTGACGGTGCTCGAGGCCGGGCCCTGCACGGTGGTGCGCCGCAAGACGGCGGAGAAGGACGGCTACGACGCCGTCGTGCTGGGCTTCGGCGTGGTGGACGAGAAGCACGCGCACCGGCTCACGAAGCCGGAGGTCGGCGTCTTCAAGAAGGCGGGCACCCCCATCTTCCGCCACCTCAAGGAGATCCGCGTCAAGGACGCGAAGCTCCTCGGCGACCTCAAGACAGGCGACGTCCTCACCGTCGACAAGGTCTTCAAGGACAAGCAGCGGATCGACGTCACCGGCATCACCAAGGGGCGCGGGTTCACGGGCGTCATGAAGAAGTGGGGCATGAAGGGCGCGGCCCGCGACAGCTCGACGGCGCACGAGCACCACCGGCACGTCGGCGCGATCGGTCAGCGCAAGACGCCCGGCAAGGTGTGGAAGGGCAAGCACCTCCCCGGTCAGTACGGCGTGGACACCGTCACGATCCAGAACCTCACCGTCGTGGGGATGGACGCGGCGACCAACGTGCTGCTCGTCTCGGGCGCGATCCCGGGCCACGCGGACGGGCTCTGCTTCGTGAACACGGCGGTGAAGGGCCAGCCGCGGGCGAAGCAGAAGCAGGAAGAGCGCGCGCGCGCCAAGCCGAAGGTCTAGGCTCCGCCCCGCAGCGTGGAAACGACGACGCCGCCCGGAAACAGGCGGCGTCTCGCGTTTCGGGGGTCCCCGTGCGGCTAGCGCCGCGCCGTGCCGCCTGCCGGCAGGGGAGGACCTACGGTGCGCTCGGCCTCGCGCCGGAGCGCCGCCGAGAACTCGGCGGGATCCCGCGCCTCCGCCGCGAGCCGGCCAGCGGCGCCCCGCAGCTCGCCGAGGACACGCCGAGCCTGGTCCGCCGTCACCGCCTCGAGTTGCCCGAACTCGCCGTCGAGGTAGCGCTGCGCGTAGACCACCCTGCGAGCGTGGTCGACGACCGAGAGGAGCACCCGCTCGCGCGACACGAACTGGCGGACCGCGGAGAGGTGGAGCGGCTCCGACGCGCCCCACGCGCCGACCACCGGGATGGCGACGTCCGCGACGAGCGCGGGATCGGAGCGGGCACGGTAGAGCTGCTCCTCGGCGAGGAAGCGGAGGGGGCCGTAGCCGGGCTCGATCCGTTCCACCCAGGCGAGGATCGGCGCCACCTCGCCGCTCGGGCGGCCGAGGACGAACCGCGCGTGCGCCTGGTCGAACGCGCGCCCCACGAGGAGGAGCCGATCCCACCGGTCGCCGTCCCGCGCCGAGGCGCCCGCGCTCAGATACGCCTCCGGGCTCTCGCGGAAGGCCGAGAGCGCCAGCACGTTCTCGCCGATGAGCGCGGCGTTTCCCTGGGACGCCGGCGCGCTGAACTCCAGCCACAGGTTGTCGTCGGTGTTCAGCACTCCGGTCGCCCCGAACCGGCGCGCGCCCTCCGTGCCCATGAGGAAGTGGTCGAGCAGGTCGCTGGCGGAGCCCATGTGGACGGCGGCGAGGTCTTCCTGGACGGCTTGCTCCCGCAGTCGAACGGACAACGCCGCCTCGTCGAGGACGAGCGGGTCGTTCGAGCCGACGAGCACGGCGTCGTAGTACGTCAGCCAGACGAGCACGTGGTCGAAGGCCGCCCCGAAAGAGCGGACCACCGTGGCGAGGTCCCGCGGGGTGAGCTCGTAGATGGGCAGCCACTGGCTGGCAATGCCGCCGCGGTCGAGCCGGGACGCGACGGTGCGGAAGTACTCGACGGTGTAGAGGTAGCCGGCGCCTCCGGACCAGGGGTGGATCGGATCGGCGGAGATGACGTCGAACTTCTCGCTCGTCGTCGAGAGGAAGTTGCGCCCGTCGTTCAGCACCACCTCGAGCTTCGGATCGTCGAGCACCCGGTGGTTCCAGCGCTCGAACGCGCGCGCGACCCCGAGCATCCCCTCCTCGATCTCGCCGAGCACGAGCCGCTCCACCTCGGGGTGGATGGAGATCGAGCCGAGCGTCATCCCCGTGCCGGTCCCCAGCACGAAGACGCGCCGGGGATCGGGGTGGAGCAGCATCGGGATGTGGCCGAGCGAGCGCTGGAGCTGGACGTCGAGCGGCGACGTCGAGGCCTCGGTGCGGCCGTTGACGATGAAGCTCTGCGAGGAGCCGAAGAACCGGAGCGCGCTCACCGTCTCGTTCACGCCCTCTCGGTAGTAGAGGATCTCCACGTCCTGGAGCAGGTCCCGCGCGAGCTCCGCGTCGGTGAACTGGCGGGCGTTGTTGTTGAACGTCGCGAAGAACTTCTGGTCCCAGACCCGACCCCAGCCGGGGAGGGCGATCCTGAGCGCGAGCACGAGGAGGGCGGAGACGGCGACGACCCCGAGCGGCCAGCGGCGCGGCCCCGTGCTGGCCACCACCGCGAGCCCCATCGCGAGGTTGAGCACGATGAGCACGTGGAGCGAGCGCTCGATCCCGAGCACGTGGATGAGGACGAACCCGCTCGCGATGGGACCGAGGATCGCGCCCAGGGTGTTCGAGACCACGAGCCGGCCCACGGCGCGCCCGGCGTCCGCCTCGCCGCGCGTCCAGGCGGCGGCCGCCGCGGGGAAGGCGAGCCCCATGAAGAAGGCGGGCACCACCATGTACGCGAACGCCAGCGCCGCCGAGGCGAGCAGCCGCGCCCCGAACTCTGGGTGGCCCTCGCCGAGCAGGAGCGCCTGCAGACGCGTGGCGGCGAAGGGCAGGTCGCGCATGAACGTGGTCACCGCGAGCGCCGACACGCCGATCGCGAGCTGGGACGTCCCGAAGACGACCGCGCTCCGGCGGCCGGCGCGCGCCGGCTCCCGCGCGGCCGGGAGGAGGCCGAACGCGTGGCTCCCGAGGCCGATGCCGGCGAGGAAGGCGGCAAGCATCAGCGCGAAGCTGTACGCCGAGGTCCCCACGACGAGCGTCAGCATCCGCGTCCAGAGCACCTCGTACCCGAGCGCGCAGAAGCCGGAGACGCCGATCCCGAGGAGCGCGAGACGCGCCGGCAGGCCGGGCGCCTCCGGTGCCGGCGGGCGCCGCTCCTCCGGCTGAGGGCGCGGCGCCGGCGCCGTGGTCAGGCGATCCAGCAGGATCGCGGCGCCGCCGACGAGCCCGCTCGCGGCGGCGGCGACCAGGATCGTGCTCGTCACCCCGAGCCAGCGCAGGAGGAAGAAGCCTCCGATGACGGTCCCGGCCACCGCGCCGAAGGTGTTGAAGGCGTACAGCGCGGAGAGCTGCCGTGCGAGCCCGCCGGGCTGGCGCGCCACGAACCGGCTCAGGACCGGCAGCGTTCCGCCCATGAGCGTGGTCGGCACCAGCGTCGCCGCCGCCGCGAAGAGGGTGCGCGCCGCGGTCAGAAGCACCGGGTGATCGCCGACGGCCCGCGCCACGGGCACGTAGAGCCGCGGGTACACCTGCATGAGCCCCAGGAACACCAGCGCCATCGCCGCGATCCCGAGCTCGAGCAGCCCGTAGAGCCGGAGGGGCCGCGCGCTGCGGTCGGCGCGGCCGCCGAAGATCGCGCCGCCGAGCGCGAGCCCCCCCATGTACGCGGCGAGGACGGTCGTGACGGCGAGGTGAGACGCGCCGACCACCAGCCCGAGCGACCGGACCCACGCGACCTCGTACACGAGCGCGGCGGCGCCCGACGTGAAGAAGAGCACCAGGATGACGAGGCGAGGCACGGTGGCTCCGAGCGCGCGGAACGAGCGCCCCTGCGGCGCTGGAACGGCGCTGGGGATGTCGTACCCCGGGGCCCCGCGGGGCGTCAAAGCGGCGTGCCGCCGCGAAGGCTCACGAGGCGGAGGCCGCGCCCTTCTTGCGGTTGCGCTCGAGCTTGTAGCGCTGCGTCGGGTCGAGGAACTTCTTCCGCAGCCGGATGGAGTGCGGGGTCACCTCGACGAGCTCGTCCTCGGCGATCCACTCGAGGGACGCCTCGAGCGAGATGTCCCGCGGCGGCGTCAGGATCACGTTCTCGTCGCGCCCCGAGGCGCGGATGTTGGTGAGCTTCTTCTCCTTGCAGATGTTGAAGTCGAGGTCGTTGTCGTGGCTGTGCTCGCCCACGATCATGCCGGTGTAGACCTTGTCGCCCGCCTTCACGAACAGCGAGCCGCGCTCCTGCGCGTAGAAGCAGGCGTAGGCCACCACCGCGCCCTCGCGGTCGGAGACGATGGCGCCCGTCTGGCGCTTCTCGATCCGCCCCTGCCACGGCTCGTAGCCGTCGAACTGCGAGGACATGATGCCCTCGCCGCGGGTGAGGGTGAGGAACTCGCCGCGGAAGCCGATGAGGCCGCGCGCGGGGACGCGGAACTGGAGGCGGGTGCGCCCGGAGCCGAGCGGCTGCATGTCCACCATGCGGCCGCGACGCGTGCCCATGCTCTGGGTCACGCCGCCGACCGCCTCGGCGGGGAGGTCGCACACGAGCAGCTCCATCGGCTCGTGCACCTCGCCCTCGATCGTCTTCAGCACCGGCTCGGGGTTCGAGACGGTCAGCTCGTACCCCTCGCGCCGCATGTTCTCGACGATCACAGCGAGCTGGAGCTCGCCACGGCCCACCACCTTGAAGGCGTCGGGCGTCTCGGTCTCCTCCACGCGGATCGACACGTTCCGGTACGCCTCGCGGAAGAGCCGCTCGCGGAGGTTGCGGCTCGTGACGTACTTGCCCTCCTTGCCGGCGAACGGGCCGTCGTTCACCTTGAACACCATCGACATCGTCGGCTCCTCGACGCTGATGCGCGGGAGCGCGAACGGCGCGGAGGGGTCCGCGAGCGTGTCGCCGATGCCGACCTCCTCCGCGCCGGCGATGCAGACGATCTCGCCGGCGCCGGCGTCCTTCACCTCGACCCGCTTCAGGCCGTCGTAGGCGTACAGCCGGACGACCTTCGCCTGGACCACCTTCCCCTCGTCGCGCAGCACGGAGATGGCGTCGCCCTCGTGGATGACGCCCGAGGCGACGCGCCCGATGGCGAGGCGGCCGACGTACTCGTCGTAGTCGAGGTTGTCGACCAGCATCTGCATCGTCTGCAGCTCGCCCGCGGGCGGGGCGGGGATATGCGAGAGGATCGCGTCGAAGAGCGGCTTCAGCGAGTCGGCCTCGAAGGCGCCCTGCACCGTGTGCGCGGCCTTGCCCTCGCGGGCGATGGCGTAGATCACGGGGAAGTCGATCTGGTGCTCGTTCGCGCCGAGGTCGATGTAGAGCGAGTAGACGAGGTCGAGGACCTCCTTCGCGCGCGCGTCCTGGCGGTCGACCTTGTTCACCACCACCACCGAAGGGAGCCCGAGCGCGAGCGCCTTGGAGAGGACGAAGCGCGTCTGCGGGAGCGGCCCCTCCGCCGCGTCCACCAGCAGGAGCACGCCGTCGACGAGCCGCAGCGCGCGCTCCACCTCGCCGCCGAAGTCGGCGTGACCGGGGGTGTCGACGATGTTGATCTTCACGCCCTTGTAGGTGACGGCGGTGTTCTTCGCGAGGATGGTGATGCCCTTCTCGCGCTCGAGATCGTTCGAGTCCATGACCCGCTCGACCATCGTCTCGTTGGCCCGGAAGACGCCGGCCTGCCGCAGCATGTAGTCGACGAGGGTGGTCTTGCCGTGGTCGACGTGCGCGACGATGGCGACGTTGCGGATCTGCTCGCGGGGGGTCATCCAGTCCTCTGGTAAAAGGCCCGGACATATAGTCGTTTCGGGTCGGTGGGGGCAAGCGGGTCCTGGCGTCGGCCCGGGCTCGCGGCCACCCGACCCGGCGCTCGCCGCGGCGCGCGACCCGTCGGCGGCGCCGCGAGGCCGCGGACCTACATGAAGCCGATCCGGCGCGTGGAGGCGAGCACGCGCGCGACGTCGTCCAGGATCCGCATGAGCCGGCACGCCTGGAGGAACGCGAGCGTCTCGCGCTCAGGCAGCTCGGAGAGGCGCACGAGGTCCGCCACGCTCTTGGTCCCGTCGGCGACCGCCAGGAGCCGGGCCTCGGCCGTGTGCAGCCGCAGCGCGTACAGCTCGAAGGCGGGGTCGGGGCCGGGCGCGAGGTGGGCCTCCGCCGGCAGCTCGCCGCGCAGCCGCGGCAGGGTGGCCGTGTGGCGCACGCCGTCGAGCACGAGGTCGCCCATCGGCACGGCGATGGGGACGCGCTTCGCGGGCGGCCGGCCGAGCTGGAACGCGTAGCGCCCGTCCCGCCACTCGAACGTGGACCACGCGATGGCGCGAACCTGCCCGGCGACCAGCTCCGCGCGGCGCGCGGGCGTGAGCAGGTCCGCGACGAGCAGCGCCTCCGCGGTGCCGCGCTCCGGGAACTGGGCCTTGAGCGCCTCGAGCTGGACGGCGGTGACGAGGCCGCGCCGGATGCAGATCGCGCCGAAGCGCTCGGCGCCCACGTTGGACGCGGCGTAGACGGGCACGCCCCGCTCCACGACCAGGAACTTCCGCACCGGGCCGCGCTCGAGCGTGAGCGCACCAGTGGCCTGGCCGACGTGGAGGGCGACGAGGAGCCGCGGGACGGTCGTGCTCCCGAGCTCGCCGCTGCGCGGGGGCGGCGCGGGGATGGCGGAGCGGGGCGCCGCCGGCGGCTCGGGGAGGCGGGTCGCGAAGCCGTCGCGCGCGGCCGCGGGGGACGGCGCCGGGGGCTCCTCCAGGATCGGCACCGGCGCGTCGGCGGCGATGGTTTCGGGCAGCTCGGCGGGGCCGAGCGGGCGCGCGCCGGTGACCTCGTCGGCCGCCTCGGCCTCGACGACGCCGGGTGCGGGGGCGCCGGCCGCGAGCGCCACGGCGGCGACGAGCGCCTCGAGCGGGAAGGGCTTCTCCAGGAAGTCGGCGGCGCCGAGCTTGCGGATCGCGTCGCCGGCGCGGCCGCCGCGGTAGACCCCCGAGACGGCGACCGTCGGCACCCTCTCGCGGACGAGCGCCTCGACGAGCGCGCCGCCCGGCTGGTCCGCGACGGGCAGGTCCACCACCGCGGCGTCCGGTGCCTGGGCCTCCACCGCGGCGAGCGCCGCCCGCCCCGTGCGGGCGCGCACCACGTCCCCGCCGAGACGGGCGAGCGCCTGCGCGACGAGCGCGGCGAGCTCGTGGTCCTCGGAGACGAGGAGGAGGCGCTTGCCCCGGAGCGGGAGGTGCACGGCGCCGCAATCTACCACGCGCGGGGCGGCGCTCCCGCGCCGCTGGCGTGGCCGCGGGGGCGGCGCTACCCTCCGCGCCGTGCCGCCCGGCTTTCACCATCTGGCGCTCCAGTGCGCGGACCTCGAGCGCTGCGAGCGGTTCTACCGCGAGGTGCTCGGGCTGCCGGTCCTGCGCCGCTGGCCGCGCGAGGAGGGCGGCGACCGCAGCGTCTGGCTCTCGGTGGGCGCGTCCGCGGACGCGGGCTTCCTCGCGCTCGAGCGGGCCGACGCGCCGCCCGAGCCGCGCCCGTGGCGCGACGGGACGCCGGGCCTGCACCTCGTGGCGCTCCACATCGAGCCGGGAGAGCGGCGCGGCTGGGAGGATCGCCTCGAGGCGGAGGGGGTGATGGTCGTCCACCGGACCCGCTGGACCATCTACTTCCACGATCCGGAGGGGAACCGGATCGGCCTCACCCACTACCCGCACGACGTGGAGCCCCGGTGACGGCTCCGTCCTTCGACCGGCGCCGCTACCGCAAGGACAACTACGCCTACCTCCTCGTCGCGGGCGACGACGCGGCGCTCGTGGACCCGGGCGACCCGGAGGTCGCGCTCGCGCTCTCGGCCGCGCACGGCGTCCGCCCGCGTTGGATCCTCCACACGCACGGCCACGGCGATCACACCGGCGGCTCCGCCGCGCTCCGCGCGCTGCTCGGCGCGCGGGTGCTCGGCCACGGCGCCGACGCGGCGTGGTTCGCGCCGGACGAGGACCTCGCGGGCGCGCGCTCGCTCGCCCTCGGCGCCCTGCGGCTCGGCGTCGTCCCCGCGCCCGGCCACACGCCCGGCTCGGTCCTCCTGGTCTTCGACGGCCGGGTCCTCACCGGCGACACGCTGTTCTGGGCGGGGGCGGGGAACTGCCGTCACGGGGGCGACCCGGCGCTGCTGGCGGAGACGCTGCTCGGCCCGGTGGCCGCCCTCGACGGCGCGCTCGAGCTCCACCCCGGCCACGACTACGCGCTCCTGAACCTGCCCTTCGCGCTCGACCTCGAGCCGGGCAACGCGGACGCGCGGACCCGGTTCGCCCGCGTGGAGGCCGCGAGGGCGGCGGGCGAGGAGCCCCCGGCGCCGACGCTCGCCGACGAGCGCGCGGTCAACCCGTTCCTGCGCGTGGAGGCCCCCGCGGTGCGGGAGGCCATCCGGGCGCGGGCGGGGGAGGAGGGCGGGCCCGCCGCCCGCCTCGTCGCGCTGCGCCGGCTGCGCGACGGCTGGTAGGGCGAGGTACGCCCTCCGGCGCCTGCCGGATCACGCCCAGTGAGCGCCGTCACATCTGCCGCGCGGCCGGGCCCGATAGGATGGCGGCCGGTGGGTGCTAGCATCTTGCGCCTGCCCGCCCGGTCGAGCCGGACGACACCGCGGGCCAAAGCCCGCCGCCGGAGGAAAGCCCCATGCGCCTCGCCCGAAGTCTCGCGCTCGCCGCCGGCGCCGCGCTCGTCGCGCTCGCGCCCGCGACGGCGCCCGCCGACCCCGGCAAGGTGGACTGGGGGCGGAAGGTGGTGACCTGCACCGGCAGCGGCGCCGCCAACCTCCGCGACGCGGACGGGAACCGGGCGGTGGCGCGCATCGGCGCGGAGAAGGCGGCGAAGCTCGACGCGCTGCGGAATTGCCTCGAGGGACTGCGCGGCGTGCGGCTCGAGTCGGGGCGCACCGTCGGCGGCGCGCTCCAGTCCGACTCGGCCCTCGCGGCGAAGGTCGAGGGGCTCGTGCGCGGCTTCCGCGTGGTCGGGAAGCCCCGCTACTACGACGACGGCGGCGTGGAGATGGACGTCGAGGTGCCGCTCGAGGGCGCGCTCTCCGACGCGCTCCTGCCGCGCTCCGAGCCCGCGTCCACGCCCGCGCCGGCCGGCGGCGCGCCGGCGGGGACGTCGCTCGTGGTGGACGCGCGGGGCCAGCGCGTGGTGCCGGCGATCGCGCCGCGGGTGCGCGACGAGGGCGGCCGGGAGATCTACGGGCCGGCGCTGCTCGGCGACGCGGGCCGGCGCGCCGGCGGCGCCGTCGCGTACGCGAAGGACCTCGACTCCGCGCGGCTCGCCCTCGGGCCGCGCCTCGGCGCCGCGCCGGTCGTCGTGAAGGCGGTCCGCGCCGAGGGCGCCGACCTCGTCATCTCCGCCGCGGACGCGGCCGCGCTCGCCGGGAAGGATCTCTCCTTCCTCGCCGAGGGGCGCGTCGTCTTCCTCGCCGACTGAAGCCCGGAGCCGCCGACATGAACCGCATCCTCCGCCTCGCGCTCGTCGCCGCCGCCCTCGCGGCCCCGCTGGCCCGCGGGGTCCGCGCCGACGACCCGATCCAGACCGCCGAGGCCACCGGCCAGGCCGCGTTCACCGGCGACCCGCTCGCCGCGCGCGAGCAGGCGAAGGACGACGCGCTGCGCGGCTGCGTGCAGCAGGTGGCGACCACGGTCGTCACCGCCGCCACCGAGACGGACCAGGCGCAGCTCCTGTCCGACCGGATCTACGCGCACTCGGTCGGCTACGTCCGGAAGTTCCAGATCCTCGAGGACCGGCAGGACGGGGACACCTGGCTGACGAAGGTCCGCTGCGAGGTCTCGGAGGCGAAGCTCGACGAGGACCTCCTGGCCGCCGGCATCGCCTACCGGCGGGACGGCATGCCGCGGGTGCTGGTGCTCGTCGCCGAGCAGGCCATCGACGCCACGCGCGCCTCGGGCTGGTGGCAGGGGGGCGGCAACGCCGCCGACCTGCGCGTCGTCGAGAACGCCTTCATGGACCGGATGGAGAAGTCCGGCTTCTCCTTCGTGGACGCCGAGGTGCTCCAGGGCAAGGTGCGCCTCGAGGTGGTCGGCGCGGATCCCAACGTGCAGCAGGCGCGCGACCTCGGCGTGAAGAGCGGCGCGGAGATCGTGGTGATCGGCCGCGCGATCGCGAAGCCGCTCGGGGAGTTCCCGCTCGACAACGGGACCTTCTACTCCGCGGCGGCGAACGTCTCGGCCCGCGCGGTGCGGACGGACACCGGCGAGGTCGTCGCCGCCGCCGAGTTCACGGGGACGGCGGGGCGGGGCTTCGATCAGACCACCGCCGGACGGAACGCGCTCTCCGAGGGCGGGCGGCAGCTCGCGCGCGAGCTCTTCTCGCGCATCGGCAGGGTCTGGGTCCGCGAGCAGTCCGGGCTGAGGCGGATCGCGCTGTCGGTGAAGGGGGTGGACGACTACGCGCGGCTCGCCGGGTTCAAGAACGCGCTCCTCCGGCGGGTGCGCGGCGTGAAGGACGTGCAGGAGCGGGCGATGGAGGACGGCCGCGCCGAGCTCGACGTCACCATCGCGGGGACGAGCCAGAGCCTCGCGACCGACCTCGCCACCCGCAAGCTCGAGGGGTTCGCGCTGAAGGTGAGGAAGGTCACGCAGGGCGCGATCGAGGTGGAGATCCGGTGACCGCCCGCGCTCGCAGCGGGCGCGCCGGCGCCCCGGCGGTCATCCTCGCCGTGCTCCTCGCGGGCCTCGCGCTCGCCGGCGCCGCGCGCGCCGGGGCGCCCGCGCCGGCGGGGACCGTCACCTTCCTCGCGGGCGAGGCCACCCGCAGCGCCGCGGGCGGCGCCGAGCGGCTCGCGATCGGCGCGGCGGTCCACGCAGGCGACGTGATCGAGACGGCAGGCCGGACGCGGCTCGAGGTCCGCCTCGCGGATCGCAGCCTGCTCCGGCTCGGCCCGCGCTCGCGCGCCGTGGTGGAGCGGGCGGTCTTCGGCGCGACGGCCGAGGATCGGAAGGTCTCCGCCAAGCTGCTCGTCGGCCAGGTCTGGGCGAACGTCGCGAAGGCGGTCGGCGGCGAGGCCCGCTTCGAGGTGCGGACCGAGAACGCCGTCGCGGGCGTGCGAGGGACCACCTTCCGGGTGGACGCCTCCGCGGATCGCTCGGTCGTGGTGAAGGTCTACAGCGGCACGGTCGCGGTCGCGGCGGGCCCGGTGCCCCGCCCGGCCCACCAGGGGCCGAAGCCCCAGCGGCGCCAGATCGAGGGGCCGGCGGAGGTGACCCGTGAGGAATGGGAGCGCATCGTGGGCGCGATGATGCAGCTGCGGGTCGGCGCGGACGGGGTGCCCGGCGTGCCGGAGCGGTTCGAGCCGCAGGGAGCGGACGCGTGGGAGCGGTGGAACCGGGAGCGAGACGCGGCGGCCCGCTGAGCGAGGCGGCGGACGCGGGCCCGTACACGCTCGCGAACGGCCTCACAGCCCTGCGCTTCGTCCTCGCGCCGGTCTTCCTGGTCCTGTTCGTGCGGGGCGACCACCTGCGGGCGCTCGCGGCCTTCGCCGCCGCCGCGGCGACCGACGTGCTCGACGGGCTCGTCGCCCGCGCGCTGCGCCAGCGCAGCCGGCTCGGGGCCGTGCTCGATCCCGTCGCCGACAAGTTCCTCGGCGCCTGCGCGCTCGTGGCGCTCGCCGCGACCGGCGATCTGCCGCGCTGGCTCCCCGCGCTCGTCATCGCCCGCGACGCGGCGCAGCTCGCCGGAGCGCTCCTCCTGCGCGCGCTGCACCACGCGGTCCCGCTCGCGCCGACGCGCATCGGCAAGTACGCCACCACCGCGCTCGCGGTCACGGTGGTGCTCGCGCTCGCCGCGGACTTCGGGGCCTATCCGCGCGAGGCGGCCGCGCCCTGGGTCGCCGCCATGGGGCTCCTCACCGCGCTGTGCGTCTCGCTCTCCTTCGGGCAGTACACCCTGTTCTTCGTCCGGGCGCTCCGGACCCGCCCCCTCCCGGGCTGAGCCCATGGCCGCCCGCCCGCTTCCCTGACGGCCGGGCGTGCGTATGCTTCCCTCGGATGGGCGAGCGGCGCGTGAAGCTGATCGTCTCCGACTTCCACCTCGGGAAGGGGCCGTACCGCGAGGACGGGTCGGTGAACGTCTTCGAGGACTTCCGCCAGGACGGGAAGTTCGCCGAGTTCCTCGAGTACCACCGGTCCGGCGAGTTCGCCGACGCGGAGGTGGAGCTCGTGGTGAACGGCGACTTCTTCAACCTGCTCCAGGTGGACCTCGACGGCCGGCTCGAGGAGGCCATCACGGAGCGTGTGGCCATCGAGAAGACCGAGGCCATCATGCGCGGCCACCCGGTCACGCTCGACGCGCTCGCGGTCTTCGCGGCCGCCCCCGGCCACAGCGTCACCTTCATGATGGGCAACCACGACCCCGGGCTGCTCTTCGAGGGCGTTCGCCGCGCCGTGGCGCGCCGGGTCCGCGGGTCCCACCGCTTCCTGCTCGACGCCTACGACTTCGACGGCGTGCACGTCGAGCACGGCATGCAGCGCGAGCCGCTCAACGCCTTCGATCCCGGGCGCTACCTCAAGGTGCGGGACGGCGTGGAGTTCGTGAACCTGCCGCTCGGCTCGCGCTACATCATCACGGTCCTCAACCGCGAGAAGGCGCGCCGGCCGTACATCGACAAGGTCGCGCCGTTCTCGAGCTACTACCGCTGGGCGCTCGCGAACGACCCGGAGGCGGTGGTCCGCATCACCTTCCGCAGCGTCCGCTTCGCGATCGCCGCCGCGCTGAAGCAGATCCCCGACGTGGATCCGCTGCCGCTCGCCGAGCTCGCCGCCCGGCTCCTGCGCTACACCGCCTTCCCGACCCTCGAGCGCGAGGCGCGCCACCTGCTCGCGAAGCGGCGCTTCCACACGGTGATCATGGGCCACACCCACGTCCCGCTCTACCGCGAGTACGCCCGCGACCAGGTCTACCTGAACACCGGCACCTGGAACGCGATGACGTCGCTCGACGTCGGCACGCTCGGACGCACGGAGCAGCTCACCTACGCGCACGTCGAGTACGTCGAGGGCCACCCGCGGGCGCGCCTGCGCGAGTGGCACGGCCTCGCGCGGCCGACGGAGGACGTGTTCTTCTAGGCGCCCGCGCGGCGCGCGCGAGGCGGGCACGCCGGCGTTGACAGCCCCACGGGGCGCGCTATAACCGCGCCTCGCCGTTCGCAGGACAGGTCCGTAGCTCAGCGGTAGAGCACTGCCTTGACACGGCAGGGGTCGCCGGTTCGAACCCGGCCGGGCCTATGAGACGCGGGGATCCGGCAGCCCGGGTCCCCGCGTTCCTGTTCCGCACCCAACTCACGGCCCCGCCCCGAGCAGTCGCATGAGCCGCAGCCGGGCGTCGTCGTTCCCGGGCACGATCTGCAGCTGCAGCTCGTACGCGGCCCGGGCCCGGTCGGGCCAGCCGCGGGCCTCGTACGCGATGCCGAGCCGGACCAACGCGTTCGGGAAGGCCGGGTTGGCGCGTGCGCACTCCTCCAGGGCGCCGACGGCGCGGTCCACGTCGCGCTCGCGCAGGTGGAGGTCGCCGAGCGCGCAGAGCGGCCCTGCGCGCGCGCCGTCGCGCTGTGCCGCGAGCGCCTCGACGAGGAGCCGCTCCGCCGCGCGGTACTCTCCGCGCTCTCGGTAGAGCCAGGCGAGGCTGATCGCGCTCTGGGGGTCTTCGCGCGGACCGACGTCGAACGAGCGGCTCGCGAGGAAGGAGAAGGCGGCCACGCCGCACGCGGCGAGCGCGCCCGCCGCGGCGCGGCGCGCGTCGCGGGCGCGCGCGACGTCGACCGCCCACACGACCCCGCAGGCCGCGAGCACCGTGAGCGCGGGGACGACGTGCAGCCGGTAGCGCGAGAAGATGAAGAACGCGATGACCGACGCCGAGTACACGAGCGCGAACCCGGTCAGGAGCCGGATCTCGCGGCGGCGCCGGAACCCCGCCGCCGCACCGAGCACCGCGAGCGGGAGGAGGAGCCCCATGCCGAGGAGCGGCAGGCGCAGCACGGGGGAGTAGCGCGCGAGGAAGTACATGTCCCACGCGTCCGGCATCTCGAAGTCGCTCCAGAAGAGCACCAGCTTCTTCAGGAACAGCCGCGCGGCCCACCCCGGTCGCTCGGCGATGTGGCGGAGACCCGCGCCGAACCAGAACGTCGAGACCTCGCGCGAGGTCATCCGGCGGCCGGTGCGCGCCTCCGCCTCCGCGTGGAAGTCGTTCTGCTCGAACTGCGGCTCCGGCCGGACGAACGGGACGTACTCGTACGCGCCGGTGCGGTTGGCCGGGTTGTTCCCCGTGTAGAAGTTCTGCCCGCCGTGGGCCGTGGTGAGGATCCACTCGCCCGACACGTGGTGGTTCCGCACCGCGACGACCGACACGACGGCGAGAAAGCCGGCCAGGAACGCCGCCGCGCCGCGCCCGGCGGAGCCGGTGAGCCGCGCGCGCCAGGCGGGCCGCTCCCCTGGGGCCGC
>Ga0184637_10000757_pt1 | contig 23219 bp, 21 predicted proteins | sample PLM3_127_b2_FD_133143 | JGI IMG/M metagenome (GOLD analysis project Ga0184637, IMG submission 133143) | Groundwater sediment microbial communities from an aquifer in East River, Colorado, USA - PLM3_127_b2 | ecosystem: Environmental > Terrestrial > Soil > Riparian zone | place: USA: East River... | reverse complement strand
TGCTCGGCGAGGCTCTTCTGATCGTAGAACGTGGTGGCGTAGATCCGCTGCATCGGGGCGTTCGACTCGTCGCCCTTCCAGTAGGCGGCGGAGCTCCCGAGGACCTTGATCGCCTTGATGACGCCGCTCGCGGGAACGTGCGGGCCCTCGCAAAAATCGTAGAACGTGCCGAGCCGATAACAGGAGACGACGTCCCCGCCCTTCTCGCCGACGAGCTCCTGCTTGAAGGGCTGGCCGAGCTCTCCGAACCGCGCCACCGCGTCCGGCTTTCCCACCTCCTCGCGCTCGAAGGGGATGTTCTTCGACGCGAGCTCCTTCATCTTCTCCTCGATCTTCTCGAGGTCCTCGGGAGTGAACGGGCGGGAGACGGCGAAATCGTAGAAGAATCCGCCTTCGATCGGAGGGCCGACGCCGTACTTCGCGTCGGGAAAGAGCTCGGTAACCGCCGCCGCCATCAAATGCGCCGAGCTGTGCCGGAAGATCTCGAGCGTCTCCTCGTCGCGGGGTGTGAGGATGCGGACCGAGGCGTTCTCATCGATCCCTCGAGAGAGGTCGAAGGGCTCGCCGTTCACCACGGCGGCGATGGCCTGTCGCGCGAGCCCGGCGCCGATGTCCTCGGCGATCTTCCGCGGCGTGACCCCCGCGGGGTACTCTCGCGAGCTCCCGTCCGGGAGCGTGATCGTCACGTTCTCTGTGGTCATTCTCCGAAAAAAACTCCTAAACAAACTCCCCAAAAAAATTGAGTCCGCGCGAATCCGCCGGGCGGTCCTGCGCGGACAAAATCCGAGAAGGTCCGAGATGGTAGGCGCGGGCGGATTTGAACCGCCGACTTCTACCGTGTCAAGGTAGCGCTCTCCCCCTGAGCTACGCGCCTATCGACTCCGATCCGCACGAATAGTAGCAGCGCGTCCCCGCCGTGTCAAGGCAACAAATACAAACTTCACAGGGAGATACGGCCAAAGGGAGGATCGTTGCCCTGTTTCTCGTCATTGACGAGAGGAGCTCCGACAGACATAATGTTGAAAACCCGGCGAATCGCTCTCGAAACGATGGCAACGACCCCGCGGCGCCCCTCCCCGACTGTCGAGTCGGCCTCCATCCCCAATCTGATCTCGATTTTGAAGCATCAGGGACTGCTCGCCGGTGACGAGGAGGAACAGCTCCTCCGGCTGATGAAGGTGCAGCAGCTCTCCGAGGAGGCGGCGCTCCGGCGCCTGGGAAAGCACGGCGAGGATGAGATCACGCAGGCCGTCGCCCGCCACGCGAAACTTCCCTACCTGAAGATCAACCCTCTGGATCTCGACCTCGACGTCGTTACCAGCGCCCTTCCCGCTCCTTTTGCCCGGAAGCACACGATGTGCGCGGTCTCCAAGCACGGCAATACCGTGACCCTCGCGATCGCCAATCCCTTCAACCGGTCCCCCCTCCGGGATCTCCAGCAGTTCGGGGGGCTCGAGGTCAAGCTCGTGGTCGCGTCTCGGTCCGACATCGAGATGGTGAACAAGGGCTTCTACGACCTCAAGAGCTCGCTCAAGGCGGCGGAGACCCAGCTCACCGAGGGACGGGTCTCGGCGATCGACATCGGAAACCAGGAGTTCCTCTCGGGCCCGACCGTCGAGATGGACCCGACGATGCAGCCCGTCGTCACCGCGCTCGACAACATGCTAACCCACGCCTTCGACCAGCGGGCGTCGGACATTCACATGGAGCCGAAGCGGAACATCGCGCTCGTGCGCCTTCGCATCGACGGGGTGCTGCACGACGTCCACGTGATTCCCAAGATCGTCTACCAGGCTGTGGTGAGCCGGGTGAAGATGCTCGCCGGTCTCAACATCGCCGAGAAGAGGCGGCCCCAGGACGGCCGCATCAAGAGGAGCGAGGGCGGCAAGGAGATCGAGATCCGGGTCTCCACCATGCCCACGGTGTTCGGAGAAAAGGCGGTGCTGCGCATCTTCGACCCCGACATCCTCTTGAAGACGATCTCCGAGCTCGGGTTCTCGGAAAGCGAGCTTCCGCGCTTCACGCCGTTTCTCGAGCACCGGGAGGGAATCATCCTCGTCACCGGACCGACCGGGAGCGGCAAGACCACCACTCTTTACTCCCTTCTCAAGCATCTTTCGGGGCCCGAAGTGAACATCGTCACCATCGAGGACCCGGTGGAGCTGGTGTACGACGACTTCAACCAGGTCCAGATCCGCACCGAGATCGACGTCACCTTCGCCAATACCATCCGCACCGTTTTGCGCCAGGACCCCGACATCATCATGGTGGGCGAGATCCGCGACATCGCGACCGCGGAAATGGCGATCCAGGCGGCCTTGACCGGTCACCTCGTTTTCTCGACCCTTCATACCAACGACGCCCCCTCGGCGATCACCCGGCTCCTCGACCTCGAATGCCCGCCGTTTCTCATCACCTCGACCCTTCTCGGCGTTCTGGCGCAGCGGCTGGTTCGAAGCATCTGCCTGAAGTGCGCCGAGGACTACCGCCCCAGCGAGGAAGACGCGATGGCGCTGAACGCGCCCTTCGAGAAAATCCGCGAACACACCTTCCGTCTGGGAAAAGGCTGCATCCACTGCCGCCAGACGGGCTACCATGGGCGGACCGGCATCTACGAGATCATGCCCATCTCGCGGAAGATCCGAAAGATGATCATCGGAAAGACCGGGGCGCCGGACATCGTGCAGACGGCGAGAGAGGAAGGTATGCGGACTCTCAGAGAATCCGCGATTGTGAAACTCGTGAGCGGCTTGACCACGGTGTCGGAAGTAATCCGCGTCACCGGCAGAGGCTAGTTTCTGGTGTAAGAAGGGGGATGTGGAGATGGGAGGAGATGTGGAGATAAAACAAAACGAAAATTTCTTATCCCCCTGTCCCCTCCTGTCCCCTTATCCCCTTGTATTGGGTTTTAGGCTCTGCTTTCTTCGAAGTGGACCGCTTCGAAACGGCGGACTACCGTCACTCCGTCCCTCCAGGCGTCCTTGGGGAGGCCCGCCTTGCGGCAGGTTTCTTCGAGAAAGGCCTCGCTATTCCAGGCTCGTCTTACCGCGACTTGGGGCAGCAGGAGGCCGCGGGCGCTTCCGCGCTCTATCAGGAGGCCGTCTCGTCCGATGACGACCTCCGAGGGGTCCGCGATCGCGACCAGCGGCGCGAGGACCGTGATGCTGATGGCAAGCCTCGGAACCTCCTCCCGCGAGACGCGGCCGAAGCGGGGATCGTCGAGCGCGGCGGCGACGACGGCTCGCCGGGTCAGAGAGAGGATGTCCTCGTCACGACGGAAGTAGCCGATGCATCCGCGGAGCTCGCCTTCGAGCTCGAGGGTCGCGAACACGCCGCCGAGCGGGAGAGTCCACTCGAAATCCGCGGCCCCGGCCAAGGGTTCGAGCCCAAAGTGGGCATGGAGTTCGCGCCTCGCGGCGGCGAGGAGCTTCCTCCCGCCCTCGTCCGCGCTCATGCCGCCCCGTACAAAGCCGCGGAGAGGTATCCCACGACGGCGTCGGTCTCGCCGCTGACGTCACCGGAGTCGCCATAGGCGAGAATTCGCGATTCGACGGCGCCGAGCTCTCGGGCGGCCATCATCACCGCGACCATCGGGCCGCCGCCGCAGGCGTGTCCCCTCTCTTGCGCGAGCAGTTCGGCAAGGCCTTCATAGTCGAACCGCTCGATGCGATCGAGGACCTCCGAGTCGAGGGCTCGCGCTCTATCGCGGCTTTCGTTGTGAGAGAGGTCGGAGCTGGCGATGAGTAGAACCGGATAGGCCGATTCGGAGACCACGCGCACCATCGCGGAGGCGGCGGCTTCGATATTCCGCGAGCTCTGGGTTCCCATCATGACCGGCACGATGCGCGAGTCCGGCAGGAGGTGCTGCAGAAAAGGGACCTGCATCTCGAGGGAGTGCTCGCCTCGATGGGTTTCAGGCATCGGGCGGGCTCTTTCTGTCGCGTTCGCAAACGATCGAGAGAGCTCGGAGTCGATGGCCGCGAGGCCGAGCGGTGTGGCGAAAGCTCCCTCGGGGTAGGTCGCGAGCGCATCGAAAGCGGCGCGGTGCGAGGGACCGAGAATGACGACGCTCTCGAACGCTTGCCTCTCGAGCAGGCGGTAGCCGGCCGCGGCGACCGGGCCCGAGTACCTCAGGCCTGCATGGGGCGATATCAGGGCGACGAGCTTTCCGGGAGGCTCGCTTCTTGGGGCGGAGGCGATAAGGCGGGAGACCATCGAAGCCAGCTCAGATGGATCGGCGGGATACCAGGTTCCGGCGAAGGGAGACCGGCGGACGTCCTGACTTCCCATTCAGCTCTCCTGTAGGCCGCTCCGTCGCCGCCGGAAGAGTTGAAACAAAACGGCGCCGACGGCCACCACTAGCACCCCGATGACAACGTTCGCCGAGTTCGCGTGCAGGTAGCCGAGGGCCTGGTCTCCGTACTGCACGGCGAGCCACGCTTCGCCGAAGTATCGCACCGTCCGGCCCAGCGTGATGGCGGCGACGAACCGGGGGATCGAGAGGCCCAGGGCTCCCGAGGAGACGACGAAGATCTTGAACGGAAACGGCGGCGGCAAGATCGAAGGCAGCATCACCGCGAAAGCGCCGTAGCGCCGAACCAGGCCGAAGACCGACTGGATCCTGCCTTCGGGAAACCGCTTCTCGAGGAACGAGAATCCCTGCCATCGAGCTAGCCCGTACAGGAGGCTCGCGCCGGTGACCGAGCCCAGCGTGGTCATCAGGGCATAGTAGAAGGCTCTATCGGGGAACCGGGCCCCGAAATAAAGCAGAAGGGCGTCGTTGATCTCGGGAAGCGAGAGAAGAGACGAATCGAAAAACGCGATCCCGAAGAGGCCGAGCCCCGCCGTCCCGCTCGAAAGCCCGCGCACGAACGCGTCGAGGGTCTCGGCGAGGCTCTCCATCGCGAGGGAGAGGTCGGCCTCAGTCGAGAGTCACGGGCACCCAGGTGAAGGTCGAACGTCCTCCGATCACACGTTCGATGCGAAGCAAGACGTTTCCGCCCTGCGGCACGTCGGCGAGGATCCTCTGCAGATCGTCGACGGAGCGGATTGGCTCCCGATTGGCTTCGATGAGGATGTCCCCTCTCCTGAGTCCGGCATCCTCTGCCGGACCGTCGGGATCCACTTCCACGAGAACGACTCCCGTCTTGGAGGTGGCGCTGAGCTCGCCCGCGAGTTGCGAAGTCAGGTTCTGCCCGCTGATGCCCAGGCGTCCCTTCTCACCCTGGAGGTCCCGGGGCGGAGCGACGAACGCTTCTTCGACCGTTCGCTTGGCGACGGTTACTTTCGTCGAGGCGAGCTTGCCGTCGCGGTAGTACTTCAGATCCACGGTGTCTCCCGGGCGAATATCCGCCACGAGATGCACCAGGTGGGTATTGGAATCCACGGGGATGCCGTTCAGCCCGACGACGATGTCTCCGGCCTTGAGACCCGCCTTCGCCGCGGGCGACTCCTCGCCGAGGACTTCGGAGATGAGAGCCCCCCGCTTCCCCTCGAGCCCGAAGCTCCGCGCGAGCTCGGCGCTAAGGGGTTGGATTCCGACACCCAGCCAGCCGCGGGTCACTGTCCCCTCGGAAATGAGCTGGTCGTAGATCTTCCGCGTCATGTTGGAGGGGATGGCGAAGCCAATCCCCATGCTGCCCCCGGAGTTGGAGATGATGTTGGAGTTGATGCCGACGACCTGGCCCTTCATGTTGACCAGCGGTCCGCCGGAGTTTCCGGGGTTGATGGCGGCATCGGTCTGCACGAAATCGTCATAGGTACCCTGCCCGATCACCCGGCCCTTCGCGCTTACGATCCCGGCGGTCACCGTATGGCCGAACCCGAACGGGTTTCCCATCGCCAGCACCCACTCGCCGACCACCAGAGCGTCCGAATCCCCGAAGTCTACGTGGTGGAAGGTCTCGTTCGCGTCCGTTTTGATCTTGAGGACCGAGAGATCGGTCGCGGGATCGTTGCCGACGACCTCCGCCTTGAAGCGGCGCTCGTCCGAGAACTGGATCTCGATGTCGTCCGCGTTCTCGACGACGTGGTTGTTGGTAACGACGTAGCCTCGCGGGTCGATGATGACTCCGGAGCCGAGGCTTCGGCGCCGCTGGTCCGGCGGATCCCGGAAGAACCGCTCGAAGAACTCGTCGAACTGGCCACCGGTCGGCGGTTGTTGCCTCGCGATCGTCCCGCTGGCTTTCTGTTCGGTAAAGACGTTCACAACAGCCGGCTTCAATGCCTCCGCAACCGTTGCGAACGTCCGGGACAGAGCGTCGACGTCCGGAAGCTCGGTTTCGCGCGCGGGCGCCTTCGGGGTCTCGGCGGGACGCGAGCTCGATAAACGGGACGAAGGTGCTCGCGGCGTTTCCTCCTGGCTCGACTGCCATCCGGAGGTGGTCGGCCCCACGGCGACGACGAGCGCCGCGAAGAGCGCGGCGATTCCCGCGGCGAAGGCCAGGGGGCGCAAAGGCCTGCCCGCCGTAGCCTTGGCGAAGGCGGGCCCCGGCCGCTTCGCGTCGCCCGAACGATTCGAGTTCATGGTCATTGATTTCTCCAACGGGATTTCTCCAAATGCCGAGATTTCTCCAACAGAGAGTTTTCTTTCCTGGAAAAGCAACCTCATTATAGCAAGGCGCGCGACGACTCAGAGGGTAAGCGCGAGCATCGGATCGTGGAGGGCGGAATTGGAGGCGACAATCGCGCCCTTCCGGTAGTGAAACGGTCCCCCGGTGAGGTCGGAGACTCGCCCGCCCGCCTCTTCCACGATGAGGGCGCCAGCGGCCGTATCCCACGGTCCGAGCCTCTCCTCCCAGAATCCGTCGAAGCGGCCGGCCGCGACGTAACAGAGGTCGAGAGCGGCGGATCCGTCCCGGCGGATGGCGCGGGAGGCGCCCATGAAGCGGTTGAAGAGCCTCATGTTTCGCGTCAGATCCTCCTTCAGGTCGTACGGGAAGCCCGTGACCAGAAGGGCTTCCTGAAGTCTCTTCGTGGAAGAGACTCCGAGCCTCCGGCCGTTCAGAAACGCTCCCTTGCCCTTGGCCGCGGTAAAGAGCTCCTTCCGGGTGGGGTCGTACACAGCGCCCGCCGTGACCGAAAGAGACTCCTCGAACGCAATCGACACCGCGAAGACAGGGTAGCCGTGCGCGAAATTGGTCGTTCCGTCGAGGGGGTCGATGATGAAACGGACGCTGGACTCACCGCTCTCCTCCCCTCCTTCTTCGGCGAGAATCGCGGCTCCAGGAAACCGACGCTTGAGGATTCCGACGACTTCCTTCTCCGAGGCGAGGTCGGCGTCGGTGACCAGGTTCAGCGCCCCCTTGTAGGAGATGCGAAAGTCGCCGCCGAAGTAGCCCTCGAGAATGCTCCCCCCGGCGAGAGCGGCTTCGACGAGGACCGCGAGCGATTTCAACTGGCGGAGTGCGCGCCGTTCACGCGTTTCATCATCGTGACCCGCGTTCCCCGGTTCGGCTCGAAGCGGTAGCTCACCTCGTCCATGAAGTTCTTCATGAAGAAGATTCCTCGTCCGCTCGCGCGGAGGAGGTTCTCTTCGGCCAGCGGATCGGGGACTTTCTCGAGGTTGAACCCCTCCCCCTCGTCCTCGACGATTACGGTGAACTCCGGCGCCCGGTACTCGAAACAGACGATCACCCTCTTCGTCGGATCGAGCTTGTTTCCGTGCCGGACGGCATTGGTGACGGACTCGCGGATGGCGACGCTCATCCAGTGGGCGGAGTCGGCATCGAAGCCCACCTGCGACGACAGAGACTCGAATACGACCTGGACCAGATCGACCATCTCGAAACTGCTCTGGATATCGATCTGCACGTTTCCTGGTTTCGCCTGACTCGTCTCCAAATCTACGGCTCCGAGGCGGTAGGCTACAGGATTCAAGAGCCCAACACAAGATCACCGGGAGGTTGTCAAGATGTCAGACGGCCACGGGTTCGCTCGCCCGCGAGCGAGCGTGTTACCATTCCCTGAATGAAATCCGAGCTGCGCGCGCGCCTCTGCGGCCGCTTCGAGCCGCCGGGCGACAAGTCCATCGGCCATCGGCTCGCGCTCCTCTCCGCGATCGCCGCCGGCCGGTCCCGGCTCGAGGGTTTCCCTCCGGGTCAAGATTGTGCGTCCACCCTGGGGGTTGTTCGAGCGCTCTCGGTCAAGGTTTCCTGGGACGAGGACGTCGTCGAGATCGAAGGACGCGGGCTCGACGGCCTCGAACCCCCCGAGACGGTACTCGACTGCGGCAACTCCGGCTCAACGGCCCGCATGGCCTGCGGCATCCTCGCGGGGCAGCCGTTCACGAGCCGCCTTTCGGGAGACGAGAGTCTTTCCCGGCGCCCCCTGGACCGGGTGGTTGTCCCGTTGACGAGCATGGGGGCCGCGATCGAAACGACTCAGGGCTTTCTCCCGGTGACCATCGCGGGCGGGCAGAAGCTCCGGGGCATCGACTACGAGCTTCCGATTGCGAGCGCTCAGGTGAAGACCGCGGTGCTGTTCGCGGGCCTGTACGCGAGCGGCATCACGCGGGTGAAGGAGTCCATCCCGTCGCGAAACCACACGGAGCTGGCGCTTCTGGCGTACGGAGCTTCGCCCGTCATTCGCCCGGGAGAAATCGAGATCCGGGGCGGGTCCTCCCTGTCTTCCCTGTCGGGGGGCAGGTTCAGAATTCCCGGGGACTTTTCCTCGGCCGCGTTCTTCATCGGGGCCGCAGCGTTTCTCGCGGGCTCGGAGCTCGTGGTCGAGAACGTAGGACTGAACCCGACGCGCACTGCGTTCCTCGAGGCGCTGAAAGCAATGGGCGCCGACATCGAGGTTGAGCCCTCACCGAGCTTGGGCGAGCCCAAAGGAAGGGTCGTCGTCCGCGGGCGAGAGCTCCAGGGCGTCGAGATTCCGCGCGAAAAAGTCCCGGCGCTCATCGATGAGCTGCCGATCCTCGCCGTCGTCGCCGCCTTCGCCTCCGGTTCCACCCGCGTCGAAGGCGCGTCCGAGCTTCGCGTCAAGGAGAGCGATCGCCTCTCGGCCATCGTCGAGGGGCTTCGCGCACTCGGCGCCGACGTGAGCGAGTCCGGGGACGGATTCGAGATTCGAGGCGCCGGCTTTCGAAGAGCGCTTCGGCCCGCGCGGCTCCGGAGCTTCGGAGACCACCGGATGGTGATGGCCTGGGCCGTCGCCGCCCTCGGAGTCGATGGGGAGTGCGGCATCGACCACCTGGATCAGGTGAAGATCTCTTACCCCGGCTTCTGGCAGACGCTGGAGCGACTGGTGTGCTGAGCGTGGCAACGGCGACCGAGCGCTTCTTCCTGGTGGGATTCATGGGAACGGGCAAGACCACCGTCGGACGTCAAGTTGCCGAACGGATGGGGCTTTCGTTCGTCGATCTCGACGAGCGCATCGAGCAAACGAGCGGAATGGGCGTCTCCGAGATTTTCGCGAGAGAGGGAGAGGACGGGTTCCGCCGCCGTGAATCCGAGGCGCTCGAAGAGCTCATCGAAAGACCGGAGCCTGTCGTGGTCGCGACCGGAGGCGGTGCTTTCACCGTGGAAGCCAACCGCCTCCTGATGAAATCAGCGGGGGTCGTCGTGTGGCTCGACGTCCCCATCGGCGAGATCCTGGCCCGAATCGCCCGAATCGAACGAATCGAAAGCTTCGAAAGACCCCTGTGGAAGACCCCCGAGGAGGTCCGGGCATTGCACGAGCGCAGACGAGGGTCCTATCGAAAAGCGCACCACCGGCTCGCTCTCGACGGCACCGGGCCGAGCGAGGCGGCCGCGCGCCTTCACCGACTGCTCCTCGGCTGTCGAAGGGTCTCATGAAGTATCTCATCCTCAGCGATATCCATTCGAATCTGGAGGCGCTCACCGCGGTCCTCCGCCGCGTGCAGAGAAAGCGCTTCGACCGGGTCGTGATCCTCGGCGACCTCGTGGGCTACGGAGCGGATCCTAATCCCACCGTCGACAAGGTGCGGAAGCTCAAGCGGGCCATCATCATTCGCGGCAATCACGACAAGGTGTGCAGCGGCCTCGAGCTCGGCGAGATGTTCAACAAGATAGCGCTCGAGTCGGCTCGCTGGACCGAGAAGAAGCTCCTCCCACGCCACCGCAAGTGGCTCCGAGCGCTTCCCAAGGGGCCGGTGCGCGTGGACGAGCTATTCTCCATCTCCCATGGCACGCCCCTCGACGAGGACGCTTACATTTTCGGGGAGATCGAAGCCCTCAACATGTTCCCGTACTTCGTGACCCCCATCTGCTTCTTCGGCCACAGCCACTTCCCCGTGGTCTTCGGGCTCGACGAGCAAGCGCTCACGACCTACGTTCCGTCGCGGGAAAGCACGAACGGCGGAGGCTTCAAGGTGAAGCTCAAGAAGGGCACCCGGTACCTCATCAACCCCGGCTCCATCGGCCAGCCGCGCGACGGCGACAACCGCGCGAGCTTCGGAATCCTCGACAGCGCGCGGATGACGATGACCATCCACCGGGTGGCCTACGCGTACGAGAAAACCCAGGCGAAGATCCGCGCGGCGGGTCTCCCGGCCCCCTTGGCCGACAGATTGGCACTGGGAAGATAAGAAGAAATACAAAGGGGATGGGGGGACCGGAGGGGATAAGGGGATAAGAAGCTTCCGATTTTGGTCTTATCTCCACATCTCCTCCTATCTCCACATCCCCCTTCTTACACTCTGCGTTGGAAAGTATAAAGCCCTCGGGTGCCAGCAGCATGCGGGGACCAGCACCCGAGGGCTTCCGTGTCCGGCGGGACTTTACTTTTTTGTGGGGGAAATCATTCGTTGACAGCGCGGTTGATCGCTCGGCGCAGGCCGTGCTCTCCTTCGCCACGTCCTTCGTCCGAAGGTGTCGTGCCGAACCGCAGAACGAAGCGCCCTCCAGTAGACAGCGAGAGACTGTCGATGAGCCTGCGCGTCAAATCCTGCCATTTCCAGCTGCGCTTCCGTCCCATGAGGCCTCGGAGAGACCTCCGAAGCTCCGGGTCGGCGGCGGAGTACGAGACTTCGCCTTCGGCGGCACGGATTCCAATGTGGAAGCGGATTCTTCCTACGCGCTCCGAACCGCGGTAGATGCCGATGCCGAACTCCTGCGTATCGAGCAATGCCGTCGCCATTGTCGCTGACTCCTTTTTTAGAAGCCCCCGGGCATTTCGGGTGCTTCTTCAGAGTTAATGTTCGTGGTTATGCCCCACCGCAAAAGCAAGATTCGTGCCCCGGGCTCCTGAGCGGGCACTACAGAATCATGGGTCTCCTCGCGCGAACGCCCCTATTTATCGTGGTGGTTGCGGATACCCCTGGAGAAAGCATTGAAAACCGAAAGACACATTTAAGGCTGAACGTTGGGAATCCCCCACGTCGTTCCGGAGGCTTCTCCCCTCTTGGAAGGCAACCCCAAGACGGGCAAGGACTAAGGGGGAAAGAACCTAGCGCGGGCGATCTCCCACACGGTCTCGGCGCTCTCTTCTTTGGCCAAAACGAAAATGGAAGGACCACGAGGAGCCCAGATCCGCGGATCCGTAGGACCGAAAAGAGCGATCGTACGGGCTTTGACCGTGGCAGCGAGGTGGGTGACCCCTGAGTCGTTGCCCACGAATCCTCGGCACAGCGAAAGAAGCGCGGCAAGAACCGGCAAGGGGAGGTTGCGCGCGACCGGAGCATCGACAAGCCTCGAAAGCGAACCCACGAGCTTCCCGTCGGCCTCGCCCTCGATCCAGAGGAAAGGCCGATTCTCCTGGCGCAGGCGACGGGACAGTTCCTCGAATCGCTGCGCCGGCCAGTTCTTTCGCGGGCTCCCGCTCGAGGGATGGAGGGCGACGAAATCGAACGGAGTTAGCCCGTTCCGGGAGAGAAAGTCGAGAGCGGAAACAAGGCTCTCCTCGCCGAGGTCGATCTCGGGCGGCGGCGCAGTGCCGAGGACCCCAAGGGGCGAGAGAGTACGATAGAGATAGTCGCTTGCGTGAACGTCCGGCGGCGGGTGCGGGCTAGCATGGAGGAGCGGGATCCCGAGCCTCGAGAGCTTCTCCGCGAGGAGTGGGAGGTTGGACCAGGCCAGTACCAGCGCGAATCCCCGAAGGAACGTCAGCAGGTCGGTGTCATCCGCGGACTCCTGGAAGAGCGGGCGAAACCGCGCCCTGTCCATCGAATGGACGCGGGTCGCGAGCCTGGGACCGGAAGCCAGCCGGACGGCGGGCTCGGTGCCGACGAAATCGACCTCACCCTCTGGCCCCACGAGCCGCCGAAGCGCCTCGATTGCGGGGAGAGCGAGGAGCGTGTCGCCGAGGGCGCCCGCCCGGAAGGCGAGGATGCACCGGCCCGAGATCGATGGTAGACTACCGCCAGCGCCGAGCATCCGTTCAAAACCAGGAGAGGTTCCCATGAAGTGGACGCGAGCACTTGCCCTGACTTTCTCGGCCATTCTAGCGACCGCCTGCCTCGCTGCGGCACAAGAAGATTCCCAGGCGTCGATGGAGCAGGCGAAGAGGCACTACCGGGGCCGCGACTACCGGGCGGCCGTAACCGAGCTCGCGAGGACCATCGAGCTCGATCCGCGGGCCGACGCCCTGTATCTCCTCGGCTACAGTCATCTGATGCTCCGTGAGTACTCGGAGGCCGTGGACGCGTTCGGCCGCGCTTTCCAGGCAGATCCCGCCTTCGATCCCCGGACGATCTATCAGCCACGGACCCAGGAGCCGACCTAGCTCCTGCCCTACTTCCGGGCTACCAGCTCGTACTGCTCCTCGTACATGTTGGCGTCGGCGCGGACGTCCACTTCCTGCTTGACCATGGACTTCAGCTCCTCGATGACGGGAGCTTCCTTTCCCTTCAGCGCGCGGGCGACTTCCGGATGGACCCGCACCGTCAGCCCCTTGGGAAATTCGTTCAAGGTCTTGCGCACCTGATCTACGATCTCGAAAGCGACGGTCGTCGGCGACTTCACCCAGGAGCTTCCCTGGCAGTGGGGGCAGGGGCGGCAGAGCACCCGTTCGAGCGAGCGCTTCACCCGCTTGCGCGTCAGGACGACGAGACCGAACTCGTTGATCTGGACGCTCTTCGTGGGCGAACGGTCCTTCCTCAAGGCCCCTTCGAGGGCCACGAACACTTTCTGCTGGTTTTGTCTCTCCTCCATGTCGATGAAGTCGATGACGATGATGCCCCCGAGGTCGCGAAGGCGAATCTGGTGGACGATCTCCTCCACCGCCTCCAGGTTGATTCTGGTGATGGTGTCCTCGAGCCGCCGGTCGCCGGTGTAGCGGCCGGTGTTGATGTCGATCGCGACGAGCGCCTCCGTCTGGTTGATGACGATATAGCCCCCGGACTTCAGCCAGACTTTGCTGCGGAGCGCCTTGTCGATCTCCGCCTGGACGCCGTACTCCTCGAAGATCGGATAGTTTCTCGAGTAGTACTTCACCCGGTGGAGCATCTGGGGCTGGATCTGGCGGACGTAATTCAAGACCTGGTCGAAGAGCTCCTCGGAGCTGATCCGGATGTCGGAGTACTCCGGCGACAGCACGTCGCGGATGTACTTGAATACCAGACCCAGGTCGCGGTGGATGAGCGCGGGTGCTTTGACCTGCTCCGAACGATGACCGATCTCCTGCCACTTCTGCTCGAGGTAGCGGAGATCCGCCACGATCGCGTCTTCATCCTTCCCGGAAGCCGCGGTGCGCACGATGTATCCCCCGCCGCGCTGGCGGGATCCCTGGATGAGCTTCCGCAGTTGCGAGCGTTCGTCCGCGGACTCGATTTTGCGGGAGACGCCGACGTGGTCGACGGTCGGCATGTAGACCAGAAGCCGCCCCGGAAGGCTCACGTAAGAAGTGATCCGGGCGCCCTTGGTTCCCAGGGGCTCTTTCACCACCTGGACCAGCACCTCCTGCCCCTGCTTCAGGAGCTGGTCGATCGACTGCGGCGGCCCGGCGGCGGCCCGGATCTCTCGCTCCGTCTGGACGATCTTCTCCTCCTCCTCGGTGAGGAAATCCTCGTCCTCGAGGACGTCGGAGACGTAGAGGAACGCGTCCCGCTCGAGACCGATGTCGACGAACGCCGACTGCATCCCCGGGAGGACCCGGTTGACCCTCCCCTTGTAGATGTTGCCCACGACGCCGCGGCTGCGCTCGCGCTCGAACGCTACCTCGGACACGACGCCGTTCTCGATAATGGCCAGCCTCGTCTGAAGCGGGCTGTGACTCACGATCATTTCCTTCGACATTGTTTCGCCTCGGCAGGCACGGACGGGCCGCGGCGAGCAGGAAGGAGGGAGCTAAAGATCGAGGGCTTCGGACGGGCTGGACGTGCCTTCTGGCCGCGCCGGGCTCTCCGGTTCCCGGGGGCTTCGACCCAACGCGGTTTTGTGGCTCTTTCTGATGTTTCGACGATCCAACTTTTGTTCCGAGTCCCTCGAAAGCGCTGTCCCGATGTTGCTCGCGGCGTCTTGAGACGCGGCGCCCCCCGGAGCCTTTGGAGCTCACGGTTCGATCGGGAGCTTGAATTCCCTCACTGCCTGCCCGTTCTCCGCGGGCCTGGCATGCCACTCAATAAACTCGTCAAACTCGTTTCTGCATGGGGCTCTTCCCGGCTTTTTTACACGCTCAAGGACCGAGAGACGCCCAGACCCTCCAAATGGAGGGGTTTACTCGGCTAAGACCATACCACAAAAGTGTCAGTTCACGAACCGTCTCATTCGTACGTTCAAGATGAGACCGAACCCGAGCATGGTCGCGAGCATCGAGGACCCCCCGTAGCTCATCAGAGGAAGGGGAAAGCCCTTGATCGGCACGAGTCCTGCCACCATCGCGAGGTTGTAGAGCGTCTGGAAGACGAACATCGACAAGACGCCGAAGACCAGATAGAGACCGAGGCGATCCCTCGAGCGGCGGGCGGTATCGAGACACCTCAGGATGATGACGAGGTACAAGATGATCACCGTCGAGACTCCGACGAAGCCGAACTCTTCGGCCATGACGGCGAACACGAAGTCAGTGTGCGGAGCCGGCAGGAACTGGAGCTGACTCTGGGTCCCGTTGAGCCAGCCTTTCCCCGCAAAGCCTCCGGAGCCGACGGCGATGGTCGACTGGATGCTCTGGTAGCCCGAGCCTCTCGGATCGCGGGCGGGGTCGAGAAACGCGTAAACCCGCTCTTTCTGGTAGTCCTTGAGAACGAAGCTCCAGCCGAGCGGAATCGCGAGCGCTATGGCGATGACCCCCGCGACCAGGAGCCGGGTCCGGACTCCCGCGAGGAGGGCCATCGAGATGTACACGAAACCGATGGTCGCGGCGGTGCCGAGGTCCGGCTGGAGAGCGATGAGAACGATAGGGAGTCCGGCGAAAAGGCCCGTAATCAGCACCTCCGAAGAGCCCAGATGGTTCTTCCGGACCGCGGAGTAGTACTTCGCGAGAAAGACTACCACCCCGATCTTGGCCAGCTCTCCCGGCTGGAACGTCCCGAACCCGAGCTCGAGCCAGCGGTTGGTGCCCGCCCGCAGCCCCCCGAAGACGACCAGATATAAGAGGACGACAAGGACGCTCACATAGATGACCTCGGCGCGATCGACGATGCTGTGGTAATCGAAGACCATGACCAGGCCGAGAAGGGCCATCCCGATAAAGAGCCGGGCGACCTGGGCCTTGTAGAGGGTCGGAGTGGGGCCCGCCTGAGTGGCGCTGTAGATCACCAGGAGGCCGAAGGCCGATGCGACGACCACCCCCAGGACGGTCAGCCAATCAATGGAGTGCCATTGTCGTCTGTCGAGGACCATTCCTGACTCGCGCCTCCCGTTGTCCGTCGAAGTAGGCCTGGAAGATCTTCTGCGCGACGGGCGCCGCGGCAGCGCCGCCGCCTCCTCCATGTTCCACGAGCACCGCTATCGCGATCTCGGGGTTGACCCGGGGCGCGAAGCCGACGAACCACGCGTGGTTGCGAAGGTGCTCGGGCCGGTTCTGGTCGGCGGACGCGCTGATTCGCTGTCGCGACGCCACCTGGGCAGTGCCGGTCTTTCCCGCGACCGAGATCCCCTCGAGCCGGGCTCGCCCCGCCGTCCCGTGCTGAACCGCCCGGGACATTCCCTCCTGGAGCGCTCGCCAGGTCTCCTCTCGAAGGCTCGCGTGACGGATGGGCTCTTGAAGGCCCGTCTCGGTATAGGGCTCGGGAACCGCGCCAACCGGCAGCGTTCGCAAGAAAAGCTTGGGGCGATGGATATCCCCCGACGTCCCCACGGTGGCCGCGAGCCTCGCCATCTGCATCGTGGTCACGAGAACCGAACCCTGCCCCACCGCGACCGAGATCGTTTCTCCCGCGTACCAGGGCTCGTTCCGGGCCGATTTCTTCCATTCGGGATCGGGAATGAGCCCCGAGACCTCGTGCGGGAGATCGACTCCGGTAGCGGCGCCGAGGCCGAAGAGGCGTCCGTAACGGGCGATGGTCTCGATCTGGAGCTTGGCCCCGAGCTGAAAGAAGTAGCTATTGCAGGACTGGGCGAGGGCGTCCACGAGGTTGATTCGACCGTGCCCCCCCGCCTTGAGGCAATGAAACACGTTGCCGTACAAGCGGACCGACCCGTGACAATACATCTCGGTGTCCGGAGTCACGATCTCCTGCTCGAGAGCGGCGGCCGCCACCACGAGCTTGAATGTCGACCCCGGGGCATACCGGCCCTGGATAGCGCGGTTCGAAAGCGGGTGCTCCGCGTCGTTCACCAGATCGAGCCACTTCTTTCGTTCGAATCGACCGGAGAAGAAGTTCGGGTCGTAGGCGGGGAAGCTTCCCATGACCAGGATTTCGCCGTTCCTTGGGTCGAGAGCCACGACCGACCCGGCGCGCCCGGCGAAGGCCTCCTCCGCGACGCGCTGGAGTTCGAGGTCGATCGAAAGCTGCACCGACTCTCCCCAGACCGGCGGGACCTGATCGAGAACCCGCTCGCGCCGCCCGAGGCTATTGACCACGACTCTCTGGACCCCGTTCCGACCCATGAGGAGCTCGTTGTAGATTCGCTCGACACCGGACTGGCCAACGTAATCGTTGCGCGAAGCACCCACGAAATCCTTCTCCCGGAGTTGCTCCTCGGTCATCCGACCGACGTAGCCGACGATGTGGGCGGCGCGGATCCCCGCCGGGTAGTAACGGCGGGGAACGAACTGTATGTGAGCCCCCGGAAGCTCGAGCTGGCGCGCCTCGACCTTCGCGACCTCCTCGAGGGGGATGTCCTCCTTGAGGATTGCCGCGTCGAGCCGGGCTTCCCGCAGATACTTCGCGACGTCGAAGTCCGGGTCGCCGAGGGGAACCAGCTCCTTCAGAGCCTCGAGGGTGTCGGGGCGCTCCTCTTCGAGGGTGAGATTGAATGACGGGCGGTTCTCCGCGATGATGCTCCCGTGGCGGTCCAGGATGAGACCGCGCGGAGCGCTTTCCGGAATCGGGCGAACGTGGTTGGCCCGGGCGAGCTCGTCGTAGGCGGTCGATCGCACGACCTGGAGCTGCCAGAAACGAAGAACCAGTCCGGCGAAAAGAAGGACCACGAGGGCCCGCCACCAGGCGAGACGCGACCTCAGGGGTCGCAGATCCTCGTAGACGTTCATTCCTAGCGATTTTCGTCGAAGTCTTTATGGGGGCGAAGCTTGCCTAGAGCTCAGAAGGCGGCCGACGCTCCAGGACCCTCACTAAAAGGATACCAGCGAAGGCGTTTCCGATACAGAGATAAAATGGCGCAAGTCCCTCGCCGACCACCCGCGGAAGCTCCGCGGCATAGCCCACAACGGCAAGGATCGCAAGGTCCAGAAGGGTCGCGAGGGCGAAGAATAGGGTCCGGGTCGACCAGCCGCGGATGATCAAGTGCCGGCCGGCGATGCCCGAGAGATACCCCACGGTGGTTTTGGAGATGCCGTTGAACCCGAGGAGGCCTCCGGAGAAGGCATCCTGAAGAAGACCGGCAGAAGCACCGCTCAGAAGCCCCGCCATTCGCCCCCGCGCCAAGCCAAAGCCCGCGGCCACCACCGCGAAAAGGTCCAGGTAGGGGCGAAAGAACGGGAGGTAGCGGCCGAGAACCGTTTGAAAAACGAAAGCCACGAGAAGGGCGACCGCGATATCGAAGACCCTCACTCGACGCGCTCGGTGATCTCGCTGACGGAGGCGGCTTTCAGGATGAAGACCTCTTCGAGACGGTCGAGGTTCGCCGCCGGCTCCACGGTGACGAGCTTGAAGAGCCGGGGGCCGTTCCTCACCGAGGCCACTCGCCCGATGGCGATTCCCTTGGGATAGATTCCGTCCATCCCCGAGGTCACGATCAGATCGCTCTCGACGACCTCCTCGAGGTTGCTCACGTAGTTGAGGGTGAGGCCGGTCGGGCTTGCCTGCTCGCCGCTTCCGGCGACGACTCCACGCGCGCGGGTCCGCGCCAGGAGAACGCCTACCGAGCAATCCCTGTCGGTGAGGAGCTGAATCTGAGCGACGTCGCTCCCGATCGAGATCACCCTTCCTACGAGCCCGCCCGCGGCGATCACTGGCGCGTTCAACTCCACTCCGTGGGCCGTCCCCCGGTTCACGGTGATGGTCCGGAACCAGGCGCTGGCGTCGAGCCCGACCACCTCGGCCACGATCGGATCTCCGGGAATGCGCTCCGCGAGCTCGAGAACGGAGCTCAGACGGCGATAGCTCGCGACCACGTCGCGCTCCATCCAGAGCGCTTGCTCGAGCCGGGCGACGTCCTCCTTGAGGCGGCCGTTCTCGTCACGGACCCCCCGGAGGTCGACGTAGCCGTACCACACGGAGGAAGCGGTGTTGAGCGCGGCGTCGGCGCCCCGCTGGATCGGGGAGAACAGGCCGATGAGGAGCGCGCGAAGCGCCGAATGCCCTCTCTCGGTCGTCACCTGGGAGGAGAGAAGGAGGGCTTGCGCCACGAGCACGAGAGAGAAGACGAGGTGCCCGCCCCTGGAACCCAGGGGGGCTGATGTCGTGCTCGCCATGAATCAGAGCTCGGTCGGAAGAAGCGCCCAGGAAACGGGAGAGATCACTCCAAGCACACTTTCCGCAGAAGCTTGACGTCTTCGAGCATTCGGCCCGCTCCCAGCACCACCGAGGAAAGCGGGTCTTCGCTCATGGACACGGGAAGGCCCGTCTCTTCGCGAAGGCGCTTGTCGAAGTTCTTCAGAAGGGCACCTCCGCCGGTCAGAACGATGCCGCGGTCGACGATGTCCGCCGAGAGCTCCGGCGGCGTTCGCTCGAGGGCCAGCCGCACCGCGTTCACCAGGATCGCGACCGTCTCTTCCAGGGCTTCCCGGATCTCCTCGTCCGTCACCACCAGGGTCTTGGGGATGCCCTCGATCAGGTTCCGGCCCTTGATCTCCATGGTCATCGGCTTGTCCAGCGGATAGGCGGAGCCGATCTCCATCTTTACCTGTTCCGCGGTGCGCTCCCCGATGAGGAGGTTGTACTTCTTCCGGAGGTACTTGATGATCGCCTCGTCCATTTCGTTGCCGGCAACCCGCACCGAGCTCGAGTAGACGATTCCCGCCATGGAGATGACGGCGACGTCGGTCGTCCCGCCGCCGATGTCGACCACCATGTTGCCGGAGGGCTCGGTGACCGGAAGCCCGGCGCCGATGGCGGCCGCCATCGCCTGGTCCACGAGGAACACCTCGCTCGCCTTCGCCCGGAGCGCGCTGTCCCTCACCGCCCTCTTCTCCACCTGGGTAATCTCCGAGGGGATGCCGATGACGATCCGCGGGGCGACCCATACCTTGCGGTTATGGGCCTTCTGGATGAAGTAGGCGAGCATCTTCTCCGTCACCTCGAAGTCGGCGATGACGCCGTCCTTCATGGGACGGATGGCGGTGATGTTTCCGGGAGTGCGCCCCAGCATCTCCTTCGCCTCTTTGCCCACGGCCTCGACTTTGGCGGTGACGTCGTTGATGGCGACGATGGAGGGCTCGGATACCACGATGCCTCTGCCCTTGGCGAAGACCAGGGTATTGGCGGTTCCGAGGTCGATGGCCAACTCGTTGGAGAACAGGCTGAAGACGGAGCGGAGATACATGCGATTCGAGCTCGAGTCAGTGAAATTCGGTATCAACTGCTATCAACTGCTGCGGCCACCGGGATTCAATAATCTTCGGCGATTGAGGCGATTGAGGCGAGCGACACCCGTCCGACCATCGGGTTTTCCCTCACTGCGCGACGCAAACCGCGTCTTTGCCACGCACCTTCACACTATACATTGCCTGATCCGCTTTTTGCATAAGTTCTTGCGGTTCTTTGCCATGATCCGGGTAGAGGCTCAGGCCCAGGCTCGCCGAAAGCCTCGCTTCGAGTCCGAACTCGGCCAGGAACCGGTGGCTCTTGAGCGCGGTTCGAATGCGCTCCGCGACGGCGACCGCTCCCTCGGCGTCGGTATCGGGGAGGACGATGACGAACTCATCCCCTCCGTAGCGGCTCACCACGTCCTCTTCCCTCACGGCGGAGCGGATCAAGTTTCCCACCTCCCGGAGACTCCGGCTTCCGTAGAAGTGGCCATGGCGGTCGTTGATCGACTTGAACCCGTCGAGGTCCAGAAACATCACCGCGAGGCTCCCCGAGGCTTCCCGAGCGCGCCCGATCGCCCCCTCCAGGTAGCTATTGATGTATCGCGAGTTGTAGAGCTTGGTCAGGTCGTCGGTGACTGCGAGCTGCTCCGTTTTCTGGAACAGGAACGCGTTCTCGAGGGCGATGGCGGCGGGTTCCACCAGAGTCAGCAGGAGGTTCATGTCCTTCTTGGTGAACCGGGAGCCCGCGGCCCGGTTCATGATCTCGACGACGCCGATGGTCCTCCCGCGGGAGATCAGAGGAGCGCAGAGGATGGAGCGGGTTTGAAACCGGGTGAGCTCGTCGAACTTCGCCTGGAACCGGCGGTCGCGGCGGACGTCGTTCACGATGGCCGGCTCACCCGTCTGGGCCACCCAGCCCGCCACTCCCTCGCCGAGCTTGATCCGCGTGTCGTTGAGGTCCGAGCTCCTCTCCCCGAGCGCCATCTCGAATGCCAGCTCGCCCGTATCTTCGTCCACGAGAAGGATCGACCAGGCCTCGGAGGGGATGAGCTCCTGAATCTGCGACATGATGACGTTGATCACCCGCCGCGGCTCGAGGATGGAGTTCGCCGTGGCCACGATCTCGCCGAGAACCTGCAGCCGGCGCGAAGTCTCGCGAAGGCGCCGCGACAGATTGGCGGCCTTGCGGTTCAAAAGAACCTGCTGCCGCGCGTCCTGAATCAGGGACCGGAGCCTCCCCGAGGGCGGGAGGTCGTTGAGATAGAGGGCGAAGAACGACCGGACGTCGTTCCCAGGACGCCCTCCCAATGAGATGAGGGGCACGTCGGGAATCGCCTTCTTGATGGCCCGCACGAGTCCGCTCCCGGAGTTGCGCGAGCGCTCGTCGAGAATCACCGCGTCGAAACGCGACCAGGCGCTCTCAGCTTCCCGGGCTTTTGAGGTTTTTGGGGTCTTTTGAAAGAGCGTCCGGGGGTCGAGGTGGACGACTCTCAGGTCTTCGGCGGCCCCAAGGGACGCGAAGGAGCTGAACAGTTGAGAGGACTGCGCGACGAGCGCGATCTTGAGACTCCGGCGCCTCCGAGGCTGCGCAGGGCTTTCTCGCGTCCGCCGGCGGGTCCGAACGGAGGCGCCCTCGCCGGATGCGTTCGACGCGCTCGCCGCCAAGAACGCGTCGCTCGGTGCCCGTCTCGGCGATGGCTCGTGGGGATGCGTCTTCACTCGTCGATGCCCGGCAACCGGGAGCTCAGTCACCTTCCTCGATCCCTATCTCCGCGTATACCGTCTTCTCGGCGACTCCGCCGCCGTCGCGTTTACGGGCTTTGACCAGCACCGGGTGGCGGCCGGTCTCCCGCACCTGAAAATAATAGGTGAACGAGCCGTCGCCCTTCACCTGGATACGGTCGTCTCCTAGACCCCGATCGACCGTAACGAACGCTCCGGCATCCGTCCTGCCGGTTACGGTGACCAGTCCGTCGGGAGATACCGTGGGCTTGAACACCGTGAGCTCCGGCGGGGCGGAGTCGGTTGCGACGGCGCGAGAGGTCGTCGTGAACTTCGCGAACTGGCTCGGTGCCCCCCGGCGGCTGTCCGCATCGATGGCGGTCACCTGCCAGTAGTACGTCCCGGCCGCGAGGCCCCTGTGGAGGATGGACACGTTGGGAACGGTGCTCTCGAGGATGGGGTCGCGGAAATAGGGCGATCGATCGAGGAGGACGTGATACCTCCGAGCTCCTTCGACCTCTCTCCACCGAAACTCAGTGGTGGGGGTCACGGGAACGACCGAGAGGTTCGCGGGAGAGACGAGAAGCGGGACTCCGGGAAGCTCGATGATATTGGAAAAGGTGTTGTTCGCGCTGACATCGACAGACTGCGAGGAGCCGAGAGTGACGGTAGAGTCGCCGGACGTGAGGTCGGTCCGACCGGTGAACACGGTGAACCCCGATACGCCGGACGACGAATCGAAGCTGACGTCGGCGCTGGTGTCGCGGTCGAAGGTCGCCGCGGTGGTCGGTGTCGACAGGTCGGAGCGGGAGCCCGCGGCGTTGCCGCTCGGGGTCTTCAGATTCACCTGCCCCGCCGTCAGCTTCACCACGGACTTCTTCGCCTTGGTCTCCGGGTCTTCCGATGCCTCTTCGATAACCAGAATCGAATCTGGCTTCACGAGGTACTCGGTGCCGTCGAATAGGCTGACCCGCGCCTGCGAGTCCCCCACGGTGCGGATGGTGTCGTCGCGGCTGAGCGTCATGCCCATGGTGGCGTTGATCCACTCGTAGGTGCCTGACTTTCTCACCTTCACGGCGCCGTCGAGATCCAGAAAGCGCGCGCTGGTGTCGCTGACCGTGGGCGGCGCGACAGCAATGACTTCTTCTCTCGGACCGTAGACCTGGAGATAGAGCCAGACGCCGGCGCCGATGAGACCGAGGATCGCGATAGCGAGCGTGTAGATGGTCGAACGCTTGACGGTAAACCACTCGATGTGGATACCGGTATTGGTCCGGTACTGATTGTACTTCGCCATCGTGTAACCGCTGAGTTTCTAAAAGTTTAACATAGCGAACGAGGGCGCGGCAATGGTGTTCCTCGCCCAACTTGCCCAACTTGGGGCGCACGTCAGGATTGTGAGATGAGGGGCGGTCATGCGGCCAGCCGACGCTCAGCGCGGCGCTCCCAGAAGTCTTCGAAGCGGCCGCTGAGCTTGCAGCAGCGTAGCGCGATGATCGCGT
>Ga0184637_10000756_pt1 | contig 23224 bp, 21 predicted proteins | sample PLM3_127_b2_FD_133143 | JGI IMG/M metagenome (GOLD analysis project Ga0184637, IMG submission 133143) | Groundwater sediment microbial communities from an aquifer in East River, Colorado, USA - PLM3_127_b2 | ecosystem: Environmental > Terrestrial > Soil > Riparian zone | place: USA: East River... | reverse complement strand
TCCAGACGTAGTTCTTGAGCTGGTCGTAGAACGGGGTGCGCGCGCGCTCCTGGATCTGCGCGTTGAGGATGCGGTACATGCCGCGGTAGTCGCGCTCCTCGCGGTAGAAGTAGCCGTCGACCGCCTCCGCGAACAGCGTGTCCACGACCTCGTCCTCGTGCTCCTGCGCGATCAGGATGTACACGTCGAGCTCCGGCCGGAAGCGGTTGAGCCGCTGGACGAGCTCGAGCGCCGACATCTGCTGCTGCTTCTTCGAGTTCCTGGCGTTGACCGTGTAGAGCTTGTCGTCGACGACCACCGCCTGGACGTCGACGTCCTGCTCGACCGCGGCGAGCGCATCGCGCCCGCTCGTGACGCCGGCGAAGGCGAGCCCGAGCGGGTTCTCGAGCGAGCGGGCCGCGGCATTGAGGCCCTTCACGAACTCGCGGAGGACCAAGGGCTCGTCGTTGACGACGAGGACGCGGCTGACGGGCTTGCGCATGCGGGGCGGGCGGAAAAGCGTGCTTTATGCGCTAAAGTCCAGCCCGTTTCAAGGGGCGAACTCAGCGATGCCTGTCGAAGCCAACGAGTTCGTGATCGTCGGTGTCACGCGCGACGGCCGGCAGTTCCGGCCGAGCGACTGGGCCGAGCGGCTGTGCGGCGTCACGAGCCGGCTCGACGTCTCCAACCGCATGCAGTACTCGCCCTACGTGCAGCCGGCGATGGCGGACGGGATGAAGTGCGTGGTGGTCGACGTGCGGCTCAAGGAGACCGAGCCGCTCGCCTACCGGTTCCTGGAGAACTCCGCGCGGGACAACGAGCTGGTCGTTCGGGCCGGCCGGCGCTCGCCTCGCGCCCCCGCGCCGGAGGCGATACCGGCCGGAGCGGCGCCGTGACCTGCCCCCGGCGCTCAGGCGAGCGCCTTGATCTCGGCCGCGAGCCGGCGCTTGTGTCGCGCCGCCTTGTTCTTGTGGATCACCTTCTTGTCGGCGATGCGGTCGAGGGCGCTCGTCGCCCCGCTGAGCAGGCCCGCAGCGCCGGGCTTGTCGCCGGCGGCGATGGCCTTCTGCACCTTCTTCACGGCGCTGCGAAAGGCGGTGCGGAGCGACGCGTTGTGCTGGCGGCGCTTCTCGGACTGGCGCGCGCGCTTGCGCGACTGGGCGGTGTTGGCCATGGGCTCGAGGGCTCGGAAAAGGCGCGGATTGTAGGCGCAAAGCGCGGGCTGCGCAAGCGAATACAAGGGCTTATCTCGCCCCACCCGTATAATCGCCGGCCGTGATGCGCCACAGCCCGGGTTCGCGAAGACGCCGCCGGACGCAGGCCCTCAACCTCCACCCGAACCCGCCCTCTGACAGGAGGGCGCGCGTCGCGGGCGGGGGTGGGCCGCTTGCGCCTCGTCGCGCGACGAAGGACGAGGCTTGAGCCTCCTCCGGGCACTCGCCACGGTCAGCGGGATGACGCTCGTATCCCGCGTGCTCGGGTTCGTCCGCGACGCGGTCATCGCGGGCACGTTCGGCGCCGGGCTCGCCACCGACGCGTTCTTCGTCGCGTTCCGGATTCCGAACCTGCTCCGGCGCCTGTTCGCCGAAGGCGCGTTCTCGCAGGCGTTCGTGCCGATCCTGGCCGAGTACAAGTCGCGGCACGGACCCGACGGGACCAGGCAGCTCATCGATCGGGTCGCCACCGCGCTCTTCCTCGCGCTCGCCGCGGCGGTCGCGCTCGGCGTCGCCGCCGCCACCGTGATCGTCTACGTGAGCGCCCCGGGGTTTGCCGCGAACCCGGAGAAGTTCGATCTCACGGTGACGATGCTGCGGATCACCTTCCCCTACATCCTGTTCATCTCCCTCGTGTCGCTCGCCGCGGGGATCCTGAACACCTGGAGCCGCTTCGCCGTCCCGGCGATCACCCCCACGGCTCTCAACGTCGCGTTCATCATCGGCGCGCTGTGCCTCGCGCCGTACTTCGATCCGCCGGTGCTGGTGCTTGCATGGGCGGTGCTCGCGGGCGGCGTGCTGCAGCTCGCGCTGCAGGTGCCGTTCCTCGCGCAGATCGGCATGCTGCCGCGGCCGAGCTTCGCGCTCGGGGATCCGGGCGTCCGGCGCGTCCTCCTGCTGATGGGCCCGGCGGTGGTCGGCGTCTCGGTGGCGCAGATCAGCCTGCTCCTCAATACGATCTTCGCCTCGTTCCTCCAGACCGGGAGCGTGTCCTGGCTCTACTACGCCGACCGGTTGATGGAGTTCCCGACCGGGTTGCTCGGCGCCGCGCTCGGCACGATCCTGCTGCCGAGCCTCGCGAAGCTCCACTCCGAAGGCGCGCGCGACGAGTATTCGAACCTCCTCGACTGGGGCCTGCGGCTCACGTTCCTGCTCGCAGTTCCCGCGGCGGCGGCGCTCGCCGTGCTGGCGACGCCGCTCGTCGCCACGCTGTTCTTCTACGGAGCCTTCGGTGCCGACGACCTCCTGATGACGCGACAAGCGCTCATCGCCTACAGCGTCGGCCTGCTCGGGCTGATCGTGGTGCGGGTGCTCGCCCCCGGGTTCTACGCGCGCCAGGACATCCGGACGCCGGTGAAGATCGCGCTCGTCACGCTCGCCGCCACCCAGGTCATGAACGTAGCCTTCATCGGGCCGCTCAGGCATGCCGGGCTCGCCCTCGCGATCGCGCTCGGTGCGTGCCTCAACGCGGCGCTGCTCTATCGGGGCTTGCGCCGGCGCGAGATCTTCCGGCCGCGGCCCGGCTGGGCCGCGTTCGTCGCCAGAGTCGCGGGCGCCGCAGGGCTGATGGCGGCGGCGCTCGCGTTCGCGATGGGGCCGGGCGCGTGGTGGACCGCGGCGGACTGGTGGTGGCGCGCGCCGGCGCTCGCCGGGCTGGTGACGCTCGGCGCGGCGGTGTATTTTGCGGCGCTATGGGCGTTCGGCTTGCGCGCCCGCGACTTCGTGCGTCCGTGACCCCCCACCTGGAACGCTTCGCCGAGCTCGTCGCCCGCGAGCAGTTCAGTCTCGCGGAGGCGTGCCTCCTCCTCGCCGAGGACCAGTATCCCGAGCTCGACATCGCGGCCTGCATCGCGAAGCTCGACGCGATGGCGGCGACCGTGCGCGGGCGGCTCGCCGCCGACGCGCTTGCCGAGCAGAAGGTCGCGGCGCTCAACTTCCACCTGTTCGGCGAGCTGCGCTTCTGCGGCAACGCCGATGCGTACTACGACCCCCGGAACAGCTACCTCAACGAAGTCCTCGAGCGCCGCACCGGCATCCCGATCACGCTGTCGATCGTGTACCTGGAGGTCGGCCGGCGGCTCGGGCTGCAGCTGCAAGGCGTGTCGTTCCCGGGCCACTTCCTCGTGAAGCTGCGGCTGAAGCGCGGGCAGCTCCTGCTCGACCCCTTCATCGGCGGCGAACCGTGCTCGGAGTCCGAGCTTCGCACCCGGCTCGGCCAGGCGCTCCCCTCGGATCGGCGCGGCAAGCTCGATCTCGACCGGTATCTCGAGCCGGCGTCGCCGCGCGAGATCGTCGCGCGCGTCCTGCGCAATCTGAAGGGGATCTATCTGAAGAGCGGCAAGCTCGAGCACGCGCTCGCGGTCATGCACCGGATGCTGCTCGTCGTGCCGGAGTCGGCGGAGGAGCTTCGGGACCGAGGCCTCGTCCACGCCGAGCTCGAGTGCTTCCGCCCCGCGCTCGCCGACCTCCAGAACTACCTCCGCCGGCGCCCCGACGCACCGGACGCGTCCGACATCCACGCAAAGGTGGTGGAGCTCCGCGCGGCCGCGGCGAAGCTTCAATAGGGAACCGCAGCGTTCTTCTCGCACTGCGGTAAAGCCGCTAGAATTCAGCGCTTTTCGCGCTCCCATGCTCGTCACTCGCCCCCCTGCGCCGGCGCTTCTCGTCACCCGCGGGCTCGCCCCGCGGGTGAGCGGCCCGGTCGCGCTCACGATCGGCAACTTCGACGGCGTCCACCGGGGGCACCAGGCGATGCTCGCGCGGGTGATCGCGGCCGCGCGCGAGCGGAGCCTCGTCGCCGCCGTGCTCACGTTCGAGCCGCATCCGCGGGAGCTCTTCACGCCGCTGTCGGCGCCGACGCGCCTGACGAGCCTGCGCGAGAAGCTCGAGCTGCTCGCGGCGCACGGCGTCGACCACGTGCACGTGCAGCGCTTCTCCCGCGCCTTCGCCGCGCTCTCGCCGGAGGCCTTCGTCGAGCGCCTGCTCGTCGCCGGCCTGCGAACGCGCTGGGTGCTCGTCGGCGACGACTTCCGGTTCGGCGCGAAGCGCACCGGCGATGCAGCGTTCCTCGCGGCAGCCGCCCGCCGCCACGGCTTCGAGCTCGAGCCGATGCCGACCGTCACCGAGGGCGGGACGCGCGTCTCCAGCTCGGCGGTGCGCGACGCGCTCGCGCGGGGCGACCTCGGACGGGCCCGGGAGCTCCTCGGCCGCGCGTACAGCATCAGCGGCCGCGTCGTGCAGGGCGACCGGCTCGGCCGCAAGCTCGGGTTCGCAACCGCGAACGTGCAGCTGAAGCACAACCGGCCGCCGCTCACCGGCATCTTCGCGGTGCGCGTGCACGGCGCCGTGGAGGCGCCGCGGAACGGCGTCGCGAGCCTGGGCGTGCGCCCGACCGTGCGGTCGAACGGGAAGCCCACGCTCGAGGTGCATCTCTTCGACTTCACCGCCGACCTCTATGGCCGGCATCTGCGCGTCGAGTTCCTGGCGAAGATCCGCGACGAGGAGCGCTATCCGGACCTCGACGCGCTCAAGGCGCAGATCGCCCGCGACTGCGATGCCGCGCGCGCGATCCTGACCGACGAAGTCCGATGACGAAGACCACGCCCGACTACAAGAGCACGCTCAACCTGCTCGACACGCGCTTCCCGATGCGCGGCGATCTCGCCAGGCGCGAGCCGGCCTGGGTGAAGTCGTGGCAGGAGACCGGGCTCTATCGGCGCCTGCGCGCGGTGAGCAAGGGACGGCCGCGGTTCGTCCTGCACGACGGTCCGCCCTACGCGAACGGCGACATCCACATCGGCACCGCGGTCAACAAGATCCTGAAGGACATGGTCGTCAAGTCGAAGACGCTCGCCGGCTTCGACGCGCCGTACGTGCCCGGCTGGGACTGCCACGGCATGCCGATCGAGGTGCAGATCGAGAAGCGCCACGGGAAGCACCTCCCGCCGGAGGAGACCCAGCGCCTGTGCCGCGCCTACGCGACCGAGCAGATCGCGCGCCAGAAGCGGGACTTCGAGCGCCTCGGCGTGCTCGGCGACTGGGACAACCCGTATCTCACGATGGCCTACAAGAGCGAGGCCGACGAGATCCGCACGCTCGGCCGGCTGCTCGAGGCGGGCTACCTCTACCGCGGCCTGAAGCCGGTCAACTGGTGCTTCGACTGCGGCTCGGCGCTCGCCGAAGCCGAGGTCGAGTACGAGGACCGCACCGACCCGGCGATCGACGTGGGATTCCCGTTCGCCGACGGCCGGCGGGTCGCGCAGGCGTTCGGGCGCGAGCGCCTCGACGACAAGCCCGGGTACGCCGTGATCTGGACGACCACCCCGTGGACGATCCCGGCGAACCAGGCGCTGAACGTCCATCCGGAGCACGTCTACCACCTCGTCGACACCCCGCGCGGGCTGCTCGTTCTCGCCGCCGATCTCCAGGTGGCGTGTCTCGCGCGCTTCGGGCTCTCCGGCACCACGATCGCGTCGGCGAAGGGCACCGCGCTGGAGGGGCTCGCGTTCCGCCACCCGTTCTACGACCGCCTGGCGCCGGTGTATCTCGGCGAGTACGTGACGCTCGACACCGGCACCGGCATCGTTCACAGCGCGCCGGCGTACGGCGTCGAGGACTTCGAGTCGTGCCGGCGATACGGCATGCGCGACGACGAGATGCTCAACCCGGTGCAGGGCGACGGGCGCTACGCCGCGAGCCTGCCGTTCTTCGGCGGCCGGTCGATCTGGGACGCCAATCCGAAGATCGTCGCCAAGCTCCGCGAGGTCGGCGCGCTGTTCAGCGAGGCGCCCTACGTGCACAGCTACATGCACTGCTGGCGGCACAAGACGCCGGTCATCCTCCGCGCGACCACCCAATGGTTCGCCGGCATGGACGACGTCCCGGGCTTCGCGGGCCGGAAACCGGCGGAGACGCTCCGGACGACCGCGCTCGCCGGGGTGGCGGCGACGCAGTTCTTCCCGGCGTGGGGCCAGGCGCGGCTGCACGGAATGATCGCGAGCCGCCCCGACTGGACGCTGTCGCGGCAGCGCCAGTGGGGCGTGCCGATGCCGTTCTTCATCGACCGGGAGACCGGCGCCCTGCATCCGCGGACACTCGAGCTCCTCGAGGAGGTCGCGAAGCACGTCGAGCGCGGCGGCATCGAGGCCTGGCAGCGGGTCGACCCGAAGGTGCTGCTCGGCGACGAAGCGGCGCGATTCGAGAAGGTGAAGGACACCCTCGACGTGTGGTTCGACTCCGGGTCGACGCACCAGACGGTGATGGGCGGGCCCGACGGCCGCAAGACCGGCGCGGGGTCGCACAGCGCCGAGACCGGGTTCCCCGCGGATCTCTACCTCGAGGGCTCGGACCAGCACCGCGGCTGGTTCCACTCGTCGCTGCTGGTCTCGTGCATGCTGAACGGCGTGCCGCCCTACCGGGGGCTGCTCACGCACGGCTTCGTCGTCGACGGCGCCGGCCGCAAGATGTCGAAGTCGCTCGGCAACGTCATCGCGCCGCAGCAGGTCTCCGACTCGCTCGGCGCCGAGTGCCTCCGCCTGTGGGTCGGCGCGACCGACTACTCGGGCGAGCTGTCGCTCTCGGACGAGATCCTGAAGCGCGTCGTCGAGGCCTACCGCCGGATCCGGAACACGCTGCGGTTCCTGCTCGCGAACCTCGCGGATTTCGATCCGACCCGGCACGCGCAGCCGGTCGCCGACTGGATCGAGGTCGACCGCTACGCGGTCGCGCTCGCCGCGCAGCTCCAGGACGAGCTGGCGGCGCACTACACCCGGTACGAGTTCCACCTCGTCGTGCAGAGGCTGCAGATCTTCTGCTCCGAGGACCTCAGCGCGTTCTACCTCGATGTCCTCAAGGACCGGCTCTACACGTTGCGCGCCGATGCGCCCGCGCGCCGCTCCGCGCAGAATGCGCTCCATCACATCACCCAGAGCCTGCTGCGCCTGATGGCGCCGGTCCTCTCGTTCACCGCCGAGGAGGCGTGGCAGGTGCTCACCGGCAGGCCGGACGACAGCGTCTTCTTCCACACCTGGCACGCGTTTCCGGTGGTTCCGGACGCGCCGGAGCTCCTCGCTCGCTGGCAAGAGCTCCGCGCGGTCAAGGCGGAGGTGCAGAAGGAGCTCGAGAACGTGCGCGTCGCGGGCAAGATCGGCTCGTCGCTCGCGGCGGAGGTGGAGATCCGGGCGGCCGACGGGCGATACGAGGCGCTCGCGCGCCTCGGCGAGGACCTGCGGTTCGTGATGCTCACGTCGCAGGCGGCCGTGTCGAAGGCCGCGTCGGCGGAGGGTCAGGGCGTCGTCGCGACGCCGAGCCCGCACGCCAAGTGCGAGCGTTGCTGGCACTATCGCGCCGACGTCGGCGCCGACCGGGCCCACCCGGACCTCTGCGGCCGGTGCGTCGCCAATCTCTACGGCAGCGGCGAGACACGCCGGTTCGCTTGAGCCGTCGCGATTCTCAGCCCGGCCGTCGCTGAAGAGAAGCCGAAGTGCGGAAGCTCCTGCCCTGGCTCGCGATCGCGGCCGCGGTGGTCGTGCTCGACCAGGCGACCAAGGCCATCGTCCAGTCCGCGCTCGCCCCGGGCGAGCGGGTGCCGGTGATCCCGTTCCTCGACCTGGTGCTCGTGTTCAACACCGGCGCGGCGTTCAGCTTCCTCGCCGACGCGTCGGGCTGGCAGCGCGGGTTCTTCGTCGCGGTCGCGCTCGGCGCGAGCGCGCTGATCGTCCACCTATTGCGCCGCCACTCCGAGGAGCGGCTGTTCTGCACCGGCCTCGGCCTGATCCTCGGCGGCGCCATCGGGAACCTTTGGGACCGGATCGTCCTCGGCCACGTGGTGGATTTCGTGCTGCTCCACGCGCACGGCTACCACTTCCCGGCGTTCAACGTCGCCGATTCCGCGATCACGGTGGGCGCCGCGCTGCTGATCTGGGATGGCGTGTTCGGGGCACGGAAGACCGAAGGCGAACGGCGTTAGAATCGCGCGAATCGCTTCCTCCCGGTCTTCTTCCTGCAGTCTGCGATGGACGTCCTGCTCGCCAACCCCCGCGGCTTCTGCGCCGGCGTCGAGCGCGCGATCGGCATCGTCGAGCGCGCGCTCGAGCTGCACGGGCCGCCGATCTACGTGCGCCATGAGATCGTGCACAACCGGTCCGTGGTCGACGACCTGCGTCGGAAGGGCGCGGTGTTCGTCGAGGAGCTCGCCGAGGTACCGTCCGGGAGCACGGTCATCTTCTCGGCGCACGGGGTGTCGAAGGCGGTGCAGCACGACGCCCAAGTGCGCGGCCTCAAGGTGTTCGATGCGACGTGCCCGCTCGTCACCAAGGTGCACGTCGAGGTGGCGAAGATGCTGCGGGCGGGGCGCGAGGTGGTCATGATCGGCCACCGCGGCCACCCGGAGGCGGAAGGGACGATGGGGCAGGCCGAGAGCGGCATCCACCTCGTCGAGACGGTGGACGACGTCGCGCGCCTCGCGGCGCGCGATCCGTCGCGGCTCGCGTACGTGACCCAGACGACGCTCTCGGTCGACGACGCCGCGGCGATCGTCGCGGCCCTGAAACGGCGGTTCCCGGAGATCGTCGGTCCGAAGAAGGACGACATCTGCTATGCGACGCAGAACCGGCAGGACGCGGTGAAGTTCATGGCGCCGCGCTGCGACGTGGTGATCGTCGTCGGCTCGCCCAACAGCTCGAACTCCAACCGGCTCCGCGAGGTCGCGGACCAGCTGGGCGTGCCCGCCTACATGATCGACAGCGCGGACGAGCTGGATCCGGCGTGGATCGCGGGCCGGCCGCGGGTCGGCGTGACCGCGGGCGCCTCCGCGCCCGAGGTGCTCGTGCAAGCGGTGATCGCTCGCCTGAGGTCGCTCGGCGCGCAGAGCGTCCGGCAGCTCGAAGGCGTCGCGGAGAACGTCGTCTTTCCGATGCCGAAGGGGCTGCATCCGGCGTCCTAGCCGGGGCCGAGGGGGAACCCGCGCTCAGCGCGCGGCGTGGCCGGGGTCGGGCGATGCCGGGCCGGGCGGGGCGAGCGGATGGAACTTCAGCTCGATCCAGAGCTGGCTCCTCACGGCGATCCCGCCCCGCCTGCCGGGCGCGAAGCGCGCGCTCGCGAAGGCATCGGCGGCGGCCTCCTCGAAGAAGCCCTCCGGGTCCGCGAGGATGACGAGCGTCCGCTCGACCCAGCCGTCCTCACCGATCAGCAGCCGCAGCAGCACATAGCCGCCGTCGGGCGGGGCGAGACGGGGATATGCGGGCTCGACGCGCGTGGTCAGCCGTGGGCGCACATCGAGCTGCGAGGGCAGATAGTAGACGGGGCTCTCCCGCAACCCGGGCGGCTGGCGAGCGTCCGGGCTCGGCCGCGGCAAGGGGCGGGTCTCAGGGGTGATTGCCGCGCGATCGGGCGCTGCTGCAGCGCTCGCTGCAGGGGATGGTGCCGACAGCGGGACGATGCGGGCCTGCAGCGGGTGCGACGAAAGGCTTCCCTGCCCGGTTGGCGACCCCAGGGGCGCGCCCGTCAGCACGAATGCTGCGGCTGCGTGCAGCGCGAGCGATGCCGCGATGGCGGCTGTCCAGCGGGCTACCGCAGAGGTCGGTGCATCCAGGGCGCCGAAGGTCGGGACCATCTCGGCTTGAGCTCCGGATCGCCGGTGCGTCGCGAGCCGCAAGGAAAAGGCCCGCGGAAGACCTCGTGGTCTTTCGCGGGCCCGTGGGCCGCTGGCGTCCTCCGGTTACGGCAGGATCTCCCTCCAGGTGGTCCGCTTGCCGGTCGGCGCGCCCGAGGCGATCGGGACGTCTTCCTTGTCGATGCCGCCGCCCGGGGGCGGGTCGCTCCGCTGACGGTACACGACGACCGAGCCGTCGGGCAGCCGCACGATGCTGAGGCCGACCGTGAGCCCGGCGGTCCGGTATCCCACCCGCGCCGTCGTGCCGGCCGGCGAGAACCCGCTGGTGATGTCGAAGAAGTTCAGGAAGCTGAAGCCCCCCGGCTCGCAGGCCGTGTTCGCGGGGACGTTCGATGCCACGACCAGGGTGCCGAGCTGGAGCTCCATGGCGACGTTCACGCGCTCGCCGGGCTCGATCAGGTCGACGAACCAGCCGTCGGGCGACTTGCAGGCGGCCGGGCTCGTAGTGTTGCAGTTCACGAAGCGGTCGGTGCCGACGGTCGTGAGCTGCATCTCGTTGAGCGACGTGCGCAGATTCGAGTACCCAGTCGTCGTGAGCGGATCCCTGATCGCGTAGATGCTCTGCACCTGGGTGTCGCTCACGTCGGTCGTGCCGAGATAGCGGCCGGTACCGATGAACAGGTAGGGCTGCGGCGGGCTACCGACCTCCGCGAGCCTCGGGGCGATCGTGATCGGCTGCGGGTTGCCCGACGGGTCTTTCAGCGTCGCGATCAGCGTCGCTTCGCGGCCGGCGGGCGTGAGGGCTGGATCGTCGTTGACGTCGAAGCGCCAGACGTTGCCGAGCAGGTCGACACCGTACACCCTGATCGTCGTGTTGTTCTGCTCGGCAGCGTCCACCCAAGCCGTGATCTTGGCGAGCCCGCTCGGGGTCGTCGCGTCGCCGACGCCGGTGCCGATCTTGTAGAGGAGCGTGCCGGTCATGGCCTCGAGCACGTAGAGGTAGCCTTGACCGTTGCCGGGGCTCACGTTGTTGTAGCCCGAGGTGACGAACACCACCCAGCGCCCGTCGGCGAGCTTGCTGATGACCGGGGTCCCGAAGCTATAGCCGAGGTCGCTGTCCGACGAGCTGGTGAACTCCCACAACGCCTTCGGGTTGAGCGGGTCGGTGATGTCGAGCGCGTAGTAGGCGCGCCCGCCCTTGTTGAGGCCGCCCACCAGGATCGTCTTCCAGGTGAGCGCGACCGGATCGAACACGTCGTCCCTCGCCAGCCGGCCGTCCACGTAGTACTCGTGCAGGTTGGCGTAATTGTTGTCGGCGAGCTTGTAGAGCCGCGGCAGCACCGTGCGGGGGATGAACGCCCAGGCCTCTTCGCCGCCCAGCGCGTCGGTCGTCCCGTAGAAGGCGTGCAGCATGCCGTCGTTCGCCGCGGTGTAGACCATCGCGGTGCGGCCCGCTACCGAAGACATGAAGGCGGCGTACCCGCCGGTACCGGTGGTGTCGTTGTAGCTGAAGGCGGCGGTGCGGACGTACAGCGGCTGCGAGTTCACGATGTCGCCCAGCACGTGCTTGCGCGCGCGGTAGAGCTTGTTGATGTCGTTCGGCGCGAAGCCCTCTTTGCCGCGCTGGCCGCGGACGAAGCTGACGAGGTTCGCGCCCCGCGTGGCCGTCTGCTGGTCGGCCAGGGGGCCGGCACCGTCCTCGGTCATCAGGCTCCACTGCGAGAGGTCCTGCACCTCGTCGGTCGCGCCGGCGGCGGTGAAGAACGCCTGCTCGGTCGCGTCGAGCGCGGTCAAGACCGGGCCGGTCGGATTTCCCGCCCCGTCGCACGCCTGGGTGTTCCAGGTGAAGTCCACCATGTTGTCGGTCGCGCCCGCGCGGAAGAGCTTGATCTTGCGGTTGTCGCAGGCGGCCTTGGTCTTGGCATCGAGGTTCGTCTGCGCCGACCAGACCAGGGTCGGGAGCACCTCACCGTAGGTGGGGCTTCCCGGCGTGACGTCGATCTTGTACGCCTGCAGGTCGCCGCTCCACTCGTTGGTCACGTAGGTCGGCAGGACGATCAGGTTGTCCGCCGTGGTCGGCTCCAGGGTCGAGGTCGCCGCGGCCCCCCCCGAGGCGAGGCGGCTCTGGATCGCCGTCAACGCGGTCTGCAGCGAGAGCGCGAGGCTCGTCGGATCCTTCGCGCTGAAGTACTGGCCGCGCCCGTTGACCGCCGCGTGCCAGAGGTCGTCGATTCGCGCCTGCTGCTCGCTCGTGACGCTGGTGTTCGAGCTGCTCGGGTTCGGGTTCGGCCAGCCCTTCGCGCCGGTGCGGAGGTCGGCGAAGTCGCCGGTGATCTGGCTCTTGTAGTTGGGGTCGAACTTGAGCTGTCCGTCGAGCCCGAGACCGAGGGTGAAGGTGGTCATGTGCTGATGGATGGCCGTATCGTCCTCGACGCCGGTCCCGGAGGGCGGGACGTTGTTGTTGGTGCCGACGTCGGTGCCGAGCGCGCCGAGCGAGCCGGGCGCGCGCAGGTCGGTGCGGTAGTAGTACTCGGCGACGTCCGCCAGCGTGTTCGCGGTGCTGCCGGCGGCGGCGGTGGTCGGGCCGCTCACGACCGTCCACGGCGTCGGGAGCGACGTCCCGGTCGCCACGCACGTGTTGGAGATCGTGGCCGTCGACTGTGACGTGGAGCCGGATTGGGTCGTCGTCGTGATGCGTTCGACGAGCCTCGCCTTGACCGACGTTGCGCCGGAGCAGTTGGGGCTCCCGCCACGCGATACGTACTGCCGCTCCACGAGCACCGTGGTCACCGGCCCGCTGTCGAACATCGGCCGCGGCGAGAGGCCGCTGTTGTTGTCGTGATTGCCGATGTCGCCGCTGCCGCTCGTGCCGTTGGTGAGCGTCTTGCCCTGCCCGTAGTTCCAGTAGCCGTCAGTCGTGAGGATCGCGAAGTTCTGCTGGCACGAGTACTGGATCGGGTCGTCGTTCATGCCCGCATTGATCCCGTCCTTGAGCCCGGCGAAGTGCCTCCCGGCGCGGGCCAGCGCCTGCCGCAGCGGCGTCCAGCTGGTGGGGACCTGCTGGTAGAACTTCGTGTACCACGCCGACTTCTGCGTCGGCGTGAACGCGTCGATCTTCAGGTAGTGGTTCGCCGTGACCGGGACGATGGCGGTATCGCCAAAGCAGCTGCTGCCGTCCGGGCAGATCGTGATGAAGCCGACGCGAAACGTGTCGGTCAGCCCGTTGAACGCACGGCCCGCTGCGGTCTTCATCAGCAGCATCCGGGTCCGGTAATAGGTGTACCAGTTCGCGAAGTTCTGCTGTTGGACAGCGGGGGGGTTAATCAGATCCGCCGGATCGGGGATCCGCACCTTTTGCCAGCTCCCGGTCACGTGCGGAAAGCTGCTGCTGTCGCCCACTTCGCAGTCGCTCGTGAAGCCGGGCGGCGAGGCTCCGTTCCATTTGTAGTAGTACGCCGGCTCGGTCGACGAGCTGCCGTTCGGCGTGAAAGACGTGCTCAGGTTCGAGGTGCTTCCCCCGAGGAACCCGTTGCTCGATGCGGTCAAGAAGTTGGAGTTCGCGAAATCCGTGCCGTCCGCGTTCTTCGGCACCGGGTAGGTCACCGCCGGGTTGTAGTAGATCGTGTTGCACAGGTGGCTCTTGCCGCCGACATCTCCGCTAAAGTTGCTCGCGTCGTCCGGCATGAATTCCCAGGCCATACTGCCCGAGTTGTCGAGGATGAACAGCACGTTCGGCGGCACCGTGGTCGTGGCCGCGCTCGAGATCGGGGTGTTCGCGATGTCGGTGAGCGCCATCGCGTAGGGCGGCGTCGCAACGGAGGCGACGAGCGCCGCGCCCGTGATGAGCCGTCTCGCGAGTCCGCGCCGGGCGTTGCGATCGAAGGGAAGGGACTTCATGGGAATCTCCTGGAAACTCCGTCCTTTGGCTCAATACATCATGGTCTGCACGTAGCTGACCGTATTCTTCGGCCCCTCGATCCGGGCCGTGACGCGGAAGTACACCTGTGAGGTCCCGACCAGCGCCTTGGTGCCGGCTTCCTTGGGCCCGCCCTTGCCCGGATCGGAGATCGTCACGCATTCCTGGCCGGCCGCCGTGATGGCCCCGGCGTTGAGGCACATGCGGTGGACCACGTAGCTCACCCGATTGCCGGCCGCGTCGGTCGCGCCGCCGCTCACCTGGATGGCCTTGGCCGAATCGAGCCAGTTGCTCTTGCCCCAAGCCAACGGGTCGAAGTTCTGGTCCCATGCCGCGTAGTAGCCCAGGGCGGTATTCGTCGCCTCGAGCGTGATCGGGCCCTGGGCGTTCAGCCAGGTGCGCGCGGACTCGATGCCGAGGTCGCCTGCGACCGTGGCGTTCTGCCGGAAAGCGAGGTTGCCCGCGGTCAGGATCGCGCCGCCGGACGCGCGCATCGTCGCGACCCCGGCCAGCATCATCGCCACCAGCACGATGAGCGCGATGAAGACCACCACGCCGCGCTGGGACCGGGCCGGCGCGCGCTGGCGCCGCATGCGAACGGGTGCCAAGGCTCGAGCCTGCTTCATGGTGCGGTTCCCCAGATCATGTTCCGCAGCGGAATCACGGTCTCATACACGCTGTAGCGATAGAGCCGCCAGTTGTTCGGCGTGAGGTTGGGATCGCCGGAGTTGGCCGGGTCCGGGCAGCCGGTGGAGGTGTCCGCCGTGCCGTCGACGTTGGTCATCGCGAAGTTGGTGAGCGCGAGCGCCCCGCCCGCCCCGCTCGTCCACTGCGGGTTCGGACTGCAGGCGGTCTTGTCCCAGTGCGTGCTGCGCGCGAGCAGCCCCACGCGGATCGCGCGCACGCAGCGCCAGCTCTTGGCCGGGCTCTCGAGGCAGGGCCGGAGCGGGTCGGCCACGATCACGGTGTTGTCCGGCGGCGTCACCGTCCACTCGTTCGCGTCGATCAGCTGGTTGTCGTTCCGGTCGATCCCGTACTCGGCCTGCAGGTTGATGATGCCGTCCGCAGCTTCGACCGCCGGCAGGCCGAACAGGGTCTCGGAAACCATGAGGCGGTTCGCGTTGATCCCCCACTCCACCCGGCGCGGCTGCTTGCCGAGGTTCAGCACGAACCCGGAGGTGGGGGGGAACACGGCCGCAGGCCAGGCCGCGTCCTTGTTGAACCGCGGCGGGTTCGTCGCGGTTGGGGACAGCGTGTCCGCGGGGGGGCCGGGGTTGAGCGTGTAGGCGAGGTTGTGGCCGACGTCGTTCGGGTTGGCCGTGGGACGATCGGTCGCCTGGATGAGCGCGCACGCGGTTTCCGGGCCCGCCGTGGCGGCCGGATCGCCCGTCAGGATCAGCAAGTCGCCGTAGTCGAGACCGGCGCGGCCCCCGGACATGGCCTTCATCGTGCCGCTCGTGGTCCACGGCCGGGTCGTCACGAACTGACTCGAGTTGCCCCACAGCACCCGGATGAGGTCGGGCGCGCCGGCCACGCCCTGCACGATCTCGACGGGATACAGGCGGAAAGTGAAGTTGGGCCGGGCGGGAATCGGCGGGACGGGAATCGCGTCGCCCTTGTCGGAGGCCTGGACCAGGCATCCGATCTGCTTCGTGTCGGCGCCGCCGAAGCCGTAGCCGGCGAGCTGCACGTCCCGTTGCAGCGAGTACAGCCCGATTGCGCCGGCGCTCTGCGCGTCGCTGCCCTGGACGGTGGTCCGCTTGCGGCTCTCCGAGACCGCGAGGACCTGGAAGATCACGACGATCCCGATCATGCCGATCACCAGCCCGACCAGGATCTCGATCAGGCTCAGGCCGCGGACGCGTCGCCGCGCCGGTTGTCTCGTGTTGGGTGTGAACATCGCTCCGCGCCTCTAGTTGACGTACGCGACGACGGTATGGCGGTGCGGCGCCGTGCCGCCGGGGGCGAGCCAGCACACCGTGATCGTGACGCGGTTGCTGACCCCGGTGTCGACCTCGACCTGCTGCATCGCCGCCGTCGACCCCGGCAGCAGCGGCCGCCCTGACGGGCCGCCGGCGTTCAGGTGGGTGGCCCAGGCGAGCACGGCCGGATTCGTCGCGGCGCCACCGCCGAAAGCGCAGCTCGCCGGCAGCCCGGTCGTCTGGTGTTCGAAGCTGAGCAGCGAGGCCTGGGCGGTTGCCGGGTTGCTGCGGTCGACGTTCACCCACATCTGCGAGAGCAGCTGGTTCGCCGCGTTGACCGCCTCGATCCGGTACTGCGCGTCGGCGACGGCGTTGATCGAGGCCGCCTGCATCGCGACCATCGCCAGGATGCCGAGCGAGAAGATGAGGATCCCGATCAGCGCCTCGAGGAGCGCCATTCCGGACTGCGTGCTTCTCATGCAGCTCATGGCTCCTCCCTCAGCAGGCGCGGGTGTCGTCCGGGCCGGCCACGCTCGGGTCGCACATGCGCACCCGCCCGCCGGGCGTGACGATGACCTGCAGGCAGCGCATGTCCCCGCCGTCGGCCTTGCACGCGCCGGCGGCCGCCGGCTTCACGTCGAACGCGGTGCTCACGGCGCCCACGTTCGTCCGCCCCAAGCCGTCAAACCGGATCGTGCCGGCCACGGGCAGGTTGGACGCGGTGGTCTGGGCGTAGAGGGCGGCCGGGTCGGCCACTCCGCTGCCCTCCAGGCCGCTGTGCGCGTCGACGAAATCGATGGGGACACTGGCCGTGTCGAGGACGCGGACGGCCCACCCCGGACCGATCGCGTTTGCGACGAAGGTCGCGAAGTTCGTGTCGGGCGGGTCGGCGGTGAGCATGAACTCCACCGTCTGGTTGCGTTTCAGCGCTTCGGCGCGCGCCGCCTGCAGCCCGGCGAGGATCGACTCGGACGCGTTGCGCAGCTTCGAGTTCTGCAGCATCGTCGTGAAGCTGGGGAGGGCGAGCATGAGGACGATCGCGAACAGCGCGATCCCGATCATGAGCTCGATGAGCGTGAAGCCGCGACTGCGGGCGATCAACATACGCCGCCCTTCTTGGTGACCCAGCAAGTCGTGCTGCCCGACCAGCCGCTCAGGCCGGTGACCGTGGAGCTGCGAACGTTGGCCTGGTCGATCAGGTACGTGAAGGCCCCCATCCCCTCCGTGCCGACCCCGGTGGCGGTCACGGTGTAGGTCGCGCCGCCCAGATTGCCGCACGTGTAGGTGAACTGCTTCTTGCCGGCACTGAGGACGGCGGCATTGCAGGGCATGTTGGCCGCATCCGAGTTGAGGTACGTGCGGTTATCGAGAAAGAACTGCTCCATCTTCGTCCGGGTGTCGGCGAGCGTCGAGATCGCCTCGGCGATCTTGCCGCGCCGGATGTAATCGGAGTACGAGGGATAGCCGATCGCCGCGAGAATCGCGACGATCACCACTACGACCATCAACTCGAGCAACGTGAAGCCAGCGTGTCTGCGCATGTCAGGTCCCTTTGCAAGGTGGTTGCATCTTAGGGAGGGCCGGCGCGCGGCTCAAAGGGCGGCCGACGGTCGGGCGGTTTGCCGCGACGAGCGGCGCGAGAGCCCGCGAAAAGCGGAACAACGTCACGTATCCCGTTGGCCTAGGCGCGGCCCGGCCCCAGGGGGTCGTTGCGCCGATTGAGCGGCGCGATCTGGGCGCCGCTCGAATCGGCGCCGTCATGCGTCATCCCCGGGATGACGCATAACCCGGGATTAGACAGAGTTCAAACGATGCGTTACCATAAACTCATGGAATTTCAGCCGATTACGCGCGAGGCCCTGGCGGAGCACCTGCGCCGCCACCGCATTACGCCGACGCACCAGCGCATCGAGATCGCATACGCGCTGTTCGAGCGCGGCGAGCACCTGTCGGCCGACCAGATCCTCACGCTGGTGAACGCACGCCACGCCGAGACCTCGAAGGCGACGGTGTACAACACGCTGAAGCTGTTCCTCGAGCGGGGGCTGATTCGCGAGCTGATCGTCGACCCGGACCGTGTGTTCTACGACCCGAACACGGCGCCGCACCACCACTTCTACGACGTCGTCACCGGCGAGCTCACCGACATCCCGGCCGACGGGGTCCGGGTCGAGGGGCTGCCGCCGCTTCCGCCCGGCACGGTGGCCGACGGCGTCGACGTCATCGTCCGCACGCGTCCCGACGCCTCGCGCGGCTAGAGCGGCGGCGGGAGTCGCCGCTGGTACAATCCGCCGCGTCCCCGCTGGCGTAGCTCAGCTGGTAGAGCAGGGCATTCGTAATGCTCAGGTCGGGGGTTCAATTCCCTCCGCCAGCACCAGCACCTTCGTCCCGCAAGCTTCCGGGCCTTCGGCTCGATTCCGCGAGCGTCGCTGTCAGCTTCGCGACGTGAGCGCCGGCCGGCCGGCCATCGGCCGGAGCCGAGGCGAGGAACTTCGCACGGCCCGACCGTCCCGCGCGGCATAGTTCACGCCCCTGCGGCCACTGGCGCAGGGCTTGCTTTCAAAGGGTTGGAACGATCTTTCGCGCGACAGGCGCCCGGCAAGGGGGAAGGATGCTCGGCATTTTCAACGGTTCTCGGTCCGACCACCCGCTGGCGGACCTCAAGGAGGCGAAGCGCCTCCTCGAGGGTTTGCCTGCGGGCGACGCCTTGCGGTCGCTCGAGGAGATCACGCATTGGCTCGATTCGGCCCGCGCCGAGGCGAGCTTCAAGCCGGAAACCCGCGCCCAGCTCATCCAGCTGCTCGACGAAGCGGGCCAGGCGCCCGCCCGCAAGCTCGCCCGTGAATACCTCGCGGCCTCCCGCATCGGCAAGCAGCAGGAGTCCCAGCTCTGGACCGCGAGCCACGCGTTCTGGACGCAATCGGCGCTCGGCTACGTCACCTGCCTCGACGCCTACGCGACCGGCGTGAAGGGCGGCGATGCCCTGAAGCGGTCGCTGCCGCTGCTCGGCGTGCGCGCGCTCCACGCGCTCGCGGCGCAGCTCAAGTGGCTGCAGCTGCGCTACGGACCGGTCGACGAGCGGCTCTGGACCATGCTGTGCCGGACCTACGCGCTGCTCGCATCGCGCAAGCTCTCCAGGACGAGTGTCGTGGTCTACCCGGGCGTCGCCGCCGAGTCGACGCCCGAGCTCGAGTTCCTCCGGGCCGCGATGTTCCGCGCCTGCTCGCCGGACAGCCTGCTGCCGCTCGAGATCGAGATCGCCGAGCGCATCATCGCGCTTTGGTCGCCCAGCTTCCTGCTCGTGCCCCTGCAGCAGCCCGAGACCCCGTACTGGATCGACCTCGCCGAGGGCAAGCCGCCGGTGCGCATGGCCCGACCGCCGCAGCCGGCCCCGGGCGTCCGGTTCTTCGGGGCGGGACGCGCCTTCGCGGAGATCGATGCGATGGTGCAGCAGGTCCGGAAGACGCGTGAGGTGCCGCCCGCGATCTCGCTCGGCGGCGCGTGCGCGCCCGACACCGTCCTCGGCGTGCTCGAGCATCTCGAGCACCACTGGTCGCCGAAGCTTCCCGAGCGGCGTCATCATCCGCGCCACCGCGTCAAGTCGCGCCTCACGATCGCGTGGGGCTTCGACGGCATCCTCGAGGTGCTCCGGCCCTGCACGACGTCCAGCCTCGACGGGACCCGGTTCGAAAGCTGGATCGTCGAGAACGTCAGCGTCGGCGGCTTCGGCGCGCTCGTGCCCCAGGTGCGCGGCGACTGGCTGCGGATCGGCTGCCTGCTCGCGATGCAGCCCGAGGGCGGGGACAACTGGTTGATCGGCGTGGTGCGGCGGCTGTCGCGCCCGTCGCTGCAGCAGGCGGCGGTGGGCATCCAGACCCTCGCGCGCTCGGCCGCACCGATCGAGCTCCGGGTTCAGGTCGGCGCCACGACGACCCTCGACACCGAGACCGCGATTCTGCTCGACCCGAATCAGCTGGGCGGCGAGGTGCAGATCCTGCTGCCCCCCGGCGTGCACGCGCCGGGCGAGAGCTTCACGTTCGACTACAAAGGGCTGCGCACCATGCTCCTGCCGGTCGGCGTCGCCGAGCGCCGGCACGACTACGAGCTGCTGCGCTGCAGCCACCTGATCCGCGACGCGGCCTAGCGCCGCTCACTTCCCGAGCACGCCCTCCAGCCCGCGGCGAACGGCCGCCCGCGCCATGACTTCCGCGATCCGCGCGGCGAGCGCATCGACGATGATCTTCGCGAGCTCGCCCGGCGTCACGCCGCCGCGGTTCTTCCCAACGTCCCGGAGCTGGATGTCGGGCAGGTCGAATGAAATCGTCGCCGTCCCGCGCCCGACCTGCGGCGCGTACGTGACCCGGGCATTGCGGATCGTGAGGCTCTCCACGATCAGCCTGCGTCCGCCCTTGGCCTCGCCGCCCGCGCGCGCCGCGCCGACGTAGCGCTCGACGTTGCGCTGCAGGGCGTCGAAGTTGCTGCCTTTCGTGCCCGGCTCGTAGGTGATGCTCGGGCGGTCGACGGCGATGCGCCGCACGAGCACGACGTCCTTCACCACCGTCGCCGGGTCGAGCGCGAGCTCGACCGTCCCGACGGTGGCGGCATGCGGCGCGCGGAAGCCCTTCGGATTGCCGATCCGCAGCCCCTTCACCGCGCCAACGCCGTCGGCGGGAGAGAGCTTCACCTCGTCGAGCTCGACGGCCGCCTGAAGGATCTCCGGGACGTACTTCTCGATCGCGCGCTTGACGACGTGGTCGAGCGAGAGGTAGAGCCACACGCCGGCCGCCACGAGCGCCACGACCGCGAGCGCGGCGACGGCGGCGACGATCCGTCCCATTCAGGCGAGGACCCGGCGCAGCCACGCGCCGATGTCGTCGAGCTCCTGCGGTGCCACGGAGTGCGGCATCGGGTACTCGTGCCACTCGACGCCGTAGCCGAGCCGCTGCGCGAGCTCGTGCGAACGCCGCGCAGCGGCGATGGGAACGATCGGGTCGTAGAGGCCGTGCGCCATGAAGATCGGCACGTCGCGGTTCGCGGCGTGCGCCTCGGCTTCCAGCGACTCCGCGATCGGGACATAGGTGGACAGCGCCATGATCCCGGCGAGCCGCTCGGGGTGGCGCAAGCCGGTCTGCAGCGCGATCGCCCCGCCCTGGGAGAAGCCGGCAAGGACGATCCGCCGCGCGGGCGTGCCCCGCGCCTTCTCGCGCGCGATGAGCGCCTCGACGAGCGTCTGGGAGGCACGCACGCCGCGCTCGTCCTCGCGGCGCGCGAGATCCGCGCCGAGGATGTCGTACCACGCGCGCATGACCATCCCGTTGTTGATCGTGACGGCCTGCATCGGCGCGTGGGGAAAGACGAACCGGATCGGCGCCTCCGGCAGTTCGAGCTCGCCGACGATCGGCACGAAGTCGCTCCCGTCCGCGCCCAGCCCGTGCAGCCAGATGACGCTCGCCGCGGGCTGCGGCGCGGTCTCGATCTCGACGGCGTCGAGGAGCTCGGCCACTTACGAGGCCTTCGGGCGCTGCGCGGACTTCGGCCGGAACGCCGTCACGATCGCTTCGTGTGTCTCGATGTAGGGCCCGCCGATGAGATCGATGCAGTAGGGGATCGCGGCGAAGATGCCCGGCACGACCGTCTGCCCCGCCTCGCCCTTGACGCCTTCGAGCGTCTCGCGAATCGCCTTCGGCTGGCCGGGCAGGTTGACGATCAGCGTCTGCTTGCGGATCACCGCCACCTGGCGCGACAGGATCGCCGTCGGCACGAACCTGAGGCTCACCTGCCGCATCTGCTCGCCGAAGCCGGGCATCACCCGGTCGGCGACCGCGAGCGTCGCTTCGGGGGTCACGTCGCGCCGCGCCGGCCCCGTGCCTCCGGTCGTCAGCACGAGGTCGCAGCCCTGGACGTCGGCGAGCTCGGCGAGCGTCGCCTCGATCACCGGCTGCTCGTCCGGGATCAGGCGCTCGACGCACTCCCACGGCGTCGCGAGCGCGCGGCCGAGCCAGTCCTTCAGCGCCGGCAGGCCCTCGTCCTTGTAGACGCCGCTCGAGGCGCGGTCGCTGATCGAAACCAGCCCGACCTTCAGCGGGCGATCGGATGCGGCCATGGCGTGCGTCTAGAAGTCGGGTGCGGCCGCGGATTATAGCGATCCCGGTGCGGCGCCCGCGGCCGCCTCGCGGATGAGGCGGAAGAGCTCGCGGAAATGCCGCAGATCGCGGCCGGCGAGCTGCTCCTTGCGCGCCTCGCGAACGCAGGCGCGCAGCCGCTGGAGGTCGGTGCGCGGGTGCTCGCGGGCGAACTCGGTGAAGGCCGCGTCGTCGCCGAGCAGCCGCTCGCGCCAGCGCTCGGCCCGGTGGTGCGCGGCGGTGGCCGCGCGCGACCGGCCGTCCCAGACCTCGAGCTGCACGCGGATCGGCGCCGGGTCGACCTCCCGCATGAGCCGCCCGATGTACTGCAGCTGGCGGCGGTTCGCCTCGCGGCTGCGGATCCGCTGCGCCTCGGCGATCGCTTCGCGGAGCGGCTCCGGAAGCTCGACCGACGCGAGCTGCTCGGCGTTGAGGCCGATCAGCCGGCGCCCGAGCGCCTGGAGCGCGTGCATTTCCTGCTTGCGCTGCGTCTTGCTCGGTGCGTCGTCGTGCATTCCAGCGGTGGGCGGAGACCGAGCCCGTATAATAGCGGCCCGCTCGCGCCACCGCGCCAACTTCCATGCCCGATTCGCGGTTCACCTACGCTCCCGACGCGTTGCGCGGAATGGTCGCCGACGCGCTCTCGCTCGCGCGCGATCGCGGCGCGACCGAGGCCGAGGCCGAGGTCTCCGAGGGCTACGGCCAGAGCGTCACCGTCCGCCGCGGCGAGGTCGAGACGATCGAGTACAACCGCGACAAGGGCCTCGGCGTCACCGTCTACCTCGGCAAGCAGCACGGCTACGCGAGCACGTCCGACCTCGCGCCGAAGGCGATCCAGGATACGGTGTCCGCCGCGCTGTCGATCGCGCGATTCACCGCCGCCGATCCGGCCTCCGGCCTCGCCGAATCGGAGCTGATCGCGCGGTCGAGCCGCGATCTCGACCTGTTTCATCCGTGGGACCTGCGGGTGGAGCGCGCCATCGAGATGGCAAAGGCGTGCGAGGCGGCGGCGTTCCGCCTGGACAAGCGCATCGTCAACTCCGAGGGCGCCACGGTCTCCTGCCAGCAGTCCCAGTTCATCGCCGGCAACACCGCCGGCTTCCTCGACGGCTATCGCAGCTCGCGCCACTACGTCTCCTGCGCGGTGATCGCGGCCGAAGGCGACGCGATGCAGCGCGACGACTGGTACTCGTCGCAGCGCTCGGCCGCCGACCTCGCGCGCCCGGAGGCGATCGGCGACTACGCCGGCCGCCGCGCGCTCGCGCGGCTGCGCAGCCGGAGACTCGGCACCCGGGAGGCGCGGGTGCTGTTCGAGGCGCCGGTGGCGGGCGGCCTCGTCCAGCACTTCGTCGCGGCGGTGAGCGGCGGCAGCCTCTACCGGAAGAGCTCGTTCCTGCTCGACAGCCTCGGCACGCAGGTGTTCTCGCCGATCGTCAGCATCCGCGAGGACCCGCACCTCC
>Ga0184637_10000755_pt1 | contig 23231 bp, 15 predicted proteins | sample PLM3_127_b2_FD_133143 | JGI IMG/M metagenome (GOLD analysis project Ga0184637, IMG submission 133143) | Groundwater sediment microbial communities from an aquifer in East River, Colorado, USA - PLM3_127_b2 | ecosystem: Environmental > Terrestrial > Soil > Riparian zone | place: USA: East River... | reverse complement strand
CGCTGACCCAGGGAAAAGGCCCCGATTTCGCCTCGACGGTCACGATGACGGCGCTCGCCGCCGGCGTGATGACCATCGCCATGGGTCTCTACGCCAACTACCCGTTCGCATTGGCCTCGGGACTTGGCCTGAACGCGGTCGTCGCCTTCGAGCTGATCCTCGGGCGCGGCCTCCCATGGCAGGCGGCGATGGGCGTGATCTTCATCGAGGGTCTCGTGATCACGGTGCTCGTGCTCACCGGCTTCCGTCAGTCAGTTATGATCGCGATCCCGATGAACCTGAAGCGCTCGATCGGGGTCGGCATCGGACTCTTTATCCTCTTCATCGGCCTCGTGAACGCCGGCTTCGTTCGCGTGCCGCTCGAGAGCATCCCGATCGTTGGCGGCCAGGCCGTCGGACAGCCCGCGCCTCCCGTCACGCTCGGCAACCTGACCGGCTGGCCCATCGTCGTCTCGGTTCTCGGCCTGCTCTTCACTTCGCTGCTGATCGCGCGACGCGTGCGAGGCGCGCTCCTGATCGGAATCATCGGCACGACGATCCTTGCTGTGGCGATCCACTACATCGTCGGCGCCGACGTATCCAACGTGCCAGGCGTGCAAGGCGGGATTCCGGGACAACTGCCGCCGCCTTCGTTCGCAACGTTCGGCGCCGGCCTGAACCTGGACGTGTTTCGGATCCTCGCGTTCATCACTGCGATTCTCGTCATCTTCTCGATCATGCTCTCTGACTTTTTCGACACGATGGGCACGGTGATCGGGATCGGCGGCAAGGCGGGTTTCCTCGATGAGCAGGGCCAGCTGCCGGGCGTAAACCGTGTGCTGCTCGTGGACTCGCTGGCCGCGACCTTCGGCGGGCTAGCCTCGGCGTCGTCGGTCACCACCTACATCGAAAGCGCCTCGGGCGTGGCGGAGGGCGCGAGGACCGGTCTGGCGTCAGTCGTGACCGGCGTGCTTTTCCTGCTTGCGATCGCGCTCGCTCCGATCGCCGGCATCGTGCCCGCTGAGGCGACCGCGCCGGCTCTGATCATCGTCGGATTCTTAATGGCGTCGATCATTCGCGACATCGACTTCTCGAGCGCGGACGACGGCCTCCCGGCCCTGCTGGCGATCACGGTGATGCCGTTCACCTTCTCGATCACGAACGGCATTGGCGCGGGATTCGTGCTCTACACGTTCCTGAAGGTCGTGAGTGGGAAGGCAGCGCAGGTCCACTGGATGATGTATCTGGTGTCGGCGGCGTTCGTGCTCTACTTCGCGCTCGGCTTCCTCCATTCGACGTTCGGCATTTAGTCCAGCTCAGCCAACGCGTAGCCGACAGCGCCGCGAAACGCGCGGTCAACGATGAACGAGTCGCGTGCGCCGCGGAGGATTGCCTCGCGGGCTTCCTCGGTCGTTGCGTAGCGGTCCATCACCTGGCGCAGGATCGACGCGTGTGCCACGTCGGCCTCGACGTGCACGGACTGGTTGATGAGCTCGGACTGCGGGATGCCAAGCTCGTCCACCATTTTGCGGCGCAGTCGCTCTGAGGCGCCTCCACCCTTGATTACGGCACCCGAGTTCCGGATCTCGAGGACGCACGACGCGGTGATCGCCTCGAGCCATGGGCGGCTCTTCGCGATGTGGATCCAGGCGTAAAAGCTCGCTTGCGCGCCAGGGACGGGCGCGGTTGTCTGGAAGTCCTCAGCCGTCAGGCCGAGGACCTTCGCCTCTTTCGTGGCCAGCGTGTAATGGTCCATCCCCGCCCGCGGGTCGAAGACGAGCTCCTCTTGCTCGTGCTCCCACACCAGCCGCTTCACGTCGAGGGGCGCCGCGCCCTGCACGAATCCCCAGCAGTCGCGTCGATTCATGACGTAATGGCCCATGTTGGTGGCGATCAAGCGCGCACGGGCCATCGTCAGCTTCGGGTCGAAGAACGCGCGGAACTCTGGGGTCTCGAACTGTCGGTTCGCCATCGCGTTGATCTCCGCCTCAAGCGCGTCAACGCTGGTCAGTACCGCCGTCATCGTGCCCCTCCTCGTCCTCTGAGTTTGAGATTGATTGTGCCTTCAGCCACCGTACAGGGCTCCGATATAGCCGCTCTCGTCCAGCTCTCGCACGAAGCTGTCATCGATGAGCGTACGCACATCCGTCTGCGCGGCGCGGGGGTTCGTCTGCGCCAGGGTGTCGAGGACGATCTGCAGGCCCGTCGTCACCGGATACGGCGCTCTCGGAAAACCGGGCTCGGTTGCGTCATACGTCTCCTCAGCGATCTGCTGGTCGCGAAAGCCACTGTACTCCTGCTGCACTTCGAGCACGAGCGCCCGATCCGTCTTGTAGCGATGCATGCCGGCCACGTAGGCGCGCACGAAGCGCATGACGAGGTCGCGATCCTCGGCGATGAGCTCCCTGGTCGTAGCGAGACCGCCGAGCGTGAAGTTCAGCCCGTAGTCAGCGAAGTCCACGAGGAAGTGACAGCCCGCGCGGCGGGCCTCCATGGCGACCGGCGGAGAGAGCGGCGCGGCGTCGATGCGCCCTTCGAGCAGTGCGGCGACGCGGCTCTTGCTGCTCGACTCTCCGTACACGATCTGGATTCCAGCGATGCCCTGGCGCTCGAGCTGGCCGACAAGAAAGCGAGTCAGCAGGTCGCCGAGCTGGCCCGTATCGCCCGGGCCGATTCGCGCTCCGGTCAGCTCGCCGACAGATGACAAGCCGGGGCGACCGACGAGAAACTGCTGGTTGATGCCTCCGGTGACGAACGCGAGGGCCGCCCCATCGACTACGGCGTTCACAAGTGCCGGGGCCGCGAGGTTGCCGAACAACACTTCCCCATCGAGGAGGCCGCGCACCACCCGCTGAGCCCCTTCGAGCAGGCGGATCTTGACGTCCAGGTCCTCACGGGCGAACAGGCCCGCTCGCTCAGTGACGAACACCGGGCCGGCGCCCTGTCCTTCGCCGGCGTAGGCCACCGGTACCGAGATGAGCCTGCGGTTGCCGTCGCTCGTCGGCGGTCTACTCATCGTCGCACCGCCGGATCCAGCGCGAGCGCTCGCACGCGCTGGTACTCCTCCTCGAATGCTCTCGCTAGCCCGACGTCCTCTACGATCAGCAGGTTCTCGTCGTTCTCCCGGTCCGCGTTGTTGGAGAAATTGAACGACCCGAAGATGCTCACACGGTCGTCGATCACGATGACCTTGTGATGAAGGTTCCACGGATTGCCGTCGAGCAAGACGTCGAGGCCCGCTTCCTTCAGCCGCCGGAACTCGGAGAATTCGTTCGTGACGCCACTCCCCTCGAACACCCCGCCGACCTCCACGCCCGCCTGTGCCCGTTGCAGTGCCATGTCGCCCAGCCCATCCAGTGTGAAGCTGAAAGCCAGAAAATGGACGCGGTGTCGCGCCGCGCTCATCCAGCGGACGACGTGGGAGGCCGCTCGGTCCGAGGGCGAGTAGTAGTTCTCGACGCGTGAGCCAATCAGCGACGTGACCGGGTACGGCACGCCGCGCGACTTGGCCTGCCCAAACTGCCCGGCGAACATCTTCTCGAACTCCGCGGCGTAGTTCTGTGCGAGCGCGCGCGAGTGGACAATTATGGCGTTGTTGTTGTTGTGGTACGCCTCGCGGTCCGTGTAGTTGGCGGATCCGGTCTGGACCCACTCGCCGTCAACCACCATGAATTTGTGGTGCATCAGTCCCCGCCGGCCATCCGGCACGATCGGGATTCCAGCCGACTGAACCACCGCGAGCGCCGACTGTACCGCTGGCTCCTGGTCGGCGAGCGTGTCGGAGTCGGTCACCATGCGCACTCGCACGCCCCGGTCGGCAGCTCTCGCCATGGCCTCTGCGACGTTCCTGAGGTTGAGCTCGTAGATCGCGACGTCGAGCGTGCGGTGCGCTCGATTAACCAGAGCGACGAGGCGCTCGTCGAGTCCATCTCCCGTAATGTTGCCCGCCGGAAAACGCGGGCTGGTGAACGTCAGCTCGTACCAGGGGCCGTTGAATACGTGGTCTTCCGTGGACTCGAGCGCGAGGCTCGGCGCAACCGCGACCCGCTCGATCGCGTCGCGAGACGCCGGGGCACGGTCCCAGCCTCGTGTCCCGGCCGCGACCCCCAACCCGACAACCAGCGCGACCAGGAGCCATAGGAGGCCGTTGACGGGCCGCCGCGAGTCGAGCGCTGCCACGGGGCTCGAAGAGCCTCTGGCCCCGAGAGCGAGGCGGGCGCCTCGCCTGGGCTCGAGGCTAGATCTATTCAGCATGCGCGGCGCCTCGATCGCCAGGAATCAGACCCTGGCGGCCTAGTGTACGTCAGGCACCGGGCCTAGGCCCGCGCGAGCAAAAGGCGTTCGGCCAACTCGAGGGCGTCGACAGGCCAGAAGGGCTTGGGCCTGGGGCGGCGCACGCCGGGTGCCTCTGCCAGCGGCCGACAGGTCAGGATGGGATTGCGCCAGCGGAGCGGGATGGCATCTCGACCGTGCACGGCGCCAAGCAGGGCGCCCGCGATTGCCGCGTTCGTGTCTGTGTCGCCGCCCTCCGTGGCGGTCGCGACGATGCCCTCCTCCAGGGTCTCCGCGTGAAGCAAGCGGTAAAAGGCGTTCTGGAGTGCTGTCAACACCCAGCCTGAGTCCCGCATGAAGTCGGCCGGGGCCGTCCGTTCCGCGGCGACGATCGCGTCCACTACGCTTGGCGCCTGGCAGTGCTGCTCGGCCCAGTGGCGGGCATGGCCGTAGACCTCGTAGGCTGAAGCGCCGGTCCCAACCGCGTACGCAATGGCGACGACGAAGGCCGCACAGGATTCCTGGCAGACGATGTTGGGATGGGTGATCCGGCTGTCCGCGCGGGCGACCTCGGCCAGTCGCTCGGGGTCCATTCCCCGCCCCCATATGCCGATCGGGCTCGCGCGCATCAGCGAGCCGTTGGATTGGCTCGTTCTATCCGCCGCCTGCATCGCCACGTCCAGTGCTTCTGGCGGCGCGCCAGCGCCGGCCGCGGCCGCCAGTGCTCGCCGCGTCGTCGATCCAACGTCGAAGGGCCCAGTCGCGTACCAGTAGGCGTAGGACGCCGCGGTGAGAGCCGTGTCGTATTGCCCGGCGGCGACGATCGTACGGGCGAGCGCCAATGCCAGCTCAGAGTCGTCGGTCGGCTGGCCGGCAATCGTCCCGAACGTGCCGCCATCGGCCATGTCACGCAGCCCCTCCGGGTACTGACGGCGAATATCCGCCGGCGACTGGAACTCGACGAGGCTGCCGAGCGCGTCGCCGGCCAGCTGCCCCAGCAAGCAGCCGTGTGCCCGACGGAGCAGGCCGCTGTCATCAACCGACTCGCCGGGCTTCAGGTGGGCACCTACGAGCTGGCGAGGGATCGTGGGGTCGCGATGCACTCGTTGGAACAGCTCCAACCACGGCCGACGGATGACCGCGGGCACGAGCCGCGGGGCGCCTCCGAAGCAGGCCCGCGAGCGGCTCACGCCCCGCTCCGTGTACGTCGTGACCTGTCCGTCGTGCCCGAACAGGTCGCCCGCGACGCCTCGCAGCAGCGCCTGTCCTCCTGCGTAGTCCCAGTCGCCTGCGCCCTTGAACGACGTTCCGAAGACGCCGTCTCCGCCGGCCGCTAGCGCGAGCCGGTAGGCGATGCTGGGCATCGGTCGGAAGCGCGCGGGCGCAATCGCCCGCATGCTCTCCGGCGAGGCGTTGTCGGCGTCGGCCGAAACGAGGATCACCTGGCCTTCCAGCGATCGGGCCCACGGATCGCGCTCGTGCGTCTTCCCGTTGCGGGTCACTGGCCCGCAGCCATCGGCCCAGGCGAGGAAATCGCCGTCGTCGTCCGGCGCGCACGGTGCGAACACCACGCCAAGCACGGGCTGACGGTCGCGAAGCAAGGCGATGGAAACCGCGGGGCCGCGATCCCCCATGAGGTAATTGCGAGTTCCGTCGTTCGGGTCGACCAGCCAGAGGAAGCGTGGCGGTGGATCGACGCCGGCACTGCCGGTCTCTTCGCCGCGATAACCCCAGTCCGGGAAGGCGTCGAAGAGTCGGGCGCGAATCACGCGCTCCACTTCGACGTCGACATCGGCGTGCGCGCCGTGGCCCCGCGGGCCGTCGGGACGGTGAAACTCGGTGCGGAGCGTCCCCCCCGCCTCTCGGGCGGCGGCGACCGCCACGTCGAGGGCTCGGGCGAGCTCACCCAGCATGAGCTAGTCGGTGGTCCCCGACATCACGTTGTGCAGCGTCTCGCTCAATGCCTCGATCTTCCACGGCTTGGAGATCACGCCGTTGAACCCGAAGCGCTCGTGCTCTGCCATCACCGGGTCGTCCGAGTACCCGCTCGTGACGATAGCTTTCGCGTCCGGGTCGATAAGGTGCAGCTTTTCGACGCACTCGCGGCCGCCCATGCCCCCCGGAATGGTGAGGTCCATGATGACAACGTCGTAGGGTTGGCCGGCCTCTTTCGCCTTCCGATACAGCTCGATGATCTCGACGCCGTCCGCGGCACCGTCGACGTGATATCCGAGCTGGCGCAGCATCTGGCTGGTGACCTTGCGCACCATGTCCTCGTCGTCCATCAGGAGAAGGCGGCCCTTGCCTTGCGGGGGCTCGGGGCGTGCCCGCTCTTCGGCGCTCGCCTCCGATGCCGGAAGGTAGACGTGGAAGACGCTGCCGACCCCGACCTCCGAGTCAACGGTGATGTACCCATGGTGGTTACGGATGATCGAGTAGCTCGTCGCCAGGCCGAGGCCCGTTCCCGTCTTCTTGGTCGTGAAGTAGGGAACGAAGATCTTCTGCAGGTCCTCCTTGGCGATACCCACGCCCTGGTCGCGGATCGAGACCTGGACGTAGGCGCCGGTCTCCGTCGGTGGCGCGTGCTCGGGCCACACGATGGAGTTTCGCGCCTGAACGGCGATCGTCCCCCCGTTCGGCATCGCTTGCTTTGCGTTGATGATCAGGTTGTTGATGACCTGCGCGATCTGCGTTGGGTCAGCCTCGACGGGCCACAGGTCCTCGGGGATCGAGAACTCACAGCGAACGTTCGACCCCGCCAGGGCGAACGGCGCCGTCTCACGAAGCAGCGCTGAAAGGGAAGTGGTCCGTTTTACCGGAGCGCCCCCCTTGGCAAACGTCAGGAGCTGGTGGGTGAGCTCGGTGGCACGCAGGCAAGCGGCCTCGGCCTCGGTGAGGCAGTCCATCAACTCGTCTTGCGAGGCGGGGGCCATCATCTTCGAGAGTGTGATGTTCCCCGCGATGGCGGTGAGCAGATTGTTGAAGTCGTGAGCGATGCCCCCGGCCAGGATGCCGATCGAGTCGAGCTTCTGCTCGTTCAACAGGTCGGCCTCCATCCGCTCTTTCTCCGTAACGTCTCGGAACACCACGACCACCCCCGACACCGCGCCCTCGTCGTCGAGAACAGGGGCACAGCTATCCGAGATGGCTCGCTCGGCCCCATCGCGCCGAACAAGCAGGATGTTCTCCGGTCGGCTCGTGATGCTGCCGTTCTCCAGCACCTTCGCTGCCGGGTCGGCCGCGGCCGTGCGCGTCTTCTGGTCGATAAGCAGGAAGACCTCCGAGAGTAAGCGCCCGTGCGCATCGGCCTCCGACCAGCCGGTCAACAGCTGGGCCACCCGGTTCACGAAGACGACTCGTCCCTCGGTATCCGTCGCGATGACGCCGTCGCCAATGCTGCGCAACGTGTCCAGGGAACTGAAGGTCACCGTTCCCGTCATTCCGGGCGGGCTCCGGGCGTTGCGTATTCCAGGCGCTCGGAAACTTGCGCCTCGGCGAACGTCGGCATCTCCGCGAGCAGCGCGACTGCATCGTCGATGAGATGCATCGCCATCGCTGCTCCGGTGCCCTCTCCGAGGCGTAAATCGAGGTTCAGGAGGGGGGCGAGCTCCATGCGCTCGAGCGCCGCGCGGTGGCCAATTTCCGCCGAGCTGTGCGCGGCGATGAGGTAGTCGCGCGCCTGGGGGCAGAGCTCAGTGGCCACTAGTGCCGCGGCGCCAGCGATGAAGCCGTCGAGGACGACGGGCACGCGATGGGCGGCGCCGGCAAGAATCACGCCGACGAGGCCCGCGATCTCCAGGCCGCCGACTTTGGACAGAACGTCCATGGGATCGTTCGGGTCCGGTCGGTTCACATCGAGGGCGCGCTCGACAATGGCTACCTTGTGCCGCCAGCCGGCCTCGTCCAGCCCCGTTCCGCGCCCCGTGACCTCGACCGGAGGCCGACCGCTGATCGCTGCGATGATTGCGCTCGATGCGGTCGTATTCCCGATCCCCATGTCCCCGGTCGCGACGAGATCGAGGCCCCGATTGCGCTCGGCCTCGAGGATCTCGATGCCGGCCTCGATCGCCGCCTCTGCCTCATGCCGCTCGAGCGCCGGGCCAACAGCCATGTTTCGGGTGCCCCGCCGAATTTTCTTGTCGATCAGATCGGGATGAGCGGGCAGATCGACCGCGACGCCGAGGTCGCCGACGACGACTCTCGCGCCCACACGACGCGCCAGAACGTTGATCGCCGCGCGCCCGCCGAGGAAGTTCCTTACCATCTGGGGAGTCACCTTCGCCGGGTAGGCAGAGACGCCCTCCACGGCTACTCCGTGGTCGGCCGCCAGCACGATTACAGCCTTCCTGGGGAAGCGGGGTAGTGCCTGGCCGGTGATGCCCGCGAGGCGGGCTGCCAGCTCTTCGAGGCGGCCAAGGCTGCCACGCGGCTTGGCCAACTGGTCGTGGCGCTCACGAACGCGCGCCATCGCTTCGGCGTCGAGCGGACGGATACGCAATAGCGTTGCGTCGATACTGGCCAAAGAGCCCCCCGCCTGAGGCAACAGTCTACCATTGGCGTCCGGCGCCACACGTGGTACGTTCTGTCTCAAATTTCACTCTTTGTGCGATAGGGGAGGACGAATGAAGCATCTCCTCGCGGCGGCGGCGCTCCTTTGCATCGTTTTGGCGGCCTGTACGCCAGGCGCGCGCCAGACCGCCGCGCCACGCTCCGAGCAAGCGTCCGCGGCATCCGGGCAGAGGTTCGACGAGCAAGCCGTCGCCGATTTCTATCGAGGGAAGACTATCCGCATCCTGGTCGGGTTCTCGGCCGCGGGTGCGTTCGACTTCTATTCCCGATTGTTGGCGGCTCACATGTCCCAGTACATCCCCGGCAACCCAAACATCATCGTCGAGAATCGTCCCGGCGCCGGAAGCGCCCTGGCTGCCAACCTCGTCTACGCCGTTGAGCCGAAGGACGGTACCGTGATCGGCAGCTTCAACGAGTTCCTGGTGCTGCAGCAGCTGCTTGGCGCTGAGGGGATTCAGTTCGATGCGGGAAGATTCAACTGGCTCGGCAGCTCCGTGGACACCACAAGCACCTGCCTCGTCCGAAGTGACGTGGGAGTCAACAGCATCCAGGAGCTCATAGGCGGACGCGAGCTGAACATGGGCGCCACCGGCCCCGGCACGCCTACCTACGACACACCTGCTGTCATGAACACGTCCCTTGGGACCCGCTTCAGGATGGTGACCGGGTACGAAGGCATCACGCAGATCAACCTGGCGCTGGAGTCCCGAGAAGTTGACGGCTACTGTGTGTCGCTCGATGCCGTCCAGATCGTGGCGCGCCGACTGGTCGAGGCCGAGCCGCCTGTTGTGAAGATTCTTTCCGTGATGGGAACGCAGCCGCCGGACCACCCGTACGTCCGCGGCGTGCCGGCCACCGAGCCCCTCGCCCGCACGGAACGTGAGAAGCAGTTGCTCCGCGCTGTCCACGCGCCATCGCGCATCAGTAAGCCCTTCGCCGTCGCGCCCGAGGTGCCCCGCGATCGGGTGGAGGCGTTGCGGCGGGCGATGGTGGCCGTCTATGCCGATCCGGCCTTCATCGAGGACGCGCGCACCGCGAACCAGGAGCGCAGCCCGACCGACGGCGAAAGGGTGACGGCGGTGGTCCAGGAGCTCCTACGGACGCCAGCGGACGCGGTGGCCGATCTGAAGAACATCCTCAAATAGGGGCGCGATGAAGGTCCAGTACTATCGACGAGCCTCAGTGGCCGCGATTTCTGTCGGAGAAGGAGCCTTGAATCGAAGCGCTTTGCTCTGCGGGCTGGTGTCATTCCTGATGGCTTTCGCCGGAGCCACCGCCGGCATTGATGTCCGGCATCCAAACGGCGATCTGGCCGTCTGGCTCGGTCTACTCGCTCCAACGCTGATTCCGGGGGTTCGACTGGTCGATGAACAGGGCAACGTTCGCTACCAAGCGTCTCTTGACCTCAACGGTAGTCCTTCAATCCAATTACTCGACGCCGATGGCAACGTGCTCTGGACCGCACCCTAGAACAGGCGAGTGGTCCCGGGCCGGGCGACACAATGCTTGGCTCGTGCGGCGCGCCACCTCGACTCGGACGGCTTCCCCCTGGTGTTCGTCTGCATCTACGGCGACGAGCCGGCGGTCTCCGTCGGGTATCGACCGCTCGGCCTATCGACGCGGGCCTGGTACGCGCTGGCGCTACACGATGCGCAGGCGAGTGGAGTACGGCGGGAGGAAGTCCTCTTGTGCGATCGGCCAAACGAAGCAACGTTGAAACGTAGACGTGCGTGCCAACAGTCCTGAGGGTTGGGCCATACCGGCTATTCTTTTACGCGGGCGATGGGAGCGAGCCGCAGCACGTCCATGTGGAGCGTGGCGACCATGTTGCGAAGTTCTGGCTCGACCCAGTTCGTTTGCAGCGCAACGTGGGCTTTCGACCGGTGGAGCTAAGAGCGGTCCAACGGATGGTCGAGGAGCATCGCGCGGAGCTGGCGGAGGCTTGGGTTGAGTACTTCGACGGTTGAAATGGAAATTCCCCCTGCCGAAAGGGCAATCGTCACGGACGACACGCTCACTGTGGAGCTGAGTGATGGTCGAGTTATCTCGGTCCCCATCGCCTGGTTCCCGCGGCTGTCGAACGCAACTCCACAGGAACGGTTGAACTGGCGGCTTGTCGGAAAAGGCGAAGGCATCCACTGGGGCGACCTCGACGAGGACATCAGCGTTGAGGGGCTTCTGGCCGGTAGGCCGTCGGGCGAGAGTCAAGCGTCCTATAGGAAGTGGCTGGCTGGCAGACCACCCGGGGCCCGTGCCTAGATGCGGATCAACGTGATGATGGCGTAGATGGTCCCAGCGATTGCCGCCCCGTAGCAGAGGACTGCGATCGGCATTCGCGCGCCATGCAGGCCGAGGTCGAAGAGGAAGTAGCGGAAGCGGTGCGCCCAGTGGAAGAGGGGCAGCGAGATGAGGACGAGCAGGTAGAGCTTGACGATGGGGTTCGCGATCAACGCTGCCAGCCAGTCAGCCATCCGGTCGCGCGGCACCAGCCCCAGGGGGACGGCCAGGCCGTTGATCAGGATGTGGATCGGAAGGAACAATCCGGCGACGCCGGCCCCGGCCATAAATAGACCCCACCAGAGCGGCTCGATCGTGTCGATCTTGTACCGCATCATCAGCCGAACACTGGGAACAGCAGGATGAAGGCCAATACGATCGTCGCGACGAGCCAGGCGACCAGCATCAAGCCGTTGATGGCGCCCGCCGGTGTTGGCGTCTTGCCGATGCGCAAGTAGACGAGTGTGCCGGTTGACGTGAAGGCCGTCCACGCGTGGTAGAGCACGAAGAGGAGGCTGACGAGGCTGAAGATGATCCAGCCCGGAGACTGGACGTCCTTCAGCCAGTCGGCACGTGTAGCGGGCCCTCCCGCGAGCTGGGGAAGCTGAAGCATGAAGAGCACGACCCAGAGGGCAGCGAAGACAGCGCTGAGCTCGCGGAGCATGTAGAGAAAGTAACGAGGATTCTTCAGCCACCAGCCGGCCGGCATCCGCCACGGGTATCCCGCGGGACGGGAAGCCGCCTCGCCGTGCATCACCGGCGCCCCCAGGGCATCAAGACCGACCTGAACCAGTCGTTGGTCGTCGCCAGCTTCGTCCGCTGGATGGCGGCGGCGGGATCGACGTTCTTCGGGCAGACCACCGAACACTCCCCGACAAACGTGCACTCCCAGATGCCCTCCGAGCTGGCAACGAGGGCCATCCGATCGTCTCGGCCCTGGTCCCGCGAGTCCATGTTGTAGCGGTGAGCGAGCGCGATCGCCGCGGGTCCAAGGAATCGCTTCTCCATTCCATACACGGGGCAGGCCGAATAGCAGAGCATGCAGTTGATGCACATGCCGAACTGTTTGTAATCCTCCACCTGTTCGGGCGATTGTCGGAACTCGTGCCCGAAGCCGATCGGCGCTGCTTCGAGGTCGTCGCGGATGATGTACGGCTTGACCTCGTTCAGTTTGTGCATGAAGTCGTCGATATCTACCACCAGGTCGCGCAGGATCGGGAAGTTCGCGAGCGGCTCGACGCGTACCACGGCCGGGTAATAGTCGCGGAGGAAGGCGGCACAGGTCAGCTTGGGCGTGCCGTTCACCATCATGCCGCAGCTGCCGCAAACCCCCATGTGGCAGGACCAGCGAAACGACAACGTTCCATCGATGCGGTCCTTGATGTACTGGAGCGCGTCGAGGACCACCCAGTCGTCGTGGTAGCGGATCGCGAAGGACTGCGTGACCGGCTGCTGGTCCTCGCCCGGGCGGTACCGCGTCACAACCATGCGAAGCGTTTCTTCAGCCATTCAATCTCCTGGGTGGTCGTCATTCCGAACGCAGCGAGGAATCCGTACCTGGAACGAAGTTGCGGATTCCGCCTCGCCTACGCTCGTCGGAATGACATGCTCAACGGTCAGTACTTGCGCTCCTCCGGCTCCCACTTCGTGATGACCGCCTCTTCCCACTCGATGCGCGGACCCTCCTCCGTTTTGAACGCCAGACTGTGCGTCAGGAAGTGCTGGTCGTCGCGCTCGGGGAAGTCGCGGCGCGCCTGGGAGCCCCGTGACTCCTCGCGCATCAACGCGGGCGCGACCACGGTCTCGGCGGAGTCGAGCAGGTTCTCGAGCTCCATGGCCCCCATCAGCTCGGTATTGAAGACGCGGCTCTTATCGTCCAGACGCAATCGGCGGAACCGCTCCTTCAGCTCGCGTACGTCGTCAATAGCCTCTTGCAGCCCTTCGCCCGTGCGGAAGACGCCGACGTTGCGCTCCATCGCCGCCTGGAGGTCAGACCGGACGATGCCGACGCGCTCGTTGCCGCCGTTGTCGTTGAAGAACTGCGAGGTTATGCGGCGCTCTTCGTCGTTAGCTTGCGCCTCGAGTGCGTTAGCCATCCGGCTCCGCTGGTCGGCCGCGTAGCGGACGGCGGACTTCCCCGTCCGATTTCCGAAAACCAGGCATTCCGTGAGCGAGTTGGACCCGAGACGGTTCGCGCCGTTCAGCCCCTCCTGCGCGCATTCGCCGCACGCGTAGAGGCCCGGCATGCGCGTCTGGCCGTCGATGTCGCACCGCACGCCACCCATCATGTAGTGGACGACGGGGCGCACGGGGATCGGTTCCTTCACGGGGTCGATACCCATGTAGTTCTCGGCGAGCTCGCGAACGAAGGGCAGCTTGCGGTTGATGAGCTCCTCGCCGAGATGGCGGAGGTCGAGCTGCATATAGTCGCCGTATCTGCCCTGGATCCCACGCCCGGCCTCGAACTCGGTGATCATTGCTCGCGAGATGATGTCGCGCGGGCCGAGCTCCATGCGTGAGGGCACATAGTCTTTCAAGAACCGGTCGCCGTCCTTGTTCAGGAGGTAGCCGCCCTCGCTCCGTGCCGCCTCCGTGATAAGGATCCCGGTACCCGGGAGTCCGGTGGGATGGTACTGCGGAAACTCCATGTCCGAGAGCGGCGCGCCCGCGCGGTACGCCAGCCCCAGCCCATCCCCTGTATTGATGAAACCGTTTGTCGTGAATGCCCAGAGGCGGCCAACGCCTCCGGTTGCGAGGATCGTCGCCTTACCGGTGAAGGCGCGGAACTCACCCGACCTGAGGTCGATTCCGACGACGCCGCGGCACGCGCCGTCGTCGACCAGCAACCGAGTGACGAACGTCTCGTCGTAGCGGACGATCCGATCGTAGCGGAGGCTGTTCTGAAAGATCGCGTGGAGCATGTGGAAGCCGGACTTGCCCGCCGCGAAGAGCGTTCGGGAGACGCTCATGCCGCCGAAGGCCCGCACGCTCACTGTCCCGTCCGGCTCCCGGCTCCAGGGGCAGCCCCAGTGCTCGAGCTGGATCAGCTCGTTCGCGGCTTCGTCGACGAAGTACTCGACGACGTTCTGATCGGAAATGTAATCGCTGCCCTTCACCGTATCGAAGGCGTGCAGCTCGATGCTGTCGTTGGTGTCTCCGCGCACGACGGCGGCGGCCCCACCCTCGGCCGACACCGTGTGGCTGCGCATGGGGTAGACCTTAGAGACCAGCGCTACGCTGCAGCCCGCCTCCGCAGCGGCGATCGCCGCCCTCAGACCAGCCAGCCCGCCGCCGACCACGACGATATCATGGTTGAGCAGGTCCATATGGTGCTTCTCCAGGGGGCCTTGGAAATATAACTGATGGCTGATCTTCACGTCGTAACGGGCGCGTTCGGCTTCACCGGCCGGTACATCGCGGAGCGCCTGCTTGGCGATGGGCTTCGCGTACGTACCCTCACGGGCCATCCCGATCGCCCGAACCCGTTTGGCGAACGAATCGAGGTCGCCCTCCTCGATTTCAAGAACCATGCCCGCCTCGTCCAGGATCTAAGCGGGGCACGTTGTCTCTACAACACCTACTGGGTCCGGTTCGCACGTGGAGAGACCACGTACGATGGCGCCGTCGAGAACAGCCGGCGCCTGTTCGCCGCCGCGGCTGAGGCGGGCGTCGGCAAACTCGTCCACATCAGCGTGACGAACCCCAGCCAAAATTCACCACTGCCCTACTTCCGCGGGAAAGCGCAGGTCGAACAGGCGGTCATCGACTCCCGCCTTCCCTACGCCATTATTCGGCCGAGCCTCGTCTTTGGTGACGGCGACATCCTGGCGAACAATATCGCGTGGTCTCTCCGTCACTCGCCGGTCTTCCCGATCCCCGGGGATGGCGAATATCGCGTTCAACCGGTGTTCGTCGAGGATGTGGCCCGCCTCGCCGTCGACGCCGGTCAGTCCGCCGAGAGCCTGGCCCAGGATGCAGTCGGACCCGAGGTGTTCGCCTATCGTGAGCTAGTGGAGAGGATCCGCTTAGCGGTACGAAGCCGGAGTCGCATCGTGAGCCTGCCGCCCACGCTCGTGCTGCTGCTGAGCTCGCTCATTGGGATCGCCATCAAGGACGTGGTCCTGACGCGCGGCGAGATCGATGGGTTGATGGCGAGCCTCCTCGTGTCGACCGATCCGCCCACGGCGTCGACGCTCTTCAGCGAGTGGCTCGCTTCGCGCGGCAAACACCTCGGCGTCCATTACGCCTCCGAGCTGGCGCGGCACTTTCGTTAAAGATCAAAACCGCAATACAATTCGCGCTGGCCTCCGCACTTCCCGGTGTTTACGAACCCTTAATGTATGTATGGTGCGGCTGAGCCCATGCATCAATGGGCGCGCGTGGAGGGCTGCCTTTGAGGAACTCAGGAGCCGATCAGCAGGCGCGCGTCCGGGTAACCGCGCTGCGCACCCCTGCCGTCGTCCTCGGCCTCTTTCTCATCGCCCTCCTCTTTCACTGGCCGGCGGTTAGCTCGGGCCTCATCCCTATCGAGGATGACGTCCGCGTCTTCTATTTCCCGCTGCTCGTCGCTACCCAGGAGGCGCTCTCCAGGCTAGCTCTCCCGCTGTGGACGCCTGCTATGTTCGGCGGCTATCCGCTCTTCGCCGATGGCGAAGCGGGGGCGCTCTACCCACTCCACCTTCTGATCCTGCCGTGGCTCGCGCCCGAGGCGAGCCTGGTCACCTTCTGCGTCATCCACAGCTGGCTCGCAAGCGTCTTCACCTACGGATTGCTTCGGACCCTGGGCGCTGGAAGATTCGGAGGTGTCGTCGGGGGCGTCTCCTACGCGTACAGCGGATTTGCCGCCGGGCAGATCATCCACCTCAACATCTACCAGGCTCTCGCCTGGCTTCCGTTAGAGCTGCTGCTCGTCGAGCGAGCGCTGCGTTCTGCAGGGGCGCAGCGCTACCGGTACGCGGTGCTGGCTGGCGGCGTCTTCGGCCTGCAGGCGTTGGCGGCGCACATTCACGTCACGCTTATGAGTGGCCTCGCGGTTGCGGCCTTTCTGGCGTATCGTGGTGCGTTCGGGGGCGGAATAGACGGGGGGCCGCTCACGGTGAGCCTGTCGAACCGTCCGTCCTTCCCTTCGGCTTCGCTCAGGGCAGGCTCTCGGCTCAGGACGAGCGGCCTTAGGCACCTTCGCGGCCTCGGCCGGGCGGCGCTGATCCTCGTCGTCGTGGGCGCCATCGGCGTTAGCCTCGGCGCCGTCCAGCTGTTCCCGCTCTATGAGCTGGGGACTCACACGTACCGTGTCGACGGCGTTGACACGCCTGCCGCCGCAATCAACAGCATCTGGCCTGGCGACCTGCTGACGTTGCTCTTGCCGAGGCTGCACGACACGGCTCAAGGCGGCTTCTGGGGGCCATGGGTACGCTGGGACACGGTCTTATATGTCGGGATCATGCCGCTCGCGCTCGCGGCGCTAGCGCTGTGCGTCCGCTCGGGGGCCCACCGCTTGTTCTTCGGCGTGCTGGGCGCCATCGCCTTGCTGGTCACACTCGGGCCGAACGCGCCTCTCCCGCTCTGGGGTAGCCTCCACGAGCTTCCCGGCTTCGGCGTGCTCCGCTCCCCGGGCCGCTATTCACTGCTGTTGTCGCTCAGCGTCGCCGTGTTGGCCGGTTACGGCGCGGACTGGTTGTGGCGTCGGACGCGGCCTGCCCTGATCGCGGGGGGCGCTGTACTGGCGTTGGGGGGCGGTGGCGCGCTGGCGTTGGTGCTCGTTTTCGAACGGGCGGCCGCTGAACTGCGCGCTCCGTCACCTGCAACGGCACGGCTGCTGCATGACTACGTGGGCCTGCCGGGGATCCCCGCGACGGTTGATGGCATGCCACTCACGGCGGAGCGCGTCGCGTCGCTCGCCGCCGACGCGCTGTCACCCACGAACGCTGCCACCGCGTGGCAGCTGGCGCTGATCAGCATTGCCGTTCTGTTGCTCGGAGCCTGGCTGTTGGTGGGTGCGATGCGCGGGGCCGCGGGTCCTCTTCGAGGGGTTCTGGCAGCCGCCACATGGGGGCTTGTGGCGGCCGACCTCTGGGCCGTAAGCGTGACGGCGCATCCATACGGCCAGCTGTCCGAGCTTCGTCCTCGTGTGCCGGACATCCTTCTGGCCTTGACGCGCGAGCCGTTCCGCGTGTACACCGAGCCGACGGCTGATGAGAGGAACCTACAGGTCGAGCCGAACCGCCTCCTTGCCGTCGGCGTCCAGGAGGCCAACGGCTACTCATCGCTCGAGCCCGACCGCCATGCCGCCTACGTGGCAGCGGTCGAATACGCCGACAATCAGCTCCTAGACCTCTGGAACGCTCGATACGTCGTGCGCCGCAATCGGGTAGAGATGCTTCCCAGTATGGGCGGGACCAGCTTCCACCCAGAGCGGCCGCTGTTCAGCGGCAGGTGGCGGGGCTCTGGCGAGAACGATATTTTCCTCCCGGATGGCGGCCCGACTCAAACGCATGAGGTCCGCGTTATCGCAGCGTTGTGGGGCGCGGAGGCGGCGGCAGACGGAGCTCAGGTCGCGCGGATCCTGCTGAAGGGCACGGACGGCTCGACTCGTGATCTGCCGCTTCTGGCCGGTCGGCATGTTGCGGACAGTCGGCTCAACATCCCCGGAGTGGGCGCAGTGGGGCAGCACTCGAGCCCGGAGGTGGCGTTCCAATATCCGAGGGACAACCCAAAGAGCGGTCGGTATGGTGAGCAACTCTACTACAGCCGGTTGACGGTCTCCCCACCCTCAGAGGTGAGCCACGTGGGCCTAGAGCCGTCGCGCGGTGTCGGCGGTATCGAGATCTTCGGCCTCGGGCTGGTGGATGCCACATCCGGGGAAGTAACCCAGGCGCGGGCCAAGTCCAAGTATCGAGAGGTGTACCGGGACCAGCAGATACGCATCTACGAGAATGGCAGCGCCATGCCGCGCGCCTTTCTCGTGGGTGAGGCCGTCTTTGCCCAGAACGGGCAGGACGCCCTGAACCGGCTTCAGCAAGCGATCGTCGATCCCCACCGGGCCGCGGTTTTCGAACACCCTCTTCCGTCCGGGTTCACGCTTCCGGCGACCACCACGCCGACGCACATCGCGGAGGCAAAACTTGCGCTGTCCGGAGTTGGAGGCTCTGCCGCGATCGTTTCCTACGAGAATGAACGGGTCGAGATCCGGACCAGTGCGCAGCGAGACTCGATCCTCGTACTTTCGGACCCGTTCTTCCCCGGTTGGGTCGCGCGCGTCGACGGCCAGGCGACGCCGATAGCCCGAGCCAATTACCTGTTCCGCGCGATCGCCGTTCCGGCGGGCGCGCACACGGTCACGTTCTCGTATGAGCCTATGTCGGTCGCGCTCGGCGGGGCAATTACGCTGCTTGGGGCTTTCGTGACGGTGGTCGTCGTGGGCCTCCGTGCGCTCGAGGTCGTTCGCGAGCAGCTCCGGAGAAGCGCGACCAGAAGGCGCCCGATCCGCGAGCCCGTGTACGCGTCGCCCGACGCGACCGGCGGTCTCGAGGCTTGAAGCCCCGCATCGCGCTCGGGCTCGGTGCTGCTGCGCTCCTCATCGTTGCCGCCGCGGCCCGGTTCCCCTCTTTCACCGAGGAAATCAAACCCACGCTCCGCTCATTGTCCGCCCTTACCGGAGCTCGAACGGGTCCAGGCGGCGCGGCGCGACTCCAGCTACCGCAGGCGACCACCCAGGCCGAGTCGTTAACGTCCGTCGATCTGGTAGCTGTCCCATGGCGGCATGCGAGCACTGGATGGCTCGCCCTCGCGGACTACGACACGCCGCTCGCCGACTACTCGTTCGTTTGGGGCCCGCTGGTCGTCGCCGGCGAGCGGTTTTCGCGCGGGTACGGCACTTACCCACTGTCCGAGATCGTCTACGACCTCGATCCAGGCGCGGTTCGGTTCGGCGCGCGCGTCGGCGTGACCGACGACTCAAAGAACGGCGCGGGCAGTGTCCGCTTCGCCGTCTATGGCGATGAGTTCCTGCTCTACGAAAGTGGCATCGTGCGGGCGGGTGAGCGGGCGCGTGCGGTGGACGTCGGCGTCGAGGGTTTGAGCGAGCTGCGGCTCGTGGTCGATGACGCCGAAGACGGCTCACTGGGGGACTTCGCGCTGTGGGCGGAGCCTCGGCTAGCTATTTCACCGTCAGCTCCGTCAGGTGAGACGTTGGCGGAGGTCGAGCGGGCGCGGAGACAGAATGGCGAGCACGAAGCGGCGCGGCGCGAGGCCCAGCGCGCCGAGCTACGGGCGTGGGTGGCTCCGCACACAGCCGCGGTGGAGCGCCTTGGCGACCGCGGGCACGAGACCCGCGCCGCTTTCGATCCAGAGTCAGCGTTGCTGGTCGCGGCCAACGATCTTCTCGCGGTAACCGTCGGCCATGGGGGCACGGGGAACGGCAGGTTGACGCTCAGCGTCCGCGGCGAGGATGTGCCCCGGATCGTCGGGGCAACCGCGGGCCTCGTTCTGCCGGACGGCAGCGTGCTACGGCTAGCGGACACCGTTCCTGTGGCGGATCGAGGGTTCGAGATCGAACGCGTCAACCCGCCCACGCTTGGCCCGGGCGCCGAGGTCCATGGCCGATTCCGCGTTCCTGGCGGGACGGGGGTCATCACGGTGAGCATCACGCTCTTCGACGGCCAGAGCGCCGTCGACTTCAAAGTAACCACCGAGGGTCTGCGGCTCCGCGCCGTTCGGTATCTCGATGGCGGAGAAGAAGCAGTCGTCCTTGGCGATCACGTTCACTATCTCACGGACCGCTCGCACCTCTACAGGGGCCGGGCGCTGGCTGACGGCTACGTTCGGTGGGCGCCGCTGGAGACGACCAAGCCCGCCTTGATTTGGGATGAGGGCACGAGCCGGGGCCTGCTGCTGAGCGTCTTCGATTACACACCGTCGCCTGCCTGGCTCTCGATCGAGCGTGGGCCGGGCCGCGAGGCGCTTGCCGTCGGACTGGAGCTCGAGGCGACGCTGGGAGATTTCGGCGCCGACGCGAATCTGCCGCCGGCCCTCTCCATCGAGGCGACGGACGCTCCGATAGGAGCCGGCACGTTCTCTCGTTTCCGGCGGATCGTGGCCGAGCGATACCCTGTGTCCGCATGGCCGTCCTCGGCGCGCTACCAGTGGGGAAGCTGGTACGCGTACGGGCCGGGGATAACCGAGACGGCGCTCCTGCGCGAGATCGACCAGCTCGCTTCGTGGTTCGGCGACCTGGGTCCCTGGCAGTTCTTCATCGACGCGGGCTGGCAGCTCCAGTACGGGCGCGAGGATGCTGAGCTAGGCACCGTGGACTATGAGAAGTTCCCGCGCGGCGTCCGGGGCGTCGCGGATGCCGCGCACGACCGGGGCTTCTCGGTAATCCTCTATCTCGGGATTGGTTTCATACACGACAGCCCCGAGGATGGTGGCGAGTGGCTGGCGCTGCGCGGTTTGATCGAGCGCTACCCTGACTGGCTCGTCGCGTTTCAGCAAGCGTCGTCGCCTGTGCAGCGCTACTTCCTGGACTTCGGAAACCCAGACCTCCGAGGGTACGTCGGCGAGGTGATCCGCGAGTTCTTCGAGGTGCATGGCGCCGACGGCGCCCTGATAGACGGGCTCGCCGACGCGGAGGGCCAGCTGATCCCCCGGGAGGAGCGCGACACGCCCTACGGCCCGCCTCGACCCCTCCTGCCGAGCCTCGACCTGTATCGATTCATCCGTCAAGAGGTAGACAAGCACCGGCCGGATGCCTTCGTCATCGGAGGCTGGGTCAATCCGACCGCGGCTGGCCCGGAGGCACAGATCTTCTTCTACGCGGACGAGGCCGAGCACGTGCACTCTCCGTACCCGTTCGGCGGGTTTCTCGAGCACCTCGACTACGCCATGTTCAGCCAGATGGCCCTCGGCCAACGGGCCTATCTCGGCGCCTCATCGGGAGACCCCAACCGTCCGGAGGCGCGCTGGTGGGTGCAGGCGGGCGCCGCCCTCGGGGCCCCGGCCACCATCGGGACCCGGCTGGAGCGGATGCAACCAGCCACTATCGCCACTTTCCGTGCGGACCTCAACGCACTTCACCCCTATGAAGGGGTGACGACGTACGGACCGGGCCTCTTCCCGAACACCTTTGCAACGACGCGAGACGGCGTGACGTACCTCGGCGTTGTGAACCGCGAGCTTCGGACGCGAGCTATGTCAATGAGTCTTGCGGACCACGGTCTGGAGCCCGAGGCTGCCTACACTGCCCTCCAGATTTCTACGGGCTCGGGCCAGCGCGTCGTGGGAGATCTCACGGTTGAGATGCCGCCAAGGAGCTTTGATCTCTTTGTGCTCCGACGCGATGCCGGCCTCGTATGGACCGACAGTGTTACGCGCGGCGAAGTCACGGCGAACAGCCTGTTCTTCAGGGCAGAGGGGCCAGCGGCGATCCCTGGCCTCGCCCACATCGCCTCCCCATTGCCCGCCGTGGTACTTCTCGACGGGGTTCCGCTTCGGGGTGCGGAGCGACCGCAGCCCGACGCAGCGTACGCATACGATGCCAGCTCGGGCCTGCTAAGCGTGTTGTACTCACATCGCGCCGGGCGTCGCGTGGAAGTGCGCTGGTAAAACACTGCTTGGAGACTGCTGTGGGTAAGCTTCACGCCAATCTGTGCGCCCACGGATGAGGTGACCCTTGGACGAGCGGCCGACTAACGGCGGCTCAGACCCGGCCGCTGGTGAGCGCCGCGGCGACGATGGCGCCAGGCCACGGGCGGAGCCCGTTCTCGACTTCGAACAAGTCGTCCAGGGCCGACGTGCAGGCGAGCGGTACGTACGCATTCCGCGCAGCGCCGGCGGACTGCGGCGGCGCGAGGGGCATCTGGAGGTCACTCGGCGCGCCCTACAGCCACACTCTCGCTCGGGAAGGCTTCTCGCTGCGATCAAGCAGGTCTTCATCGGGGAGCCACTAGCCACCGCGCAGCTCGCCCACGAGCGGCTGACGAAAGTCAAGGCCCTCGCAGTCCTCTCCTCGGATGCCCTGTCGTCCTCGGCCTACGCTATCGACGAGATCCTGCTCGTTCTGATGGTGGCCGGAGCGGCTGCCCTGAGCCTGACCGTGCCCGTGTCGCTGGCGATCGCGCTTCTGCTGTCCATCGTTGCCTTCTCGTACCGGCAGACGATCCGTAGCTATCCGCAAGGCGGAGGCAGCTACATCGTGACGAAAGACAACCTGGGCATGGTTCCCTCGCTGGTGGCGGCCGCGGCACTGCTCGTGGGGTACACGCTCACCGTCGCGGTAAGCGTCTCCTCCGGAGTCGCGGCCGTGACTTCCGCGTTGCCCCTGGTGGCGCCGTTCTCGCTGCAGCTCGCCTTGTTCTTTATCGTCTTGATCACCGTCGTGAACCTGCGCGGCGTGCGCGAGTCCGGCACCATTCTGGCCGCGCCGACCTATCTCTTCATCGGCAGCATTCTGCTGATGTTCGTCGTGGCCGGAATTCGCATGGTAATGGGCGACCTCACGCCAGCACCCACGTCGATGCCAGCACCCGTCGAGTCCCTCAGCACCTTCCTCATCCTGCGCGCGTTCGCTTCTGGTTGCGCCGCGCTAACCGGCACGGAGGCGATCTCGGACGGCGTGCCAGCCTTCGAACCTCCCGAGTGGAAGAACGCCCAGGCCACGCTGACCTGGATGGCCGCCATCCTCGGCGTTCTCTTTCTCGGCATCGCGTTCCTTGCCGTGCAGCTTCAGATCGTGCCGCACGAACACGAGACGGTCGTGTCTCAGATCGCGCGGGCGACCTTCGGGGAGACGCCGGTCTATTTCCTGGTCCAGCTTGCAACCACGGCCATCCTTGTGCTGGCCGCCAACACCGCCTTCGCGGACTTCCCGCGGCTGTCGTACTTCCTGGCGCGCGATCACTTCCTGCCGCACCAGTTCCAGTTCCGCGGAGACCGCCTCGCGTTCAGCACCGGGATCCTGGCGCTCGGCATCGTCTCGGGCGCCGTCGTTACGATCTTCGACGCTGACGTCCACGCGCTCATCCCGCTCTACGCCGTCGGCGTATTCCTGGCCTTCACGCTGTCACAGGCAAGCATGGTGCGGCGGTGGTGGGTGCTGCGCGAGGGCCGGTGGCGGCAAAGCCTCGCGATCAATGGAATCG
>Ga0184637_10000754_pt1 | contig 23267 bp, 20 predicted proteins | sample PLM3_127_b2_FD_133143 | JGI IMG/M metagenome (GOLD analysis project Ga0184637, IMG submission 133143) | Groundwater sediment microbial communities from an aquifer in East River, Colorado, USA - PLM3_127_b2 | ecosystem: Environmental > Terrestrial > Soil > Riparian zone | place: USA: East River... | reverse complement strand
ACCGGATCCTCTCAACCGCGCGTGGCCGCGGTCGAGCAGGGCCAGGGAACCCTCGATCAGCTGATCCGTTTCATGTTCGCGCTCGGCGCAGACCGGAAGAAGGTGGCGCGGGCGATCGCGGCGGCGTAGGCGCCTCCTTCCTAACCAGGTGAACAACCTCCCTGGAACTGACAGCTAGACAGCTAGACGACGGGGACGCGCGGCGGGGCGGGAAACCGACGCAGATCGCCTCCCGCGGGCTGTCCCCGCCCTCTTGGTGACCGCGGTCACGGCCGGGCCCGGACGACCGGACGAAGCTGCCCGGGGGTCCGCGGCGCTGCGGGGCGCCGCGCGCGGAGGGGAGAGACCCATGGGATTCGACTCGGTCGCGCAGGCGCGGCTTCGAGCGTCGAGCGCGCAGGCCCGGGCGCCGCTCGCGGCGCAGGCACCGATGCAGCTCGCCGCCCAGGCGCCGATGCAGCTCGCGCCCGCGGCGGTGCGCGCGCTGTACCCCGCGCACCGCTACCAGATCCGCGAGGACGCCGGCGCTCGGAGGCTCGTGTGTGTCGAGGCGCCCACCCTTGCAGTGCGGATCGAGCGCGGCCGCTGCCTGCGCGCGTCGGACGCGCGCCATGCGCCGCCCGGCACGATCTTCCTGGACGGCGCCGCGGACTGCGAGCCCTTCGCGGACCCGGTGCGCGGCGTCTACAACCTCGATCACCACGAGGGCTGCGTGCGCTCCTTCACGCTGTCGGCCTGCGAGCAGGCCATGGTGCTGCTGCTGCGCGGCCTCGATCTGCGCAAGCGCGAGTGGAACGTCCTCGCGAACGATGCCGACCTCGACGTCGTGCTCGCGATCTGGGTATTGCTCAACCACCATCGCCTGGCGGCCGGCGACGGAGCGGCGCGCGCCGAGATCCTGCCGCTCCTGCGCCTGGAAGGCGCCATCGACGCCCACGGCCTGGCCTGCCAGGAATTCTGCGCGCTCCCGCCAGGCCTGCTCGGCGAAACGCGCCGCCGGATGGAGCGGCTGCGCGACTGCGAGCGCGGGCTGCGCGCCGCCGGACGCTGGCAGAAAGTCGACCTGCTGGAGTACACGCGAGAGCGTCTGGAGCAGATCGACGCGCTCGTCTACCCGCAGGACGCCTTCGCCGACCTGGTCGAGATCGAAGAGCTCGGCCGCGTGCCGCTGGGGGGCCGCTCGGTAGCGCTGGCCTGCGCGGCGCATGTCGGAATCTACGAGGTCGAGCGCCAGCTCGCGCGCTTCCACGGTCCGCGCCTCGGGCTGCTGGTGCTGCGCCAGCGCGAGGGTGTCTACACCCTGCGCCAGACCGACCCGGCGCTGCCGGCGGACCTCGAGGCGCTCTACGCCCACCTGAACCGCATCGACCCCGCGGCGCGCGCCGGAAAGGCCGACCGCCGTTGGGGCGGCTCGGGCGAGATCGGCGGATCGCCGCGCACCGGCGGCTCGAAGCTGACGCACGAAGCGATCCTGGCCGCGTGCCGCCACGTCTATGCCCGGCCGCCGCTCCTGCGCCGGCTCGCCGAGGGCGCCCTGGCCTGCGCCGTGGCTGCGGCAGTGCCCTTCGCGGCACTGGCTGCCGCACACGCCCCCGCCTGGCCAGGCGCGCCTTCGGGCGGCCTCGCGCTCGGCCTCGCGCTCGCGTTCCTCGCCGCGTGCTGCTTCGCGCAGGGCGAGCGCCGCGTGCGCGGACTGCACGGCTGGCGTCGCCCGACGGGCCTCCGCTGGCTCGGCGCGCTGCCCTTCGCGCTGGCCGGCGCGCTGGCCGGCGGCGTGTGGGTTCCGGCCGCTCTCGCGGGCCTGCCGCTCTCCCATTCCGCGCTCGCGAGCCTGCTCTGCGCCGGCGGCGCCGAGCTGCTCTTCCGCGGCTTCCTGCACGGGCGCCTCACCGCCTGTGCCGCGCCGCGCGCGCCGGGCAGCGGCACGCTCGCGCTCCCCGTGCTGCTCTCGGGGCTGCTCTATGCGGCGGTGGCCGGCGCGCTGGCGGCCCTCGGCGCGTTCGCGCCCCCCCCGCTCTCCGCCACCGGGCCAGCGCTCGCGGCCGGCGGCGCGTTGCTCTTCGGCCTGGCTGCCGGCGCGGCCCGCGAGAGCTCGGGAAGCGTCGCGGCGCCGTTCGCACTGCATGTTCTCGGTGCGGCGGCGCTGCTCGCGGCCGCACTACTCGGGATCGCGGCGTAGCTGCTGGCTCGCCAGCCAGGCATCGCAGCACCTCGGCCGGCCAGATCTGCGCCAGCGTGGCGGCGCCCTCGACGCCGGTGTGCGTGCACGCGACCACGTCCCCGTCGAGGATCTGCTGCACGCCGCCTCGCGCAGCAAAGCCGCGGCCAGCGCGCTTAAGCTTCCGGCCCGCGACGAGCACATCGAGAGCTTCGAGCAGCTCGAGCAGCGCGTCGGGCTCCTCGATTTCGAGGAGCCGCGCAAGCACTAACGCTAGTCTTCATCCGCGCCCGAATCACAAAGGAGACCGAATCGATGCAGCCCCCCAACCTTCCCACCACCCTGGTCAGACAGCCCGCCCCGGCTTGGCGCTCCACCGCCTACGCGAACGACAAGGAGATCCCGATCAGCAGCGCCGACTACTCCGGCCGCTGGTACGTGCTCTATTGGTATCCGCTCGACTTCACGTTCGTCTGCCCCACCGAGATCCGGGGCTTCCAGTCGCTGCTGGCGGAGTTCACCCGGGATGGTGTCGCCGTGATCGGCGCCAGCACGGACTCCTTCTTCAGCCACCAGGCGTGGTTCGCGGATCGCAAGACTTTCCCCGAGGTGATCACGCATCCCGTGATCGCGGATACGAACCACTCCGTGAGCCGGGCCTTCGGCGTGCTCAAGGAAGACCAGGGCGTGGCCTTTCGGGCGACCGTCGTGGTCGGACGACCAGGGCATCGTGCGCTCGCACAGCGTCAACGACCTCAGCGTGGGACGCAGCCCCGCCGAAGTGCTGCGCACCGTGCAGGCCCTCCAGAGCGGCGGGCTGTGCAGCGCCGACTGGCGCAAGGGACAGGCGTTCGTCGGGTGAGCGCGTAGCCGATCGTGAATGAAGAGGGATCGATCTCGACACGGTCGAAGTCGGCGGAGCACTCTCACGCCTGAGTGCCACACGCCGCGGGCGAGCAATTGTCAGAAGCGAGGAGGGGGTTTGTTCATGGTGTGCCGGGATATACGGGGCGTTGGAGAAAAAGATCGCCCCGCCCACCGATGTCCCGCGTGACAGGATTGAGGAGCACAAGTCTGCGGTCGTGGTCTGCGCGCACCTCCCGCGCGAACTCGAACGCGCGCGACACCGGGGGGCCATCGGACGCCGGGCAATCCGAGGCGATGGGATTCACCACGAGGAGCCAGTCCAGAACCGGGCCGCCGGTTCGCTCGCTCACTCCCAGGCGACTCTCGATCAGAGCGGCCGTCGCTCCCCGCTCGGCGCGACAGCTCGTCGCGAAGAGCGCCGTGAAGCGGACCGTATAGCGGTAGCCGAGCGTCGCGCGCGCGCCCTCCACCTCGAGGCGTGAAATCACCGGATAGCCATCTCCGGCGTGAAGCGGAACCGCGTCCACGCGAAGCCGCTCCCGATCTGGAGTACCGCTCTCTTCCCGGCCCTCGAGGTCGACGCGAAAGAGCTGCAACTCCTCGGCGTCCCGGGCGGCATCTTCGGGAGCGTAGTTGAGCACGACGAAGTTATGGGCTCCCTTCCAGGGCGCGAGCTCAGCGGCATAGCGTCGCACCACCGGCTGGAAGATGTCCGGGCAGCCCTCCGGATTCACGCGCTGGCGCACCCACACGGCGCGAGTGCCTCCACTCCGCGCGCGCGGATCCGCCAGGTCTGCGTAGGCAACATTGATGCCCGCGTCGGCCAAGCACCCGTTCGCGAAACGGGCTTCGAACTGGAGGATCCAGCGTTCAGGGCCGCGCCGGAGCTCCGCGCCCCGGAGCACCGGATCGTTCGCGAACGAGAACTCTTGCAGAGTCAGCCCGTCCACCGCGCTACACCGAGTGGGAGCGCCCAAGAGCAGCAGGCTCACAGCCAGCAGCCGGCCGCCTCCGCGTTTCCCGATCGCGCCCACGAATACGAACGATAGCAATCAGCGATCAATAGGTCGCCTTCCACTTCTTCAAGTTCTCGAACACGGCCTTGTTGATGCGCGTCGCCCCGTTCAGGCCCGTCGGGTCGACGCCGTAGGCGTGGATGCCGTAGATGATGCGTTTGTTCTGGTTGGCCAGGTACACATACACGGCGCTCCCGCTCATGCCGCCGTAGGTGTCGCACGGATAGTAGAGGCGATACGTCTGGATGATCGAGAGCTTGCAGAACGAGTGCCACATGGTTCCCGACGGCTTGTCGCCGGGGTAGCCGTTGATGTTCACGTTGTACATGGGGAGGTTGTTGTCGTACCCGTAGCCCATCCAACCCACGGTATTCCCGATGTTCTGCTTCAGCACGATCATCGCGTAGTCGTAGTCGCGGCGGTGGCTCGCCGTCCAGCCCTTGACGCTGATTGCCCGCGCCCAGTCGATCCTTCCGTACGGCAAGGTCGATCCGTTCTGACCCGGGCTCACGCGAAGCTGCGAGTACCACTTATCCGTCTGGATGTTGTAGACGCAGTGACCCGCCGTGAGCACGTGACGTGGACCGATGAGCGTCCCGGTGCACCCGATGTCGATGCGTCCGACCGTGCGGAAGGGATAGCTCGTCGTGTTGTTCACGCGCGTTCGGGTGTCGGTGCCGATCACGGTCTCCGGATCGAAGCTCTCCGTTCCGCCGAGCTCTCTCGCGCCGGGTTCGGTGGCTTCGGCGCGCGGTCCGATCGGCTCCGAGCCCGTGTCGGGATCATCCTGGGCCGCCTCCTTCGGAACGGCCTCCATCAACATCTGCACCTCGGCCGGGCTGATCGGGACGGTCGATACCTGCCCCTCCGGGGTGATGCTGACTACCTCGAGCAGCGTGGTGCGGTCGGCGGCAGTCTCCGCCGCCGCGAGACGCTCGTACACGTCCACGATGGGGAGCTTCTCGGGCGGCACGTAGGTCTCGGAGTCGTCGAAGATCCCGCCGCCCGGCCCACCCTTCGCCGGTGTCTCGCAGGCAGTGAGCCACACCGTCGCCATCAGCGCGAGCCCCGGGACGAAGCAGACGAAGAGAAGATTTCGCTTCATGAATCGGACCTCCGGTTCAGTGTGCAGGGGAGCGGGGTTGCGCGACGGCCCAGTGCCGCCACGCGAGCCACGTTCCCAGAAGACCGAGCAGAGCAGCGGCCCGCCACAGCAGGTCGTGGAAGAGGTCGAACCACTGCGGCGCATGGACGCCCAGCACGAACAGGTGGATCAGGCGGAGTAGGTTGAGCGCCAGCAGCGCCGGCACGAGCAGGAGGAGCCCAACGAACCGGCGCGAGAGGGGCGCCGGGAGCGCGACTACGGCTACGGCGAGGAGCGCGAGGGGGGCTAGCGCGGCGCATGCGACGTCCACCTCGATGGCGAATCCGTCCGGATGCAAGACGACGCGACCCGAGCGAGTGGCCTCGATTCCTCCCGCACGGAGCAGGCCCGCCGTGGCCTGGGCCGTCAGGACGGCGACCGGCTCGAGGGGCACGAGGCGCTCGGGGTCGAGCGACAGCCAGCCGAGCGCCACGACCAGCGCCGCGAGAGCGACGGCGAAGCGTCGCGGGACCCGCGCCACCACGCCGCTTTCGATCCTCAACGGTCGCCACGCGCGCGACGCGCTTCGGTGACGAGCAGCGCCGCCGCCGCCACGGCGACGAGCGCGAAGGGGAGTCCGGGCACCTTGATCGGCGCCGACGCGGTGGCGCCGCCGCTCTCGGCATGGAGCGTCGTCTCGCCGCCGGACTGCGACTCCACGGTCGCCGCGAACTGGCCCGACGCATCCGTGGCGCCCGCACCGGGCATCACGGTCGCGATAGCGGCGTCGTCGGTCCGCAGCGAGACCTGGGCCCCCGCCTTCGGCTGGCCGCCTTCCCGAACCGTGACCGAGACCGCTTCCGACGTGTCGAAGAAGCGCCATAGATCCACGCGAGGCGCAGAGATCGTTACGCTCGGCGGCGACGCTACGACCCCGACTCTCAACAGACCCGCCCCGCAGCGCCCGGGGGGGCACCCGTTTGTCGCGTCCCGGGCCCGGGCGCGTTGCTGGAGCTCCGCGAGGATCTGGGCCGGTGTCAGGCTGAGCGTGTCCGCGACGAGCAGCGCGGCGACTCCCGCTACGTGCGGCGCGGCCATCGAGGTTCCGTTGTAGAGCGCGTAGCCGCCGCTTACGAGGCTGAGCACGCCGTCGGGGGTCCCGTCGCCGTTGTCGTCCCGTTGCACGTCGCCACCCGGCGCCATGATCTCCACCGCGGGGCCGAAGTTCGAGTAACGCTCCGCGAGGTGTCCGCGAAAATCACTGGCGGCCACGGTGATGACCCCGTTGCAGCTCGCCGGCTGATGGCCCGAGGCGTCCTCCGCCTCGTTTCCGGCCGCGACGACCACCGCGGCGTTGGCCGCCACGGCGTCGTCGATCGCGCGCTGGAAGCTCGTTCCGCAGCTTCCCCGGCCGCCGAGGCTCATGTTGATCACCCGCGCCGGGTTCGGGTTGGTGGCGACCCCCGGAACGGGGAGCCCGGCGGCCCAACGGATCGCGTCGGTGATGTCGACGACGGTACCACCGCACTTCCCGAGCACCCTGAGCGGCACCACCCTCACGCTCCAGTTCACTCCGGCAATGCCGACCGCGTTGCCGGTGCGCGCGACGCCCACGGTGCCCGCCACGTGACTCCCGTGCCAGCTACTGGAACGCGCTGGACGGCCCGGCCCGCACTCGTTGGCGGCGACAGCGTCACCAGTGTCGGTGGCGTTGGAGTCGCGGCCGTCGCCGTCGTTCGCCCGCTGCGGATCGGTGATGAAGTCGAAGCCCGGAGCAAGGTTCGGCGAGCCGGCAACGTCCGCGTGGTTCAGCAGGATGCCGGTGTCGATCACGGCCACCACAACGCCGGCATTCCCGGTGTTCGTATCCCAGGCCGGTGGGAGGTCGATTCCTCCGGGCGACTGGCTCGGCCCGGTCCCGTTCACGAAGTAGTGCCACTGATTCGGATACAAGGGATCGTTCGGCTGGGCCACGGGATACAGGAGGTAGTTCGGCTCGGCGTACTCGACGTCGGGGCGCTCCGACATCTTGCGCACCCACTCGAGGGTCGCGCTTCGCGCCTCGGCCTCCGCGGACTCCGTCGCAATGCCGAGCTCGCCCGCAGGCATCGCCGCGCGGACGCCCGGGACCTGGTACAAGACCTCACCGCCCGACGTGCGATGACTGAAATCCATGCCCTGCAGCTCGAACTCCATCGTGGTCGCGGCTTCCGTGTTCGGCTTGAAGCGCACGATGACCTCGCCGGGCACGAACTCGGGCTGGTCGGGCACCGTGAAATCCGGGCCGACCTCGAACTTCTGCGCGTGCAACTGAATCGGTGCGAGCGTCGATCCGAGGACCACGATCAGGGCGGAGCAGAGTACGGAAGAGAGCTTCATGACGACCTCCTCTTGCTTCTCCTCGTCGCGAGTTACCCTACGAGGTGCCGGTAGCGTGTCGGGCTCCGACTCGGGGGAAGTACGCGGCGCCGACGACCGTGGCGGGTGCGATGCGTAGATCGATCATCCTCAGCTTGGCGCTCATCCTCGGGGCCGGGCTTTCGAACTCCCGAGCCGAGTCCGGGTCGGAGCTCGCCGAGCTGATCGTGAATTTCAAGGCCAAGACCGCAGAGGCGGAGCTCGTGGCTCGCGCCGGCAAAGATCCCAAGGGAGCGCCAGACGTCATCCAGCAGCTCGACCGGAGCCTCCAGTCCATCAGCGGCTGGCCGCTGCGCGTCAAGCAGCTCACGAGTGGGGGCGGCGTGCTCGCCGCGCTCGACACGCGCGCCGTGTTGGCGCGCGTGACGAGCGATCTGGGAGCGCAACCGGGAGTCGAATCGGTGCGCGTGGAGGCCAAGCAGACGGAGAAGCAGCTCTACGCGCGGCCCGCGGAGATGGTGGTTCGCTTCGCTCCCGGGAGCCCCGAGAGCGCGATGTTCCGACCGCGGCTCGGCTCCGGGCTGCCCGACACTCCGTCGGCCTGGATCGCCGATCGTTCGAAGGCTCTCAGCGTACCGCTCGAGGGCGGAGCGAGCGGCGAGAACGAGCTGCGCCTCTACGTGGCGTGGGAGTCGGTTACCCGTAGTGCGATGGAGAGCCTCGAGCAGAGCCCCTTGATCGACTACGTTGAAGTGAACCGCGTGCTGATTCCATACGACGCACGGTAGTGACGACACAGAATCATTCTACAGTGCGCCGCTGACATTCGACAAGTCTGTAATCACATTCTCCACGTGTTCCCAAGAGACCAGACACGTCCGGGAATCGTCGGGGCGTGGGTATTTGACCCTGCAAGCGCCGTTGCGGTGTAGCGCATGATCAATCGAGAGGATTGGTCGGCGAGCAACAGTTGCAGGAACCTCGGAGCGAATTGCGACGGACGGTGCGTTCTCTGTTGACCCTCGATCGGGAACGACGTCTAATGGCCCTGCCTGACGGGAAGCAGTGAAACTGAAGCGACTCTGACAAAGGGAAGTGAGCTCCCAAACGCCTTGGCTTCAGGAAAGTAGGGCCGGACACCCGCACTGACTGTATCCAGGATCGCGATTCCCGTGCAGTCGAGTGAACGGAATTCACGCCAACACCTCCTGATGCGCATGCTTCCTCAATCGACGTCGGTGCACCTCTCGCGCGCCGTCGGTCGTTCCAACTAGGAGGGGCCTGGACCATGGCTCGGACCGTGATCACGCAAGCGGACGTTGCAGGCGGAAACGCCAGGGCCCTCGAAACGGCGGTGACGCCGCCCAACGTCGATCAGTACAAGGACCGCCTGTTGAAATACATCCCAGCTGAGGTCGTCGCACTATATGTCACCACGGCGGGAGTGATCGAAGGCAGCGCGGACGGATTTCCAAAGACAGCGGCCCTCTGGGTTGTCTTCTTCATCGGAGTGGTGGCGACCCCCCTCTTTCTCCGGAGGGTGCTGGGAGTAAGCAAGAGTCAACAGCTGACCATATCCACGCTCGGTTTCCTCGTCTGGGTCTTCGCGCTGGGCGGACCCTTCGAGAAGATCATCGAACACCAGAGCGTTTACGGTGCGCTGTTGCTTCCGCTCTACGTGTTCTTCGTTCCGGTCTTCGAGGCGAAGCGGTAGTGCGTCTGCTCTTCGGCGTGCTGATGGTCGGTCTCGCCATGGGCTGCTCGCTGCCCATTGATACGGTGCGCATCGACACCCGCGATGAGCCCGCCCGGGGTGTGCGATACCGGTTGATGCGGCCGGTGTACAAGCTGGGCCTCCGTGTACCCGACCAGATCGGGGCCACGAAGGTTCGGAGGGTCTCGGATCTCCCCGGCTCGATAGGCCTCGCTACCGGCCCGCTCTGGGTGCCGGCTACCCAGCCCTGGGGCCGGATGTGGTTGTTCCCCGACTCATTCGAGCAAGATCCGCCGGCCGGCGCTGGATACATCCGCTGCGCCGACGGCGCGCCCCAACCCTCCGAGCCCTGCGCACGAGCCCGGGCCTCGGTCTGCTTTCTTCCGGACACGCAAGCCCCATTCGCGTTCACGCTGTCCACCGAACTCAGCTCGGAGGCGATCTACGAAGTCCGCGGCCGGACCGGATTCGGCCGGCTCGCCCACCTGTTCAGCGATACCAACGTCTCCATCGTCCTCGATGACTCGGGAAAGCTGGCATCGATCAGCGCCGGTGAGACCGACAAGACGCTCGAGGCCATCGCCACGCTGGCGGGGGTGGCGACGAAGGCAGCGGCGCTGGGCGTCGAGCCGATGCCTTCGGAACTCGAGAAGGGGGTGCGAGCCGGGAAAGGCAAGGAGTGCAATCTCCTTCCGCTCGACGAGAGGTTCGCCGCGTACGTCCAGACGCACGGCGCCGTGCACGACCGTATCCATGAGCTGCGCGCCGCGGAGTTGCGATTGCGCGCGCTCATGGCGAGGTCCGGGCCGAGCGAAGTGAAAGTGGTCCTGGAGTCGCTGAAGCTGCTGGAGGAGCGGCGTACGGCGCTGGAAACGGCAGAGAAGACGCTCCAGTATGACCTTCCCGCCTACGCGTACACGATCCAGATTGCGAGCAGGGTGCCGGACACGCGGCAGGCAAGATGGTCGGTCGGAGGGGGCGATCCCGTGCCCGTGCCGCCTTGGATCACGGTCACGCTCGAGCCGAAGCCATTCTCCCAGACCGCTCCCGTAGCCGCTCACGTCGAGGAAACGCGATGACGACGAGGCATTTCCTACCTGTGCTTCTGGTGTTCACGCTCGGCTGCGGGACGTTCCTGTCGATCAGCGAGCAACCTCGCGATGCGCGCGAGATGTGCGGGATTGCCGTCAACAAGCGCGCCGTCTACGTGGCAACATTAGAGCCGGCCGAGGGCTCGGGCATCGAGAAGGAGCTCCCGAGCGCCACGCTGGACACCATCGACCCGGTTCACGTCCTTACCGTCGACGCCGTACGCATGCCATTCGCCTCCGGAAAGCTCGTGGTCAAGTTGACGGATCAACAGCTGCTGAAGGAGGTCACAATCGAGAGCCAGACGGGCGCGCCGCGAGCGGCCGAGGCCGCGGAGAAGAGCCTGGACGCGGCCATCGCGGTGAAGAAGGAGCTCGACGCCAAGGAATAGCCTCAACCGGGGCTCCCCTCCGGGAGCCAGAAAGAAACGAGGATCCCCCATGTCGGTCAACGCGAGGAACCAATACGTTGCCAGAAACGACATCGCCGTCGTGGAGAAGCCCCGACAGCTCCCCGGCCCCCAGTTCGGGATCGGGCTCGAGCTCGTGCAGGTGGATGCGTTGGTGAAGGCTTCCCAGGCGAGAGCGGACTTCAAGGTCTCCGGCGCAGGGCTCACCGTGGCCGTGCTGGACACGGGGCTCAACACCGAGCACGTCGACTTTCAGGGGCGCATCCCCGAGCCGCGAAACTTCACCACCGACAACGGCGAAAAGCCGGAGGACGCCACCGACGGCAATGGCCACGGCACCAACGTGGCCGGCATCATCGTTGCCGGGGCCGACCACCGCGGCATCGCACCGGGAGCGAAGGTCATCCCTGTCAAGGTACTCAACAACGCCGGTGGAGGGAGCTTCCAGGCAGTGGCGTCTGCGCTTCAGTGGGTGCTCGACCACCAGGCCCAGCACGACATCTCTGCCGTCTGCATGTCGCTCGGGGACAGCGGAAACTATCAGAAGGACACGTTGTTCCCGGGTGACGCCATCCAGGCGCGACTGCGGGAGCTGCGGGGTCGACGAGTCGCGGTTTGCGTGGCCGCTGGCAACGACTACTTCAAGCATGGCAGCCAGCAGGGTATGGGCTACCCCGCGATCTTCCGAGAGACGGTGAGCGTGGGAGCGGTGTACGACGAGGACGAGGGGTCGTTCTCCTACGGCAGCGGAGCCATTGCCTCCTCCACCGCGGCGGATCGCATCACGCCCTTCTCCCAGCGGCTGCACGAGTCCGTGAACTTCGACACGCACACGGACATCTTCGCGCCGGGAGCCCCGGTGACGTCGTCGGGGATCTCCGGCCCCCACGGAGAGTCGGTCCAGCACGGGACGAGCCAGGCCACGCCGGTCACAACGGGCGTCATCCTGCTGATGCAGGAGCTCTACTTCCGCACCACGGGAGAGCTCCCGGACGTGTCCGATGTGGTCACCTGGCTGAGGAAGGGCGCAGCCGTGATCCACGACGGCGACGACGAGGACGACAACGTGTCCCACACCAATCTCGACTTCCGCAGGGTCGACGCGCCGGGCGCGCTGAGGGCCATCCGCCGACACTTGGAGCTCGAGGCGCTCTCCCGCGGAGCTTGAGCCTACCGAGGCGCTGCCAACCAGGGGCAAAGGAGTTCCCATGACTCCACTCGCGTTGACCGGGGCGCAGATGGAGAAGCTCCACGAAGGCATCGCCAGCGCCTATGACGCGGAAGAGCTCGAGCGTCTACTCACGTTCCGCCTGGATCGTCGCCTGGACCGAATCACCACGGCGTCGGGCATCGACGCGATCGCCTTCGACGTCTTGACGAGGTCGCACCGGGAGGGGTGGACGGACGATCTCCTGATCGCTCTCCGTCACTCGCGCCCCGACCGCGTCGACCTCTTCGAGGTGACCGGGGAGCGCGGGCTCTCCGCCAGGGCGCCGAGCCGGGAGGCGCTCCAGCGCATGGTCAACGACGGACAGCTTCCGCTCGACGTTCCCCTGTTCCTGAAGAAGTTCGCCGAGCTCGAGCCTCGAGTGTGTCGCATCAGCTATGCGATGCCGGGGGGCACGGTTCATGGCACGGGCTTTCTCGTGGGGCCGGATCGCGTCCTGACCAACAACCACGTGATCCGCCCGGTCGTGGACGGGAAAGCATCCGCTGCGGCCGTCCGGCTCGTCTTCGACTACCGGCGCCTCGCTCCAGAAACCGCTCCCGAGGAGGAAACGACGCTCCATCTGGCCGACGACTGGCTGCTGGACAGCAGCCCCCACAGCGCTCTCGACGTCGACCCCCACGCCGACCCGGACGCTCCCAGAGACCGCAACGAGCTCGACTACGCGCTCCTCAAGCTGGCCGAGCAGCCCGGTCTGGCTCCGATCGGGCCGCGGGCCGAGCCCGGGGCCGCCAAGCGAGGCTGGGTGGCGCTCGAAGCCGGGCACGAAGCACCTGCAGCGCTCACCGTTCTCTTCGTGCTCCAACACCCGCTGGGACAGCCGATCAAGGTGGCCTTCGGCCCCGTGCTGGCGAACAACGGGAACCAGACGCGGGTGCGATACCGCGTCAATACCGAGGGCGGGTCGTCTGGCGCGCCCGGCTTCGTCCCTTCTGGTGATGCGCTGACGCTGTCCGTCCTCCACCATGGGGGCGATCCGAACTTCGAGGCGCTGCATCGCCCGACCTACAACCAGGGAATCCCCACGTCGCTGGTCCGCGGCCTGATCGAAGAGCGAGGGGCTGCCGGCGGCCTGGGTGCAGCGGAGGGGTGGCGGGCGTGAACCCTTCCGGCGCGCAGATCGAGCTGCTTCACGTCGAGCTGGTGGCGAACTTCGACCGCGATGAGCTGGAGCAGTTCCTGCTGTTCAAGCTCGACAGGCACCTGCAACAGATCGCTCCTGCGTCGGGATTCGACAAGATCGTCCTCGAGGTCATCCAGACGTCGGTGCGGAGAGGCTGGTTTTGCCAGCTGCTGAGCATGTTGGTGGAGCACCATCCTCATGCCAACGTCAAGAGGGCAGCGGCACAGCTCCATGGGGAATGCTGTGTCGAGCTCCGATGGTACGGAAGGCACGATCCGAACGATACCCTCTTCATCGGCAAGCTTCCCTTCCTCAATCGCAACGTGCTGCGAAGCCACTTGAACGAGATCGCAAACGGCGATGCGAGTGTGGTCGCCGTCAGCGGGCCCCCGCTCTCTGGAAAGTCGTACAGTTGGAACCTTCTGAGAAAGCTTTGCGATGCGCGCGGGCTCATCGGCGTGAACATCGATCTCGGCGAGTACCGCCTGCCGTCCGTCTGCGGCCCGGAAGATCTGATGAAGGATATCGCCCGTCATCTCGACATCGGCTCCGGAGTCGAGGTCGAGAAGGAAGTGGAGAAGGAGGCCGAGCCGGCGAGGCAAGCGATCGCGCTGACGGGTTGGCTCGCCGGAAAGCTCAGCTCGAGAACAGAACGTTGGCTCGTGATGCTGGATGGCCTCGATCGTGCCAGCCTCTCGCAGGGTGCTCGGGACCTGGTCGATAAGCTCATCGAGAAGACGGCGAAGCAGGCTCTGCGCGGCTTCAACCTGGTCGTGGTGGGTTACGAGCGGGAGATCGCCGACCCACGAGTGCTTCTGCTGAGAGAGCCGCTGAACCCGATCGGAGAGTCGGAGATCGGCGAGTTCTTCCGCGGCGTCGCCAAGCAGGTGGGTAGGCCGATCGACGAGGAGGGTGTGGGGGTGGCGGTGGCGAAGGTCTTGGCCGACCTCGCAGACCCGCGGGTGCTGCACCAACGGATCTTCGAGGTGTCCTCGGCGGTCTTCGGTAGAGGTGGGGCGTGAGCAACATGCGCCTCACGGGAGATTTCGTGCGGCAGCGTCTCGCCTCGCTGTCGATGAGCTCCGGGCCCGATAGCCACTCCGATATCGACCTCGCCTATCGAAAGGCCGCCTCGGTGCTCACGTACTTCGAGCCCGAGTCGCTGAAGCCCCTGGGCCACGAGGCAGATCCCGAGGCGCTCAAGCGGCTGCTCGATGAAAGCACGCTCGTGCGCGACAAGTCACGCGCCCTGCGATGGATGCTCAGCGACCACGCCCGCATGAAGACCCTCGAACAGATGGAAGGGCCGCAGGAGTTCCAACTCGCCCTGGATGCGAATTCGGAACGCTCGGAGGATCTCCTGCAACGCACCGTGGACGCATACGTTCGGGGGAGCCCCGATTCGGTGTCGGAGCAGTCGCTCGACGAGCTGCTCGCCACGCAGCAGGTCGTGAGGTGGTTCGGCAGCGTGCTTCCCAACCTGCCGGCGTCCGACGAGATCGAGCGCCGGGTAGGAATGGAGACGCTGCTGGAACCCTTCCGGCTCCTCGTTCGCGATGGCTTCGTCGGCCGCAGCCGGGATCTCGCTCGCCTGTCCGACTACGTTGGCGTCCTCCCGCCGAGCAGCGCCCTCCGCTCGATCCAGAGGTTCGTCGAGGAGCGCCTCTCGCTCGTCGACAAGCCACCGCTCGTGATCTGGGGGCCTGGCGGCATGGGCAAGTCGACCATGCTCGCCCGCTTCGTCCTCGAGCACGTCGAGCTCGACGAAGAGGATCGGATTCCGTTCATCTGTCTGAATTTCGACCGCCCGCAGCTCAAGATCGAGGAACCGCTCACCCTGGTGCTCGAAAGCGTCCGCCAGATCGGCATTCAGGTACCGCAGGGTCGCGAGCCGATGCTTCGTCTCGCCGAGAGAATCCAGACAGCGATCGGCTCGACCCATTACCAGGAAACGCAGGAGTCTGCCGCGGACGAGAGGGAGGGATCGCTGCGGGCGGATCTGGTGAGGGAGTTCGCGGAGCTCCTCCAGCAGGTGACGCCGTCGAACAGACCCCTTCTGCTCGTCCTCGATACCTTCGAGGAAGCGCAGTACCACGGTGCTCGATTCCTGAAGGATCTCTGGGCCTTCCTCGAGCAGCTCCAGGAGCGGGTCCCGCGACTGCGCGTCGTGGTTTCGGGGCGAACGCCCGTGGAGGAGTTCGAGAAGAGCGATGAGCATCCGCTCGCGCCCTTGAGCAAGCGCGAGGCCCAGGATCTTGTCCAGCATTGGATGGGGGCCGGGGTCGACGACAAGCTCGTCAAGGCCATCGTCGATCAGGCGGGCGGCAACCCTCTCAGCCTCAAGCTCGCCGCCGGCGTGGTTAGCAAGCGTGGGGTGAAGGGGATCGAGGGCCTGCGAAGCTGGCGCCATCTACAAATGCCGTGGAAGTCGGAGCAGATCCAGGGGCAGCTCTACCGCCGCTACCTCGACCACATCCACGACCCCGAGGTCCGCAAGCTCGCCCACCCGGGTCTCGTGCTCCGCCGCATCACGCCCCAGCTGATCCTCGACGTGCTGGCGCAGCCGTGTGGCGTCGAAGTGAAGGATCTCGACGCTGCGCGAAAACTCTACGAGGAGCTCGCGCGGGAGGTCTCCCTGGTCGTTCAAGGACCTGGGGAGCTGCGCCATCGCTCAGACGTGCGCCGGCAGATGCTGGCCACGATTCGGAGCGACGCTCCTGAGCGCGCCCGCGCGATCCACGAAGGCGCCGCTCGGTTCTACAAGAAGGTATACGAGCAAAGCAAAGAGGTGCGCGACCTGGCAGAGGAGATCTATCACCGGCTCGCGCTGGGCGAGCCGAGTGAGGCACTCGAGCGGCTGTGGGACGAGCAGGCCGGGCCGCTCCTCGCGAGCGCCGTGGACGAGTTGCCCGAGGCTTCTGCGATCTGGCTGCGCAGCCACCTCGGCCTCAAGATCTCGAAGGCTCAGCTGCGCCGCGCGAGCCTGGAGACGTGGGAGCGCACCGCCGTGGACCGCGCCCGAACCGCCATCGACCGGGCGGAGCCCGAGAGGGCGCTCGAGATCCTCCGTGAGCGAAGCCAACGGAGCGGGAGTTCCGAGATCTTCCGGCTCGAGGCCGAGGCACACGAAGCCCTGGGAGATCCGGCGAAAGCGGCGCAAGCGCTCGCTCGCGGGGTCGACCATGCCCGCCTTGCCGGCAGCGTGCGCAATTTCATCGAACTTTCGCTGGCCGGCGCCCGATCGCTGGAGCGCGTGGGGCGGTTCGCGCGGGCATTGGCGATCGCGGACGGGTGCTCCGGCGAGGTCGGCTCGCGCGCTACGCGCATGGAGGCGCTGGAGATCGACGTCACGCGGCTGCACTTGCGGCGGCTGCTCGATCGCGGCGACGACAGCGAGACGGAGGCCATTCGCGAGGCGGTGCGGCGCGGCTTCGCCAACCTCCACTCGAGCGAGCTGCGGACGAATCCTCGGATCGTGCGGCTGGTGGCTGCAGAGCTGGGCAACGAGCTCGGGGTCCTGGCGCGTGCGCTCAAGATCGTGGGTGTGGGACCACTCGCAGAAGACGAGGCGCGGTCCCTGGCCGCTGCACTCGACGAATGGGATCACGGAGGCGCCCGGGAAGGGCCAGCCGCCAGGCAGCCCGGTGAGATCGCGAAGGCGGCACGGGTAAAGGAGTCCGGGGGCTGGATCTCGATGCTCGGCAAGGTCGCCGGAGCGGGGCTAGGGCAGCTCCTCTGGGATCTCAGCGTCCGCTACGGCATGTCGCCGGCCGTCGTGGACGCGTTGGTGCATGTGTACCGGACAGCCGTTGCCCCGAGCAGCGAGCGTTCCCGTCGGTCGAGCACCCGGAAGACGCGAACTCGACGGCTTCAGACCCGTAAAGCATGACGACGCGGTCGATGCCTGGCGGAAGACATCGCGGTCCTCCTTCGGCACGCGCCCAAGGATGGTGCGCTTTCGCGTGAAGCTGGCAGCCGTGTCTGCGCCTTCGAAAACCGCCGCGAAGACCTGCTTGTCAGCGGATTAGGCACCAGACTGCGTAGCTAGTGCAACCCTTTTCGCTGCCCGCCGGCCCCATCATGGCTACTGCCCAGGATCCCGCGATCAACGACTAGGGCGTGGTTTCTTTCTTCGAAGACTGCGTTCGGCGCGAGCGGGATGCCATCGTCGAGCACCCGACCCTTCGCATCGACGATGAATTTGCTCACAAATGGACATGAGCCGCCTCCCAAGATTCGGAGTGACTCGAGCGTAGGAACAGATTGCAACCTGCCGGGAATCCGGCGAAAACGCCCGGGAAGAGGTGGTGAGCGCGGAAGGAATCGAACCTTCAACCTAGGGATTAAGAGCACGTCGCAGCTCAAGCCCACGGCGTCTATGTAAGCGATTTCGCGATGGAAGTCTAGCGGGAGAATAGGCAGGTTGGGGCACAACGGGCACAGCCCGGGCACACCGTGGTGTCGCGCGCGCGATCAGATCAAGCGGTTCAAGTAGTCATCTTTTCAAGAATCACATGGCCTGGGAAACGCCTAGCACGTCGCTCGGAAGCTCGTGTCCACTTTGAACGACGTTGCCCTCGCCGACACACGGCCTTCGGTCTGATGCGCCGGTGCGATCTCGATGAGGATGCCTGGTAGCATTCTTTCGTGAGGCGACACGAGTGTCAGGAGTAGTCGACGTCGATCAACCAGTTCTTGCACCGCCGCGTCACCCCTGGTGCGAAACGTTTCGCATGCGAACACGGAGTTGGTAGATGGGTGCGCTAGAGGCCTTCCAGCAAATTATCCGCGTGTGGGCCCGCCGCAGCGATCCCTCGCAGGCCTATACGCCCAACCAAATCGCAAACTTCGCTCTTGGAAGCGGCAACTCGGCGAATGCTGCTCGAGTTGGCCAAACCGTGGCTGCCTATCAGCAGTACTTCCGCGTCTCGGGATCCAGCCACGGCCGGAGAATTGCGCCGAACTGGGAGGCTGTCCGTCGGGATCACTCCGACCTGCTGCCCGGAGCCGTCCAACGACCTCCGGCCGAGGCGGGAGAAATTGGTCGCGACGACGTCTTCCGCGAGATGATCCAAGCGCTTGGCGACGAACGCGCTGCCGTGCGGCGCGAGAACGCAGCGAACCCGATCTCCGTGGCTGGCGGCCGACGCGTGCCCGAGCTCGAGCATCCAGGCGTCGTGATCTGCGAATTTTTCTATGAGATGCGTCGCGAGGACAGCTTCTTCCCTATTCCGGATGGGGCACCGGTGCAATTGGTGTGGCCTGGCCGGGACGCCAGGGACGGGACGCTCCTATCGCAGGAGCCCGCCGAATCGAGAGTGATCGTGGAGCTCGAAGGCGCTGTAGATCCGGGCACGTTGAATGCGTCAGGCTGGCTCAGGCCGAAGCTCGAGGAACTCGTGGCCGCAGTCCAGAGCGCTGTAGTCCAGGCACAGAGCGATCTGCACGGCCTACACAATCGGTTGGTTGCGGCGAATCTCGACCCCCGGCGCGTGCGCACTGCTCCTCAGGTGACCGAAAGCCTAGATTCCTCTCAGCGTGCCGCAGTCGCGAACGCGTTGGCACGGGATGTAACGTTTTTGTGGGGCCCTCCGGGCACCGGCAAGACTCACACGGTTGGCGAGGCCATCGCTCACTGGGTGAAATTGGATGCGCGGGTCCTTGCGGTTTCCACCGCAAACGTGGCGGTCGACCAGATCTGCCTAAAAGCCCGGGACGCCGTCACGCGACACGGCCTCGAGCGGCTCCTAGACAACGGACGGATTCTGCGCCTGGGTTACGCGCGAGATCCAGAGGTTCTTCGCGAACGGCGCTTCTTCCCCGACAAAGAACGTGCCCGGGTCATCCGAGAGCAGCTAGCCGCCGTTCGTGCGCAACTCCGCAGAGCGAGTGAGCTGGATACGAATACACGAGCGTCGCTGAACCTCGCAGCGAAGCAACTGAGCCACGAGCTCCGCGATTTGACCCGCGAGGCAATCCGTGGGGCTGCAGTCGTCCTGACGACAGTCATGCAGCCATGTATTGACCCGTCGTTCGAGAACGTGGGCAGCTTCGACGTCGTGGTCGTGGACGAAGCGAGCATGCTCCCCATTCCATACCTGATCACGGCGGCGGCCCGCGCCGGAAAGCAGATCCTCGTCGCCGGCGACTTCCGTCAGCTAGGCCCGATCTCCCTCGCGCAGAGCCAGCTCGCCGAACGCTGGCTTCATCGTGACGTTTTCGAGCTGATCGGTATCGCTGGCCAACGGGTCCCCACACACCCGGCGCTCGCGATGCTGAAGCGTCAGCGCAGGATGCACCCCGACATCAGTGCCTGCGTGAACGAAGCGTTCTACAGCGGCCTTCTCGAGGATCACGCGCCAGGCGAGAACCTGCAGGCCGCGGCTTTCCCTCCGATCGCGGGGACTGGTGCTGTCTTCGTGGAGGTAGAGCCCTCGGACGAATGCGCCGTGGAACAGACTGGAGGCGGATCGCGGAGAAACGCTGGGACGGCGCGCCGGACTGCTCTCCTGGCGGCTTGGTTCGCTCGTCGGCAACCCCGGCTGCACGTGGCGGTGATCACGCCGTATCGCGCTCAAGTCCTGCTGATTCAGCAGTGCCTCCGCGAGAACCGGCTCTCTGCGACCGAACGAGAGCACATTCATGTTGGAACCGTGCACACGTTTCAGGGCTCGGAACGGGAGGTCGTCCTCTGGGACCTGGTGGAGATGCGAACCCACGCGATCGGGCACCTCTACCGCTACGCAGCGGGCAATCGATTGGCCAACGTCGCCATCACGCGAGCTAAGGGGAAGCTCGTCCTCATCGGCGATCATCGCGCATTCTCGGATGCACCGAGCGCCAACACGGTGCTTCAGCTCAAGGCGATCATCGCTCGGAGCTTTGGCGCGCCGGCTCGCATCAGATGGGAGACTCTCGAGCGCGAGCTTGGACTGAGGCGCGGGGCATAGAGGGGGCGGTATCCGAGCCTTTCGAGGCCTGAGCCGATCGTAGTGCCGAGGACCCCGGATAAGCCTTTGCGCGCACGCGCATCCGGCCCTTTTTCCACCGCGGCTTGGGCGCTATTTACCCGAGAGAGTTGACGGAACGCTCCTACCCGACCGTATGATCCCCGCCTACACGTGCTATCCGCCCTCCTCGACCGTGCCTTTCAATGAGAGCGTTGGCTCATGAACACCAAGAACCTCGGCAGATTGCAGAAAGTGGACCTGCGCGAAGTGTGGGTTTCGGAAGCCGGGGGTTTCACGCCCTGGCTGGCTCAGGACGAGAATCTGAAACTGCTGGGTGAAGCCATTGGCATCGAGCTGGAGCTGGAATCGCAGGAGAAGGAAGTCGGGCCGTTCCGCGCCGACATCCTGTGCAAGGACGCTGCCACGGACAACTGGGTGTTGGTCGAGAACCAGCTCGAACGGACGGATCACACGCACCTCGGGCAGTTGATCACCTACGCCGCTGGGCTGAACGCCGTCACGATCGTCTGGATTGCCGAGCGGTTTACCGAGGAGCATCGCGCGGCGCTCGACTGGCTGAACGAACGCACCGACGAGAAGATCAATGTGTTCGGCCTTGAAATCGAGCTGTGGCGGATCGGGGATTCGCCCGTAGCGCCGAAGTTCAACATCATCAGCCAGCCAAACGACTGGTCACGCACGGTGCAGCAGGCGGCAGCCAGCGGCGAAGTATCCGAGCACAAACAGCTTCAACAACGCTTCTGGGCGGGCTTCTCGGATTTCATGGAAGAGCAGGGTAGTTTCATCAAGTGCACCAAAGCGCTGCCTCAGCACTGGATGAATCTGTCGCTCGGACGCAGCGGATTCAAACTAGCCGCGATCGTGTCCATGTGGAACACGGTGACCAATGTGAAGGGTCCGGAAATCCGGGCGGAACTGGTCATTTTCCGGGACAGCGCCAAGAGCGACTTCGCCGCGCTGGAACTGGGGAAGGCGGACCTGGAATCGAAGCTGGGCTTCCCGCTCATCTGGCACAATCCGGAGGACAAGCTGATGTGCCGGATATTCACGCGGCAGGACGCGAACTTCCTCGACGAAGGCCAATGGCCAAAGCAATTCGCGTGGCTGCGCGAGAAGCTGGAAACCATGCACAAGGTCTTCGCGCCGATCGTAAAGTCCCTTAATGTCGGAAGGGAAGAATGACCCGCCTGCAACCGAGTCTGCGGTCGAGGTGGAAGTTTGGCTGCCTGGGTCTTCGAGGTAATCGGGGCTGGCCTGGGAAACAGGTGCAGCGGTGCACGGGCGCTCGAGTTCCCCAACGGGAACCATGTGGATAGGCAGAGTCGTTTGCTAGCACCGCTTCCCTGCCAGGGTTTTGGCAGATAGCGTCGATCGGGCCCATTGCCATGGGTCTCTACGCGCCAAGGATCTCGGCTAGTACCCGGCGCAGCGCGGCGCGGTCTTCGTCGGCGAGCCGCCCGAGCGTGCGGAGCACGAGGCCGCGCTCGATCGTGGCGAGGACGGGCTTGAAGACGGAGGGTCGGAGAAGCCCGGCCTCCTTCCACTGGGTGATGGCGGCCTCGCCGACGCCGGCGACGGGGCGCAGCTGGCTTGTGACCGCGAGGATGACGAGGTCTGGCCGCTCGCGGTGGTAGGCGGTGGAGCTCACGACAACGGCGGGTCGGCGCTTGGTGGCGGACTGGTCGGTGAAGGGGGAAGAGACGAGGACCAGGTCGCCGGACTCAGAGCCGGTCATAGTCGGCGTCGTCGGGGCTCTCCCAGACCTTGGCGAAGGCGGCCTCGGAGAGCTGACTCGCCGCGCGCGTGAGCTGCTGCTCCTCGTCGCGGCCGTGCAGGAAGTCGACGAAGTCTTCGACCTCGGCCACGCGCTCGGGCGGGAGGCGGCGAATCTTGGCGAGGAGCTGCTCCTCGTTGCTGCGGCGCTTGGGCTGACTCATCGCGATCCTCCGGTGGCCTCGCGGCCCTTCGTCGAGGATGAGGATAGGTGATTCAAGCTGGATTCTCCTGACGTCCGAGAAGCTGATTCTGTCAGCTACCCCCGTAGCGGGCGGCGGATGTACTGAGGGAGCTGCGCATCGGGTGTCTGCCGGAAGCGCCCTCTGCGCGGGGCCTGCTATCGACCGGTCTTCACATGGGAGGGCGATTCAATGCCTCCGCAAGATCCGGTCTCCCTCAAGGGTCGCTTGGCGCTTGGCATCGCCGAGGCGGCGCGGGCCCTCGGGATCAGTGAGCGCCACCTCCGGGCCCACCTCTCCGAGATCCCGCATGTCCGCATCGGCGGTCGGGTGGTTTTCCCGGTCGAGGCGCTGAAGTCCTGGCTGACTGCGCAGGCGCACCAAGAGCAAGCTCGGGCGGATCGGGTCGTGAATGAGATCATGGAGAGCTTCCTATCCGACAGGCCGCGGCGCGCGACTCGTCGCGCGCCCAAGTGACGGCCGAGGGTTCGTCGTCCGCGTCTCCGGCTCCACGCACGCACAGCGGACCCAATTCCCGTCCTCGGGCACCCGTTCCCCCAGCCGTCGGAAGGGAGAGAGACGCCGATAGGCGTCCCCCTACCGGCGATCGCGGAGCGAGCGGCCGACCCCGCTCGGCTTGGTCGAGCACGGCCGCCCCGCCGGCCGCGCGCAGACCCGAAGCGAAGCGGAGCCGGAGAGCTGCGCTGTGCGCAGCCGGAGGAAGACGGGCGGGGTCGGCCGCGAGGCCGACGGCTGGGGGGACCAGTTTCCTCCTGCCCTGCAAGGGTTTTTGCAGCCCCCCTCCCCTACAAACCATGTTTGCGGGGCCGTTTGTCGGGCCAAGGGCGGGGCGGCGGAGGCTGATCCACTCGGGTGTTCGGATCGCGACTTCGCCACTGCGAAGACGCGGCCCGGGTATTGGGCCGCGATAGCCGGCCGTTATGAATTCCCGGCCCTCCGACCCCCGCTGGATCACGCGACCCTACGCATCCTCGAGGCGCCTACAGCGATCTATGACGCCGACTCAGAGAGGCGTCGGAGCCAGGGATACTCCTGGTCCCGCCAGACCTCGTACGGCGGGAGGTCGTGGCTCTCGGCGATCAGGTGGTTCACCTCGCGGCCGACGAAGCTCTCGAAGCCAATCATCTGGCGCCCGCCGGCGCGCTCGGCCAGGCGCTCTCGAACCCCTTCGGCGAGCGCCTCGATGGCTGGGGCGGGCATGGCCTGCCGGATCCGCTCGACCTCCTGGGAGCGCCAGCGGTCGTAGGCCACCCGGCGCTCCTCCTCCTCGGATT
>Ga0184637_10000753_pt1 | contig 23276 bp, 22 predicted proteins | sample PLM3_127_b2_FD_133143 | JGI IMG/M metagenome (GOLD analysis project Ga0184637, IMG submission 133143) | Groundwater sediment microbial communities from an aquifer in East River, Colorado, USA - PLM3_127_b2 | ecosystem: Environmental > Terrestrial > Soil > Riparian zone | place: USA: East River... | reverse complement strand
TCTTGTACCGGGGCGCTCCCTTGAGCGGACCGCACCCGGAGGCGGCGGAGATCCAGCTTCTCGCACCGATCGGGGAGGACCCCGACTACCGGATCCTGGAGGGTTTTTCGGGGCAGCTTTCCGACGACGACTCGCTGGCCCTTCCGCTCACGGATTTTCCGGACGCGTCGGAGCTCAACTCCAGCGAGCTCGACGATCTCGAGGAGCGGCTCGTAGGGGAAATGAGCTCGACATCATGAAAAAAACTACGAAGGTCTTGATTCTGGCGATCCTCGCTTCGCTTCTCACCAGAGTTACTCCGGGACAGGAGGAGCGCGATCTCCGACCGAGCGGCGAGGAGGTCGACGGAATGATCGACGCTTATATCTTGAGCAAGCTTCAGGACGCTCTGGTTCTTTCCGACGAGCAGTTCGGGCGCATGGTGGTGGCGCAGAAAAAGATGCAGGACGCGCGGCGATCGTACCGGAGGGAGAGAAGCGAAGTCCTCCGTCAGATGGGGCAGGCGCTTCGCTCTGAGAATGCCGGGGAGACCGAGCTCTCGCCGCTCCTCTCGCGCCTCGACGAGCTTCACCAGAGCTTCCTCGCGGAAGAGCGAGTCCGTTATCGGGACGTCGACGCCATCCTGGACGTCCGCCAGCGCGCCCGCTACCGCATCCTCGAAGGGGAGATCCAGAGGCGCCTCCAGCAGCTCATTCGCCAGTCACGCGAGCCGAAGCCGTGACACCCCACGGAGAAATGAGGACGGAAACATGCTGAACGCGACCCTGTTCCTGGCGATGGTTTTCCTCCAGCACGCCCATTCGAGACAGAGCCCCGACCCGACTCCCGCCTGTCTCTTCGATCGGCTCGAGGACATGGACCCGCACATGAAGATGACCAAGCTTCGGGAGCCCACACCCGAGGACCGCAAGCGCGCCGACGAGATCGTGGCGAAGCTGAAGAAGAGCCTGAAGAAGTACGCCGACCACGAGGTAGCGCTCCGGGAGGGCTATCGGATCTTCCTCCCTCGCGTGCCTCTTCCCGAGCATCACTTCACGAACTATGCGTATGCGGCCCGCGAGGCCTTCGATTTCGACGTCGAGAAGCCGAGCTCCCTCCTCTACCGGAAGAAAGGAGACGACTACGAGCTCGCGGGCGCGATGTTCGCGGCTCCTCTGGGAGTCGGGCTCGAGGAGCTCGACCGCCGCGTTCCCCTGAGCGTCGCCCGATGGCACCTGCATACCAACGTGTGCCTCCCGCCGAAAGGCCGGGGCAGGGAGATGATGGAGAAGAACTCTCGATTCGGGCTGAGCCCGCGGGCGTCGATCGCCACCGAGGCCGAGTGTGCGGATGAAGGCGGGCGGTTCTACTACGCGGTTTTCGGCTGGATGGTTCACGTGTATCCGTTCGAGGAAGACCCCGAAGCCGTCTTCCGTCATCCCAACCACCACGAGCACTCCATGCCTTGACCCGGCTCTCCAGGTCCGTTACTTTTGGCGCTCCAGATGAGTGCCACGTCTCGGGTCAGTCTCCTCCTCGTGGGGTCAATCCTTGCGCACTCCCTGCCGGCTCCGGGACAGGTCCCCGAAGAAATTCGAGAGAAGCTTCGCGCCATCGGCTTCGGCTCCTCTCTCGAGCCGTCGATGGCAATCTACGAGCCTCTTCTCGCCGCCGCTCCAAAGGGTGACCTCGTCATCGAGAAGGACATCCGCTACGGGGAGCACGAGCGGAATCTTCTCGATCTGTACCGTCCGCGGAGAATCGAGAACGCGGCCGTCCTGGTGTACGTGCACGGCGGGGGTTATCGAACGGGCGATCGCGACTTGAGCTCTCTCGTCTACGCGAATATTCCCACGTACTTCGCTCGGAACGGCGTTCTCGCGATGAGCGCCACGTACCGGCTCTCACCCGAGGCCGGCTGGCCCTCGGGCGCCGAAGACATGCGCGCCCTCGTCGCCTGGGTCCGGAAGAACGTCCGCGCTCACGGAGGCGATCCCGACCGCATCTTCCTGATGGGGCACTCCGCGGGGGCGACCCACGTGGCGAGCTATGCATTCGACGCCCGGTTCCAACCCCCGGAAGGGCACAGTCTCGCGGGCATCGTGCTAGTGAGCGGGCGTTACCTGCTGCGCTGGGACCCCGACGATCCCTCTCTCGACTCCATCCGCGAGTACTTCGGAAGCGATCCGGCTCAGTACGAATCCCGCTCCGCGATCGCCCACGTTCCCGGAAGCGAAGTGCCGGCTCTTCTGGTGGTGGCGGAGTACGATCAGCGCAATCTCGTTGAGACGACGGGGGAGCTCTTCGTCGCTCTTTGCGAGCGCGACGACGGGCGTTGTCCAAGGTTCCTGCAGCTTCGCCACCACAACCACCTCTCGGAAGTGTTCCACATCAATACCGGTGACGAGATCCTCGGGCGGGAGATTCTGGATTTCATCGAAGAGGGCGCGCGGCGGAAGCGCGAGAATGCGCGGGCGAGATAAGGAGCCGAATGAGCCGAGAACGTGAGCTGGGATGCGACCGGGCCATCACCCGGCGGGACTTCTTGAATGGAATCGCGGCGGGCGTGGCCGGAGCGTCCTTGCTGGGGCTGCCGCGGCGGCTGGGTTCGGCGCCGCTTCCCGCGGACTACTATCCGCCGGCTCTCACCGGGCTTCGCGGAAGCCACGCAGGGTCGTTCGAGGTGGCGCACCGTGTCCGCGACGGCGCGTTCGCGACGTTTCCCCGGCTCGACGTGGATACGGGCGAGGAGTACGACCTCGTCGTGGTTGGAGGGGGGATCTCGGGTCTCGCCGCCGCTCACTTCTTCCGGAAGATGATGGGGGCCGACAAGCGCGTCCTCATCCTCGACAACCACGACGACTTTGGAGGGCACGCCAAGCGCAACGAGTTCACGTACCAGGGGCGGACGTTCATCGGCTACGGCGGCACGATGAGCATCTCGACCCCGTTTCCCTACAGCTACGTGGCGCGCTCGCTTTTGGAAGAGCTCGGGGTTCGCGTCGATCGCTACTCCGAGTTCGTCGACCGCGATCTCTATCGGAAGCACGGTTTGAAAAGCGCGATGTTCTTCGACCGCGAGGGCTTCGGAGACGATCGGCTCGTCGTCGGAATGCCGTCGCGCGGCGGTGATGGCTGGCGGTCGTTCTTCGAGTCGGCGCCTCTCACGGAGAAAGCGCGTGCGGATCTCCTTCGCCTTTACGACGACAGGCAGAAGAAGGACTTCCTGCCCGGCCTCGCCCCGGCGAAAAAGTCGGAGCGGCTCGCGCGCATGAGCTACCAGGACTACCTGATGAAACATGTCGGGGTCACACCGGAGGCTCTTCCGTTCCTGCGCCACATGAGCTTCCGGAACAACAAATACATCGACACCTGTCCCGCGCTCGAAGCGGCCAGGAGCGAAGCGCCCGGCTTCTCCGGTCTCGGCCTCGAAGAGTCTCCTCGTCTGGAGTGGGGAAGCTACACGTTCCATTTTCCCGATGGGAACGCGACGCTCGCCCGGCTCCTGGTGAATCGACTGATCCCTACGTCTCTTCCCGGCGAGCACGACATGGAGTCCGTCGTTCGAGCTCCTCTCCTGTACCAGCATCTGGATGATGCCGACTGTCCGGTGAGGATGCGTCTCAACAGCACCGTGGTTCGCCTCGAGCATGAAGGCCCGGAAGACAAGGCCGACTGGGTCCGGCTCGCCTACGTATCCGGGGGAAAGGTCTTCGGGATCCGGGCGCGCAACGTCGTCCTCGCCTGCTACAACTCGATCGTTCGATTCTTGATGCCGGAGCTTCCGGACAAGCAGAAGAGCGCGCTCGCGGAATCGGCAAAGGTGCCCCTCCTCTATACGAACGTCTTCATCCGAAACTGGAAGGCTTTCGAGAAGCTCGGCATGAGCCGCGTGAGCTGCCCGGGCATGTACCATTCATCGGTGAGCCTCGATCAACCGGTCGCAATCGGCGGCTACCAGTGTTCGAAGACGCCGGAGGAGCCGATCGTGCTTCACTTGAGCCGAAGTCCCGCGAATCCCGGGGTCCTCCCTCGGCGCGAGCAGCTTCGTGCCGGGATGCACGAGCTCTTCACCACGCCCTTCGCGACCATGGAGCTTTCGATCCGAGACCAGCTCGCGCGCGTGCTCTCGGGCGGAGGATTTGACCCCGCGGAGGACATCCTCGGGATCACCGTGAACCGCTGGCCTCATGGGTACTCCTACACCCCGGACACGCTCTCCGACCCGGATGTCCCCGAGGCGGAGCGTCCCCACGTCGTTGGAAGACAGCCCTTCGGCCGTGTGGCGATCGCGAACTCGGATGCCGGTGCCGCCGCCTTCACCAACACCGCGATCGACGAGGCCCACCGGGCGGTCTCGGAGCTCGCGCGCACACGCGAGCCGTACTAGCCATGAAAGACGTGGGAATGCATCGTTCCATCACGCGCCGGGACTTCCTCGACGGAGTTCGAATCGCCGTCACCGGCTCGATCGTCTCTTACCCTTGGCTCGAAGCCGCGGGGTCGCCCGCGCAGAACGTTTCCGGCTACTACCCTCCGGCCTTGGCCGGGCGTCGCCAACGTCCTCATCCGCAACTGGACGTCGTTCCAGAAGCTCGGCATCGAGCGCATCTACTATCCCGGCGGCTATCACTCGAGCGCGACGCTCGACTTTCCCGTGAGCCTCGGGAGCTATCGACATCCGCGTTCTCCCGAGGAGCCCATGGTGCTCCATCTGGTTCGCTTCTTCGCGACCCCCGGCCGGCCGCTGCGGGAGCAGCACCAGCTCGGAAAATGGGATCTCCTCCAGACGAGCTTCGAGACGTTCGAGCGTTCGATCCGCGACCAGCTGGGACGCTCGCTTTCGGGAGGGGGATTCGATCCCGCGCGGGACATCGAGGGAATCACCGTGAACCGCTGGCCTCACGGCTACGCCTACGGCTACACGGCGCTCACCGATCCTGAATTCGCCGACGATGAGCGCCCCAACGTGGTCGGGCGACAACCCTTCGGCCGGATTCACGTCGCGAACTCCGATGCCGCCGCCTCCGCCTACACCAACGCGGCGATCGACGAGGCGCATCGAGCGGTCGCGGAGATCGTAGGATCGAAGGAGAGCGAAAACGCGGTCTGACGTCCTTCTCGTCGTCTTCATCCTGGCGGCGGCTTTCGCCTGCTCGCCCCGCGAGAAGGAGAACGTCTATGTCGTCGGCGCTTCCTCGAGCGGTGTCCCGTTCACGTTCCTCGACGTGGAGTCGAGCTCCCCCCGCGGGATCATGGTCGACATCGTCCGGGCGGTCGGGGAGGATGCCGGGTTCCCGACCGAAGTGAGGATGCTTCCATTCAACGCATTGATTCCCTCGCTGACCAGCGGGAGGATTCGCCTCATCGCGGCGGCGATGGTGATCACCCCTGCCCGCAGGGAGATCGTCGACTTCAGCGACCCGGTGTACAGCTACGGCGAGGCCCTTATCGTCGCCGCGAGCGACTCGACCGAGTACAAGACTCTCGAGGAGCTGAAGGGGAAAGTCGTCGGAGCCCAGGTCGGCACCGTATACATCGACGCTCTCCAGGAGTCCGGTCTCTTTCCGGAGGTGAAGATATACGAATCCGTCGCCGACATTCTTCGGGACGTAGGCGTCGGCCGGATCGAGGCGGGGTTCGGAGACCACCCGATCGTCCGGTACCAGCTCGGCCTCGGGACCCACCCCGATGTGCGTCTGGTGCTGAGTTATCAGCCCCGGATTGTGGGTTCGATCGGCATCGGCGTTCGCAAGGGAGACGACGAGCTTCTCGCCCGGATCAACGAGTCGCTGGCCCGACTGAAGGAGAACGAAACGATCGACAAGATCCTTGCGGATTGGAAGATGTAGGCGGAGGCGTACTCAGGCCTCGAGCAGAAGCTCGTTCAGCGTCCCGGCAGTGAGAACGCGGTCGAGGAGAGAATCCAAATCGGCCGCAGACAGCGGTTCCACTTTCGCCGCGGTCTCCGGGGGCAACTCACCAAATCTGGTGGTAAGCTGCCTCACGAGCGTCTCGCGCTTTCCCTCGAGGACGCCTTCCTCCCGACCTTTCTCTCGGCCCTTTTCCATCAGCCTGTCGGCCCAGGTGAGTTCCACCTCTTGCACGGCTCGATACTCCTTTCCCGAGAGGAGTCGCCGATACTCCTCGGCGTCCTCTTCCGAAAGCTCGAAAAACGTCTCGATCACGTTGACGAGAAGATACTTTAGCGCCTACCGGATACGGTCCAACGCCTCGCCGAGGTCGACTTTCATCCGCTCGACGTCCTCGAGACCGATGCTGAGTCGGAAGAGGGTTCGGTCGCGATAGCGAAAGGGTTGAACCCGGTCGGTCACCCGCCCCGCCTTGATGAGGCTCTGGAAGCCTCCCCAGCTCAAGCCGATCGCGAACACCTGCATCGGGTCGAGAAACGTAGAGAGCTCATCGCGGGAGGGCTCCTTCTTCAGAACGAATCCGAAGACGCCGGAGGCGCCCGTCATGTCCCTTCGCCAAAGGCGGTGCTCGGGATGGCTTTCGAGCGCGGGATGAATCACGGTCTCGACGGCGGGGTGCTCCTCGAGCCATTTCGCGATCTCGAGCGCCGCGACCTGATGCTGGGCGAGCCGCACCGGGAGCGTTCGAAGCCCTTTCAGCGCGGTGTAACAGGATTCCGGGGATGCGAAGCGCTCGATGGTCTCGTAGAACGTCTCGAGCTCGGCGAAGCGTTCTTCGTTGGTGGTGATGGTTCCGAGGAGAGTGTCGGACTGTCCCGCGATGTACTTGCTCGCGGAGTGAATCGAGACGTCCACCCCGTGGTCGAAGGGCCGGAAGAAGAGGGGAGTCGCCCAGGTGTTGTCGAGGACGGTCACGATGTTTTTCGCCCTCCCGACCTCGACGACGGCGGGGATGTCCTGGATCTCGAACGTATTGGATCCGGGGGACTCGAGGTACACGAGCCGGGTGTTGGGCTTCAGGAAACGCTCGACGTCCGCGCCGATGGTCGGCGGCAAGTACTCGACCTCCACTCCGTATTTCGAGAGCACCCGGTCTCCGAAGTCACGCGTCGGTCCATACACGTTGTCGCAGACCAGGATGTGATCCCCGTTCCGGGTGAAGGCCATCAAAACGGTCTCGGTGGCATCGAGACCCGAGTGGCAGACGCGGCAAGCGTGTCCGCCCTCGAGCTCGGCGAGCGCGTTCTCGAGCTCGAGCTGCACGGGAGAGCCGTACGTGCCGTAGAGCTTCCCATGATAGGGCTTCTGGTCGGCTTTCAGATAGCTTTCGTAGGTCTCGTACAAAACGGTCGAGGCCCGATGCACGGGCGGATTGACGGTGAGGAAAGGGCTGGCCTCGCGTTTCGGCTTCATCTCGCGAATTCTACCTTACGCCCTTAGAATCTCCGACGGGAGGTCGAGCGCATGGAAGGATTCTGGGGCGATGCCCGCGCGTTCTTGCCGCTTCTTCTGCGAGGCGCGGTCCTCACCGTTATCGTGACCCTGGGCGCTCTCGCGCTGAGCACCGTTCTCGGCCTCGTCTGGGCGCTCTTCCGGGTCTCGCAGGTTCCGGTCCTGATTTACTTCAGCAAGGGTGTGGTGAACACCGTTCGCGGGATTCCGATCCTGGTCCAGCTGTTCTACATCTACTTCGTGCTTCCCGAGTTCGGGATCGAGCTCACGGCACTCCAGGCGGGAATCCTCGGCCTCGGCATCGCCTACTCCGCCTATCAGGCGGAGAACTTTCGCGCGGGAATCGAAGCGGTCGATCCCGGGCAGGTCGAGGCCGCCCAGTCCCTGGGGATGCCCCGCGGGCTCGTCCTCCGGCGCGTCGTCCTCCCTCAGGCTTTCCGGATCGCGCTCCCGCCCTATGGGAACACGATGATCATGATGCTCAAGGACTCGTCGCAGGCATCGGTCATCACCGTCGCCGAGCTGACCCAGCAGGGGAGGCTCATCGCGTCGTCGACGTTCAAGAACACCTCGGTCTACACGCTGGTCGCGCTCCTGTATCTTTGCATGAGCGTGCCCTTGATCCTTTTTGCGGGTCGGCTCGAGAAGAAGTTCGGACGAAAATGATCGCGCTCGAAAGCGTGCATAAGTCCTTTGGGGACACCGAGGTCCTTCGGGGTGTCTCCATGGGGGTGAGCCGGGGAGAAGTGGTGTGCCTCATCGGAGCCTCGGGCTCGGGGAAATCGACGCTTCTGCGCTGCATCAACGGCCTCGAAAGCTACGACCGAGGAAAGGTCGAGGTCGAAGGCCGGCGAGTCGATCCAAAGTCTCCGGCGATTCGCGAGATTCGCACTGAGGTGGCGATGGTATTCCAGCGCTTCAACCTGTTTCCCCACCGGACGGCGCTCGAGAACGTGATGGAGGGCCCGCTCTACGTGAAGAAAGAGGCCCGCTCCGTCGTGGAAGAGCGGGCGAAAAGGCTTCTCGCGCGGGTCGGGCTCGAGGACAAGGAGCGCTCCCACCCGAGCCAGCTCTCGGGCGGCCAACAGCAGCGGGTCGCCATCGCGCGAGCGCTCGCAATGGAGCCCAAGGCGATCCTCTTCGATGAGCCGACGTCGGCCCTCGATCCGGAGCTCGTGGGAGAGGTTCTCGCGGTGATGCGCGGGCTCGCGGACGAGGGAATGACGATGCTCGTCGTGACCCACGAGATGGGATTTGCCAGAGAAGTCGCGGACCGCGTGTTGTTCCTCGATCGAGGCGCGATCCTCGAGGAGGGGCCGGCTCGGGAAGTTCTCACGAGCCCGCGCGAGGAGCGCACTCGTGATTTTCTGAGGAGGGTCACCCACCCATGAGCGTGAAGTCTCTATGGGCGGCCACGGCGCAGCCGGCGTCTCCGACTCCGCCTCTCGACGAATCGAGAAAGGCTGACGTCGCGATCGTAGGTGGAGGCTACACCGGACTCTCTGCGGCGCTTCATCTCGCCGAGGGCGGCGCTTCGGTAGCGGTGCTGGATTCCGGAGAGCCGGGAAGCGCCGCTTCCGGACTCAATGGCGGCCAGGTCAACCCCGGTCTGAAACAGGACCCGGAGGAGATCCTGACCCTCTACGGTCCCGAAGCGGGGGAGCGCCTCATCGAGTTCGCGGGCGCGACCGCGGACGTCGTCTTCGCGCTCATCGAGAAACACGGGATCGCCTGCGATGCCGCGCGCGTGGGTTGGATTCAACCCGCGCACTCGAAAGAAGCGCTCGAGACCGTGAAGCGCCGCGTCGACCAGTGGCAGAGGAGGGGCGCTCCTCTCGAGGCCCTGGATCGGGCGACGACAGCGGAGCTTCTCGGGACCGACTTCTATCACGGCGCCGGCCTCGACCGCCGTGCCGGTGGGATCCAACCTCTGAGCTACGCCCGAGGCGTGGCGCGCGCGGCGATGGCGAAGGGTGCACTGGTCTTCGGGCAAACGAAGGCGGTCGCGATCGACCGGCGAAATGGAAGCTTCCGCATCACGACGGCGGGCGGGCCTTCCATCGAGGCGCCGCGCGTTCTCCTCGCGACGAACGGTTACACGGACGAGCTCTGGCCAAAGCTCCGCGAGACGATCATCGCCGCTAACTCGTTCCAGACGGCGACGTCACCGCTTTCGGAAGATCTGGCGCGGACGATCCTTCCTCGAGGCCATGTGGCCTCGGATACACGCAGGCTTCTCCGCTACTTTCGGCGCGACGCTACCGGGAGGTTTCTCATGGGAGGACGTGGACCGTTCGCAGAGCCAGAAGGTCCGGCGGATTTCGCGCACCTCGTCCGAATGGTCGAAGATCTCTTTCCCGCCCTCCGGGGCGTCTCGTACGAGTTCCACTGGAGCGGGCGCGTCGCGCTCACCCGCGATTACCTGCCTCACCTTCACGAGCCCGTCCCGGGACTGCTGGCGTTTCTCGGCTGCAACGGAAGAGGGGTGGGCCTCGGTACGGCGATCGGTATGGCGATCGGAAAGCATCTGCTGCACCCGGACCGCAGCACGCTGCCGTTCCCGATAACCAAGATACGGCCCATCCCGTTTCACGGGCTGCAGCGCCTCTATGTAGCCGCGGTCATCGCGTACTACCGGCTTTTGGATCTGCTCTGAGTGTCGCGACCAACGCGTCCCTGGTTTCATCGCTGACCTCGAAGCTCGAGCGGGCGAGCAGGTTCCCTCCGACGTGATCCATGAAGACACCCTCCGCATCGTGGGGTCGGCCCGGAAGGAAATAGTGAAGGATCTCGTGGACGACGATCCTGGCGACGCCGTTGACGATGCGCCTTCCGGGGGCTCGCCAACCCTGGAGCGACTGCGTCGCAAGGGGTTGCCGCACGTTCAGGATCCGCTCCACTTCCTTGTAGAACACGATGACAACAGCCTGAGAGTCGGGATCCCGCCTCGTTGCGGCCAGAACGCCGGGACTCATCTGCCAATCCTCGCTCGCGCGCGGAAGGATGATGACGTTCACGACGTTGGAAACGGGCAGGGAAGGATCGCTCGGATCGAAGGACCAGGTGACCTCGATGCCCATCTCTCGAAAGCTCCTGGCAACGTTCTCCGCAATGCGGTTCGCGTCGCCCTTCAACTGAAGGTTCCCGTCGGAAAGGACGAGATGGAATGAAGGGCTCTCGGCGCTCGCCGAGAACGAGAGCGCGAGGGATCCAATGACAGCTGCGAAAAGACTTCCATGCGCCATGAGCCGCCTCCTGAAGCGACGGTAGGGAGGCGGGAGAGAGCCGGGAAGGGCGGAACGGTGACGATTCGGGGGTTAAACGGTGACTACCGAAACCGTAGTCCAGAAAGGGCTTCCTTGATCTGGACGGGCTCCCCGTGTACCTTGTCGTCGACTCGTTAGAGCGGCGTATGGAAGGGCGGGTTCTCTACTTCGAGAAATTCCGTCTCGACGTGCGCTCGGGCGAGCTGTTCAAAGAAGGCCGGCCGGTCCGGCTTCCACCGCAGCCGACGAAGCTTCTCCTGTTACTCGCGCGTTCTCCTGGCGCGCTCGTAAGCCACGAGGAGATTCAGAAAGAGCTCTGGGGCGAGGACACGTTCGTCGACTTCGAGCAGGCGGTCAAGAAATGCGTGAAGCAGGTGCGAGCGGCGCTCGGGGACGACGCCGAGGAGCCTTTGTATGTGGAGACAGTACCGCGGCGTGGGTATCGCTTCGTGGTTCCGCTCCGTGTCGACGGTGGGGAGAGCTCTCCCTATCCCGGGCTTTCGACGTTCTCTGAGTCGGACGCGCGCTTCTTCTTCGGCCGGGAGGGGGAGGCGGAGGCTCTCTGGAACAAGATCGCAAGACGCCGTCTCCTGGCGCTCATCGGACCTTCGGGAGCGGGAAAGAGCTCATTCTTGAGGGCGGGTCTCCTCCCGTCCCGCCCCGAGGGGTGGCGGACGGTTTTCAGTACGCCGGGAAGCTCGCCCATGACTGCGATCGAGAGGGGAGACGGCGGCGGTCCCACGCTGGTGGTGGTGGACGCCTTCGAGGAGCTTTTCACGAGAAATCCGCCTGAAGTGCAAGGGGAGTTCTCGGAGTTTCTAGGAGCCCTCGCGAGAGAGAAGGACGTTCACGTGCTCTTGTCGCTGAGGGACGACTTTCTGTTCCGCTGCCACGAGCAGGAGAGCCTTCAAGAGGTGTTCTTCGACGTCACTCCACTCGGTGCGCCGACGGGCGAAGCGCTCCGGAGGGCGTTGACACAGCCGGCGGCGGTGTGCGGGTATCACTTCGAGGACGGGCTCGTCGAGGACATGCTTCGGGAGGTCGAAAAGGAACGGGGAGCGCTCCCGCTCCCGCTCCTGGCGTTCGCTGCGGCGGAGCTCTGGGAGAAGCGGGAGCGGGAGAAGAAGATTCTGACGCGAGCGGCGTATGAGGAGGCAGGCCGTGTGGAAGGGGCCCTGGCGCAGCACGCGGAAAGAACGCTCCAGAGTATCGGGGCGGAACGTCAGTCGACGGTGCGGGAGATTTTCCGGAACCTGACGACGTCCCAGGGGACGAAGGTCGCGATGGGGAAGGAAGAGCTTCTCTCGGTCTTCCCGGATCGAGAAAGAGCAGAGCGAGTTCTCGCGAACCTCATCGACGCCCGCCTTCTGACGTCGTCGACGGGTGAAGTCGAGATCATCCATGAATCGTTGCTCTCCGCCTGGCCAAGGCTCGTTCAGTGGCAAGCCCAGGATGCGGATGGGACGGTCTTACGGGATCAACTTCGGCAGGCGGCGAGGCTCTGGGAGGAGCGAGGCCGCACCGACGATCTGTTGTGGACAGGAACGGCGTTTCGGGATTTCACGATATGGAGGGAGCGCTACTCGGGCGGACTGACGGAAACGGAGGAGGCCTTTGGTCGGGCCATGGTCACGCGGGCTCTCCGCCGGAAGAGAAGGTGGCGCGCGGCGGTGGCGGTAACGCTCGGAGTCTTGATCGGGATTATCGGGGTCGTAACCTCTCTTTGGAGACGATCGGTCCTCGAGGTCTCTCGCCGTGAGGCGGCTCAGATCCTGGCCCTGGGAAGGCTCGAGCTCGAGGACCGCCCGACGGCGGCGATCGCCCACGCTCTCGCGAGCCTCGAACGCGCGGATAGCGACGAGGCGCGGCGGTTCGCCGTCGAGGCTCTCTGGCGGGGCGCGGCCTCGTACGTTCTCGCCGACAACCTGAACTTCTCGGATTTCAGCCCCGACGGCAACTGGCTCGCGGTCTGCGGACTCAGTACCGGAGTTCGGCTCTGGTCCGTAGGTGGCGGCCCCCCGAAGACACTGGGAGGGCCGGCCCACGTGCCTGCGGTCCAGTTCAGTCCCGGAAGCGATTCTCTCGCCGTGGTCGGGGAGAAGACGCTGCGATTCTGGTCCATCCCCCAGGGTATCGAAACCCGCAACATTGAGATGGAGGGGGGCAGGTTTTTCCTGCGAAGAGGCTCTCGTCTCCTGAGCTTCACAAGCACATCTGAGAAGCAATGGTCGGTCCGCGACTGGAGCGTTCACGAGGAAAACCCCGAGGTACTTGCCTCCCTCGATGTAGGGGAAGACTTCTTCGCCTTCGATATCGATGCGAGCGGTGAGTGGGTTATTTCCGCGCGCGAGAAGGGCGTCTACGTTACTCCTCTACGAGACGCGAGCTCCGATCTGACGCGTCTTGTGGGGGAGCACGATGCGAAAGTCGTCTCGGTCGCGTCGCACCCGGCGTCCCCTCGCCGATTCGTCTCGGGCGATGAGTCGGGCGAGGTTCGCATTTGGAGCTTCTCGGACACGTCGGGGCATCTGGATCGAGTGCTTCGGGTTCCGACCGCCCGAGCACTCCTCGATCCGACGGACTCCTGGATGATCGTCACCCCCCTAAGTAGGGCGCATTCGACGAGCGACGTCGCCTACGTCTGGGACCTGAAGGGCCCTCCGGATGCGGAGCCCTTCGCTCTTCGGAACGGCGACGTGAATTGGCTGAACAACAGCACCGTTCACCCGCAGGGTCTCTGGCTCTTCACGGCGAACGCCGATTCTGGGATTCTCTGGCCGCTCCATGCGAAACACGCTAGCGTCCTCCGCGGCCAGTCCGCCCCCAATATCACGGTCGCTTTCATTCCCGACGGGAATTCGCTCGTCTCGACCTCGGACGACGGCAGTGTGCGCCTCTGGCCCCTTTCGTCTCGGGGAGGCGAGCGAGGCCGCATCTTGATGGAGGACAAGACCGCCCGGCTCGGTATGCACCTCGCCGTCGATCCCGCGGGGAAGCACGTTCTCGTCGGATCCCGATTCGACCCCCGCGTTTTTCTCGTGCCCCTCGATGGCGGCGAGCCCCGCCGGATGCCTGGATTCGCGCAGGGTGAGGGCTGGGTGTTTCCTCTAGCCTTTTCGCCCGACGGTCGCCTCGCTGTCGCGGCCGGCATCCGCCCCGCGCTTCTCCGAATCTGGGATCTCGAGTCGGGAGAGGTTCGGATGCTCGATACTCGCGTGCCTGATGACCAGTGCGGTTGGGGAAAGGATTTGGAAGGCTTTTGGGGTCTGAAATTCCTTGCCGATGGCCGTCTACTCACCACAGGCGCCGATGGGATACGCGTTTGGGACCTCGAAGACGGGAGCAGCCAGGAGATTCGACCCTGCATTGGCATCGACGTCGACTCGTACCTCGCCACAGACCGCGATCGCCGTCGCTTTCTCATCGCTGACGTGAATTAACCTGCGCGTGTATCCACGTTCGCCTTGTACGATCTAGAGACCGGGATCTCGTCGGAGATCGGGTCTCATGGGAACCGTGTCTCGGCCGTGGCTTTCGACCCCACGGGAACGATGGTCGTGACGGGGGACCTGGACGGAGTCGTGAGGGTAGGACCGGTTACCGGAGAGACGCCGCATCTGCTCTTCGGCCACACGCTCGGGATCTCGAGCGTCGCTGTTTTCACCGGACAGCAGTTGGATCGCCTCGGGAAGTCAGGACGGAACGATACGGCTCTGGCCCATGCCCGAAGGCCCGCCGTTCCACACGCTCCCCTACGCGGAAATCCTGAAGCGCCTTCGCGCCCTCACGAACCTGCTCTTGGTTCCGGACGACGCCTCCGACACCGGCTACCGGATCGAGGTCGGCCCCTTTCCAGGCTGGAAGACGCTGCCTGCCTGGTGAGAGGGCCAGGGTCAGAGCTCATACCAGAGCGGCGAGGAATCGACTCGCGGGCAGGACGCGGACACCGTTCTCGACGAAGTCCCGAGTCTCCGAAAGCGTAAGCTGGTAGAGCCAGGGAATGGCGAGCCGTTCACCGAAGTAAGTAAGCGCGGGGTCGACGCGGGTCTCCGAGAGCTTGGCCTCGACGGCGAACCAAGGTTTGCGGTCCGACGTCACGATAAAATCGACCTCCCGGCCATGGCGGTCGCGCAGGTAATGAAGCTCCACCCGATGGCCTTCACGGTCGTGCAGGTAGTGGCACATCTTCAGGAGGTGCAGAGCGACGAGGTTCTCGAAGCGCGCCCCCGGCTCGGAGACGAGGCTCCAATCCCAGAGGTAAGCCTTGGGCATTCTCTTCAGCGCGCGGACGCGCGGACCGGTGAGGGGTCGGATGCGAAAGAGGTGATAGAGCCGGTCCAGGATCTCGACCCAGTGCGTGAGCGCGCGGTGGCTCACCTCGAGGTCCTCGCGGAGGGCGTTGAGCGAAAGGGGAGAGCCCACGCGCTCCGGCAGGAGATCCGCCAGGTGCTCGATTGAAGACAGATCGCGGATGGACTCCAACTCCCGAACGTCCTCCCGGAAGAATCGGTCCAGGCGCTCCGTCTGCCAGCGGCGCAGCACACGCGCTGACTGTGCCAGGAACGGCTCGGGAAAACCGCCAAACTCCAGGAGAGACGCCACGAGATCCTGCTGTCCCTTCGTAGGGATTGGCAGCTCCGCTCCGGGCACGGGCATGTCGCGAAATCCCTCGCCGAGAGCTTCGCGATAGGAGAACGGGTGAAGGTGATAATGATGATAGCGGCCCTGAAGTGAGTCCCCACCTTTTCGGTAGACGTCGAGACGAGCGCTGCCGGTGACGAGGAAGCGGAGCCGCCCACGGTGTTTGTCGAACTCCCCCTTGAGCCATCTCTTCCAGCCTCGCCATTTGTGGAGCTCGTCCAGGACGATGAGAGCCTCATTGCCCGGCCAGCGCGCCGCCCGGATCTCGCGCCGATCCTCCCGTTTGTCCCAGTTCAAGTAAACGCTCGTCTCCCATCCCTCCAAGATATGCCGGGCGAGAGTCGTCTTTCCGACCTGGCGGGGCCCGGCGACGAAGACCATCTTCTCCGGTAGATCCTGCCGGATGGGTTCATCCAGGTACCGGAGTTTCTTCGCAGGATCCGGGGGCTCCATGGGCCTATTTTGCCCCAAAGCAAAAAAAGGCACAACTTTTTGTGCTCTGGGGCAAAAAAAGCCCGACCGCCTCGAGCCTGTCTGGCCTCTGAGGACACTACGCGTTGACGTCCGCCGGGAGTATCATTCCGCCAAGGCGGCGCCGAACGTGAACCCCGGGCAGATGCTGGCTCATTACCGCATCCGCGAAAGGATAGGCTCGGGCGGAATAGTGGACGTCTACCGGGCTCTCGACCCCAAACTCGATTCGCCCGGATACGACCAATCCCGTTCTACGAGCTGCAGCGGCTCTACGTGGCGCTATGTTTGCCGGGGCCTGACGGTGCTTCGTTTGCCGACGAAACAACCCTTGACCTGTCCTCGGATTCGCGTGCACGCAGCTTCTCTATGAGCTTCTTCATGTCACCGCCCACATCGGCAAGGAGCCTGGCTCGGGTCTCATGAATCTCTTTTAGGAGAGGGTCGTGGTTCATTCTTCTTGACCTCCGCTCGGAATTCGCACGAGCTCCTCCGGCGTAACGATGATCGGGGTCGGGCGGTTCAGGGCTCCATTCAACGTTCTAAGGCGACGCACTACCTCACCGTTGGCGATATGGGCACAATTCCAGGTCAGCAGAAAGTCCATTTGGTGTGCGACAGCTATAGCGATATGAAGCACGTCAACGGCGGCGCTATCGGGAAGACCCAGCTCGTTGCCGTATTTCAGAGCCAACTGCTCCGCATCGTCGTTGAGCCCGAGGATAGGCAGGTCGCCCACAATCTCCAAACGACGCTGGGCCGCGTCGGGATCGCCCCGCCGGATCTCTTCCAGCACGGCTTCGGACACGAAAAGTTCGTATCCCTGCCGGGACGTCTCCCACCAGTCGTGCGTAATCTGTTGGTGAGCGGCAACGATGAGATCGCGACTCGGACGTGCCGCAAGGTAACTGACGATGGTGGTTTCAAGATAAACGCTAGTCATGCAACCCTGGTGCGCTTCGGTTCATTCTAGCAGTTCCACGGTTTGGTCGACGAAACGGTGAGAGCAGCGGACACTGCGCGTTGACGTCCGCCGGGAGTATTATTCCGCAAAGGCGGCGCCGAACATGAACCCCGGGCAGATGCTTCTTCATTACCGCATCCACGAGAGGATAGGCTCGGGCGGAATGGGGGACGTCTACCGAGCCCTCGACCCTAAGCTCGACCGCACCGTCGCCATCAAGCTCCTTCCGCGGGAAGTCTCGGAGGATCCCGAGCGGAGGCGGAGGTTCCTCCAGGAGGCTCGCGCGGCATCGTCTCTCGACCATCCGAACATCATCACCATTTTCGACATCGCCGAGGCCGATGGCCTGCACTTCATCGTGATGCAGTACGTTCCGGGGAAGACCCTCGGGGAGCTCCTCCGCGAAGCTTCCGGCCGGCTCCCGCTCTCGAAGGCTCTGGACTATACGATCCAGATCGCGGACGGGCTCGCGGCGGCCCACGCGCGGGGCATCGTCCACCGGGACTTGAAGCCCGACAACGTCATCGTCCAGGAGAACGGGGCGGTGAAGATTCTGGACTGGGGATTGGCGAAGCTCGTCGAGCCCGCGAACCTGACGGAAGCACCCACTCGGGAGCAGGAGCGTCCCCTCACCGAGGCGGGGCACGTCGTCGGGACTCCAGCGTACATGTCTCCGGAACAGGTGCAGGGGCGAAGCGTCGACGCCCGGAGCGATGTGTTCTCGTTCGGGAGCATTCTCTACGAGATGGCGACGGGGAAGAGGCCGTTCGCTGGAGACACGGCGCCTCTTCTGATGGCATCCATCGTGAGAGACGAGCCGAGACCGCCTCATGAGAATCTGTCCTCGATTCCGCTGGAGCTGGAGAAGTGGATCATGCGGGCGCTTCGAAAAGAGCCCGAGCGGCGGTGGCAGTCGATGGCGGATTTCCGTGTGGCTCTCTCGGAGCTGAAACAGGAGCTGGACACGGGGAAGGCGATCGCGGTTGCTGCCCCCTCGCCAGGCTCGTGGCGTCGGTGGCTCTGGCCAGGTATCGCCGTTGCCGCGTTGGCGGCGGGCGCCCTCGGTTGGTGGGTTCTCTCACGCCCCGAACCCCTTCCGCCTCTGAGGCTCGTTCCTCTCACCGCCCTTCCGGGTCACGAGAGCGACCCCGCAATCTCACCCCGATGGGAAGCAGGTGGCGTTTACCTGGAAGGAAGAGAACGCGGACAACTTCGATCTCTACGTGAAGCTCATCGACGGAGGACAGCAGCTACGGCTCACCGAGACTCCGGAGGACGAATTCAAGCCCGCCTGGCGCCCGGATGGTACGCGCATCGCGTTCATCAGGCACGTGAAGGACGACGAGGGCGAGATCGTCGACGGAATTTTTCTCCTCTCTGCGCTAGGTGGGCCGGAGCGTCCGGTCGCGAAGTTACTCTTCGTCGGCCACGGGCTATCGTGGTCTCCCGATGGGAAACTTCTCGCGACGGTAGACCGGGAATCGCGCGCCGATCCGGGATCGATCTACCTTGTTTCCATCGACTCGGGTGAAAAGCGAAAGCTCACCGAGCCGCCGCGCGACTGCATAATCGAGCTCCATCAATGCGGTGACGAAAGCCCGGTCTTCTCTCCTGACGGGAGAACGGTCGCTTTCATCCGGCAGTCCAAAGAGCGCCACATTTTTCGCATGCCCGCGGAAGGCGGAGAGCCAAGGCGTTTGACGCGCGCGAGTGGAATCGCCGCCGACCTGGCATGGACTGCCGATGGGACGAGTTTGATCTTTTCTGAGTATCAGTACTTCGCCGTCCAGGGGAAGCTGTGGAGAATCCCCTCATCGCGTGGAGAGCCCGCGCCTCTTCCCATCACCGAGGACGCGTTCCGTCCGAGCTTATCCAGAGAAGGAAACCGGATGGTCTTCGAGAAGGACCTTTCCGATCGCAACCTCTGGCGCATCGCGGGGCCGAAAGGGAACCGGGCAGAAGGAGCGAGAAAGCTCATCGCTTCCACACGAGATGATTACTATGCCGGCATCTCACCCGATGGGAAGAAGATCGCTTTCACATCCAGGCGGACGGGTGTGGAGGAGCTATGGGTCGCGGACAGCGACGGACAAAACCCCGTCCAGCTCACATTCTTCGGTCCGGAAAGCGCATTCGTCTACGCACCCCAGTGGTCCCCCGATGGGCGGTTCATCGCCTTCACGCTCCAACGGCCTCCGGATTTGAACGCGGACGTGTACGTCGTTTCGGCTCAAGGGGGCGCTCCCAGGCGTCTGATGAATGAGCTTTCGATAGACGAGCTTCCATCCTGGTCGCGCGACGGGGAATGGATCTACTTCGACAGCATCAAGACTGGGGCCTTTGAAATCTGGAAGTTGCCGGTCGACGGCGGTGAAGCCATCCAGTTGACTCGCCGGGGAGGCATCTTTCCTCGTGAGTCCCCAGACGGAAGATTCGTGTTCTTGGGGAGTTTTGTAAAACCCGGCATATTTCGAGTTCCCGTCGAGGGCGGCGAGGAAGAAAAGCTGGTCAACACGAACGGCCCCGCCTTACTGTGGGATGTCTACGACGAAGGCATCTGCTTCGTCGAAACGCCCGCGGGAGAAAAACCCGTCGTGATGTGCTACGAGCTCGCGACCCGGAAGTTGACCCGGGTCGCCGTCCTGGAAAAGGTTCCCAACGGCATCGCGGTCTCACGCGATGGCGAGTGGATGGTCTACGACCAGGAAGACGTCACCGGAAGCGATCTGATTCTCGTGGAGAACTTTCGATAGACTCAACGTTCATCATGCCCGACCGTCGTCGTTTCCTTTCCTCGTCGGCCGCCCTCGGTCTCTCGCTCGTGGCGCCTCGTCCGGCGCGAATCCGCGGGCGTGTTTCCGCTCGGGGGAAGGGCATTCCGGGCGCAGTCGTATCCGACGGACTCTCGTCGACGCCGACGGACGCGAACGGAGATTTCGAGCTGGTGAGCGACCGGAAGGCTCGATTCGCGTTCGTCTCGCTCCCCTCGGGCTATCGGGTACCCAAGGATGAGTCTGGTCTCGCCTGCATCTATCGGCGGCTCGAGCTCGACTCCGCGGGCGAAGCCTCGGCCGAGTTCCCGCTCGAGGCGTCGGACTCGCCCGCCGAGGAACATCGATTCCTCGTCTTTGGAGACACGCAGATCAAGACCCCGGACGAGGCGGACGATCTCGACCGGGCGATGAGGGACGTCGACCGGAACGCCGTCTTTGGAGTGACCTGCGGCGATCTCGTGCACGACGCGATGGATCTCTTTCCCCGATACCGCGCAGCGGTCGGGAGCCTCGGAGTGCCCTTCTTTCAGGTGGTGGGAAACCACGACCTCGATCCCGCGCGCGGCTCGGTGCGGGGAACCGCGACCTTCGAAAGCTACTTCGGTCCGGCCCACTACTCGTTCAACGTCTCTGGCATTCACTACGTCGTTCTCGCCGACGTCTTCTGGCTCGGAGACGGGTACGTGGGGTTTCTCGACGAGGATCAGCTTTCGTGGCTCGCCTCCGACCTCGCGCTGGTGGAGCCGGGATCCACCGTCGTGGTCTTTGCCCACATCCCGATCTTGAGCACGGCGTCGGAGCGCAGGGGGGGAAAGCTCGCGAAACGAGAGGCAGAGGTGACGAACCGGGATCGGCTGTTCGAGGTTCTTTCCCGATTTCGCGCCCACTTCGCGACCGCGCACACCCACGAGAGCGAGCACCTGTTTCACGGCGGCGTCCACGAGCACGTTTTGTCCACCGTCTGCGGGGCCTGGTGGTGCGGACCCATCTGCTGGGATGGAACTCCGAACGGGTACCATATTTACGAAGCCCGCTCCGGCGAGCTCTCCTGGAGCTTTCGTCCGACGGGGCTCGACGATCGCCAGCTCCGGGTGTACGCCGCGGGAGCGGATCCGGCCAGGCCCGGAGAGATCGTCGCGAACGTCTGGAACTGGGACCCGCAGTGGAAAGTCTTCTGGTACGAGGACGGAATCCGAAGAGGGGAGATGCTCAGGGCTCGCGGCCTCGACCCGATGGCGGTAGCGCTCTACCAGGGAGCCGATCGGCCGCCGAAGAACCCGGCGTTCGTGGAGCCGGTCCCGACCGATCATCTCTTCTACGCGCGGCCGTCGGGCGGCTCGGTCGCGGTCGAGGTCACCGACCGCTTCGGCCGGACGTTTGCTTCGAGAATCGAAGAGGGCTGAGCCAGATCCGTCGACTCTCACGCGCGGACCCCAATCGGTCCCCCCCGGATATCAACCAGGCCGTTGCCGGGGGATGCGCTCGGTTTTGCGTTAGCGCTAGCTCAGTCGGTCGTTGCCTTTCGGGCCGCCTCGAGCTCGGGCCGCGCTCCGGCGTCTCCGTGCTCGCAGATCTTCAAGAGCTGGATGTAATAAGTCTTCGCCTTCGCTTTGTCCGCGGACCGCTCGGCCGCTACCGCCGCGCCGTAGACGCCCCGGAAGCGGTTCGGCTCCTTCTTGATCGTCGCCTCGAACTCGGCGAGCGCCTCGGCGGGCTTTCCCATCTCGAGCAGCATCTCGCCCAGGAGCTCGCGCGCTGGCTTGATCGGTCCCGGAGAAATCGCGCTCTTCTCCGTCATATCCTCCATCGCGACGGCCTCCCGCATCTTCACGAGCGCTTCGTCTTTTCTCCCCTCGGCGAAGGCGACCCAGGCAGCGGCACCTTTACCCTGAATCTCGACCTGACCGGTCCAGTAGGCATCCTTGGCCTCTTTCAAGGTCGCGGCCAGAGCGTTCAGCTTCTCCACGTCCTTGGCGGCGGCCGCCGGATTCCCGCTCCGCGCGGCGCCGAGCGCGCGGGCGAAGTAAGTGACGGCGTCGATCCAGGCAAAGCGCGTCTCTTGAGGCGTCAGGCTCGCGGCCTCGCCCCAGGCGTTGCGCTCGAGAGCAAAGCGGGCGGGAATGGCGGCGAGCGCGAACCAGCCCGCGGGCGCGGCGGCGGCGCCGCCGGCGGCGTTGACCTGAATCTGCGCTCCGATCGCGGGAATCTGCTCGATCACTTTCTTCGCTGCCTGGTCCTGCGCCGTCTGGAGGTATGCGTAGGTCTGGTAATCGAGAGCGTGGAGCTCCTCGGAGGGGGCTTTGTCCTTCCGGGCCGCCGTCGCCGAGGCGATGTTGGTCTCGATCGAATCCTGCCAGTAGCCGACGCGAGTGAACGTGTGGGATGGCATGTGAAGCGCGTGAGGCGCGTCGGGCGCGATCTTCGCGTAGCGCTTCGCGGCGTCGAGCGCCCTCGGAGCGAGAGACGGCACGTCGTAGCTATGGATGATGTAGTGCGCGATTCCGGGGTGATCCTGCTGGGTCGCGTACTCCTTTTCCAGGATTCCCGCGGCCTTCAGGAGGTTCGCGTACGTCTTGTCGGTCGGGAGGTTGGTCTGGTCGAGCGAGAGCGCGTAGTAGATCCGGGCTTCCGGATCGTCGGTGTATTTGGCCGCTACCTGCTCCATCGCCTTCTCGTACGCGAGGATCCTCGTCCTCTGGTCGACGGTGCCCGCATCCTTATATAAGAGCGCCACGGCGCCGATGTAGTCCCGCTCCCGCTCCGTCTTGGCGTTCGCCGCCTTCGCCTTTTCGACGGCGGCCGTTCCATCCTCGATCGCCTTCGGGGGCCGGAACCCTCCGAACGGGTTCCCCCACCAGCTCATGGCGATTCCCCAATGGGCCATGGCGCACCCGGGATCCTTCGAGGCCACCTCCTGGAACGACTTGATGGCCGCCGAGAACCAGAAAGAATGAAGGAGTGCCACGGACCGGTCGAAATCCTTCTCGACGGCCGCGCTGCAGGAGGTTGCGAAATGCACGGTGCCCAGCCGGTCGGGCGGCTTCCCGCCTTCGGGGTGGTCGTGCTGCGCGAAAGCCGGGACGCCCGCGAGCGAAGCGGTCAGACCGAGAACCAACGACAGTTTTGGCACCTTCATGGAAATCTCCTTTGCTTTGGGAGTGGGTATTCTAACACCGTTTCAGTCATGGCAGGGCACCACCCGGTCGATGCCGTGCCCCCCATAGGAAACGATGCGCCATCCCTTGTCGGTCTTCCCAAAGATGTACGTCACCGCATTTTCCGAGAGAACGCTCCCGTCTTTCTTATAGCGGTAGAACTTGCCGCTGGCGATGGCCGCGCCGGCGTTGAGCACGCAGACGTTCGGGCTCGGAAACTCGGAGCGGTCCCAGCCGCTCTCGAGGATCCGTTTGAGGTTGGCTTCGGTCCGGGCGGTGACCTCCTGCGCGGTCGCATCCACCGAAGCCCCCTCGGGGCTGAGGTAGACGAGGGGAACGTGAAAGACCTCCACGGGAAGGGCCTTCATGTTCCTCTCGCTGAAGAGGCGGTAGTAATGGTGCACCGCCGCCGTGACTTCTTTCTTTATCTTCGCGATCTCGTCCTCCGAGAGAGATTGCTGCGCCGACGCGACGGTCGCGCTCAATCCAAGAACCACGAGAGTTTTCCAAAAGAGCCCGTTCATCCTGCCTCCTCTGAGCTCAACGCTCGAAAACGACTTTCCCACCGAGGATCGTGGCGTCCACCTCGATCCCAAAAACTTCCTTGCCCGGCCGTCCGCGAGGGTCCGCGGAGAGGACCG
>Ga0184637_10000752_pt1 | contig 23277 bp, 22 predicted proteins | sample PLM3_127_b2_FD_133143 | JGI IMG/M metagenome (GOLD analysis project Ga0184637, IMG submission 133143) | Groundwater sediment microbial communities from an aquifer in East River, Colorado, USA - PLM3_127_b2 | ecosystem: Environmental > Terrestrial > Soil > Riparian zone | place: USA: East River... | reverse complement strand
TGACGGGAAGCAGTACGCGAGAATGACGTTCGACGAACTCCACGACCGCATTTGCGATGCCCTGCGCGGCGATCGACCACGACTGGTCATCGAAACACTTGGTCCGGATGGTCGGCATTCGCTACACTTCGAAGATGGGACGTCTCGCGATTTGTCAGAAGGCAGGCCCTGACCCTCCGAAGAACCATGCTCGAGCCAGGCAGGGTGTCTAACAACGCGTTGCAGCGGACGTCTAGCGTATCGCAAAGGCTGTGGAGACCGAGGTACGCAGCTGGGGTGCCCCACAGGGTACCTTTCTGGAATGCTTGAGCCTATGATAGGAAATTATCACGTACGGTTCTGAGGGAGACCGGGGTCCGCGAGGCCCCTTTGGTCTACCCGGTACGACACTTGAGTGACGAGCGTGAGGGGACGAGAGCGACGATACGCGCTGCCAGAATGGATCACCCCGGCGGGTGTCGATCCCGCCAAGCTGCCGCTCGAGCCAATACTCCGCCAGGCGCTGGAGCAAGACGAAGAGCGTTTCCGCTCCGCGTGCACTCTCCTGGGGACGATCGTTAGCCACGGCCGTCGAGAAGCCGGGGTCTTTACGCTCGGCCTACTTTCGTACTACCGGGACGATTTTGGACGGCTCTCTCAGGTCGTGCGTGCCGTCGCGTCGTTCCAGAGTCCAGAGACGGTCGATGCTCTCACCAGCGAGCTTCGCCGTATCAAGCCGAGCAACTCGACTCGTGGCTACCTCAATGGCGTCCTTAAGGCCCTCACGCTCCTCCCGCGCGAACTCGTCGAGGGCCGGCTGGCGGAGCTATCTCGAGACCGCGGCTTCAGCGTCAAGTGGCGGCGGAAGTTCGACGATGCAGCGTGGAGTCTTGAGTGGACGCGTAGCGGTCTTGGAAGGTGAATACAGGCCGCTGGCAGACGGGGACAGGAGCCCCAAACGGTCTCTGTGGGAAAGACCGGAATCGTCTTGCTGGGAACGGGGAACGGCGGCCGACCCGGATCGACCAAGACCCGCGACGGCGATCGTGGTGAACGCCCCCCCTACCTGGTGGATTTCGGCCGGGCGTGATTCGCCGCGCGAAAGCCGCGGTCGTCGAGAGCGGCGTCACCGCGCTGGAGCCGACGAACCTGCGCATCGCGTTTGTCACGCAGCTTCACTCCAGCGGACGGGTCCGGTGGTTTGGCTGAGCTCGAGCGTCGGGTGTTCGTAGCAGTGCGCTGAGGAGGAGAGAGTGGCCATCCGGATCGTCCGGCTTGGGAGTCCTCGGGCAATGGGTGAGGGGTTGCGGATCGGTACGGTCCGGCGTCCGCCGCGAGGTGTCCCCAAGAACGAATTCGCCTCCCGCAACTTCTACGACGTGTGGCTGCCGAACCTGGCTCCCAGCGAGGGGCTGGTGAAGGTAGCCTTGCGAGCGGAGGACGACCGCGGCTTCCGTTCCTTCACGAAGCGCTATCGGGCTGAGATGAGCCGTCCGGAGGCGAGCCGGATACTGGACGTTCTTGCGGCCTTGTCGCACGCCTCTGACTTTTCAGTCGGGTGTTACTGTCCGGATGAGCGGCGATGTCATCGCTCTTTGATGAGAGAGCTGTTTGCCGAGCGGTCGGCATCAATTGCCTGAACGCGGAACTTTCCGTGAAGCTCGGCCACGTCGCCGTAGCGAAGCCAGTTGAAGGCGATGACCGTCTCCGACGCGTTGATCGGCTCGACGTCCAGCTCGCGATAGATCTGGACGCCATTCCCGGGGATCGGGGGGATTCGTATATCAGCGGCGATTCGGCTAAACTCGCTCCCGAATCAGTCCGAAAAGGAGGTGCAATGCACGCTCGCTTGCGACTTCTGTTCGCAGTCGTGACCGTCGTTTATTTCTCCACCGGCGCGGTCGCTCGCCAATCCCCCGAAGCCTCGAACGAGGAACTGGTGCTTGGCAGCTGGACTCTCAACCTCGCGAAGTCTTCCTACGATCCGGGACCGGCACCGAGAAGCCAGACGCGGATATATGAAAGGGTGCCCGAGGGGGTCAAGGCGACGATCGTTACCGTGGACGCGAAGGGTCAGTCGGTGACGTCTCGATACACCGCGAAGTACGACAGCCTCGAGTACCCCCTCACGGGATCCGCCGCCGTCGACGCGATCGCGCTGAAGCGAATCAACGCCACTACCGCGGAAGCGACTCTGACGCACGCCCGCAAGCTCATCGGGACCGCGCGGCGGGTCATCGACAAGGACGGAAAGACGATGACCATCACCTTCCGGGGGACCGACGAGAACGGCCGAGCGGTGGCGAACGTGGCGGTGTACGAGAAAGACGATCACTCCTGACTCGCGACGTGCCAGCACACGCCCGCGAGGTCGATGAAATGAATTTCGCGTCCCCACGGATAGTCTGCTGGCGGCTCGATACGAACCCCTGGATAGGTTTGTTCGAGCCGTTTTCCTGACATCAACTCCCACCACCGGTCGAGGTCCGGCACGACGAGCTTGATCATCAGGTTCGAGGCGAAAGCCTCGTTCGCAAAGTCCTGAAGGATGAACTCGGCATGCCCGCTCTTGAAGCCGGCATAGCCTCCGTTCTCCCAGACCTCCTCGAACCCGATCTCGACGAACAGGCGGCGGCTGGCGTCGTAGTCCTTACCGCCGGGAACGAACGGCAACAAGGACGATGCGCTCAACTCGTTCATCGAATCCGGCCTCCCGTCCGCGGATTGGAAGCTAGTCAATGATGAGATCAATAGCCGATAGCATAGCTTCTCCCGCGCGGGTCGGCGCCGCCTTGGAGCGCCCCCGTCTTAGGATCCCGCGTGATGCCGTTGACCATGCCTCCTTCTTCGGGCACCAACTCGATGCGATGTCCCATCCGCTTGAGCTCTTCGATAACCTCGGGAGAGACTCTGTCCTCGACCCGCCAGACGGGCTCGATCGAGCTTCCCGTTTCCTGCGGACCTCCGTAGCTGAATCGCGGAACGGCAACCGCGTCCTGGATGCTCATGCCGAAGTCGAGGACGTTCACGATCACCTGCGCCACCCGCTGCCAGATGCCGTCGTTGCCGGGAGAACCGACGGCCATCACCGGCTCGCCGTCCCGGAGCACGATGGTGGGGGATTGATTCGATCGAGGCCTCATACCGCCCCGGACCCGGGATGGGCTTCCGGGCTCGAGGTGCATGTGCCGCATCTGGTTGCTGAAGAAGAGGCCGGTGTCGCCCACCACCAGTTTCGAGCCGAAGCCGGCGCCGAGCGTCTGCGTCAACGCCACGACGTTCCCCTCGGCGTCCATCACGGTGAGATGGGTCGTGTCGCCGTCGGGCTCGCTCGTGAGCTCTCCCGGGCTCAGCGCGGCTGACGCCTTGTCGGGCTCGATGCGCGCCCGCTGGCGTGTTGCGTACTCCTTCGAGAGCAAGGCTTCCAGGGGAACCGGCACGGCGTCGGTATCGGCGACGTAGTGGTTTCGATCCGCGAGAGACAGCCGCACCGCTTCCATGAAGCGATGAAGGTATGGGGTCGTGTTGTGTCCGAGGGCCTTCGAGTCGAACCCCTCCATGATGTTGAGCTCTTCGAGAAGGGCGACCGCACTGCTGTTGGGCGGCTGCGTTACGATCGTGTAGCCCCGATAGGAGATGGAGATGGGCTCGACCCATTTCGCCTGGTAGGTCGCGAGATCCGTTTCGGTGAGAATCCCGCCCTCCTTCGCGAAGAACGCCGCGATGCGGCGGGCGATCTCGCCCTCGTAAAAATCCCTGGCGCCTCGTTCGGCGACCTGGCGCAGCGTCTTCCCGTAGCCGCGTTGGCGAAAGATCGTTCCGACCTCGGGAGGTGCTCCGTTCGGAAGGAATACCGCGGCCGTCGTTGGATAGCGGGCGAAGACCTCACGGTTGAGCGCGATCTGATCGTGGAATATCTGCGTCACGAGAAACCCGTCTTCGGCGAGCTCGATCGCGGGCTCCAGGACTCGAGCCAGTTCCATGGTGCCATGAGCCTCGATGAGCGCCCGATAGCCCTCGAGGTTCGACGGGACGGGCGACGAGAGGATGCCCTGGTTCAGCGTCTCGTGGGTGAAGAGCTCGGGGCGCGACGCTGCGGGTGCGGTACCGAAAAAGTTCAGCGTCCGAACTTCGCGCGACTTCGCGACGTAAACGGTCGCGAAGCCGTTGCCTCCGAGGCTGGAGTTGAAAGGGTCGACGACGCTCGTCGCCGCCGCGGTGGCGACGGCGGCATCGAACGCGTTTCCTCCCTGGAGCAGGATGCGGAATCCGGCGGCCGAGGCGAGAGGGTGGTTCGACGTCACCATGCCCCTCCGGCCGGTGACCTCGGGCCGACTTCCCATCGGGGTCTGAGCGAAGCCCTCTGGGGCGACGAGAAGAGCCGCGAGGCCGAGATATCGAGCCCAATTCATACCAGCCCCTTCCTCGAGATCTCTTCGATCGCCTCGGCGAAGAAGTCCACTTCCTCGAGCGTCGAGAAAACGTTCGGCGTCACCCGGATGCAGTTGAGCTCTCCCTCGACCACGCGTGCCCGGACGTGGATGCGGTACCTCCGCTCGAGATGTCCGGTGAGCTCACTCCCGTCGACGCCTTCGAGGCTCAGAGCACCGATCCCGCAGCTCTCCCGCGGGTCTTCGGAGTTGAGCACCCGGACCCCGGGCAGATTGCGCACCCGGTCGGACCATCGCTGCCGCAGAAACCGGAGGCGCGCCGCCTTCCTTTCGGCGCCGATTCCGTCATGAAAGGTGAGGGCTTCGGTGATTGCGCCCTTGATCGCAATCGGATGGGTCCCGATCTCCTCGAACTTCCGTATGTCCTCCCGCATCGAGAGCGGCGCCGCCATGAGGGGCCAGAGGTCCCGGATCTTGTCCCGGCGCACGTAGAGAAATCCCGTTCCCACCGGGGCGTAGAGCCATTTGTGGAGGCTCGTCGCGTAGTAGTCGCATTCGAGGTCGTCGCGGGTGAACGGGAAGTGGGCGAAGCCGTGGGCGCCGTCGACGAGAGTCTCAATGCCCCGCTCGCGCGCCAGGGCGCAGATGGCCTTCACCGGAAAGATCTGCCCGGTGGTATAGGTCACGTGGCAAATCAAGAGCACTCGAGTCCGCGGGGTGATGGCCTCCCCGATTCTCCTTATTAGATCCTCCGGATCCCGCGGCGGCGTCGGGAACGGGACCGTCTTGAGAACGATGCCGTCGCGCGCTTCGCGCTGCCGCCAGGCGGTGAGCATTCGCGGATAGTCCTGAGTGGTGGTGAGGACTTCGTCGCCCGGTTTCAAATCGAGCCCGAGCTGGACGATCTCCATCGACTCGGAGGTGTTCCGAGTGATGGCCATCTCCTCGGGATCGCAGCCGAAAGCTCCCGCGAGACGCCGGCGTACGACCTCGATCCTCGGGCCGAGCATCTCGTCGACGTAATAGGACGGGCTCATGTTGGTGATGTCCCAGTACTGGTGCATCGCCGTCTGCACCGTCCGGGGAGCGGGGCTCACGCTTCCGCTGTTGAGGTTCACCGAGTTCCGGTCGATGGTGAAGGCTTCGCGGACGCGGAACCAGAAGTCCTCGTCCTGGGCCGCGGCCTCCGGACTCGCGGAGGGAAGCGCTCGCAGCCCGGCGAAGGCTTCCCTCGAGAGCGCGGTCAGGCCGCCTCCGGCCGCGGCGAGAAAAGCGCGCCGGCTCCGTTCCATAGGCGGAACGTATCAGAGAAGCGCGGGTCCGCGCGAATCGAAACCGCTACTCGATCGAGAGCGCCCGCACGGGCTCGATGCGGGAAGCCCTTCGCGCGGGAAGATAGGTCGCAACGAGGGCCACGCTCGCGAGGACGACTACCACCATGAGTACCAATTGGGGCGTCGCGCCGCTCGTGGTCACGAACGTCGAGCCCACGAGCCGGGTGAGGGCGAAGGCGAAGGGAGCTCCCAGGACGAAGCCGAGGGCGGCGAGACGCATCCCCTGCCAGGTGACCAGCCCCACGACGTCCTTTGCCGCGGCGCCGAGCGCCATGCGGATCCCGATCTCCCGGGTCTTCTGGGCGACTCCGTGGGCCATGACTCCGTAGATGCCGATTGCCGAGAGGAACAGAGCGGTGGCGCCGAAGATGGTGAGCACGATGAAAACAATGTTCGGGCCGGAGAGCTCGGTCGCGATGTGCTGGTTGAGAGTCTGGACCTTGCTCACTGGCTGTTCGGGGTCGACGGCCCAGATGGCGGCGCGCACCTCGGGCGCGAGGGCGGAAGCGTCGCCTTTTACTCGAAGGGCGAAACTCCTGCTCCGTACCACCTGCTGTTCCATCGGGACGTAGACCACCGGTCCGAGCTTTCCGCCATCGTCCGGCATCCGCGACTGGTAGATGTTTTTCGAAACTCCGACGATCCGGCGCGGCCTTCCCATCAACACCACGCTCTTCCCGATAGGATCCTCTTCGGGGAAGAACGTCTCGACGAAGCTCTCGTTGACGACGGCGACCGCCTCCGTGTCGTCGCGATCCTGTTCGGTAACTCCGCGGCCCTGACGAACGGGCACTCCGAGCGTCGTGAAGTAGGCGCCGTTCACCGCTTGCCAGCCGCTTACCGGCTCCTCGTTGTGCCGGGGGGTCGCGCGGCCTTCGATCGTGAACTCCGTCGTGCCCGACGCACGGCTTCGCGGAAGCTCGTTCATCGCCGCGACCCCGGTGAGCCGGGGATCTCCGAAAGCCTTCGGACCACCTCGCGTTGGAAGCGCAGGACGTCTCTGTCCTCGGGGTGGCGGTCCTCGGAGACGGTGAGCTGTGCGGTCAGGATTCCCTCGACCTCGAAGCCAGGGTCGGGCATGATGAACTCTCGGAAGATGTTCATGAGCGCGCCCGAGCCGATGAGGAGCGCGAGCGCGGCCCCGATCTCGGCGACGACGAACGCGTTTCTGAGGCGATTCCTCTTGCGAGTGGCCGTTCCGCCGCGAGTGCTTTCCCCGAGCGCCTCGCGCAGGTCATCGCTGAAAGTATGAAGGGCGGGCGCGATCCCGAAGATCATCCCCGCGAGCATCGACGTCGCGAGCGTATAAAGGAGCACCGTCCGATCCATTTCTGGCAGAAACGAGAGCGGGAGCTCGGCGGGCATGGACTGCCTCACCCACCGCACGCTGTAGAAAGACAGAAACGCGCCCAGGGCTCCTCCCATGAGCGCCAGGAGCACGCTTTCGGTCAGGAGCTGCCGCAAAATACGCGCGCGTCCGGCGCCGAGAGCCGTGCGCACCGCTACTTCCCGCTGCCGGACTTCGGCCCGCGCGAGAAGCAGGTTCGCAATATTCGCGCAGGCGATGAGAAGGACGAATCCCGAGACCGTGAGCAGGATGTACATCAACAAGGTATCCGTACGGCCGGGAAAATAGTCACGGAGAGGGATGGTAACGGAGTGGTAGCCTTCGCTCTGCTCCGGGTGCTCCGTCGCGAGCTGGCTCGAGATCGCGGAAATCTCCGCCTCCGCTTCCTCCGGGGTGCGTCCATCCTTCAGGCGGCCTATGACCAGAAGGCCGCGCTCACGGTCGGAGCTTCGGTCCTCCCAGTTCGTTGGGATGAAGAGGTCCACGTTCGCGGGAAGGAAATCGAAGTCCTCGGGCATGACACCGACGACGTCGAACGTCTTGCCGTCGATGGTGACGCCCCTCCCCAAAATGGAACGATCGGCGGCGAAGTAGCGCTGCCAGAAAGGATGGGACAGCACGACGACGCTTCCCGCTCCCGCCACTCCCTCTTTCTCATCGAAGTCGCGACCGAGCATGGGGCTCCGGCCCATAACGGCGAAGGTCTCGGGGCTCATCTTCACCAGGCGCACCCTTTCGGGCTCGGCTCCACCCGTAAGGTTCGCCGGGCGCAAGTCATAGGCGACCATGCGCTCGAATACCGAAGCCCCCGCGCGGTAGTCGAGAAAATTGCCGGGAGAGGGCCACTCGTCGTCCGTGCTCTTCGAATGAACCTCCGAAATCAGGACCAGCTCGTCCTGGTCCTGGTACGGAAACGGGGCGAAGAGGAAGCCGTTCGCCACCGCGAACGTCGTGGTATTCGCGGCGATTCCCATCGCGAGCGAGGCTGCCGCCACCGCGGCCACCACCGGGGTCTTGGCCAGCATCCGGACGCCGTAGCGCACGTCGAGCAGAAAGTCGGGCATACGATCGACTACGCGCGCCGCGGGAGGAAGGTTCCCGTTATGCTACCCGTTGAAGATCTCGCGGAAGTAACGGAGCCAGTTGCCGCCCAGGAGCTTCCGGATGTCCTCGTACGAGTAGCGGCGTCGCTCGAGCCCTCGAGCGACGTTGAGGAAGCGCTCGGGCTCGTCCAGACCCTCGATCCACGGGGGCCAACGGACGTTGTACGCCGGCTTGAAGCTCTTGAGCCGCGGCTCGTACCACGTCTCCCGGGTGGCCCAGGCCTTGATTCCGCGAATCTGAAAATCGGTCGCGAGGCCGACGTGGTCGATTCCGGCGACCTTCACCGCGTGCTCCACGTGGTTCAGATAGTCCTCGACGCTGGTGTCGGGGCTCGGACCGATGAAGTACCCGAGGGCGGCGATGCCCGTCATCCCGCCTCGATCCGACATCGCCTTGATGAGCTCGTCGGTCTTGGCCCGCGGATGTCCCCGATACAGAGCCTCGCAGAAGGTGTGGGTGAAGGCGGGCGGCTTGCGAGAAACCTCGATCCCGTCGGAGGAAGTCCTTTGACCGCAATGCGAGAGGTCGACGATGATGCCGAGCTCGTTCATGCGCTCGACGACGCCCACCCCGAAGTCCGAGAGGCCGGCGTTGGTCCTCTCGGTGCAGCCGTCGCCCAGAAGGTTTCTCGCGTTATACGTGAGCTGGATAGAGCGCGTCCCGAGCTCGAAGAGCGGGTCGAGGTTCTCGACCTCCCCCTCGAGCATCGTCGCGTTCTGGAATCCGAAGATCACCGCCATCTTCCCTTCGGATTTCGCCCGCTCGACGTGGGCCGCTTTCGTCGCATGGACGAGCTTGCCGGGGTTTTCGCGAATCCTCTGGTTCCACTCGGCAAGCGCCCGAATCGCGACCTCGAAGCTTTCGCTCGAGAGCGTCGTCTGGATGCCGGTGTAGCCCGAACGCTTCACCGCTTCGTACTCGACCTCGTCCCACTCGTGTCCCACCGCCAGGGAGTCGATGACGATGGCCTCGCCGAAGAGCCGGTCTACGCTCGAGCCCTGTCCGAGCACTCCTCGTGGGAATAGGGCTCCGGCCGCAATCGCCTTCAAGAACCGACGTCGTTCGACTGCCACCGTACCTCCAGAAGTAGTGCCCGCTCGCCTGCTCGAATGCCGCGGAGCATCTTACGGCCACGGCCCGGCAGGAACAACTGCATCGCTTCGACCGGATCCCTATAATGCCCGCAGGGAGAACATCGTGACCAATCGAGGGTGGGCTCGTTTCTTCGCGCGGGGAATCGTCGGGATATTGTTTCTCATGGCGGGGTGGTGGAAGTGCTTCGAGCTCACCCCCCTCGGCCACACGCAAAGGTTCTTCCTCGAGGCCTATGCCGGCACCTGGATCCCGGTGTCTCTCCTGTGGGCGACCGGTCTTACAATCCCGATCGTCGAGCTCGTCGCCGGCGGGCTCGTCGTCATTGGCTTGCGCACCCGGGAGGCCCTGATCGCGCTCGGATTCGTCCTGCTTACCGTGACCTACGGGCACACACTGATCGAGCCGCTCTTCAGCACCCAGGGACACATCTTTCCGCGAGGCCTTTTTCTTCTCGCGGCTTTATCACTTCCGGCGGAAGAAGATCGGCTGTCGGTCGACTCCTGGCTCGGCGGAAGAAGACGCGCTGCTTGATGAAGCTCACCCGACAAACCGGTAGCCGAGCTTGTGGATGGTCACGACGTATTGCGGGCGCCCCGGGTTGGGCTCGATCTTCTGCCGCAGGCCCGAGACGTGCACGTCGACGGTGCGCGAATGGATCGCGGCGTCGTAGCCCCAGACGCGGCTCAGGAGCTCCTCCCGGCTCAAAGCCGCTCCGCGGTTCTCGATGAAGTACTTGAGGAGCTTGAACTCGAGCGCCGAGAGCTCGACCGGAGTCTTCCCGCGAGTGACCTCGGCTTTGCGGAAGTCCACTTCCACGTCGCCGAAGGCGTAGCGGACCGGAGCTGACGCGCCGTCCAAAGCACTCCCGCCCGCGCGCCTCAGAAGCGCCTCGACCCGGGCGGTCAGCTCCATCATATCGAAGGGCTTCGTCAGGTAGTCGTCGCCTCCGAGCTTGAGCCCGACGACTTTGTCCGCCACCTCGCCTTTAGCCGTGAGGAACAGGATCGGAATCGGCGAGCCTCGGCTTCGGAGCTCGCGGCATATATCGAAGCCGCTCTTCCCGGGAAGCATCACGTCGAGAAGGATCAGATCGTACGGACCCTCGGCGGCCTTCTTCAAGGCCTCGGCTCCCTCTCGAGCGGAATCGACTTGGTAGCCTTCGCTCTCGAGCCGATCGGTCAGCGTGAGGACGAGCCCCGGTTCGTCCTCCACCAGGAGGATCCGCTTCTCTCTCACCCTGCGCTCTCCCTGAGGGCCTCGGGGAGCACGATCGAGAACCGGCTTCCCTTCCCGGGATTCGTGTCCACTTCCACCCTCCCGCCATGATCGCGGGCGATCTGCTGGACCAGGCTCAATCCAAGTCCGCTTCCCCGGACCTGCCGCTCGCGCGCGTGCCGGCCGCGATAGAAGGCTTCGAACAGGTGCGGAACCTCCGAGGAGGGGATCCCCGGGCCGCGGTCCGAGACCGAAATCGAGACCTCGCCGGAGAGACTCTCGATCGAGACCTTCACCGAGTTCTCCTCGCCTCCGTGCTTGATGGCGTTACCGACCAGGTTCGCGACTCCCCGCCTCAGGGCATCCTCGTCGCCGAGCACGAAGAGCTCCGTGGCGGGAAAGGCAGCTTCCACTTCGATCCCGCGGTCGCGAGCCGCAGCCGCGCTGTCTTCGATCGCGGACTGGACGACTTCGGCGATCGAGACCCGCTCTCGCGGAGAGTTTCGCGTTTGCGATTGCACCCCTGCGAGCTCGAGCACCTTCTCGACCAGGTCCTCGAGACGACGGCCCTCGGCCTCGATGAGGCCGCCGTAGCGTCGGACTTGCGGTCCTCCCGAGACCGACCCGTCCGCGAGGTTCTGGGCCGCGGAGCGAATGACGGCGAGCGGAGTGCGAAGCTCGTGGGAGACGCCGGCGACGAACTCCATCTTTCGCTCGCTGAGCTCCGTCGCCCGCCGCGCGGAGACCGTCAGGAGAACGATGCTGGTCCCCAGAAGGAAGAGGACTCCGGAGCCGAGGGCGAGGTTAAAGGCTCGCGCCCTTCCCACGACCGCGTCGAGCGAGCCCTCGCGATGACGCACGAAAACCCTCCAGGGGCCGTCTTCCCGATTGCGATCGGGCGGAGGCGGAAGCGGCGCATGAGGACCAGGGCCGTGGTCCCGGCGCGGCCGGGGCCTCCCGGCCGCCGGCCTCAAAGAGAGAAGACTCGAAGACGCGTCCGCCGAGCGGATGACGTCGGACGCGTTGTCCCGCGACGAGAAGACGACTCGCTTGGCGTCGTCGACGACCACGACATCGAAGTCGAGAGACCCCTCCGAGCCGAAGACTCGCTCCGCGATATCGGGTAGGAGACGTTCTCGGAGCACGTCGCTCCTCAGCACGACCATGGTGGCCGCGGGCTCTCGCGCTCCCGGCTCGAAGGGAGCGCGAATTACGATGGAGAGCGGATCGCTCGAGACGATGGCGAGAGGAGGCCCCGGTCCCCGCGGGCGACCGCGATGCGGGTTGCCGAGCGCTTCCGCGCGGTCCTTTAACCGTTCGAGACCCGGAGGGGGGCTCTGCCTCATGAAGGTGCCGTCCTCTTGCAGCTTCCCGAGCTCGAGTCGCCCCTCATCGAAGCCGACGCGATAAAGTCCGCCGACGAGCTCCGGGTAGTGCGACTGGCGCCGGAACTCGGCGAGCGCTTCCGAAAGCTCCGCGGGCGAGCGCATCGAGAAGGCGCGAAGGACGCGGGCGAGCTCGAAGTCCAGCTCGCCTTTGAACCGGGAGAGGGAGGCGGCGACACCGGACCGCAGCCTTTCGGCCTCGGCCCGGCTCAGCGCCCCCGTCCAGCGGTATTGGAGCCAGGCGAAAACGAAAAGAAGAGCGAGGAGCGCAAGCGGCAAGAGGAGGCCGAAGCTTCGCTTCGACTTCGCCGTGTACATGATTTCATTCTACGCGAGCCGCGGGCGGGAGAGACCTCGCGCGCCCGGGTTTTACATCCTTTACAAAGGATTTGCAGCATCTTGATTCCGATCCCGGTTCGGGTTCGCTATTCTCGAGGAGAAGGAGAATGAACATGTCGAATCACAACCGGATCACGCTTCTTGGTATCGCACTCGCTCTCGCTCTCGCTCCCACCGCCTTCGCTCAGCCCGCCTCCGCTCAGACCGAAGGACGGCATCGCGGCGGAGAGCACGGACCTCGCGGCGAGGGCATGGGGCCCATGGGCCACGAAGGCCCGATGGGCCAAATGAGCCAAATGAGGATGCTGCGCGAGCTGGATCTGAGCGACGAACAGCGGAAGCAGATTCGAGCTCTCTTCGAGGAGGTCGGCGCGACGGGAGCTCCCGAGCGGCTTCGCGAGGCGCGCGAGTCTCTTCATGACGCGATCGAGAGCGGAGCCGACGAGGCGACCTTGCGGCAGCAAGCCTCTCGCCTGGGGGAGGTCGAAGGCGACGCCGCCGTCGAGTTGGCGCGGGTGAGAGCGCGCATCCAGGAGGTCCTCACCGCGGACCAGAAGGAAGAGCTCGAGCAGCTGAAGAAGCAGGCCGACGAGAGGAGGGAGATGAATCAGCGGCAGCGCCAAGAGCGCAAGGCACGACGAGGCAAGAGCGGCGCCGATCTTCTATGATCGGGCCATGATTACCGTCATCCTGCTGGCTGGACTTTCGATACTCGCGCCTCAGCCGTCACCACCGGAGAAGCCGGGGACTCCCGGCTTCTCCGGCACGTGGGAGCGCGACCCCGATCGGAGCGACGACGCCGAGGCCAAGATGCGCGCGGCGTTCGAGAGAATGCAGGAAGAGATGGAGCGCCGCGGGCGGGGCGCTCCTCCGGTCCCAGGCGGGTCATCCCCTGGAGGCCCTGGAGGCCCTGGAGGTCCGGGCGGCCGCCAGGAGGAGGGCCGCGGAGGCGGACCAGGCCGGGTGCCCGAGGAGCTCTACGTGGAGCACGAGGACGGTGAGCTTCGGCTGGATGACGGCGAGCGGCTCCAGATCTTCTACCTCGACGGGCAAAAGCATCGGCGGGCGATGCCGAACGGAGCGAAGCTCGAGACCGTGGCCACGCTTCAGGGGCGCGTGGTCCTGATCGAGGAAAAGCTGGACCGGGGGAAGATCGAGCGCAAGCTCGAGCTTTCCGAGGATTTCGAGTCGATGGTCCTCACGTTGAACATCAAAATTGGCAACATGAAGGAGCCGGTCTTGATTCGGACCGTCTACGAACGGCTGGAGTAGAGCGAGATAGAGCTACTCATCGTCGAGCTTGGCGCCACCGAGCTTGGCGCCACCCGAGCTTGGGGCAGGTAACCCCTGGACGAAGCGCCGGGCTAGCCTTCGTCCTCGAGGGCCGCCTTTTCATCTTCCGGGAGAACGTCCACGACGTCCCAGGCAAAGGGCTGCGGCCCGGGAACGATTCCAGCGATATCGGGATCTTCACCGACGGTGGCATCGGTTGGATCGTGATCCGTTTTGCGCGCCTGGCGCTTCTCCGCCTTGAGGCGCTGCTTTTCCTGCCGCGCTCTTTCTTTTTGACGCTTGAGGAACGTCTGACGACTACGATTGGCCAATGAAAACCTCCTCGTTGATGGCTCTCACATGCTCCTTACGATGTCTTCCTCCCTCGGAAAGAGTGGAACCGACGGAGCGCCGGCTACGACGCTCCAAGAAGGCTCGTCGCACGATAGCTTTAGCCACATGCATTCTAATACAGCCCTGAGAAAGCGGCAAGAATCCGCCTGGTTTGCGAAACCGGACCGAAACGCTATCATGAATAGAAACCCGCGATTTGTCCCTCGCTCCCCTCGACAGCTCCCCTATGACAGCTAAAAGAAGGGTTCTGCGTCACATCAAGCTCACGTCTCACCCCGGCCAGGCGGGACAGACGAAGCCCATCCCGATCCACTGGGGCGCCGAGGCCTCGACACGCGGGCCAGTGATCGCGACCCTCTCCGACCCGGAGCGGCGCAACGCCATCGGGACGCACTCCGGCTCCTACGCGGTGTATCGCGCGGTGGCGGTGGCCGCCGGGGTCCTGGATCCGGATCATCGTCCAGACTTCACGGATACCGCCCCCTGGCACGCGATCGGGCCCCACCCCCAATGGTTCGATCCCGAGAAGATCGTCGCCCTGGATCCCTTCGGAGCGGTGGTGCAGGAAACGTTCGCCGGATACTGCCGCGAGGGCTGCGACATCCGGCCGAGCATCGCCATCGCCAAAGCCCATCTCCAGATGCCCGAGATCCGAGGCGCTATGGCTGCAGGAAGCCTTGTCGCGGACGGAGACGTCCTGAAATCCGGTGGAGACGTTCTGGTCACGAAAGCGGCGATCGAGCCGGTGTGGTATCTCCCGGGGGTGGCGAAGCGATTCGGCACGGATGAGCCGAGCCTGCGCCGGATCCTCTTCGAGCAGACCGGGGGCATGTTCCCCGAGCTCGTGACCCGCGGCGATCTCACGGTGTTCCTGCCTCCAATCGGCGGGAGCACCGCCTACATCTTCGGCCCTCCGGAAAGGCTTTCCGACCCTGCCGCTTCCGTGACCGCGAGAGTGCACGACGAATGCAACGGCTCCGACGTATTCGGCTCCGACATCTGCACCTGCCGGCCGTACCTCGCGTATGGAATCGAGGAGTGCATCCGCGAGGCGCAGCGCGGAGGGATCGGCGTATTCGTGTACTTTCGCAAGGAGGGACGAGCACTCGGGGAGGTGACCAAGTTCCTCGTCTACAACGCGCGAAAACGCCAGCAGGGCGGCGACCGCGCCGACTCGTACTTCGCCCGCACCGAGTGCGTGGCCGGCGTCCAGGACATGCGCTTCCAGACCCTGATGCCCGACGTCCTCCACTGGCTCGGCGTCCGCCGCATCGCCCGGTTCGTCTCGATGAGCAACCTGAAGCACGACGCCATCGTGAGCTCGGGGATCGAGATCGTAGAACGCGTGCCCATTCCGAAGGAGCTCGTTCCAAGGGACGCCCAGGTGGAGATCGACGCCAAGATGGCCGCGGGCTACTACGCGTCCGAGGTGGCGCCTGACGCCGTTGAGCTCGCGAAACCCAAGGGCCGAGGCTATTGACGACGACCTCCGAAGCGCTCCGCGAGCTTCGGCGCCCCGAAACGATTCGCGAGCGCTGCGAGACGATCCTGCGGGCGGGAATCGGCGGCGAGCTCGAGCATTTCTCGATCCGCCTCGAACGCCTGCCCGAGGTCGCGCGGGAAGTCGCCGCGGTTACGCTCTCGACCTATCCCGACCGGCGCGTTCCTTTTCACGGCCGCTTCCGCCACTTTCAAGCGGGTGGAGTCGATCGCCTTCGCTTGCTCGAAGACCGGCTCGAGGGGCTTTCGGAGGAGGAGAAGCTTCTGTCGCGCGTGGAGCTCGCGATCGCGAGCGTTCTTCTCGACGCGGGCGCCGGAGCCGACTGGCGCTACCGTGAAGAAGACTCCGGTCTTCTCTTCTCCCGCTCCGAGGGACTCGCCGTCGCGAGCTTCCACATGTTCCTCGACGGCGCCTTCTCTCACGAGACGGATCGGCCGCTCCAGGCGACCACGGAGGGATTGAGCGCCATCACCACCGAGAAGCTCGGGCGATCCTTCCAGGCGGGTGCGGAGAACGCGCTCGTGGGGATTGAAGGACGAGCCCAACTCATCCGCTCGCTTTCCCAGGCAAGCGACGTCCGGCTGGGGCGCTTCTGCGATTTTCACCGAGAGGAGATCTCGGCGAGGGAGCTCTTGGCCGCGGTGCTCGAGAGGATGAACCTCGAGGACGTCTGGCCCCATCCGAAGGCCGGCCTCGTGCCGTTCCACAAACTGTCCCAGTGGCTCACGTACTCGCTCATCGAGCCACTCTCGATCGCAGGAGTCAGGGTCTCGGGCATCGAAGCCCTTACGGGACTCGCGGAATACCGCAACGGCGGCCTCTTCCTCGATCTCGGAGTCCTCGAGCCAAAGCACGCCGCAGTAATCGAGGAGACGCATCCTCCGAGCTCGGAAGTCGTCGTCGAATGGCGCGCGCTGACGGTAGCACTGCTGGACCGGTTAGCGCCGTTGGTCCGTAAAGAGCTCGACATGGATAAAGACTCGTTACCCCTGGCGAAGATCCTGGAAGGCGGAACCTGGAGAGCCGGCAGGGAGGTCGCCGAAAGGCTCCGCCCCGGCGGCGCGCCCCCGATAAAAGTGTCAAGCGACGGCACCGTGTTCTGATTGCTGATTACCGAGAGCTGATTATGCCCGAACTCCACATCATCGACCACCCCCTCATCACCCACAAAATGACCCACATGCGGAAGAAGCAGACGAGCACCGGCCAGTTCCGGGCGCTGATGCACGAGGTGAGCCTTCTCCTCGCGTACGAGGTCACGAGGGACTTCCCCTTGAGCATCATGCCCATCGAGACCCCGCTCGAGCCGATGAAGGCGAAGGTCCTCGACGGGAAGAAGATCGTCCTGGTCTCGATCCTGAGAGCCGGCGACGGCATCCTCGCCGGCATGCTCTCGATTCTGCCGTCGGCGCGCGTGGGCCACATCGGCATCTATCGAGACCCGCGGACTCTCATCGCCGTCGAGTATTACTTCAAGATGCCGCCTCATATGAACCGGCGTGAGGCCATCGTCGTCGACCCGATGCTCGCGACCGGCCACTCCGCCATCGCCGCTGTCGAGCGCGTGAAGGAGACGTCGCCCCTCTCCCTGAAATTCGTGTGTCTCCTCGCCTCGCGAGCCGGCGTCGAGGCCTTCCACGAGCATCATCCCGACGTCCCCCTCTATACCACCGCCGTCGACGATCGGCTGAACGAGAAGGGTTACATCCTCCCCGGCCTCGGCGATGCCGGCGATCGCCTGTTCGGAACCAGGTAGACGAACGGGCTTGCATCCTCCGCTGAGAGCGGCCTATCCTTCCTGCGCTTTCGACCCGCCTTGAGAAACAGGAGACAGGTCCTCATGAAGAAGACAGTGCTCGGCTGCGTTGCCGCCCTTTCGGCGATGTTTGTGTCCGTGGTTTCGGCGCAGGAGACGCGGTTCCGGGCCGACCGGTTCCCGGCACTCCAGTTTCGGGAGATCGGTCCGAAGCGCGGCGGACGCTCGCTCGGTTGCACCGGGAGCCCGGGACGGGTAAACGAGTATTACTTCGGCGCCACCGGCGGCGGCCTCTGGAAGACGACCGATGGAGGAAACGACTGGTTTCCCGTGACCGACGGGAAGATCTCGAGCTCCTCGATCGGCGCCGTGGCGGTGGCCGAGACCAACCCCGACATCATCTATGTAGGTGGGGGTGAGACTCAGCTTCGGGGCAGCATCACCCAGGGGGACGGGGTCTACAAGTCGGCCGACGGAGGGAAGACCTGGCGCCACATCGGACTTCGGGACACCCAGGCGATCGCCCGCATCCGCGTCCATCCCACGAACCCCGACATCGTCTACGTTTCGGCCCTCGGCCACCCGTACGGGGACAACGAGGAGCGCGGGGTGTTCCGCTCGACCGACGGCGGGAACACCTGGCAGAAGGTGCTCTACAAGAGCCCGAAGGCGGGAGGCGCCGACCTCATCATCGATCGCACCAATCCCCGGGTGATCTACGCCTCTCTCTGGCAGGTCTATCGGAAGGCATGGAAGATGTGGGGAGGCGGTCCGGACTCCGGTCTCTACAAGTCGGAAAACGGCGGCGACACCTGGGTCGAGCTGACGAAGAACCCTGGAATGCCCGAGGGTCCGATCGGAAAGATCGGAGTCACCGTCTCCCCCGCGGATCCAAAGCGCATCTGGGCGGTCGTGGAGGCGGCCGAGGGCGGCGTTTTCCGCTCCGACGACGGTGGCGCCAGCTGGAAGCGCACCAACGAGGAGCGAAAACTACGCCAGCGCGCCTTCTACTACTCGCGGATCTACGCAGATCCTCAGGACCGCGAGACGGTATATGCGCTGAACGTCAACTTCTATAAGTCGACCGACGGCGGCGTTACGTTCGCGACCGAGATCAAGCCGCCCCACGGCGACAACCACGACCTCTGGATCGATCCCAATAACCGGGAGCGGATGTGCGGCTCCGACGACGGCGGAGGCCACGTTTCGCTGAACGGAGGCGCCACCTGGACGGAACAGGACTACGGCACGACCCAGCTCTACCACGTCAACACCACGAACGACGTGCCGTACCACGTCTGCGGGGCGCAGCAGGACAACACCACCGTCTGCGTTCCGAGCGACGGCTGGACCAACATGCTCGTTCCCTTCGGAGCCAACCACGGGTGGAGATACGAGGTCGGGGGGGGTGAGAGCGGCTACATCACCCAGCATCCGACGAAGCTCGACGTCTTCTACGCCGGAAGCCAGGGCGCTCTTCTGACCCGCTACGATCGTTCGAACGGCCAGATTCGCGACATCCAGATCTACCCGCGATTCTTCTCAGGCGAGCCCGCGAGCGCTCTTCCCGAGAGATGGCAGTGGACCTACCCCATCGTCTTCTCTCCCCTCGACGAGAACGTGCTCTACACCTCGTCCCAGCACGTCTGGAAGACGACGAACGACGGGCAGAGCTGGGAGAGGATCAGTCCCGACCTGACGTACGCCGATCCCGAGACCCTGGGAGAGACCGGGGGCGTCATCACGAAGGACATGAACGGTCCGGAGATCTACGCCACGGTCTTCGCCCTGGCACCGTCGTTTCACGACATCGGCACGATCTGGGCGGGCTCCGACGACGGCAAGATCCACGTCACCCGGGACGGAGGAAAGAACTGGCAGGACGTCACTCCCCGCGATCTCCCCAAGTTCTCGCGAGTCGAGATCATCGACGAGTCGCGCCACTCGCCCGGGACCGCGTACTTCACCGCGAGCCGCTACCAGGTAGACGACCGCGAACCTTACGTCTTCCGCACGCGCGACTACGGGAAGGCCTGGACCAAGATCGTGAACGGGATCGCGCCCGGACACTTCGCCCGCGCGGTCCGCGAGGACCACGTCAAGAAGGACCTCTTGTTCCTCGGAACCGAGCACGGAGCCTACGTCTCGTTCGACGCCGGAGACCAGTGGCAATCGATCCAGTTGAATCTCCCCGACACCCCGATTCGCGATCTCGTGGTGAAAGACGCGGACGTCGTCCTCGGTACCCACGGCCGCGGCTTTTGGATCCTGGACGACATCGAGCCGCTGCGCGAGCTCTCGCCCGCAGTCTATACCAAGGCGCTTACGGTGTTCGAGCCCGATGAGCCCGCGATCCGCGGCATTGGAGACGCGGTGATCCAGTATTTCCTCGCCGAAAAAGCGGAGAAGCTCACGGTCGAGATCCTGGACGGTGCGGGGAACATCGTCGACACGTTTGAAGGGTCGGAGGAAGTCAAGAAGGAAGAACCCAGCTTCTGGAGGACGCCGTCTTCGAGCCCGCCCAGCTTGGCTGCGGGCCTGAATCGATTCGAATGGAACCTGCGCTACAAAGGCGCCACGAAGTTCGAGGGAATGATTATCTGGAGCGCCGAGCCGGAGCACGGCCCCATAGCGCCTCCCGGTCGCTACCGGGCGCGAGTGACCGCGGGCGGAGTCAGCGAGACCGTCGGCTTCGAAGTGGTCATGGACCCGCGGCTGAAAGGAGTCACCCAGACGGACCTCGAAGAGCAGTTTCGCTTCGCGAGTCAGATCAACGAGAAGACCAGCGCCGCCAACGACGCGGTGATCGAGATCCGGAACGTGCGGAAGGAATTGGAGCAGCGCCTCGAAGGCACTTCGAACGCGCCGCTCCAACAGCAGGGACAGGGTCTCGTCGAGAAGATCTCGGAGATCGAGCGGGCGCTCTATCAGGTGAAGAACCAGAGCGGCCAGGATCCGCTCAACTTCCCCATCCGGCTCAATAACCGGCTCGCGGCCCTGCGGAGGAGTGTGGAGACCGGGGACGCGAAGCCGACCGACGGAGCCTACAAAGTGTTCCAGGAGCTCACGGCCGAGCTCGAAGGACACCTCTCGAAGCTCGGCGACCTTCTGGGCCCGGGGCTCGACGGAGTCAATCGGGAGCTCACGAGCGAAGGTATCGAGCCCGTCGCTCGGAGACCGAACTGATGCCCGAGCTTACTGTCGACAACCTGACGCTGGGCCTCATCTGGTTCGTGGTCTTTTTGTTCTCGACCACGTGCCACGAGGGAGCGCACGCCCTCGTGGCGAAGCTCGGTGGCGACCCGACGGCGAGCGGGCAGGTGACGCTCAACCCCATTCCGCATATCCAGCGCGAGCCGCTGGGAATGGTGGTGGTGCCGATCGCGTCGTACTTCCTCTCGGGCTTTGTCATGGGATGGGCCAGCGCCCCGTACGACCCCATTTGGGCTTACCGGCACCCTCACCGCGCCGCGCGGATGGCGCTCGCAGGCCCGGCGGCGAACTTCACGCTCATGGTCCTGGCGGCAATCGCGATTCGAACAGGGGTCGCGGTCGGCTTCTTTCAGCGGCCTTCGGCCATCAGCAGCTACGCCCAGATTACCGAGGCGGTGGACCCGGCTGGAATCGGAACGCTCCTGGCAACCGTGGTGAGCATCCTCTTCCTTCTCAACCTGCTCCTCGGAACGTTCAACCTTCTTCCCCTCGCGCCGCTCGACGGCAGCGTCGGCATCACGGTCCTCATGTCCGAGGAGCGCGCCCGCAGATTTATCGAGTTCATGCGCAATCCGAGCTTCGCCTTCATGGGGCTGGTGATCGCCTGGACGCTTTTCGGAAGGCTCTTCAACCAGATCTTCTGGCCCGCGCTGAACGTGCTCTACTACCCCGTCGCGAGCTATGGCTAGGTTCAGCCCGCGCGCTTGAGGTGGTCCTCGATGCACTGCCAGATGGGGAAGTAGGCGCGGGGCGAGAGCATCTCGGGAGGGTACGCGCCCTGGAGCTCCTCGGCGATGCGCACCCGGATCCTGCGGGTGTTGCCGGAGTCTTCCGCGCTTCGGTAGATGTCGAGGACTTCGTCGGCGAACCTTCGTCGCCTCAGGGTCGATAACCCCTCGATTCGCTCGAGGCGATCGCGCGCGCGATCGAAGCGAAAGCCCTCGCGGCTCAGCATCGCCACCGCCCACTCCGCCTGCGCCCGGAGCTTGGTCAGGTGCTCCCGCATGATGGTCATCGTCTCGCGAACGAAGAAGCGCTGCTCCTCGGTCAAGGCGTCGGGAGGGACGGTGCGGAGGATCTCGCTGAACTCGAAGACCAGTTTCTCCTCGCGGAGCCTCAGTTCCTCGGGAGTTCCGGCTTCCCGCAGAAACGTCTCGAGCTCGTCTTGGAGGTCGTGCCGATCCCAGGCCTGGTGGCGGGTCACGAGCGGCGCCTCCGCCAGGCCGAGATCGTTCTCGCTCGTCATCGGTAGTCGGTCGCTCCCCCTCCTCCGAGGGTACCGGTGAGCCTTGGGAGCTGTCAACTTCAGGGACAGATAATAATGACGTCCGATGGAAACGGCGGACGTCATCGTAGTCGGGGGCGGGGCGGCGGGGCTCGCCACCGCCATCTTCGCCGCTCGCCGCCGGCCGGAGCGGAAGGTCCTGGTCCTCGACGGCGCCCGGAAACTCGGCGCCAAAATCCTCGTAAGCGGCGGGGGGCGATGTAACGTCACCAACACGGTCGTCACCGAAGCCGACTTCAAGGGCGGAAGCTCGCTCTTCGTAAGGAGGGTGCTGCGCGCCTTCCGGGTCGAGCAGACGGTGGCGTTCTTCGAGGAGCTGGGCGTCACCCTGCACGAAGAGGAAGGCGGAAAACTCTTTCCCGACTCGAACCGGGCCCGCACTGTTCTGGACGCGCTTCTCGGAGAGGCGGAGCTCCGCGGCGTGAGGATTTTCCCCGGCCATCGGGTCGTCTCGTTGGAGCGACAGGACGGTCGGTTCCTGGTCAAGACGCCCGAGCGAAGCGTGAGCGCCGGAAGAGTGGTGCTGGCAACCGGCGGGCTCTCCCTTCCCAAGACTGGAAGCGACGGGCTCGGGCTCGATATCGCGAGGCACCTCGGTCATTCGCTCGTCCCGACGACACCGGCCCTCGTGCCTCTAGTGCTGCAGGGGGACTTTCATCGGACTCTCTCCGGAGTTTCACAACCGGTCGAGCTCGCCGTGCGGGTCGAGGGAAGGGCCCCGGTGCGAATCACAGGCTCGCTCTTGTGGACTCACTTTGGCGTGAGCGGACCCGCGGTCCTCGACGCCTCAAGGTTCTGGTGCCGGGCACGGCTCGAGGGGGGGGAGGCGACGGTTTCCGCATGTCTTCTTCCCGGGGACGACTTCGAGAACGTCGAGAAGCGAATACTCTCCGCCGCGGCCGAGAGACCCCGGCTCCAGATTCAGAGCGTCGTCTCCGAGAAGCTCCCCGCGTCGGTCGCGAGGGCGGTACTCCTGGAGCTCGGCCTTTCAGGCGAGACTCCGGTCGGACGGCTCAGTCGCGAAGACAGGCGGCGACTGGTGCACACGCTCGTCGACTGGCCGCTTGCGGTTACCGGCAGTCGCGGCTATTCCTTCGCGGAGGCTACCGCGGGCGGGATTCCGCTCGAGGAGATCGACCCTGCGACCATGGCCTCACGGACGTGTCCCGGGCTCTATCTCGTGGGAGAGATTCTGGACGTCGACGGGCGCATCGGCGGGTTCAACTTCCAGTGGGCGTGGTCGACGGGCTGGGTCGCGGGCGCGGCCGTTTCGGCGTAGCCCCAGCCTTCGCGGCCATACCTTGATAGAATTGGACTTGGCAGAGTGGAAATGGGCGAAAGAACCCCTGACGGCACGGCACCGCGGCTGGAGTGGCCGATGCTTTTGCTGTACGCGGGTGAGGCAGAGGTCCGGGTGGTGCGCGACCAGGACGAATGGGAGCTCGATCCCGAGCTTCACGCGCGGACCTACCAGGCGGAGGACCGGCTCATCGACTCGGTCGGCATGGAATACCGTCTCGTCTTCACGGGCTCACAAGGCCGAGGACGGAACGAACTCGTGCCGACGGGGCGGCTCTACAGCCATGGAGAAGTAGAGTCCATTGCCGAGCGCCACATCGCCGGAGCGGGAGCGCAACCAGAGTGGCTCGGCGCGCACCTGCGGGATATCGCAGACAATCAAAGGATCCAGGGTACCATTTTTTACT
>Ga0184637_10000751_pt1 | contig 23286 bp, 14 predicted proteins | sample PLM3_127_b2_FD_133143 | JGI IMG/M metagenome (GOLD analysis project Ga0184637, IMG submission 133143) | Groundwater sediment microbial communities from an aquifer in East River, Colorado, USA - PLM3_127_b2 | ecosystem: Environmental > Terrestrial > Soil > Riparian zone | place: USA: East River... | reverse complement strand
GCTTCAGTGAAACCTGCCCGGGAGGCGCGCCTTTGGGCTTGCTCACGTCCTTCACCTGAGCGACGTGCACGGAGACTTGTCCCGCGGCCCGCGCCTTCGAGTGGCGGGCGGCGAGCGCCGCCGCGAAACGAAGGGTCTCTCGCGGAAGGCTCGAACGCCCCTCGGGATTGCGGACGATCACATGAGAGCCAGGACAGCCCGCCACGTGGAGCCAAAAGTCGCGCTGGGAGGCGATCTGAAACGTGAGCGCGTCGTTGTCTCGCGCCGTCCGGCCCACGAGGATCTCCATCCCGTCCGGCGAGCTGAAGCGCCGGGCTATTTGATCTTCGCGCGGTCTCACCGGCGGAAAATCCCCGGGTTCGCTATAATCCGGGCACCATGCGAACCGTGGCGCTTACAGCGTTGGTGCTTGCGCTTTTCGGCGCCGATTCCGAAGCCCAGACGCTCCGCGTTCAATGGGACCGGAACGTCGATTTCTCGGTCTATCAGAGCTTCGCCTGGATCGAGGGCGCGGCGGCGGTCGACCCCGAGGTGAACAGAATCCTCGTGGAGTCCATAGAGAACGAGCTCTCGATCAACGGAATCTTTCCCGGCGAGCCGATTGAGGAAGAGCCCGACCTCCACGTCGTGTACCACGCCTCTGCCCAGAAGGAGTTTCAGGTGGAGGGCGGATACCGCCGCGACTGGAACGACTCGGGCGCTCTCACGGTCGATAGTCACGTCGCCGGGACACTGGTGCTGGATCTCGTGGACGCGCGCGAGAACCGGGTCGTGTGGCGTGCCATCGCCACCGCCACGGTCGGGAGCGATCCCAAGAAGGCCCGGGACCGGATCCTTGCCGTGGTACAGAAGATGTTCGCCAACTTCCCGCCCGCGAACCCGGCCTCCCGGTAACTTCAGTTCTGCGGTCCGTCCGTCGCCGCCGCTTTCGAGGGAACGACCACGGGCGGCAGACTCAGCCCGGCGACGATCCGGTTGAGCGCCGCCACATCACTCGCCACAATCTCGCCGAATCGCGATCGAAGTTTCTGGAGATCCGGCTTCAGCTCTTCGAATCTCTCGTGAGCGCCCGCCGTGGGACGAAACTCCCCCTCAACGACGTAGCCGTAGAGGGAGGTGAGCTGGTTATCGATCATCGGCGGAAAGTTGAGCGGGTCCTGGCCCGATTTGCTCTTCACCTGAGTGATGGATTCTTCGAGCTCCGTCAGTTTCTCGTTCGCCGATTTGACCGCGCTCGCGATCTCCTCGCTCTCGAAGCCCGCCTTCTTCACCCGCTCCAGAACGGATTCGGACTGGCTCTTTACGTCGCGGAGACCGCTCAGGACCTCGAAGAGCGACCCGATCTCGGAAGCGACTCTCTTTCCGAAATCGTACTGATCCCGGAGGTCCGCTTCCGTGGCGGAAAGACTCGGGGTGAGAGCGACCTCTATGGGCACCGTCTCGCTCCAATCTCCGGTTGAAAGCCGCACCTGGAAAGAGCCGGGCACGACTTTCATTCCCTGAGCTCCTCCCCAGTGGACGACGCCCGGCGGAAGCTCGGGACCCTTTTCCCTGAGATCCCATAGGAAGCGGTTGAGCCCCTTCTGGACCGGAAGCTTGGGGTCTTCTCGGCGAGGCCCAAAGCGCGGCGCCGGTGTCTCGTCGACCGCTTCTCCCGGCTTGCCCTGAAAGCTCCGGAGCACCACTCCGCCTGCGTCCAGGATTTCGAGCTTGACGTCTTTCTCCGGCAGGTCGCGGAAGTAGTAATAGAGGGTTGCTCCCTCGACCGCCCCTCCGCGATACGCGGTCCGCGGCGCGAAGAGATGAGTGCCGGCCTTCCGCACCTCGTCGGTCATCTGGTGGAGGGCGCTCACGTCATCGAGCACCCAGAACGCGCGGCCTTGCGTCGAGACCACGAGGTCCTTTCGATGAACGCGCAGGTCGGTCACGGGGGTCACAGGAAGGTTGAGCTGAAAGCGCTGCCAGTGCGCTCCGTCATCGAACGAGGCGTACAATCCGAACTCCGTGCCGGCGTATAACAGACCCTTGCGATCGGGATCCTCGCGAATGGCCCGGGTGAAGCTCGTCGCCGGAATCCCGTTCTTTCCATCGGTCAGAAGAGCCCAGCTCGTCCCATAGTCGTTGGTCCGAAAGATGTACGGCCGAAAATCGTTCTCGCGATAGCGGTAGACGGCAATGAACGCCCTTCCCGGATCGTGAGCCGAGAGCTCTATCACGTTCACCGTTCCACCAGGAGGCATGTCCTTCGGCGTGATCTCCTTCCAACTCGCCCCAGAGTCCCGGGACAGGTGGACGCGGCCGTCGTCGGAGCCCGCCCAGAGAAGCCCCCGGGTGTGAGCGGACTCCTCGAACGCGAAGACGGTGTTGTAGACCTCGACCCCGGTGTTGTCGCGGGTGATCGCCCCTCCGGAATAGTCCTGCTGCTCGACGTTGTTTGTGGTGAGGTCGGGGCTGACGACGGTCCAGCTCTGGCCGTGGTCCTTCGACATGTGCACCACCTGTGAGGCGTGATAGAGAACGTCGGGGTCGTGGGGGGAGAGGCGAATCGGCGCGTTCCATTGGAAGCGGTACTTGAGATCGCGCGCCGCCTGACCGAGCTGGAGCTGCGGGTAGTGAAGGATCTCCCGCACCTCTCCCGTCTTGCGGTTCGTGCGCTCGATGCTCCCGCCGTAACAGCCGGCGTAGACCACGTCGGGATCGCGCGGATCGACGGCGATGTGCCCGCTCTCGCAGCCGCCGACGGAGTACCAGTCGGGCACGACCTGCCCGAAACCCCTCCCGCCGCGCATCGGAACGGAGATGGTCGAGTTGTCCTGCTGCGCGCCGTAGACGCGGTAGGGCCACCTCTCGTCGACGACCACCCGGTAGATCTCTGCCGTCGCCTGGTTCCGCTGCGTGGACCAGGACTTGCCTCCGTCGAACGAGACGTTCGCTCCGCCGTCGTTGGCGCTGATCATTTTGAGCGGGTCATCGGGATTGAGCCAGAGGTCGTGGTTGTCTCCGTGGGGAACCTCGATGCGCTGGTCGAAGGTCTTCCCGCCGTCGACGGACTTGAAGAAGGCGACGTTCAGACCGTAGACCGTGTTCTCGTCCGCGGGGTCGGCGAAGATGTGGATGTAGTACCAGGGACGCTGCCTCAGGTTCGCGTCGCCGTTGATGCGCCGAAAGGTGTCCCCTCCGTCGTCGGAGCGATAGACCCCTCCCTTTTCTCCCTCGGCCTCGAGGAGCACAAAGACTCGGTTCGGATTCGCGGGAGAGACGGCGACGCTCGACCGGCCCACGACGCCTTCGGGAAGCCCGCCTTTGACCTTCTTCCAGGTGTCCCCGGCGTCGGTGGTGCGATAAACGCCGTCGTTCTCGCTCCCCGACATCAGAGTCCAGGGTTTCCTCTCCGCGCTCCAGGCCGATGCGAAGAGGTTCCGCGGGTTGTTCGGATCCATCGAAAGATCGACGACACCCGTTTTCTCGCTGACGTACAGGACCTTCTCCCAGTTCTTTCCACCGTCCTTCGACCGAAAGACCCCGCGCTCGTCGTTCGGCCCGAAGATTTGCCCGAGAGCCGCGACGTAGACCAGGTCCGCATCCTGCGGGTGAACGCGGATCTTGCCGACCTGTCCCGCCTGGCGGAGCCCGACGTGCTTCCAGGTCTTGCCCGCGTCGGTGGATTTGTAGACACCGTCGCCGACGGAGATGTTCCCTCGCGGGCAGGCCGAGCCCGTCCCCACGTAGACCACGTTCGGGTCGGAGGGCGCGACGGCGATGGCGCCGATCGCCCCCACCCCGAGAAAGCCGTCGGTAACGTTCGCCCAGCTGTTCCCGGCGTCGGCGGTCTTGAAGACACCGCCCCCGGTGCCGCCGAAGTAGTAGACGAGGGGTTGGCCGGGGACACCCGCGACCGCGGTCGAGCGGCCCCCGCGGGAAAATCCAACGTCGCGAAACTTCAACCCCGAGAGGAACGACGGGTCGACCTTGACGTTCGTCGGATCCTCGACGTAGTCGTTGTAGCTTCCCTGCCCCCGGAGAAGTCCGGCGCCGGATACCATCAGGATGAAGAGTGCGAGCGTTCTCATTTCGATACTCCTGTCGTGAATCGCAACAGAGTGGTCGACGTCTTTCCGTCTTCGGAAAGAGTGAGGATGTATAGCCGATCGTATTCGTCGGACGCGATCGGAGATCCCGGCTCCCCGCCCAGGAGCTGAACCAGCTCGGGTGTAGTGTCGCTGTGGCCGACGACAAGTGCTCTCTCGCCTCGAGCGCGCAGGTCCTTCGCGAAGGCTTGAAGCTCGTCTCCGTCGTAGACTTGGATCGGCTTCGAGATGAGCTCCGCCAGCGGCCTCGCCATCTCGCGGGTGCGAATGTAGCCGGTGCTGTAGACCGTATCGACCCCCGCGTCCTTCAGCATCGCGGCCAAAGCTTGGGCCCTCGCCCGTCCCGCCGCGCTGAGATCGGCGTCGCGGCTTTCGTCCACCTTCTCGCCGTGGCGCACGAGGACTACGACCGTCTCGGCCCGCCCCGAGGAGAATGCCGAGAACGCCCCCGCGAGGACGAGAGCGCCGACCGCGCCGCGAATACCCATGGTCATCGTATTCCTCCTGTCGTGACCCGACATTCTATCGCGCTACTTCAGCTCGGGAAGAAACATCGTGCATTCCCCGGCGCTCTTCGATGACTGGAGAGGGGCGAAAGCTGTCCGTGGTCTCGGTCGAGGACCTCCTGCTCTTCAAGCTCCTGGCGGATCGGACGAAGGACCGGGCCGACATCGAGTTCAGGTCCCGCCCCCGCTTCTCAGCGCCTGCGCCAAACCTTCGAACAGGGCGGCGAGAGCGCCCGCGCTTTCAGGCGGAGCGTGGATGCGGAGGCCTCCATCTGGTGCGCGCTCGATCGAGAGGCCGGACAGGAGTCCGGCGAGAGAGCCGGCATCTGGCGTCGGGCCGGGCCCATCGACGCCTTGGCCCTCGGTCGCGAGAACTTCGAGACGCGGCGCGACTTCCTCGAGCTCGGGCACGAACTCTTCCTCGAGATCCTCATCGGCTCCGCTCACTTCGGCCGGCGCTGGACCGGGTGAGACCGTGCGCCGGACCTGTTCGAGGAACGAGCCGGAGCGGTCGAAATGGACCTCGTCGCTCGTGCCGTCGAAGAGGCCGCGGAAAAGAGCCTGCTTGTCGGCCACGAGCCCGGCGATGCGCTCCTCGATGGCGGCGCGCGCGACGATGGCGTAGACCTCGACCTTGTCCTTCTGGCCGAGACGATGGATGCGGCCGACGCGCTGCTCGAGCACGGCGGGATTCCAGGGCAGCTCCAGCAGGATGCAGGCGTTCGCCGCGTGCTGCAGGTTGAGGCCGACGCTGCCCGCGTCGGTGGAGAGGAGCAGGCGCGCGTTCGGATCGTCGTGGAAGTCCACCAAGTTCTGCACGCGCCGGCGCGATCCCTCCTGGCCGGAGAAGAACAGCGCGCGCTGCCCCGCAGCGGACAGGAGATCGGAGACGGCCCAGGCGGCGAGCTCCAGCATCCGCCGCCACTGGCTGAAAACGACTACTTTTCGCCCCTGGTCGATGGCCAGGCTCTCCACGAGCGAGCGCAGCTCGGAGAGCTTGGGAGAATCGAGCGACGCCAAGAGGCGCTCGGAGGGCCGGCGCCGCGACAGCGTGGGCCACACCTCGTCGAAATCGATCAGAGCGAGCCCGTTGCATATCTGGCGCTGGCGGGTGAAGAGCTGCATCAGGCGCAGGAACTCCTGCTGCGTGAGCGAGCGTCGCTCCGTGATCCTCAGCAAGGAAGCGATCGGCTGCTGGAGCTCGTCGTGCGCCTCGCGCTGGTCCTCGGTCAGATCGATCGGGATGGTCGTGTCGGTGCGCTCGGGGAGCTGATCGAGCACCTCGCGGCGCACCCGCCGCAGGCAGCAGGGCGCGAGGCGCGCGCGCAGCGTCTCCAGGTGGCGCGCGCCCACGATCGCGTGCTTGCCGTCGGCGACCTCGGTGTGCAGCGGGACGAGCCGCCACTTGGGCTCGAGCGCGTGGTCGTCCAGCCATTCGACGATCGAGGCCAGCTCGGCGAGCCGGTTTTCCATGGGCGTGCCGGTAAGGACCAGGCGCAAGCGCGGCTGGAGGCGCTTCACGGCGAGCGAGGTCTTCGCCTCCCAGTTTTTGATGCGTTGCGCTTCGTCGAGGACGCAGAGGTCTGGCGCCCAGCGCTCGACCAGCGCGAGATCGCGCAGGAGCTGCTCGTAGTTGGCGATCAGGAATCCCCGTTTGGTGTGCTCGTAGAGCCGCGCCCGCTCGGACTGGGAGCCGTCCACGATCGCGATCGGGACGTCGCTCGTCGCCTGCCACTCGCGCAGCCACTGGTTTTTCAGCGTCGCCGGCACGAGGAGCAAACCGCGCTTCACGATGCCCGCCCCGAAGAGCGCGTGACTGGCCGCAATGGCCTGGACGGTCTTGCCGAGGCCCATGTCGTCGGCGAGCAGGAGCCGGCCCTGCGCGAGGAAGCGGGCCACGCCTTCGCGCTGATAGGGATAGAGCCTGCGCTTCAGGCCAGCGAGGTGCTGCTTCAGCCGCGGCGCGCCGGCGCGCAGGGCGAGCACCAGCTCGAGTGTTTCGAGCTCCTCGTCGAGCCGTGCTTCCAGGGCCGGGTCGCCTCCGGCGGCGAAACGAGCGAGCTCCCGCACCAGGGCCAGCCGTTGTTTGGGATCGTCGGCGAACGCGCTCGCAAGCACCCAATCCGCGCCCACGCCGGGCGCGAAGCGCTGCGCAATGCGGGAGAGGCGTGACTTCGAGACGCCCGCGGTCACGAGCCGCACGCGCTCCAGCCAGTCGTCCGCTCCGAGGAGTGGGCGCAGCGGGATCCAGGAGAGATGCGGCGCGCGAACGACCCGCACCTCGAGGAGCGCACGAGTCCAGACCTTCGGTTTCTTCGCGAGTGAATCGAGCACGACGAGCAGGTGCTTGCACAGGCCGAGCGAGCTCCGGCGGAAGTCGCGGCAGCCGCAGCTTCCGCGCAGCGGCGTCAAGCCTTCGAGGAGCGTGCGATACGGCCGCGCCGAACTACCCTTTACCCGTGTCTCGTACTCACCGAGCGCTCGAGCGGCGGGCCGCCGAGCGACTCTAAGCTCGTCCCGCTCCGCGAAGCCCTTGCGCCGCTGCAGCGCCTCCATCGCCTCCCGCCGGACGCGCCAGTCGTCCTTCGCGTCGAGTCGCAGCACGTGCTCGGCCAGGAATTCGGCCGGGATCGCGCCGAAGCTCCGCCGCGCCATCCCGACGAGCACGGCTCGCGCTTCGGTCTCCGCGGCCTGATCCGGAACCTCCTCCATCGCCACCGTTTTGACCGGAGCCATGCGGCACCTCTTCCGCGTTCGAGCCTTGCCTGAAGCTGGATCGCGCTCCCCTACCGGGTCACCAGGAATTCCCTGTCCTTTGAATTTGAGGCTTACTGCCCGGCTCGCTTCGGCAACACACGAACTTTGAGTTCGAATGGAGCCGTCACCGGCGGGCGGCAGGAACGGTCGTCACAAGCCTGGTACCGCACCTTCCCCTGGAGGGTATGGACCCCGGCAGCAGTCGACGCCGAGGATCGAATGGCAACGGGCACCGTGATGACGCCGTCGTAAACCAGGAGGTCCTCATTCGTACCCTTCAACCGGTAGCGGCTCGCGCGAGGATATCGAGGCGCGCCGACGGCGAGCGCTTCCGTCGGCTCGAGGGCGAGTGTGAGCGGTATGAGAAACTCGTTGGCGGCGGGGTTGGCCTGAACGTGAAAACCTTTTTGCACCACGATCTCGATGGCCGCTTCCTCGGCCTGACCCGACTTGAGCTTCAGCTCTTCCGGAGGACGAACGGTAACGATCGCCTCCTCGGCCGCGGTGAGCGCGCTTCCCGTAAGGGCCGCGAGGAGGATGGATCGGAGCATCAGCGCGCCTGGGATAAGAGGGTATCCAGTTCTTTTCGAAGTGCTATAAGCCGCGCGTCGAAGTTGCGGCTATCGAGGAGCGAGTAAAAGCGGATGACGCCCTCCTTGTCGATAATCAGGTTACTCGCAATGGGAACCTGATCCCGAGGGAGATCGGGCAAGACCCCCTCGGGCGCATAGCTCTCTGCGACCCTCGCGTCCTCGTCGAGAAGCACCGGGAATGTAAACCCGGTCTTTTGCGCCCAGGCCGAAGCGACCTCCCTCGACTCCTTTACATCCACCACGAGGACCTGGACCCGGTCTTTTCGCTCTTTCCAGAGCTGCTCGAGGTGCGGAGCCTCCGCACCGCAGAACGGTCACCAACTTGCAGCAAAGTGCAGGATGACGAACTTCTGCCCGGTGAAGCTCGCGAGAGACACCTTCTCTCCGCTCAAACTCGGAAGCTCGATGGGCGGTGCCGGCTTCCCTATCCAGGGATGGCTGGAAGTTGGCGGATCCTGGGCCGATTCCCCGGTTGCGCTCGCCCAGAGTGGGAGAAGAATCGCGACCATCCACGAAATCAAACCCAACGTCCTCTTTCGCCTGCCACAAAGGAACCAGCGGATCATCAAGTCCTCCTTCCTTTCCGGAGATCGCTACTTTAGCGAAGGACCCTTCCCCTGTCCATCTCGGAAAAACGCCCTTGGAGGGAGTTCTATCTGCCCTGCGCTCGGCGCCGTGAGTAAGCTGCGAGAGGAGATCGAGTCCATCTACGCGCAGGTCCCTCGGGCGAGTTCCACTTCCATCGCGGTCCCGATTACGCAGCCGAGTTCCGAGGCATTCACGTGGTTCCTCTGTGCTCAGGCAGTAGGTCGCTTCGAGGGCCGCAGAGCGCAATCAGCTTCGCCCCGTAGGTCTGGGCGATCTTCGGTCCGATACCGCGGATCCCCAGCAACTCCTCCTCGCTCCTCGGCCGCTCCTGGGCGAGGACGGTTAAGACCTTGTCGGTGAGGATACGGAAGGCGGGGATGCGGCGCCGTCTGGCTTCCTGAAGGCGCCAAGCCTTGAGGGCGTCCACCAGCAGGCCGGAGGCGGGGTGGTCGCTCGGCGGCCGGGAGCGGGGCGAACCTCTGGCTTTCCTCCCACGCGCTCGTGAACCCTTGGGCCCGGCCTTCCTCTTTCGCGGCTGCTCGGGGGCGGCCGATTCATCCGGAAGGGTCAACCCCGATAGGTCCGTTTCGCTCCTTGCCGCCAGCGTCAGGAAGGCGCGGGTGAAGTGGATGGTCTTCCCGTCCTTCTCGAAGGCGTCGGCCGACAGCCGCAGAAGCCCTCCGCGGACGAGCGCGCCCAGGAGCGCGTCGAACTTCTTCCGGTCGGGCGGGGTCTCGCCCACACACAACTTGCAGAGCCTTCCGGTCCCCTGGCCGTCCGCTTGCCGTAGAGCGCCGAGGAGGGTCCTGAGCATCGTACTCTCCGCTGGCCGCACCGGGCGGAACGAGGCGGCGGCGCAAGCGGCCGGGGCGCAGACGTCGCAGCGGCCGCACGGGGTTCCAGGGTCCTCCCGGTCGCCGAAGTGATGGACCATGTGGAGCATCCGGCAGCCGTGGCCTTCCGCGAAGCGGGCCATCTGCAAAAGCTGCTCCACCCTTCGCTCCCGCTGCGCCAGGTAGGGCGCCTTCCAGCCGGGCACCCCGCGGCGGATCTCCTCGTCCGGGCTTACCTCCGCGCCCCCGTGGACCCAGAGCTTCTCGAGCGCCTTATCGAAGGTGTCCGGGTCCAGCTTGAGCGTTGCCTGAAGCGCCTCGCGCGGGATCTTCTCTTCGCCCAGCGCGCGGAAGATCTGCTCGAGCACGCCTGCTTCCGGGTAGTCGCGCTCGTGGAAGAACTCGTGCGTCCTCCGGTCGGCGTAGGAGTGGAGGAGCAGCGCGCGCGAAGGCTTGCCGTCCCGGCCAGCACGGCCGATCTCCTGGTAGTAGCTCTCGACGCTGCCAGGCAGCGCCAGGTGGATGACGGTGCGCACGTCAGCCTTGTCCACCCCCATCCCGAAGGCGATGGTGGCCACGATGACCTCGAGCGCCCCTCCGAGGAACCGGGCCTGGATGTCGTCGCGGACCCTGGCACCCAGACCGGCGTGGTAGGCCGCCGCCGGGAAGTCCAAAGAGAGCTCGTCGGCCAGCGCATCGGCCGCCTTGCGCGAGGGCGCATAGACGATAGCGGGTCTGCGGGAGCGGTCGGCGAGCAGGGACCGGGTCCGCGCCGCCCTCTCGCCGGGACGAAGCTCGAGCACCTCGATGGCCAGGTTGTCGCGGCGAAAGCCGTGGATGAAGGTCCGGGCGGAGTTGAGGCCCAGCTGCTCCACGATGTCTTTCTGGACGAGGGGCGTGGCGGTGGCGGTGATGGCGATGACGGGCGCCGGCCGGAGCAGGGGAAGCCGCTACCCCAGGAGGCGGTAGTCGGGGCGGAAATCGTGACCCCACTGCGAGATGCAGTGCGCCTCGTCGATGGCGATGAGGCACGGCCGGCGCTTGGCCAGATACTCCACGAAGCCGGGGACGCCCAGGCGTTCCGGGGCGATGAAGAGGAAGTCGAGCGCGCCGTTGAGATACGCCTGGCACACATGGCGGGACTCGGCGCGCTCGCGGCCGGAGTGGACCCGTTCGGCGACAAAGCCGCTCGCCCTGAGCTTTTTGACCTGGTCCTCCATGAGCGCGATGAGCGGGCTGACCACGAGAGTGGTACCGGCCCGGGCGATGCCGGGAAGCTGGTAGCAGAGGGACTTGCCCGTTGGCATGACTAGGAGCAGGTCCTCGCCCAGGGTCGCCGCGCGGCAGACCGCCTCCTGGTGCGGACGGAAAGCCTGGAATCCGAACGAACGCCGGAGCAGGTCAGAAAGGTGGTCAGGGCCAACGGGCTCCCGAGGCTTCGCGCGCGAAGCGATTTCGACACCCCTCGACTCTCCAGGGCATAATCGGGAGGCGGTCGGGGTGGCGGCTGAATCCCTCGATTCCGCTCGGGATGAACGAGGGGCCGTCGGGGCGGCGCCGGGGTCCTTCGTCTCGGGGGACAGCAATCCCTGGCCCCGTGGACCTCCGCGCGGCGGGGATGGCATTCGGCCGATGACCTCTCTCACGTACGTCTCGATGCCGGCCAGAAATGGCTCCAGCTGGCCTTCGCCCCGCTCGATCTTCTGGAGGCGCGCTTCCCACTGCCCGGTCATCTCCGGGCTCTTCACCTCCGGGTCTACGACGTAGATGAGATCGATTCCCTTTCGGGTTGCCTCCAAGAGCTTTCCCTGCCGGATCAGGTACTGGCGGGTCAGCAGCGTTTCGATGATCGACGCCCTGGTGGCCGGTGTCCCCAGGCCGGTCTCGCGCATGGCGTCCGAGATCGCCTTTTCATCCAGGGTCTTTCCGGCCGTCTCCATCGCGGTCAGCAGAGTCGCATCGGTGAAGCGTCGGGGTGGCTTGGTCTTCCTCGCCAGCGCCTTGGCGTCCAGGACCTCGACCGCTTGTCCACGCGTGAGCCCTGGAGGCAGCTTCTGCTGCGCCTCGGGAGCTTCTGACTCTGCCTCGTCACGCTTCCTCGCAACCGGTGGCCGTTGTTCGGTCAGAACCTCGAGCGACTTCCAGCCCAGCTCGCGGGTAGCCGTACCGGTGCTCTGGAACAGGTCCACCACCCTCTCCGAGTGGACCTGGGTGATGACCGAGGTAGCCTCCCACACGAAGTCGCTATGCCACGCGGACAGGAAGCGCCGGCAGATGAGGTCGTGGATCTTCCTCTCATCTGGACCCAGCTGCGCCCGTTCCGGCGGCGTCGCGGTCGGGATGAGCGCGTGGTGGTCTCTGACCTTGGCGTCGTCCACGAAGCGGCGCGAGAGGGCCTCCTCACCCGTCCCTTTCGCCAGGTGGGCGCGGTAGGGCTCCGACATCGCCCGAACGATGGAAGGCAGGGTCGCGGCCACCTCCGTGGACAGGTGGCGGCTCCCGGTGCGCGGGTAGCTGATGAGCTTATGTCGCTCGTAGAGCACCTGCGCGAGCTCCACGATCTTCTGGGCGGAGAACCCGTACAGCCGGTTGGCGTGCCGCTGCAGCTCGGTGAGGTCATAGAGGAGAGGCGGGGCCATCCGTTTGACCTCCGCTTTCGTCGGGCCAACCTCCCCTCGTCCCGCCTTTACCCGCGCAACCAGCGCGTCCGCCTCCTCGCCCCCGGCAGAAAGCCTGCGGACCTTCTCTCCCGCCACCTCGCGGAACCAGGTGCCGTCGTAGAGCACGCCCTCCCGGGGCGAGAAGGTCGCCAGAACCTCCAGGTAGTCTTCGGGGACGAAGCGGCGGATGGAAAGCTCCCGCTCTACCACCATCGCCAGAGTCGGCGTCTGGACCCGCCCCACCGAGAGCGGCTGATCCATCGTCAGCCCGTAGGCGCGCGACAGGTTCATGCCCACGAGCCAGTCCGCCCGGCTGCGCCCCATCGCCGCCGCGGCCAGCGCATCCAGCTCCCGGCCGTCCTTCAGCTTGCGGAAGCCCGCGCGGATGGCGTCCTCGGTCAGCGAGGAGATCCAAAGCCGCTTCACCGGCTTCTTGCACCCGGTAGCCTCGTACAGGAGCCGGAAGATGAGCTCCCCTTCGCGGCCCGCATCCGTGGCGCAGACCACCTGGTCTACCGAGGGATCCGCTAGCACGCGCCGCACCGCCTCGAACTGCGCTCGGGTCTTTTCCAGCACCACCAGCGGCCATTTCCGCGGCAGCATCGGCAGCTCGCTCCAGCGCCACGCCTTCCACTCCGGGCGGATCTGATGGGGCTCCGCCAGGCCGACCAGGTGCCCGATCGCCCAGGTGACCAGATACCCGCCCCCGGCCAGGTGTCCATCCTTGCGGCTATGGGCGCCGAGGACGCCCGCGATGTCGCGCGCGACCGAAGGCTTCTCTGCGACGACGGCGATGCTCACTTAGACCCGCTCACCTTTCGCGACGGTGACGGGGAAGCGCGGGGAGGTCATGGCGCGAGCCCCCTCGTCAGGCGCCGGACGTAGCCCCGATCGATCAAGCTCTCGAACTGCTTCCTCAACGACCGCGCGAACACGGGGTCATCGAGCAACACGCCGGCTTCGATGTTGCGACCCTGCGCTGCCTCGGTGAGGTTGGCAGAGGTCACAAACGCGCGCGAATCATCGACGACGACGCACTTCGCATGCAGGCAGGCACTCTCCTCGCCGCTCGCCTCCAGGGAGCGCGGGTCGAAGTAGACTTCGGGCACATGCTCCCACGGCCAGATCTCCCTCCGGAACCAGCCAACGAAGGCGTCTTCGACCTCGCGCTCGGATGCGCGCGCCATGTAGTCGAGACGGTGAAGGTTCACGAACAGTCGAACACGCAGGCCGGGCACTTCCGCCATGCGCCGAGCGAGTGGGACCAGTACGGGGTTCCCCTTAGCCTCGCCGTCCTTGGCTCTGTGGCCGAGGTTGAAGGTCGACACCAGCACCTCGCGCTCCGCGTCGCGGAAGAGCTCGTTGCATACGATGCCCGTGTCTCTCGACCCTTGAACGTCCAGATCGGACCAAACCAGCGTTGGCTGGGGCCGTTCCTCGCCGGCTTTGCGTGCAGCCTCGGCGACACGAAGAGCAGCAGCGAGCTGTCGCCCCTCGAGTCCAGCAGCACTCAAGCTCTCGATGAGTTGCAGGGCCTCAGCCTGCTCAGCCTTCGAGACATGGCGACCGACCTGCATCGCGCCATAGGGAGGCACGAGGACACCACGCTCGGTGGCACTCGCGAGCGCACCAAGCGCTGCATACGACAGAACGGGAAACCCCGTGCTCACGAAACCTCCGCGAAGAACGCCGCGGCGGCGAGGTCCACAGTGGGCACCACGAGCGAACGGTCGAGAAGCTCGTTCCGCCGCTCGCACGACGGCTCCGCGATCAGCAGACAGCCATGGCATGCGGCACCGTGCATAATCCGACCCTCATGCGCCTGGTCCGGCTTGTGCTGAGCGCAGACCGGATCGTTGCTGCAGAGGCGGCCAAGCTCTAGGGCAGCCTCGAGGTGTCGTCCGATCTTGCGGCCAACCTGCACCAGTCCGCCGAGCGTCCCCTCCGCATCAGGCGTGCCCGTGTAGAGCAGGATCCCGTATGCGCCGTCGCGAACGTAGATGCGCTCCCGAATGCTCGCTGCCGCGTATCCGCACTCAAGCGCAATCGCGGTGAGCAGAAGATGGGAGAGCGAGTGCAGCATCACGTACGGCATGTAGATCTGTTCCACGCGCTCGATCGGAATTGGCTTGTCGGAAGTGCTCTGCACGCCGGCATGGAACTCGATAGCTCGCTGCTTCACAGCAGGACGCACAGTCCACGCCTGTACCCTCTTCGCGTCGAGAGCGAGAAACACGCCTTCGCCGCGGTTCTCGACTGCGGGAAGCCAGCGCGTTTCGAGGGCAAGACTGGCGAGGCGCACTCCCAGGTCGACCTCGGAGTCCACCGGCAACGCCGGCGACTCAAAGCGCGTGAAGCCGATCTCCGTGACTACTTCTCGAAGCCTGTGGACGAGAACGGCTCGCTCGACCGAGGTCAGGGCGCCCTTCCGCTTAGCCTCGAGTGGGAGCCTCCGGGCGTAGAAGTCTCCTTCGGGCTTGTCATGGCCAAGCTCATCCGGGACGGACATGAACGTATCGAGCTCGACGTCCTTGAGGCCCTTCCGCGACCCGGTTTCGCCGCCTTGTCGCCTCACACACTCCTCCCACACTTCGCCGTCTGACAGCCCCTCGAGTGCCTGTTGCACCCGCTGCTTCTTTCGCTCGCGCTTGATGTCGCCGGGGGACTCCGCGACGGAGAGAAAGTCGTCCCACACCGCGTCGACAGCTTTGCGCAAGCGCTCGTCGTGATCGGGAATGGAGATCGCGCGCTCGATGACCGGGAAGTAGGCGTTGCTCGCGTGCCGAATCAGTAGCTTGTTGCGATGTGGCTTGCCCTCCCGCCCCACGCAGGTCTCACGTGCCACGGGACCGAGCCAGGGGCGATCGCCTCGGCATTCACCGAGAACCGAGCGCTCCTCCGACGTGCTCTGCAGCTGAACGAGGGACATGGACTTGCTCTTGCAGCCATCGCACCGAACGAACAACTCAGCGAGATCGCCCGTCGTGCCTCGTTCGTCGAACCAAAGCTGCCCGCCGCACGCGACGCCGTCTCCGTGCACGAGACGCGGCCAGTCGATATCGCTGACGTGGCCATTGGGGCACGCTTGGACGAAGCGCACCGGCACGACCGGCCAGTCCTTGCGCTTTCGCTTGCCAGTGGGGTCTTCGCCGAGGTAGCGACCCTTCACGAGCGCTTTGCGATGAACGAGCGGCCGCGACCGCCCAAACTGCTTGGTGGTCACCTCGAATTGGGCGACGAACCACTCCGGGAACTGCCACGCGACAATGCCAATACCTTGCTCGTCCTCACGCTCGGGAACGGGTGGCGAACGCAGCTCGAGCGCCGGAAGTCCGAGCCGACGTCGCAGGTTCGCGAGAAGACGCGGCTCCGGCACGAGCTGCGCGTCCCCTGCCCAGTGCTCGAGCCCTGCGATCAGCACGGCGTAGTCGGGGAGGTCGACGAGCGCGCCCGGGCCGTAGGTCGAGACGATTTGGCTCTGCCGAATCGCGATGATCGTCATGGGTTCTCCAGAGTTCCGCCATCCATTCGGCGAACAATGACGGGGACCTCCGCCTCGACGTCATGCAAAGACCATTGCGCCTTGAACTTGTGGAGTTTCGACTGCGGGGGCTCGCGCTTCAGGTCGGGGTCGAGCGGGTCGTGCAGGAGCGGCGGTCGTGGCCGCGCCTCAAAAGGGCCATACTGAAGCCCGGCTTGCACTGCCGCCTTCTCCGCGGCGATCTGCTCCCACGCATCGAGCAAGTCGTCGACACGCGAATCCATCTTACTCCCCAGCTCCTGGCGCTCGGCAGGATCGAGGTCCTTCGCGTGGTTCTCCGCGCGCGATCGGATCGTCCCTTTGAGCCAGCCGAGGCGAGCCCGGTACTGGGCGAGATCCGCAGCCCGAGCAGCGGGCGTCAGTGCCGGCTCGCCGTGACGGGCAAGCGACACCACGACCGCGGCGAGCCCGCGGTCCACGGCTCGCGGGGCGAACGGCGTCACGCTGGTCGCCTCGACTGCCCGATAGAACGTCTCGTGGTAGGCCTCGAATCGTTCGTAGTGGGAACGGTCGCGCGGCTTGTGTACGTTCAGCAACGTGATCACGAGACCCGGACGCTCTTCGTCGCGACCCACACGGCTCGTGGCCTGGATGTACTCCGCTGAGGTCTTCGGCTGGCCCAGCACCACCATCAGCCCGAGGCGCGTGATATCGAGGCCGACGGAGATCATGTTCGTTGCGAGGGCGACATCTACGCGCTTGTCCTCAGAGAACCAGAGCGCCAGGCGTCGTTTGGCATCGGCGACGCGGTTCGTGGGTTCCCGCGAAGTGAGCTCGATCGCCTCGAACCGGATCGTACGATCTACGAACGGGCAATCGATCTCGTTCACCCGGCGATGGCGGAAGTAGCCCTGTAGACGGCTGCGCACCTCGTCCTCGACGATCCGTCGGCTGCCACCGAGCTCGCGCAAAGCGTTGAAGTAGCCGAGCAGCGTCATGTACGGGTCGGTCGGGTTGATGGGGTTCGCGGCGCCGCCCAGCGCGTCATAGTGCTTCTTTGCGGCCGAGAGCATCGCGAGGTACACGCGGAGCAGAACGACCTTGAGGCTCCGCCCTTGTGCCGCAACGCCCACGTAGAGCCGCGGGTGCTTTTCGCTCGCGCTAACTGTATGGCCGAAGAAGGAATCGCGACGGTCTGGTCCGGGCGGAGGGAACACGTCCACCTGCGTCCGGTTGAACAGCGCGCGCACCTGCGCTTCGGCCCGGCGAACCGTCGCAGTGGACGCCACGATCTTCGGGAGCACGGCCTTGCCGTTCAGTTCGCGACGGCAGAGCGCTTCAACGGCCGTCTCGTACAGGCCGACCATTGTTCCGAGCGGACCGCTGATGAGGTGCAGCTCATCCTGAATGATGAGGTCTGGAGGCAGGAGCGGGCGCGGGAGCTTGCCCCCCCCCGCGCCATCACTCGGTCCATAGAAGCCCGCGCTGTCATAACGCTCGACCTTGCCGAACAGCTTACCTGGCGTCCCCAGCCACGGGAGCGATGCAAGCTTGTCGACGGTTGCGATGATGAAGCACGGCAGCCGACGATACAGGGGCTCGTCAACGGCGATGATAGGCAGCGCATTGTCGCGCGTGAACGGGCAGTCCTCGTTCGAACAGGTGATGCGGAGGTCGGCAGGCTGGTCCGGATTCGGCACCAGACGGAAGGAGGTCGCCTCGAACTTGGTCCCGCACCACGGGCAGTTTTCGATCGGGATGGGGGATGGTTTGAAGCGGCTGTCGTTCTGGAAGGCGATCGTTCTCGCGCGCGCGGAGCTGCGATCGTTGTCGCCCTTCTTGCCCATGCGGTTCGGCGTTGCCTTACGACCGACCCAGAGCCCAATCTCGAAGGGCCATTTGCCGAGCTTTTCAACGTCTCTCTGCCGCTCGAGCTCGAGGGCACAGATGAGCGTTGCCGCGCGCCCAAGCTGATCAAGTGTCAGAAGGCGAAGCGTGTAGCGCATAAGCACGCTGACGCCGGAGGAAGTCACGCTTGGATCGCGAAGCCTGCGCAGCGCGAGCACGAACGCCGCGAGGCCCAAGTACGCCTCCGTTTTGCCACCACCGGTCGGGAAGAACAGAAGGTCGAGCACCTCCCGCTCAGCGTCGGTGGGTTTGCCGATGCCGCGCAGGTTCATCAGCATGAACGCGAGCTGGAACGGTCGCCACGTGGGCGGGCTCACTTTTTCGGGGCTCCAGCCCTTGATCTGCGCGGCGCGCTGTCGAGCAGCTGTCGCCATCGTGCGGTTTGCAATGCGGAACGCCTCGAGCACGAGCGGGTCCTCGAGCTCGTCGATTCCGCGTGCAATGCGTTGGCGGGCGAGCTCGCAGCGGTCGAGCAGATCCTTCGCCACTTCTGCACGGCGCGCCTGGGTGGGTGCTCCAGTGCGCTCGGCGGCAATCCAAGAGCCGTACTCGGTTACGAAGGTGCCAAGTGCAGTCCTCGCTTGGGCGAGGCTTGACACCTCCGCGAGCTTCTCCATCGAAAGCACCACGCCAGCGATGCTCGTGGGCTCGACCTTCTCGACGCCGGCAGTCGGGACCCATGTGCTTCGCACGTCGCGGCACTGGCCGCTGTCGTCGACGCCAGCATGGGTCGAGACACCGTGGCCGACCGAGAATTCGAAAGCATCGCGGTACTGGAGGTCGGCGATACGCTCGTCGGCGTCGTCGTCGATCAGCCCACGGAGGTTCGGCCGCGCGACGAAGCCTTCCTTCAGCGTGAGTCGGAGCTGCGCCTGGAAAATCAGGCCCTCATCGATACGTTCTTCCGCCTCGGGATCGCGCTCGTTGACGACGAAGACCGATACCGCGCGGGTGCCGGTTGGAAGCTCTCCTCCCTGCGGTCCGAGGTTGCTCACGTCGCGAGCGGAGACGTAGAGGCGCACCCCCCGGCTCTCCGGTAGCTCGACCTGGCCCAATCCCTTCGCGGGCAGTGGGACATCAACGGAGTGCGAACGCTGCGATCGCTGCCAGACCTTACGCTCAGGGTGTTCTGGATCCTGCGAGGCGACCTTGGTGTAGTCGCCCCAAAGCACCTCGGCCGAGAGGGACTTCACGCCCTTGGGCACAAGGACGCTGATGCCCATGGAAGACGGGAGGAAGACCTTGCGTGCGGGCGCACTGTCGGGCTCGACATCGTCGTCGCCGGCGCCTTCTTCGGATCCCACCACGGCGTCGAGCACCTCTTCGCCCTGGGGATCGTGGCGCTGCGACTCCGGTGCTCCCGTAGGAACGAGGAACCCGGTGAGATACCAGCGCGATGGTGGCTCGCGCTCCCAGAGCTGCTCGGCCTCGAGGGGATGACCCGGACTCGGACCGACGAGGTCGAGCTGGAGGGTCTCGATGAGCTTGGCGCGGACGTCTGCGGAGGTTGTCATCCCTATCCCTTAACTCCCGGTACGAGCACCCGAACGCCGACGAGCCACTTCGCCCGAAAGTCGTTCTCCTGAGCAGTCATTTGTCCTCCATGGAGATCTCGAGCTCGCGAACGAAACGAGAGAGCTTTTGCGGTTTGACGTCGCCCCACGGCATCGTGCGAGTCCTCGGTCGGGTGAGATGAAGACGCCGCGCCGCCCTTGTCACGGCCACGTATGCGTTTCGCCGCTCGTCCGCGATGTCTGCCGACGATCCCACGCTACGGAAATCTGGGAAGCTCCCTTCGTTCATTCCCACGAGGACGACGGCGGCAAACTCGAGTCCTTTAGCCGCATGGATGGTCAAGGCGCGAACCCCCGGACTCTCGTGCGACGTCCGCCTAACGAGAGACAGATCTCCGAGGAGACCCTGGACCGACACGTCGCCGTCTTCGGCGTGCCGTCGATGAGAGGCAAGCCGCTCATTGAAGATGGAAAGATCCGCTTCTTCGACGGCTCGAAGGTCGTCGCTTTTCGAAAGGCCGGCGAGACGGCGGGCCTCTTCGAGGAGGCCTCGCAGCAGGACATCGTCGCTCGGGCGCTGAGCCCACGCGCTCGCCAGAAACGCGATCAAGGATCCAGGAGAATCTCCGTTGCGCAGCGCGGCCGCCGACAAGAATGCATCAATCGGCCGCTCCAGCACCTCATCCTCCTCAACAAATGAGGCGGCCAGAACCGCAAGGAGATTACGTCGACTAAGCAGATCCTTCGGGTTGCTGGCGACCCGAAGGGCATAGTACGCCGCCTTGAAGAGAGTGGAGTCGAACAGGCCCAACTCGCCAGTAGCAAAGGCATAGGGGACGTTCCGTTGATCCATCTCCTTCAGTATGTCGCGCAGCTGGAAGCGATTCCGGCTGAGGATGCAGACCTTCTCCGCATTTACCAACGCGTCCTCGTCCGGATTGAGCCATTCGGGATCAAGTCCATGTTCGAGGACCGCCTGTACGAAATCGACGACGCCACGCGCCTCCTCCTGCTCATCCGCGTACGACATGGCCGTGACGTGGCCCTTTGCCTTGGCCTCCGATTGCATCTCCGTGGTCACCGCGACTCGCTCCGGGTTGTGGGCGATGAGCGCGTTCGCAGCGTTGACGACCTCTTCGGCGCAGCGGAAGTTCAAGTGCAGAGGGAGTTTGGTAGCTCCAAAGTCGTCCATGAACGCCTTCAAGAATCGATCGCTCGCGCCGGCGAATCGATAGATGAACTGATTGCCATCGGCGACCAGCATGACGTTGCGATGCTCGTCGCCGCAGAGGGACCGCAGCACCTCGTACTGCGCGAGGCTCGTGTCCTGCCCCTCGTCGACGAGAATGTAGCGGAAGAGCCGCCGATAATGGCGCGCCACCCTGGGGTGCTCCGTGAAAAGCCGGTAGGCGAGACCGAGCAGATCGTCGAAGTCGACGGCGTTATAAAGGCGCAGCGTCCTGTCATACGCCGCATACGCCATGTGCACTTCCGCGATCTCTTCGGTCGTGCGGCGGGGGACGGCGACGTGAGGTATCAGGTCGCGCTTGAACCGTCCGATCTCCACCAGCAGACGTCTGAGCGACTTCACTTCCTCGGCATCTCGATTCAGTACCAGGCCTTCGTCGGACAATCCTCGGGCGAGCGCCTCGATCCGATCGTCCTCGTTCTCATAGACGGAAAACCCGCTCGCAACGCCCACAGACTCTCCGTAGTGTTGGAGAACATCGAGGCAGAACGCGTGAAACGTTTTGGCGGTCACGCGCCGCCATTCCTCGTCAATCTGCGCCTCAACACGCGTCACCATATTCTCGGCTGCTTTCGTGGTGAACGTTAACGCGAGGATCCGAAAGCGCTGGCCGCTGGACTCCCGGAGCAGGCGGACGATCCGTTGCGTGAGTACCTGCGTCTTGCCACTTCCCGGCGGCGCCACCACGAGATAGGCGCCCTCGTTTAGGGAGATGATCCGCCGCTGCTCCTCAGTCGGCTTGAACCCGCCGTTCATGGGATCGCCAGCCGCGCTTCGATTCGATCGAACAGCTCTCTCACCTTCGTCGGAAAGAGCGGTCGGCCGGTGGAGTCCCTCCCCTTGGCGATTTCGACGGCGACAGGTCCTCCGAGAGCGGCCTTATTGCCGTCCAGGAAGTCCTCCAGGAGCCTCCCCTCCCAACCGGTCGAAAAGTAGTCACGATCCACCGTCAAGCTCTTCTTCTGTCCGTGGAGCAGTGTCTTGTACTCGCTGAGCGCGGTGGTACCGAGGGTCGCCGCGATCGCATTCTCAATCTGTAGCGAGAACCCTTCTGCGATGAGGTACGCCTCGTAGTCCTGACCAGGAGTGGCCGTCGGGAGTATCACGACCGTCCTCGGTAACTCGCGCGCAATCGTTGTGCCGATCGCCTTGAGCGCTGCCGTCACGCCGTCAACGCCGGCGCGGTCGCCATCGGAGAAGATGAGCCACGGGATGCGCAACCGCTGGAGCAGGACGAGAAGATGTTTGTAGTTTCCGCTCCCTCCGACGTTAACGAACGACAGGCCGCGATCGTGAATTCCGCCCTCTCCCCACCAGGCCTCCGCGAATGCCGGCATCGCAGCGTCCTCCGTGTCGCCTTCGAACAATACGACGAGCCGGGCGAAAAGCACCTCGCCGTGGCGCCGCTGTAGGAATCGGCGCAACTTCTCGAGCTCCTCGTTGGTGAAGGTTGAGGATCCGCCCGTCGTTCGATCCACCCATTTCACCGTTGCGGCGGCGCCGCTGCGGAGAAAATGGCGGAGGTTGAAGACCTCGACACCTTCGACGATGTAAGGCGAGTGCGTGGAGACAATTCGCTGCGCAGGGATCGTCGACGCCAGCTGGAACGCCGCGCGCTGTGCCTGCGGATGCAGATGAACCTCCGGCTCCTCGAGCGCGACGATCGTGTGCCCGCCCGACGCGACTGTCCGGATCTTCACGAACGCGTTGAAGATAGTCAGCACAGCGAGGCTTCGCGTGCCCATCCCGTGACGGTCGAGCGAGATCGGCGCGCTTCCGGGCGCGCCGTACACCACGTCCATCCCGCGGCCGAGGACGTCGAGGTGCGCGGGCAAAGCGTCGATCGAAATGCCGGCGGTTCCCGCCGCAAACGCATCGCTGATCCGGTTCAGCTCGGTCCGCACCTCGGCGAGCACAGGGCTCGCGTTGATCAGGGTCGCACCGAGCGCCTTCAGACTCGCTTCGATCTCCGCTTGGAGCGTCTTCTCGACGTTCAAATCCTTCGCGAGCCGTGCCCAAAACGAGGTCTTTCCACGCAGCTCGTCCGCGACGTCGCGGCGTGCGTCAAGGAGGTGAAAAGAGAGCAGCTCAAGGACATCTCTGGATACGAATGGCTTGTTCAGCTCGACGAGGGCTGCGGCCTTGCTCGCGTCCCGTTCCCAGCCCTTGAGGAACTTCCGCCGGCGATCGAAGCCACGTTTCGGATCGACGGCGCCACGGGTACGAATAGAAAAGAACTCGGGCCCGTCGGCAGGGAGCTGGATGGCATCCGCCACGACCTCGCGGACGCCCTCGTCGAACTCCTCGGCGTCGTTGGCGGGCTGAATGAGCAGATCGACAACGAAGTCCGGCGCCACCTTCCCGTCCTTGTCGACGAAGAGGTCATCCTCAGAGGCGTGCGTGCGGTCACCGATGGCGACGTCGAGCGCGTCCAGAAAGGCGGTTTTCCCGGAGTTGTTCGCACCGATGAGCACGGTCGTCTCGCCGAGCGGCATCCAGACGTCCTGGAGCACGCGGAAGTTACGAATCGACACCTCAGCGATCCGCAGAACGCTCACCTTCTGGTTCCTCCCCCATGGGCTCAAATAAGGCATTCAGAAAGCCGATGCACGGTTGGAGCCCCAGGACTGCTTTCGTCTCGTCGCTCACCCACCGGTTGTCCTCGAGCGAGACCTGCATCGACTTCCCGGGCTTGAGGACCGCGGTCATGGCGCCGATCGTGGCCTTCTTCGCTCCGGCTGGCTTTCGGATCTCCTTCCAGTCCGACCCTGTGGGATCGCCGTCGGCTTTCTTGCGCCACTCGGCGGCGTACCCGCGCGCCGCCACGGTGAGCTCGGGATACGCGACGTCGCCGAGCGCGAGGAGAACGTCCTCGAGCGTGCCGACAATACCTGGCTCTGGAAGTGCGAACACCCCGACGCGCGGCGTCCCGCCGCTCACTTCGCCAAGCGCGGCCGGAGCCGCGAGCTTCACGCTCTCGAGGGCCGCCCTGAGCTTTCCGAACCGCTGGTCCGCCGGCTCATCATCGCTGTCGAGCACGACCCCGATGGATTCAGGGCCGCTCGGAATGCGCGTGAACGCTTCGAGGTCGACTGCGAGGGTCTTGCCG
>Ga0184637_10000750_pt1 | contig 23288 bp, 19 predicted proteins | sample PLM3_127_b2_FD_133143 | JGI IMG/M metagenome (GOLD analysis project Ga0184637, IMG submission 133143) | Groundwater sediment microbial communities from an aquifer in East River, Colorado, USA - PLM3_127_b2 | ecosystem: Environmental > Terrestrial > Soil > Riparian zone | place: USA: East River... | reverse complement strand
CGAAGTTGCAGGTAAGTGGCGTTCTCTTGCGGACTTACCGCTTTCCTCGTCGGACCGGGAGCCTCGTGAATGTTCGATTCTGGGACGACCGCCGTCCGCTCGCGCACAGTCCGCGGAGGCGTTCCAGGTTGCCGGCATTGGTCGGTTCGGGACACACTACGTCGCGCGCGAGACGCGCCGGTCGAAACCTATCCGTCCTCCGGGTGCGCATCAGCGGGCACCAGCCCGCAGGAGGTGGTGTGGAAGCCTTCCTCCAGGATCTCAGACACACGCTCCGGATGCTCCGCCAGAACCGGGGCTTCACGGCAGCGGCGGTCGCCACGCTTGCGCTGGGGATGGGCGCGAACACCGCGATCTTCTCCGTTGTCAACGCGGTGATGCTGAAACCGGTGCCGTTCCCGGAACCGAACCGGCTCGTGATGTTCATGAACACATCACCCCAGGGGTCAGGCCCCGGCGCATCACCGGCAAAGTTCCAGCACTGGCGCGCGCAGACGACGGTTGTTCAGGACGTCGCGGCGTATCGGACCAATCTCGTGAACTATACCGGCGGCGCCTTCCCCGAGCAGCTCCGGGCCGGTCAGGTCAGCGCACATTACTTCCGGCTGTTTGGCGCGCCCGTGTTCCGCGGCCGCACGTTCAGCGACCAGGAGGACCACCCGAGCGGGGAACGGGTCGTGGTGCTCAGCCACGGTCTGTGGATGCGACGCTTCGCCGGAGATCCCGCGGTGCTCGGCAGGCCGATCTCATTGAGCGGGGAGCCCCACGTCGTGATCGGCATCATCGGTCCGACGTTCGATGTCACGGAGTTCGGCCCCGCACCCGAGCTGTGGGTTCCGTTTCGATTGGATCCCAACACCACCGATCAAGGTCACTATTTCCAGGCAGCGGGCCGCCTGAAGGCCGGTGTCACCCTTGAGCAGGCACAGGCGCGACTCCAACTCTCGGCCAAGGAGTACAGCGCCAGATTTCCGAACGGACTGGGGCCCAACGAGGGCTTTGGCGTGGAACCGCTCCAGCAGGTATTTGTCAGGAACGCGCGCGACACGCTGCTGATCCTGAGCGTCGCCGTTGCCTTCGTCCTGCTGATTTCGTGTGCGAACGTGGCCAACCTGCTGCTCGTGCGTGCGACGGCTCGGAAGCGCGAGCTTGCGATCAGGGCCGCGATCGGAGCCGGTCGCGGCCGGATCATTCGTCAACTGTTGACCGAAAGCGTGATTCTCTCCCTGCTCGGCGGGATTCTCGGGCTTGTGTTCGGGGTGCTGGGCATTCAGGCTCTCCTTGCCGTCAACACCGCCGGGCTTCCACGAGTGGGCGAGAACGGATCGTTGGTCGTACTGGATTGGCGAGTGGCCTCGTTTACGGCGGTCGTGGCCGTCGCCACCGGGATTCTCTTCGGAATGTTCCCCGCCCTTCACAGCTCACGCGCCGATCTCAATGCCACGCTCAAGGACAGCACCGGCCGATCGGGCGCTGTACTACGCCACAACAAGGCGCGTTCGCTCCTCGTCGTGACGGAGGTCGCCCTCGCGTTGGTGCTCCTCGTGGGGTCGGGCCTGTTGATCCGGACGCTCGTGGCGTTGCGCACAGTCGAACCCGGCTTCGACGCAAACAACGTGCTGACGATGCGGATGTCGCTGACCGGCCCACGCTTTGTGACGTCGGAAGCGGTCGAGCGACTGGTGAGGGACGGCGTCGAGCGCCTCCAGGCGTTGCCGGGAGTCGAGCACGCCAGCGCGACATGCTGCGTTCCATTCGAGGGCGGGTACGGCCTTCCCTTTACCATTCTCGGCCGGCCGCTCGAGAAGGGACCGTTCCATGGTGGCGGCGGCTGGAACACGGTGTCGCCAGGGTTCTTCGACGTGTTCAGCATTCCCGTCAAGCGTGGCCGGGGCTTTACAGACCGCGACGACAAGCTGGCACCGGGAGTCGTCATCATCAACGAAGCGATGGCGCGCCAATTCTGGCCCGAGGGCGATCCCCTTGCCGACCGTCTGATGATCGGAGGCGGAAGCGCGAACATGTCGGAGCTTGCCGAGGAACGCGAGCGGCAGATCATCGGTGTCGTCGGTGACTCTCGGGACATCGGACTGAACGTCGAGCCCCGACCCAAAATGTACGTGCCGCAGGCCCAAGTTCCCGATGCGTTGAACGCGTTGAATACTCGTATCACACCGATCGCATGGGTCGTGCGGACGCGCGTGGAACCGTATTCGCTAAGTGTGGCCATTCAGGAGCAGTTGCGCCAGGCCAGCGGTCTGCCAGTCTCCGAAATCCGATCCATGAATGATGTCCAGTTGAGATCGACGTCCCGCCAGCGGTTCAACATGCTGCTGATGACGGTCTTTGCAGGATCGGCCCTGCTCCTTGCGGCCATCGGCATCTATGGATTGATGGCGTACTCGGTTCAGCAGCGCACGGGGGAGATCGGGATCCGCATGGCGCTCGGTGCCGGGGCGGATCAAATGCGACGCATGGTCGTCGTCCAGGGGATGCGGCTCGCGGTGATCGGCGTGGCCGTTGGAGTCGTGGCGGCATTTGGATTGACGCGTTTGATTACGAGCGTCCTGTTCGGCGTCCAGGCGCGAGACCCTGTCGTCTTCATCGGCGTGCCGCTCCTCTTGACCGCGGTGTCGCTTCTGGCGGTGTGGCTCCCCGCGCGACGCGCGAGCGGTGTGAGCCCGCTCGCCGCGCTGCGATACGAGTAGCAGCGGAAATCCAAGGAGCCCCCCTCTCGGTCCGGTGCGCCTTGCGTTCCGCTTGTGGGACGGGTGTTGTCCGCCAGCGCACAGCCCACCCGAAGCGGCACGCGGTAACCCCGCCAGTTCAACCGCTTCTGTTGACTATCAACATGGCATGCGCCATGCTCCTGTCGTCCGCTAACACGAGGACGTGACGCGATGACGCAACTTGGATCCGAAGTGCCGTATGGGACGCTGGACCTGATGGTCCTGAAGACGCTCGATGGCATGGGCCCTCTGCACGGGTACGGTATCGCGCGGCGTATCGAGCAGATTGCGCAAGGCGCCCTGGCGCTCAATCAGGGAACTATCTATCCGGCGCTGCTGCGGCTGGAGCAGAAGGGTTGGATTCGCAGCGAGTGGGGCACGAGCGAGAACAACCGCCGCGCGCGGTTCTACTCGATTACCCGCTCGGGGCGGAAGCAGATCACGGTTGAAGCCGATCTTTGGGCACGCACGGTCGCGATGATGAGCCGCTTGCTCGAGGATCAATCGTGACCGCCATACGGGCGTGGTTCGCCAGGACCATGGCCATATTGACCGGACGCGGCGCGGACGCCGATCTGCACGCCGACATCCAGGCCCACCTCGATTTGCTCGCCACGGAGTACGAACAGCGCGGGCTCTCACTGCGGGCGGCGCGCGAGGCCGCGCGGCGGGACTTCGGCGGCGTCGAGCAGATGAAAGAGCGCTATCGCGAACAGCATCGGCTCCCTTTCATCGACACGCTCTCGCAAGACCTGCGGTACGCCGTTCGAACACTCCGTAGGACTCCGAGCTTCACAATCGTGGCTATCCTCACCCTCGCGCTCGGGATTGGCGCGACGACGGTAGTCTTCAGCGTGATGAACGGGGTGGCGCTTCGTCCGTTGCCTGCAGCCGAGCCCGATGAGCTCGTGCTCCTTGTCTCATTCCGAAATAGCGAGCGGTACATCCTCTTCAATCCGGAGTTCGAGGAACTGCGCGCGAGGCAGCGCTCGCTGTTCGGAATGTTCGCCGCGAGCGAGGCGCCGTATCTGAGGACCACCATCGGCTCAGATCCGCCGGTCTACGTCTCTGGGAGCCTGGTGACGATGGTCATCGCCAGCGCCGTTCTGGGCGTGACGGCGATAGCAGCGGCGTGTGTACCGGCACTGCGAGCCAGTCGCATCGAACCATCGGTAGCCCTGAAATGCGACTAGCCATGCGCGTTCTGTTCGCACGCGTCCTTGGAGCGCTCCGTCGGCGCCGGAACGAGCACGCGCTGGAAGAGGACATTCGGCAGCATCTCGAGTTGCAGGCAGACGAATACATGCGTCGTGGGTGGCCGCCGAAGGCGGCGCGCGAGGCGGCGCGACGCGACTTCGGCGGAGTCCAGCAAGTGAGGGAAATGCATCGGGATCAGCGTGGCCTTCGGTGGCTCGACGATGTCGTGCGCGACCTGCGGCACGCGGTCCGCACCCTTCTCAAGACACCCGGCTTCACCGCTGTCGCCGTGCTGACCCTTGCCCTTGGGATCGGCGCCAACACGGCGATCTTCAGCGTCGTCAACTCGGTGCTGCTCAGGCCGCTGCCGTACTACGACTCCGATCGACTCGTACATCACCCGTGCCTGTGGATCGCACCGATCCCGAGCATCAGTGGATGCGAACAAACCCACATACGGGTGGCCGTCATCATGTCAAAAGGAGACCACAAGCGAACGAGCGCTGTCAATCAACACTCCGGTTCTGAGTCAGTACGGTTGACGGCCATAGGCTAATGGTGTATAGGCATAGCCAATCTATGCCTCGCGAAGCAGGACTTCCACCCGGCACCCTCGTCCTTCTCATCCTGCGCCTGCTGGCCGTTCAGGCTCTTCACGGTTATGCCATTGCGCAACGAATCCACCTGCTGTCCCACGAGGAGCTGAGCGTCGAGGAGGGCTCCCTATACCCAGCCTTGCAGAAGCTGTTGCTGAATGGGTGCGTCAAGGCAACCTGGACGACGTCCGAATCCGGTCGTGAAGTTCGTGAATACCGGTTGACAGCGAGCGGACGCAAGCAGCTCGAGGCCGCTCTCGCAGAATACCAACGCACGAGCCGGGCTATCGGCCTGGTGCTCGATAACGCCTGACACGAACGATGAGTGCCATGGGCCGATGGTGGCGCCGCGTCTGGTACTTCCTGAATCGCTCCAGCCTCGAACGCGAGCTGGACCGGGAAATGGCGTCGCACCGGGCGATGATGACGGAGCCGCATCGCTTTGGCAGCACCCTACGGCTTCGCGAGCAGAGCGCCGACGTGTGGGGGTGGACGTCCATTGACGATCTCCGTCACGACCTGCGATACGGTGCGCGTCTGCTCGTCAAGGATTGGCGATTTACGCTCGCCGCTGTTGCCGCGCTGGCGCTCGGGCTTGGCGCCGCCACGACGGCGTTTACGTTCGTGAACGGCGCCATCACGGATCTTCCGCTCGCCAATCCTGACGGGCTCGTCTGGATTCGAACGGTCGATGCGCGTGGTCGGCAGCTCGGCGTGTCCCACGCGGACGCCCGCGACTGGCGCGAGGCGGCTCGCACGCTCTCGCACCTCGTCGTCTCGCTGGAGTTGCCGATCAACGTCGCCGAAGAGACCCTGCCGCCACAGCGCTACCCGGGGTCGTACATCTCTTTCGACGCGTTCACCATGGTTGGCCGCGCGCCGATACTGGGTCGAGCGTTTACACCGGACGACGATCGGATCGACGCACCACGCGTGGCGATCATCGCGCACACGGTATGGCAGAGCCGGTACGGCGGCGACGCGGCCGTCATTGGCCGAATCGTCCGGGTGAATGACGTACCGGCCACGATCGTCGGCGTCATGCCAGAGGGATTCCATTTTCCTTATGTGTCAGAAATCTGGGTACCTGTGGCGCAGCGTTCGGCGGCGCCGAACACGATCGACGCGACGCGCGGCAACAGGGGAGTCCTCGTGTTCGCATTCGGCCGGCTCGCAGACGAAATACAGCTCGCGCAGGCGCAGGCTGAAATGGACGCGATCGCGGACCGGCTCGCAGGGAGCTACCCCGCGACGAATGCGGGGATTTCTGTCGCGCTCGAGCCGATCGAGGACATGTACTGGGGCGGCGAATTTGGACTCAGGCGGATGCTGCTCGTGGTCATGGCTGCGGTGACGTTCGTGCTGCTGATCGCGTGCGTGAACGTCGCCAACCTCTTATTGGCTCGCGGTATCCACCGCTCACGGGAAATCGCCATCCGGACCTCACTGGGCGCCACACGGCGCCGGATCGTGCGCCAGTTGTTCGTCGAGAGCCTCCTGCTGGCCGCGGTCGCTGGCTCGCTCGGGTTCATCGTGGCGCTTTACGGGGTTCGGATCTTCCAGGAGTCGATGACGGGGATGTATGCAGTGGACGGACCGCTGCCGTTCTGGCTGCAATTTTCGATCGACGGCCGCGTCTACGCGTTTCTTGGAGCGCTGTGTCTCGGCACGACCCTGCTGTTCGGGCTCGCGCCGGCCCTTCATGTCTCGAAGGCGGGTCACGAGAGCTTCAAGGACGGTGGTCGAAACACCTCCGCTGGCTCACGGACTCGCCGCTGGACTGGCGCACTCGTGGTCACCCAACTCGCGCTCACGCTCGCACTGCTCGCCGGGGCGGGACTCATGCTGCGCAGCTTCCTGGTCCTGTATCAGGCGGGGCAGGTCCTGGATACGTCCAATATCATCACGATGCAGGTGGCGTTGCCCGCGGGAAAGTACCGGCAGCCGACGGACATCAAACAGTTCTTCCGGCAACTCGACGAACGGCTCGCTTCGGTTCGCGCCCTGTCCGACGTCACCGTCGCCAGCGACATTCCGATGATGACGGTGATCAACGCGCTGCGCCAACTCGCGATCGAAGGACGCGCCGCCGCCGCGAACGAGACACCGCCCACCGTTGCGTATCTCTACATAGGGCCGCGATATTTCGAGACCCTCGGACTGCGGCTGCTCGAGGGCCGCAGCTTCACTGACGATGACGGGGCGCCTGGACGGGAAACAGCGATTGTCAACGAGCGTTTTGCCTCGATGTTCTTCCCCGACGGCGATCCGGTCGGACAGCGCATTCGCGTTGCCAACGCCGCCGCACCAAACGCGCCACAGCCGTGGTTCACGATCGTCGGGATCGCGCCTACCGTCCCGCAAGTCATCTTCAGAGGGGACCCAGAGCCAGTCGTGTATGTCTCGCTGCGCGGAGAGCCGGCGCCCCACAGGTTTGTGTCGATCATCGCCCGTGCGGAGGGCGACCGTGCGTCGATTGTCTCGATGCTGCGGGAGGCCGTGCGGGCGGTGGACTCCGACCTTCCCGGGTACTACGTTCGGACATTGGACGAGACGCTGCAGATGTCACGGTGGCGACAGAGCGTGCTTGGCTCTGTCTTCGCGCTGGTGGCCTGCATCGCCCTGGTGCTCGCTTCGGTCGGCGTGTACGCGGTGATTGCGCACTCCATCAGGCAACGCACGCAGGAGATTGGTGTTCGTGTGGCGCTCGGTGCCCGGTCACCGCAGGTGGTGTGGCTCTTCGTGAGGCGCACCTTCGTGGACCTCGGGATTGCTCTCGTCGTCGGCCTTGCCGGCGCGATCATCGTCGGGCGGCTGCTGGAGCAATTTCTCGTGCGGACCGCGCCCACCGATCCCCTCGCCCTCGGTCTCGTCAGCCTGCTCTTGATCGTAGTGGCGATGACGGCGAGCGTATGGCCGGCGCGGCGTGCCGCGCGCATCGATCCCCTGGCGGCGTTGCGGCATGAGTCTTGACAGCTGGGGTGTTTGCAGGGAGAGGCGTGCCATGCAGAATCCAAAACGGCCTGAGCTGCTCCTTTTGGGACTGAGCATTCTCGTGCTATGCGTAACCGGCGCGACCCGCGCGCAACAGGTGGCCGAACCGTCGTTTGCCTTGAAGCAGGTCGGCGCGAATGCGTGGGGCGCGATCGCCGATCCAAACGCCAAGATACCAGCTGGTGGCAACGCGGGATTTGTGATCGGCGATGACGGCGTCGTCGTCATCGACACGTTCGGGAGCGCTGAAGCCGCCGCGCAGCTCCTTGCGGAGATTCGTACGCGAACGAAGCTGCCCGTGAAATTCGTGGTCAATACGCACTATCACGCAGACCACGTGGCAGGAAACCGTATCTTTGCGGACGCCGGGGCGGTGGTGCTGGCGCACCGCAATGTGCGCAGCTGGATTCGGCCGGAAAACTTGAAATTCTTCGGCGCCGACATCAAGCCGGAGCAGAAGGCCTTCATCGAAGGACTCATGGCACCGACGGCTGTCTACGACCAGGCGGTGGACCTGCACCTCGGCTCGCGCGAGATTCAGGTCCGAGCGTTCCCCGGACACACCGGCGGCGATTCAGTGGTGCTGATTCCCGACGCGAAGACGGCGTTCCTCGGCGATCTGTTCTGGCGCAATATGTTGCCCAATATGATCGATGCCTCGACGCAGCCGTGGATCGATACTGTCAGCATCCTCGCAGAAACCCACGCCGACTACACGTTCGTGCCCGGACACGGGGACGTCGGAACTGCGCAGGATGTTGCCGCATTCAGGGACTATCTGGCGACGTTACAGAAACAGGTTGCGGCAGCGCGCGCAGAAGGAAAGTCGGGCGACGCGCTGACGGAAGCCGTCATGCGCACGCTGTCAGCAAAGTACGGCGAATGGGATTTCTTCAAGTATTTCGCTCAGCCGAACATTCTCCAGATGGACGCTGAATTGAGTGGCAGCAAGAGAATTCCGCGGGCGCAAGAGCGGCAGCCGGCGAGGTGACGCAGTAGGTCATACCAGCCAAGGGCTCCGCCCTTGATATCCCGGCAGAGCCCTTGGCTGGTTAGCCAGTATCTCTTTGGCGCGCTTCGCGCGCCTAGGACCGCTATGCGGTTCCTGCGCAACGGGTACAAAACTCGCGCAAGAGGCCGCATAGCGGTCCAAGGCCAAGCGTCTCGCCAGGGGCCAACGACGGCCGGTCGCGCCGACGGCGTTTATCGCAACCGGCCGGCGCTCTTCCTTTTTGACTTGCTGAATCGATCGGATTACGCTGGCGTCGCGTACAGGGACGCATCCGGTCCGCGGAAAGGGTAGAAGCCCACCTGTCCTCGCCAAGTCTCGCGCACCTTCTTTCAGCCCGATGTGCGGACAGCGGGCGCTTCGATGAAAGGAGGTCGCTATGTCGACTGATCCGCACGCGGCGCCACGCCCTCTTCCCGACCGTCCCAATCTCCGGCATCTCAAGGACCAGGCCAGGGACCTTGTGAAGTCCGGCACCGCGAAGTCCATCACCGATGCGCAGTTCACGATCGCCCGCCTCTATGGATTTCCGAGTTGGCCGAAGCTCAAGGCGCATGTCGAATCTCTGGAGGAGGTGGGGCAACTAAAACAGGCGATCGACGGCAACGACATCGAGCGCGTCAAGACGATGATGATGCGCAACCCAGCCCTTCACCGTGCGCCGATTGGCTATGGGAAGGACGGTCCGCTCACATGGGTTGCCGAATGCCGGGTGCCGCGGGAGCCACCCAGCCCGACGAGGCTGGCGATGGCCAAGTGGATGATCGAAAACGGCTCGGACGTGCACCAGGGCGGGGACGGGCCGCTGATGAGAGCGGCGCTGGGCGACCGCGTCCCGATGATGGAGCTTCTCGTCTCCTACGGTGCGGATGTCAACGCCGAGTGGCACGGGCATTTCCCAATCATCTTTTCGCCTTGCGAATCGGTGGATCCGGTGGCGCTCAAATGGCTCCTGGATCGCGGAGCGAATCCGAACTTCGACAACCCGCAACGAAAATACCCCGGAACTGCGTTGGATTACGTCATCGGGACCTACGAGCGGTCACCGGAGCGACTGAGCGCCTGCATCGACGTTCTCCTCAATGCGGGCGGCACGACAAAGTACAACGCTCCAGGGGTGCTGGAAGTGCTCCGTCGCCAGCTCGATCGCTTGGCGGAGCAACTCGACGCCGATTCAAAACTGGCGCACAGGCGGTTTCCTGAACTGGACTGCGGCAGCACGAGCGCCCGCCGCCTCCTGCTTCAGGGAGCGACGTTGCTGCACGTGGCCGCGGAGTTCGGCAATGTTGAAGCCGCAAGGCTGCTGCTCGATCGCGGCGCAGACGTCAACGCGCGCGCCACCGTGGACGATGGCGGCGTCGGCGGGCAAACGGCCATTTTCCACGCGGTCACGCAGTTCTGGGATCGCGGGATACCGATGGCGCAATTTCTGGTGGAGCGCGGCGCGGACCTCAGCGTGCGTGTGAAGTTGCCGGGACATCATGACCGGCGTGACGAAGTCGTCGAGTGCACGCCGCTCGGGTACGCGCTGCGGTTTCAGAACGAGTCTCATTCTGAAGGCAGAACGATAGCGTTCTTGCGAGAGCGAGGGGCCATCGAGTGAGTCGACTACTCCCGAGTAGCCGCCAACCGGTGAGTAGCAACCGCGTAGGGTAGGTCTCCACAACGAAACCCACGCCCCACGCCCGGCTGCGATGGAGATGAGTCTGAGCATGTGGTAGCTTGCGAGGCCCCCCGACGAACGCCCCCTCCAAGATCGATGCCAGCTTGCGCTACAGTACGCGTCATGCGCAGCGCGATGTGCACGTCGATCGCCGCCGCGACGGTCGTTCTCGTGTCAGCCCAGACTCCCGCACCGCTCAGCCGCGCCGAGCAGACGCGCTTCGAAGAGACCAGTCGCGAGTCGGACGTCCGCGGCCTTCTGACCGCGCTGGCCGACCGCACGCCTCGGCTGCGACTCGAGTCGTTCGGCCGCACCGAGGAAGGACGCGACTTGATGCTGGCCGTCATCGGCGATCCCCCTGCGGCATCGGCCGAGGCTGCACGGGCCAGCGGCCGGCCGGTGGTGTTCCTCATGGCGAACATCCATGCCGGCGAGGTCGAAGGCAAGGAGGCGGTTCTCCACCTCGCGAGACGGCTCACGATCGGCGACCTGCAGGAACTGCTGCCACAAGCCGTATGGCTGTTTGCACCCAACTACAACGCGGATGGCAACGAGAACATCAGCCTCGAAAACCGTCCGGAGCAGTACGGCCCGATCGGCGGCGTCGGCACGCGCGAGAATGGGCGCGGCCTCGACCTGAACCGCGACTTCGTGAAACTGGAAAGCGTTGAAGGCCGCGCCCTGGCTGCGCTCTTCACGCGCTGGGACCCTGCTGTCATCGTCGACTTGCACACCACCAACGGCTCGTATCACGGTTATCACCTGACCTACGCACCGGCGCTCAACCCGAACACCGACAGCCGGCTGATTGCTTTCACGCGCGAGCGGCTGTTGCCGACGGTTACCACGGCGATGGCGGCCAAGCATCGGTTCCGCACGTTCTACTACGGCAACTTCGCGACGGCCGAATCGATGGATCGCGAACTGAATGCGTTTGCCCCGAACGAGCGCGGTACGCGGGTATGGCGCACGTTCGACAGCCGGCCGCGCTTCGGCAACAACTACGCTGGCCTCCGCAACCGGATTTCGATTCTGTCCGAGGCGTACAGCTATCTCGATTTCGCCAGCCGTGTGCGCGTCACCGAGGCGTTCGTCGAGGAGATCATGCGGTTCGTCGGCGCCAACGCCAGCGAGGTGCGTTCGATTGTGGCGGCCGCCGATGCGGACACGGCTCGCAGCAGTCCGGAGAGGGAGGCCGGCGTCGCATTCGCTCTGCGTGCGCTCCCAACGCCGGTGGACATCCTTGTTGGCGCAGTAGAAACGGTTCCGAATCCGCTCTCCGGGCGCCCGATGACGCGCATGGTCGAAAACGTCGCCACGCCGACGCGGATGGCGGATTACGGCGTCTTCTCGGCAACGCGCATCCGCCGGGTACCGCGATCGTATGTGCTGGCCGCGTCGACCTCAGGCCTGCACGAGCGGGTCGCCGGCAAGCTGCGCGAGCATGGCGTCCGTATCGATTCGCCTGGTGCCGCAGCGACGATGAGTGTTGAGGCGTTCGTTCTCGACACCGTCACCCGCGCCGAGCGTCCGTTCCAAGGGCACCAGGAGGTCTCCGTGACCGGCCGTTACGAACGCCGCGACATCAGCGTTCCTGCTGCCTCAATCGTCGTTCGCACCGACCAGCCGCTCGGCCGTCTGGTGTTCTATCTGCTGGAGCCCGAAAGCGACGACAGCCTGGCAACGTGGAATCTGCTGGACGACGCGCTCAAGCCGGGTATGGCCCACCCGGTAATGAAGGTGTTCTAGGCGATGGCGTGAAACCGCCACAGCGCAGATGATTCCGACAGTCTCAAGCTCCCTCAGCCGACGGCTGAAGTCGGGTTCTTGGCGGTGTCACGATGGTGCCCCGGTTGACGCCTCGCCGCGCGACGTGCCGGCGTCCCCAGCACCAAAGCACTTCGAAAACAGGCCCCAGGGTGCGCCCGTAGCGAGTAACGCCATACCGCACGCCAAGGCGGGCAGGCGATAGCGGTCGTCTGACCACCAGGCCGTCCGCCTCCATTTGACGCAACTGCTCTCGCAGAACCTTGGCTGACACGTCCGGCATCGAACGCCGCAGCTCACCGAAGCCATGAGGGCGCGATGACAGGCGCTGGAAGAGCATCGGCTTCCAGCGCCCCTCAATGACTCCGATGGCGGTGTACAGCGGACAGGCCGCCCGTTCTCGGTGGTTGTCTCCCATGTCTTCCCCAACTTTAGGCCGGAGGGTAACTTGGAAGTGCCCTCTTGTTGCCATCCGAACGTCACGCTAGAGTTCGCCGCATGTCTATGATGCGACTGTACCGCGTGATCGTGCCCGTGGATGACGTCGAGTCCGCCGCGCACTTTTACTCGACCCTCTTTGGGCAACCGGGCGCACGCGTCTCGCCCGGACGACACTACTTCGCATGTGGAGACGTCACGCTTGCCCTGTACAGCCCGAAGGCCGATGGAGATCGGCGCGACCCACGTCCCAACTTCGACCACGTGTACTTCGCGGTCGATGATCTGGACGAGGTCCATCGCCGCGCGGAGCAATTGGGCGGTCTGTCGATGGAGACTGGCGACGGTCGGCTACCTATGGGTCAAATCGCGACAAGACCATGGGGGGAGCGCTCCTTCTACGCGAGGGATCCGTTCGGGAACCCTGTCTGCTTCGTCGACTCGCGCACGCTGTTCACCGGCAAGCCAGAGTAGTGTCTCTCACTGCGCTCGCACCAGTTACTGAAGGCCCCCGCGCGAGCCGCTTCCCCTACTCGAGGAAGCGGCGTTACTACGATCCCTATGGTCGGCGACTGGCTGTCCGGGATTTCTGCAACCCACTCATCCCCAGTGCTTGAGATAATCAGCGTCCCCTCACGTTGGCAAGTGCGGCTACGGCGCGGGAATCGGTTCCGGCGGTCAGGGTTTCTCCTGGAGCGATGACACGAATGCCTCGATTTGCTGGAGGACGTCGCGCGGATTGCTGACGAACAAGTCATGTCCGCCTGAAAGCTCCGAGATGCGCCCACGCTCGGCGAACGCGGCAAACCCATTTGGCGTGACGCGCGACATTTTCGCGCTCCAATGGATAAAGCGTCTCTACGCGTTCGCGAACGGCCGGATCGTCAGCGTTGTACCACGGCCGCATCAACTCGGCCGCCGATTTCGGCACGGCGTATATTGCGAGTCCGGGTACACGAATGCGTTTGGGGTCGTATACCACGGTCATCGCTCGCATCTCATTAGAAAACGCCTGAAAGACGTGAGGGTCAGGCGCCCAGCGGCCACGCACGCTTCCGTCCGCGTTGACGACATACCTGGCTCTCAGGCGTCCCTCTGGCCCGGGCGGTCCTTGCGTCCTCGTCAGGAATGCACGCAGCGTCGCGAAAGACGCCAAGTCAGCCGGTTCTGGACCAGGAGGAGCTGGCAACGCCCTGGCGGCGGCCTCGTGCTCCTCAAAGTCATCAGCGCGATTGAACGCCGCGTCAACGTACACCAGCCCTGCGATCCGAGTGGAATAGCGGTCGCCCAATACGTGCATTTCTTCGCCAGCGAACGAATGGCCGACAACCACCGGGTTCTTCAGGCCGACCGCATCCATGACGCGCACGACGTCCTCGGCAAGTCGCAGAGACCCGTAACCGCCCGCGGGCGCGGATGAGCGCGGATGACCGCGTCTGGTCACGCCGACGACGCGGTATCGCGTGGCCAGCATGGGCGCAACGTCATCGAACACATGCGCCGTATCACCGAGGCCCGCAAGGAGAAGCAGAGACCGTCCGGAACCGCCCCAGTCGAGCACCTCCAGCCGCACATCATCCTCGACGGTGATGAGTGTTGTCTGGTGCGGCGAAGAGTCGCTCCATTCGACCTGCTGCGGCGGCGCGGGCGCGGCCGCAGCGAGAAGAACCCACGCTGCCCCGCACAGCTCGACGATGATCACTACGAGCACCGTCATGAGCACCACTCTCGCCGTTTGGGAGATCAGCGCCGCCGCGGTTGCTCGACGGTGAAACCGTGTGATGAACCAGGCTGCCAGCGCGAAACCGGCGTATCCGCCAACCAGCAACGCCACGAGGGTCGGCGTCCATTGCCCCGTTTGGCGAGCCGTGATCCACAGGGGCCCTGCAACGGCCATATGGAACAGGGCAAAGGTGATGAGGAGCATGGACCACCCGATCACGAATGGGGGCAGCGGTCCCAGGAACAGGATGCCGGCCACCTGGCGCCAGCACCAGAACCGCGAGCGCCCGGCTCGAGAGGTCTCCTCGAGATCGCCAATCACCGCAGGGTCGATGCCCAATGCGTGTAGTACTGCACTTGCAAGCCGAGGAAGCCTGTTCATGTCGTCCCACCTTTCAGCTCTGGGATGCCTGACCAGAGCGCGGTGAACGCGCGTTGCGTGTCCTTGACCGCCTTCAGACCCTTTCGAGTGACCGCGAAGTAGCGCTTCGCCCGTCCACCGCGGGCGGCGGTCGGGTCGCCGTACGAAGAGGTGACGAGACCGTTGTTCTCCAACCGCTCCAGAGCCGCGTAAATGGCACCGAGGAGCGCCGTGCGTCCGCCGATCTCTTCGATTTCCTTCGCGATAGGGACGCCGTACGCCTCGTCTCCGAGGCGCAGGATCGCCAGCAGGATCATCAGCTCGAAGTCAGTGAGGAACTGGCGATTCATTTATTCATAAAGTGTGAACAATTATGGTTCCGCCGTCAAGTCGATGCGAATCAGCCTTTTTTCGACGTGACTTGGGCTCCCCCGAAGGATTCGTTGCTCAGGAGCTATTCAGTCGTCGACCGACTGAAATCCAGGATGTCCAAAGTCATTGCGAGTCAGGCGTGTCCCACGCTTCGAACCCGATGCTGCCGACGAGCGGCAGCTTCAGTGCCAGATCGCTCGGATCCAGGCCGAACGTCAGGCCAAGAACGTTCACCTCGAGCCCTTCCTCGGCGGCAGCGAGCAACCCGAGTACGCCGAAGATGCTCGCCTGTGCCCCCGTGCCGCTCGGCGGCCGCGCGAACACGCGTGCGCCCAGGTAGTCCTTGCCGACGGCGTGCGCCGGGAGATCGACCCGGAGCTCCGGTACCTGCCGCAGCACAAACGCGGTGAACGTGTTGGAGTTCGGGCCCGGCCAGATCCGATAGCTGTTTTCGTACGGGTACGTCGCGATCGCCTGCTCGATGCGACCGATGATCGCATCGACGCCGGCGCCCCTCATGTCGGCGAGCAGATCCGGTGCGCTGCCGAACCACCGCCCATCGGGAGACCGCTGGCTCATCCTGACCGCGGGGCCCCCCCGCCGCACCCGGAATCCGGTCACCTCATACACCGTGAACGCCGGTGCGTTGGTCGGCTTGGCGGCAATCCATGTATGCACGCCGAAGTAGCCGCGCCAACGGGCTGCCCGCGCCGCGTACACCTGCACGACGGCCTCAGGAGTGTCTACGGGATCCGGCGCCAGGCCGACTGGGGCGCGGCTGGCAAGCCGCCAGTTGCTGACGGAGTCCGCATCTCGGTCGGCATGCGCGAGCCCCAGCAGAACAACCGGGAGCAGGAGCACCCATTTCGCACGTCTGCGCATGGCGGTTCACGATATGGCGTTCGGGGCACAATGACAAGTCCGCCACAGCATGGACGGCTCGCGGATTGATCCGGGCGCAGTGCAGCATCCAGAGCCCGGGGATGTCCGAGCGGAAATCCCTGCCCTAACGTTCGCCGGTTGGAACCTCATCAGCGTTTGGCTTGTGCACATTGACGCGCTGCACACGGTATGGCGCGCGTCGCCGCGCCCGGTGTCACCGCCCGTGCACTCAACCGGCTCTGAGCAGAGTGACGGGATCGACACGCGCGGCGCGCGACGCGGGTAGATATGATGCCAGCACCGACGCGCCGACGACCAGCAGCACCGCCGCGAGCATCGACACCGGATCTAGGGGATGCACGCCGAACAGCAGACCGCGCAACAGCCGGGTTGTCGCCACGGCCCCGGCGAGTCCGATGACAGCACCGAGTCCGGCGAGCCACAGTCCCTCTCCCACGACCAGACGGCGCACATCCAACGGGGTCGCGCCCAGCGCGACGCGAATGCCCATCTCGGTGTTGCGCTGGCGCACGTAGGCCCCCATCACCGCATACAGTCCGATCGCCGCCAATATCAGCGCCGCGATGCCAAACACACCGAGCACGAATGCGTCGAAACGCGGTCGAGCCAGGGGGCGGTCGAGCAAGTCCGCGAAGGGTGCGACCCGCATCACCTGAGCGGCTGGATCGACGGCCCGGATACGATCGCGCGCCGCTCCTGCGACCACACCGGCCGGAGCCGTCGACCGCAGCACGATCGCGTTCGCTGCGAACATGAACTGAGTCGCCGGAAGGTACAACGTCGCGCGGGGCTCCCTGAGCTCACGGTACCGCGTCATGCGCGCCACGCCAACCACGGTCCGCCATGGTTCTTCTGAGGTCGCGTCGCCAAGCTTGAGACGCTTGCCGATGGGATCCTCACCCGGCCACGTACGTGCCGCAACGTCCTCGCTCACGATGACGACGTTGGGTGCCCCTTCCCGATCTGCCGGTCCGAAACCGCGTCCACGGATGAGCGATACACCGACGGTGGCGAAGTAGTTCGGATGAATCGACTCCAGGTTGAGCGACGAGTTTGCGCCTGCACGATCGGCGCTCTGTCCCTCCACGGTGAATGTCGTTGCATCCCACCCGTCGGTGCCCGCGAACGGAGGGGTATTGACGGGTGTCGCCCCGGCGATGCCGGGCGTGGCTTCGAGCTCCGTCACGACGTCATCGAGGAATTGCAGCCGTCGATCACGCTCGAGGTACTTCGCTTGAGGCAAGGCCAACTGCACGAGAACCAGTTCTTCCGCCGTCAGCCCCATGTCCGCCGTCTCGAGCTGGAGCACGCTCCGCGTCAACAAGCCTGCCGCGGCGACGACGGTGATGGCAAGAGCAACCTGGGCCACGACGAGCGTTCGACGACCATGCCCGGCGCCTGATCCCCGCATTCCGCCTCCGTTGCGTGACTGCGATACAAGATCGATGCGACTGGCCGACAAGGCGGGGGCCATCCCAGCCAACGCCGACGTGATGAACGCGATCGCCATCGCGAAACCGAGGACGCCCGCATCGAGCCGTATGGAGTCGACCCGTGGTAAGCCGTCCGGCACCAATGCGATCAATGCGGACAGGCTCCACCAGGTCACCGCGAGTCCGGCAGCGCCTGATGCGAGCGCGAGCACCAGGCTCTCGGCGAGCATCTGGCGCACCAGCCGGCTGCGAGGGGCGCCAAGCGTCGAGCGGATCGCCATTTCGGCTCGGCGTCCCTCTCCGCGCATGAGCAACAGATTCGCCACGTTGGCGCTGGCGATGAGGAGCACGAGTCCGACAGCCGCGAAGAGCACAAACAAGGTCAGCCGAACATCACCGACAACGACATCCTCATAAGACCTCACGACCGGTGTCAGCCCTCGCGGGGCGTCCGGCGGAGCCTCGGACTCGAGCCGCGCGGTCAAACCACCGAGCTCGCTCGCGGCTTGCTCAATCGTCGCCCCCTGGCGGAGCCTCGCGATCAAGTCCACCAGCGGCGTGTAGTTCGGGTCGATGATGGACGACGTCAAGGCTGTGATGCTGACCCACGCCTCGGAGCCGCGCGGGTACTCGAATCCGGCCGGGATCACGCCGACGATCGTGAACCGCAGCTCCCGAAGGGTCAGCATCCGTCCGATGACGTCGCGCGTTCCGCCATAGCGTCGTTGCCAGAGCCCGTGACTGATGGCGATGACGTTCTCCGCGCCGATCACGTCGTCAGCACGATTCAGCGCGCGTCCCAGAAGAGGCTCGACACCGACCACTCCGAAGAAATCCCCCGTGACGGCGGCGCTTTGCACATACGTCGCCGAGCCCTCGTCGACGACGACCCACGGTTGTGCCCCGTTGTAGTCGACGCCCGCAGCACTCTCGAAGAGGCGGCCCTCTTGGCTGATCCTGTCGATCTCGGCGACGCGAAACGGATAATGGGCAAAGCCCGACGAGCGCAGCTCCTTCCAGGCGACAAGCAACCGGTCCTGTTCCCGGACAGGCAGCGGCCGCAGCAACACCCCCTCAATGAGCGCGAACATTACGGTGACGCCTGCAATACCCACTGCCAGAGTGGCCACCGCTGTCCCTGTGAAGGCCTTCACCCGAAGCAGCCCACGGCAGGCGACGTAAAAATCCTGGCGCCATTGCTCGAATGTCATCAGTTTCACTCCAACGGAATCACCGGCCTGATCACAACAAAATGCAGCACGAAGGACGGACCGCGCGTTAGTGGGGAATCGTAGCAAACAATCGCACCGGCCTTCGCCCGCGCCGGTGCGGCCTTTCGCAGTTCTTACGAGACGTGTCTCGCACGCACGTGCGTGGGAAATAACGTCGTCACGGCGGCGGTCACCTGCCGGCAGCTGTCAAAGCTGACTTCGCGGAGCCGCGGCAGCTTCGCCAGCAAGGCCGCGCCGGAATTCGTGATCTCCGCGCAGTTCCAGAACTCCAACGTCTCGAGCGACGTCATGCCCGACAGAATCTCCAGGCTGCGGTCGGTGATCTTCGTCTGCCCCGCGTAATACGTCCGCAGCTTCGACAGCTCCGCAATCCGCTCTGTGGCCGCATCAGTCGTCTCGCGGCAGTACATGCACCACAGGCCTTCGAGCTGTTCGCAGCGTCCGATGTGTCGGAACCCGGCATCGCGCACGTCCATGGGCATCAGCTCCCGCAGCGCCGAAAACCGCGGCAACGTCGCCAGCGCCGCATCATCGACTCCCTTGCAGCTGACCGCGAGCCCACGCAGCGACGGCATCGACGCCAGCGCCGCAAGCCCGCGCCCGGTCAGGTTGGGACACTCGCGCCCCCACAGGTATTCGAGCGTGGCGGACCGGCTCAAGGCCGCGAATCCGGCGTCAGTGGCGACCGTCCCCTGCGCCTGCAGCATACGAAGCCGCGGGATCGCGGCAATGCGCCGCATCGCGTCGTCATTGCAGCGTTCGCCTTCACACCCGAGGAACGCAAGGTTCGGCAGCTCGTTGAGGGACACCAGGCCGTCTGGGGTAAACGTTTTGCTGTGCCAGAAGAAGCTGAGACCGAACAGGCCGTCGAGCCCGCGCAGGGCGGCCAGCCCGGCGTCGGTGAACGGCCCGTCGATCATCAGGTGATTGGGCTCGGCCTCGGCACCCATCAGCGAATAGCGCGCCTCGCCGCCATGCCACGCCTTGAAGATTGGAAACTGGTGCAACAGGGGAAGCGCGGCATCGGTCACTCTGGTACCGGTCTTCAAGTGCCGCAGATGCCGTTTGCCGGCGAGCGCCGTGATCACTCCATCGCCAACTGGTGAGCCCATCAGGTCCACGCGCTCCAGCCGCTCGCAGCCGGCCAGATGCGCAAGGCCGGCATCCGAGACGATCTGATGCCAGTGCAGCTCGAATATCCGCAGCTCCGGCAGTTGCCGCAGCATCTCGAGCCCGCGATCGGTGAAGGAGCAGCCGCTCAGGTTCAACTGCTGCAGGTGCGGCAGCCGCGGGAGCTGCCGCAGCCCCGCATCGGTCAACCGCCTGGAGCTGGCCAACCGGAGGCCCGTCACGTGATCGAGCGCTGCGATCTGCGCCAGCGCCGTGTCCGTCATCTGGCCAGCCGCATCGAGTGACACAATCTTCTTCTCCGCCATCACCGCGACGATCGCGTCCCACTCGTCGTCGGCAACCTGGCGGCGCACCTCGAGCCGGTTGTGCGCCTGGTCGATCCAATAGAGTGGCCTGGCCCACGTCTTTCCCAGGCGCATCACGCTGTCGGCCAGGCCGGCCCAGCTGCCGAATCCGCGGACCCCCGCCACCGCGTCGCGCGCTTCCGCGATGGAGATCTCGGGATCGGTTCCGGATCCTGAAGTCCCGCCCTTCTGCAGCCGGATCCGCACGGCACGCCGAATGTCCCACGCCGTCACGCGACTGTTGAAGAGCTCCTGCACGCGTTGCACGGCCGCCTCGGCGCCGAATCGATAGGCTTCAGCGCATCGTTGGCGAGTTTCTCAAACGGCTTCAGCTTCGGATGGCCGGATGAGCGCGCTGCCTCGGACGATCGCGTGCCGCCATGCGCCTCGAGCAGCGTGACGATCGCTGTCGCACCGTGATAGTCGGCCACGTCAAGCGGCGTGACTCCGTTGCCGGCCAGGATGCGCGGGTCGGCGCCGTGCTCGAGCAGCAGGCGGGCGAGGTCCTCGCGCTTCGTCAGCGCCGCGCAATGCAGCGGCGTCCCCTGCGTCATGTCCCACTGATCGCGGCGCGCGTTGACCGACGCCGGATCCTCGCGAAGCCGTGCGTCCACGTGCTCGCGTAAGCCAAACGAGACTGCGTCGTGAATGTCGATGGCGCAGTGCCCGCGCATCCACTCGAACACGAGGGTCTGATTGTTGTGGTCGGACCACGACAGCGGCGTCGCGGTGAAGACATCATCCCGGATGCTGACGTCTGCGCCTTTCGCCACAAGACGCTGCACCATATCGAGATCGCCGTTCCATGCGGCGCGGTGCAGCGCCGTGCCGTTTGCGACGCCGGTCACGTTCCAATTGCCATCCTTCTCGAGCAGGAATTCCACGGCCTCGCGCTGCTCGCGCACGTAAGCAAAGAGCATGGCCAGCCCGATTGCGTCACGCTCGGCCATCTCCTTTCCATGACGTCGAGGTCTGGAGAGAAGCCGGCCATCACGATCGAAGGCGCCGCGCAGCAGGTCCCTGCGGCCCAGCGCCGCCGCGGCCATCAGGTCGGGCTTCGCGCCAAGCTCGATCATCTTTTCCGCGGCACACGGTGCATGATTCGCCAGCGCAGCGTCCAGCGCGCCCTCGGCTCTCACATCGAGTTGCGCGCCGCGTCCAAGCAGCAGATCCATCAGCGGCCCTGTCGCGCCCATATCGCTGGCCCGTTTGCTCGTGATGAGCAACCCCATCGTGGCGCCGGCGTTTGGACCGAGTGTGGGGGCGTTCACGTCGGCACCGGCGTCGAGCAGCAGCCGTGCGATGTCGACGATGTTTGAGGGTAGCGGGGTGTCGCGGTCGGGGTTGCCGGCCACGTGGTGCAGCAGCGTGGCGCCGCTGAAGTAGCCGTACGGCGGATCGAGATTGGTGCGCGCGCGGACGAGCGACGGATCCGCGGTAACGAGATTGCGGAGCTTCTCGATATCGCCGGCATCGAGCGCGGCCACGGCTTCGGCAAAGCGCGGGTGCGGCGTGAACTGGCCAAGCTCGGCGATTGTTTCGACGTGATGTTTGAGGTGTGCCCAGCTGCGGAAACCGTACTCCCGCGCGATGACCAGCTGTGCGTCCGCCAGCGCAAGCGGTCGATCGAGCACGTCTTCGGGCGACAGCGCTTTCATCTCGGGATGATGAGCAATAATGCGGGCCGCGACGGATCTGGCGCGATCGCGATGGCCGTGCTGCAGCTCATTCGCCTGGATCTTCAGTTGATCGAGATTCGGACGGGCAGGAAGAGATCGAGTAGACACGCGCGCTCCTTTCGCAAGCGCCCGGTGTCCGCGGTGCGGGCCGAAAGAAGCGGTGATTCAGTTGGGACGAAACAGCAGGTGGGACTCAGTCCCTTTCCGCGGACAGGAGGCGTCCTACGCGCCGCGACCAACATAACACAATGAGGCCGACCGATGCGGCAGTAGGAATCGAGAGTCAAGTGCGCCAACGCTTCGACGCGGCGCTGGTGTTCGCTTGCGGGACGGCGTTGTCCGCACGCGCACAGCGGGAGGACCGGCTACCGGGCGAACCACTCACATTCTGTGACTTTCGCTGACTGTCAACATGGCGCGGCACATGCCTGTCGATTCCCAACGAAGGGCCGCATGGACACCTCCTCATCCGAAGCTCCGTATGGCACGCTCGATCTGCCCCGGAACTCAGAACACGAACTCGGAACCCGGAACTCAGAACGCAGAAGTGTAGTTCGGGTTCTGTGTTCAGGTTCTCGATCCCGGTTTCACGACGGGTTGCCCCGCCAGGCACAACGGGCAGGACTCGGGCTCATACGTGGGGAGCGAGACCTCGGCCAGCGAGTGGAACGGCACGTCGAGCGTGCTCCCGGAGGCCTGAAGGCCTCCGGCTACCGGCCGGCCGCCGCTCCGATCGATGATCGCGGCCGCGCCGACGACAACGGCGCCCGCGGCGCGCGCCACGTCGATCGTTTCCCTCGTCGAGCCGCCTGTCGTCACCACGTCCTCGACGACCAGCACTTTCTCGCCAGGCTCGAGCGTGAAGCCGCGCCTCAGCGTCAGCCGGCCGTCCTGGCGCTCGGCGAAGATGGCACGGATGCCAAGCGCGCGACCGACCTCCTGGCCGATCACAATGCCGCCCAGCGCGGGGGAAAGCACCACCTGCGCGCCCAGGCCGCGCACGCGCTTTGCAAGCGCGGCGCCGAACGCCTCCGCCTCGCGCGGATGCTGCAGCACCAGCGCGCTCTGCAAATAGCCGGGACTGTGCAGTCCGGATGTCAGGCGGAAGTGCCCCTCCAGGAGGGCTCCCATGCGGCGAAAGCGGTCAAGGATGGTCGCGGCGTCCAGGGGCGTCAGTATATCGTCTAAGAAACCCGGTTTGGTTTTCCTGACGGCCGCTGCGGAAGATCACACGGGTTTCATGAGGTGCGTATGACGTTCGTTCGAATTGGCGTTGCGATAGCGATCGTGCTCCATGTGGCCAACCCCGCGGCGGCACAGACGCCGATACCAGACGTGCGCCGCCTGACGGTCGAGGAGGCCGTCCGAATCGCGCTCGAGAACAATCTCGGCGTCCGGGTCTCGCGGATCGACCCGCAGATAGAGGACCTGAGCGTCGCGCAGGCGCAGGCGGCCTGGTCTCCGACCTTGACGAGCACGTTCCAGGGCGTGAGCACGGATTCCCCCAGCAACAGCTTTCTCTCGGGCGCGCAGGGCCCGAAGACAAGCGATGACCGGTTCAATACCAACCTCGGCGTCGAACAGGGCCTGCGATGGGGCGGCCGCTACAGCGTGGGCTGGGACAGTTCGCGCTCCACCACGACGAACCTCTTTTCCAACTTTTCGCCGCAGGTGCGCTCCTCGCTGGCGCTCACCTACCGGCAGCCGCTGCTGCGCGG
>Ga0184637_10000749_pt1 | contig 23317 bp, 19 predicted proteins | sample PLM3_127_b2_FD_133143 | JGI IMG/M metagenome (GOLD analysis project Ga0184637, IMG submission 133143) | Groundwater sediment microbial communities from an aquifer in East River, Colorado, USA - PLM3_127_b2 | ecosystem: Environmental > Terrestrial > Soil > Riparian zone | place: USA: East River... | reverse complement strand
GGTCGCGGTCGAGGTCGGGGTCGAGGTCGCGGTCGAGGTCGGGGTCGACGCAGCGTTCGGAGCCCAAGGAGTCGAGGTGCCCGAGCTTCCCGAGGTCGAGATCGCGGCCCGGAACCTCCGCCGCTGGGCGGCCGGCCGCACCATCACCCGCGCCGAGGCCGACCCGGGCGCGCGCTACGTCTTCCGCCCCTCCACGCCGGAGGCCTTCGCGCGCGAGATCGCCGGCGCGCGCGTCGTCGAGCTGCGCCGCATCGGGAAGCAGGTCCTCATCACCCTCGAGCGCGCGGGCGCGCCGCTCGGGCTGCTCGTGCACCTCGGCATGACGGGCAAGTGGCTGCGCCGCGCCGCCGCCGACGACCCCCCGCGCTACTCCCGCGCCCGGCTCCACCTCGACGACGGCGCCGTCCTCCACCTCGTGGACCTGCGCCTGTTCGGGCGACTCCGGCTCGTCCCCGGCGCGCGGTTCGACGAGATCCCCGAGGTCGTGGAGCTCGGGCCGGATCCCCTCGAGCACGGCATCGACGTGGACCGGCTCGTCGCGGCGCTCGCCCGCTCGAAGCTCCCGGTGAAGGTCCGCATCATGGACCAGGCGATCCTCCCGGGCGTCGGCAACATCGTCGCGAGCGAGGCCTGCTTCCGGGCGCGCCTCGACCCGCGCCGGCGGTCGTCGTCGCTCTCGCGCGAGGAGGTCGCGCGGCTCGCCGCCGCCGTCCTCGACGTCGTGAACGAGACCCTCGCGCGCGAGGACGGGCCCGAGATCGCCTACGTCGAGGAGGGCGCGGAGAACCCGTTCCTCGTCTACGCGCGGGAGGGCGAGCGGTGCCCGCGCTGCCGCCGCGCCGCCATCGAGCGGGTGGTGCAGGCGCAGCGGTCGACGTTCTTCTGCCCGCGCTGCCAGGCGCCGGCCGCGAAGACGAGGCCGGCCCGCACGGGCGCGGGCCGCGCGGCGAGGCCGCCCGCGCGCGAGCCGCGCCCGACGCGGCGCCCGGCGCGGAAGGCCGGGCCCGTTCCCCGCCGCCGCCGCGTCGACTAACATCCCGGCCGCATGCGCCTCGAGGACGTCGCGAGCTTCTCGGTCGCCGAGCTGCGGGTGCGGCTCCTCGAGCGGGCCGAGCCGCTCTCGCCCGAGGCGGAGGCGGCGCTGGAAGCGGATCCCCGCGCCGGCGCCCGCGAGGTGCTCCGCCAGGTCCAGCGCCGACGCCGGGAGAACCGCGCCGAGGGGCAGCGGCTCCGCCACCTGCTCCGCTTCGAGACGGACCTCTGGGAGCGCGGGCTCATCTTCGTGGCCGGCGTGGACGAGGCGGGCATGGCGCCGCTCGCCGGCCCGGTGGTCGCCGGCGCGTGCATCCTGCCCCGCGATTACCGGCCGCGCGGCATCGACGACTCGAAGCAGCTCGACGCGCCCACCCGCGAGCGGCTCGCCGCCGACATCCGCGCGAACGCGGTGTGCTGGGCGCTCGGCCGCGCCGAGGTGGAGGAGATCGACCGGCTCAACATCTACCGTGCCGGCCTCGTCGCGCTGACCCGGGCGGTCCAGGGGCTCGGCCGCACCCCCGAGCACGTGCTCATCGACGCCCGCAAGCTGCCGGAGCTCCTGCTGCCGCAGACGCCGATCATCCACGGGGACGCGCTCTCCCTCACCATCGCCGCCGCGAGCATCCTCGCGAAGACCGCGCGCGACGCGCTCATGGCGGAGGCGGACGCGCTCCACCCCGGCTACGGCTTCGCGCGCCACAAGGGCTACCCGACCGCCGAGCACTTCGACGCGCTCGCGCGGCTCGGCGCCTGCCCGCTCCACCGCCGCTCGTTCGAGCCCGTCCGCGTGGCGCTCGGGCTCGTGCCCGAGCAGGCGGACCTGTTCCCGTGTGGAGACCAGGCGGGCACTGGGTTTGACGCGGGGACGCCCAGTCGCTACAAGGGGTCAGGACGAGCCCGACGGTGAAGGCGCGTTTCCGGCGCGGGGAATCTCCTCCGCCCCCGGGCGCCCCCCGCTCCGGCGACCGCATGCACAGATCCCGCTCCGAACTCGACCCGGCTTCCCCCTCAGACCTCGACGACAGCCGCCCCGGACGCCCGCCGCCCGGGCTCGCGCTCGACCCGCCCGACGCGCCGCCGCCCGACCACCCGCCGGAGATCCCGGTGGACCGGCTCGACCCGGACGCCTACAAGGTCATCGCCCGGCTGCGCCACATGCACCACCAGGCGTACTTCGTCGGTGGCTGCGTGCGCGACCTGCTCCTCGGCGCGACCCCCAAGGACTTCGACCTCGCGACCGACGCCCACCCGGGCGAGGTCCGCGCCATCTTCCGGAACTGCCGGCTCATCGGCCGCCGCTTCCGGCTCGCCCACGTCTACTTCCGGGGCGGGAAGGTCATCGAGGTCGCCACCTTCCGGAAGAACCCGGTGGAGGCGGCCGAGGACGTCGGCGAGGACGTGGATCTCCTCATCTCGCGCGACAACGTCTTCGGCACCGCCCAGGAGGACGCCGTCCGCCGCGACTTCACGGTGAACGGCCTCTTCTACGACGTCGCGAGCGGCGAGGTGATCGACTACTGCGGCGGCCGCGCCGACCTCGAGGCCCACCGCATCGCGACCATCGGCGACCCCGAGATCCGCATGCGCGAGGACCCGGTCCGCGCGCTGCGCGCGGTCCGCTTCGCCGCGCGGCTCGGCTTCACCATCGCGCCCGACACGTTCGAGGCGATGCGGCGCCACGCGAGCGAGCTCGCCCGCTGCGCGCCGGCCCGCGTCCTCGAGGAGATCTTCAAGATCCTCCGCTGCGGCGCCTCGGCGCGCGCCTTCGAGCTCCTGCGCGCCTGCGGCGCGATGCCGGTCGTGCTGCCCGCGCTCGGCGCGGCGATCGACGGCTGGGACGAGGCGCGCCGGCGCTCGTTCTCCGCCCACCTCACCGCGCTCGACCGGCTCGTCCGCTCCGGCGAGTCCGTCTCCGACGCCGTGCTGCTCGGCGCGCTCATCATGCACCTCGGCGCGCCCACGCGCTCCGCGGACCTGGACGGCGACGCCCCGCTGGACGCCGACGGCGAGCCGGTGCTGCCGCCCCCGTCCGGCGCCGCGGAGGCGCTGCTCGCCTCGCTCGTCCAGACGTCGCGCCTGCCGCGCAAGGTGGCCGAGCGGACCCGCCTCGCCCTCCACGCGCAGCGGGCCTTCTCAGCGCCGCCGAAGCGGCGCCGCCGGCGCGGCCGCGGCATGGCGGGGCAGCCGTACTTCGCCGACGCGGTCCACCTGCTGCGCATCGCGGTCGACGCGACCGGCCAGGGCAAGGAGCTGCTCGAGCGCTGGCTCGCCGACAGCGGCGCGCCCGCGCCGCGGGAGCACCGCCACGAGGAGGACGCGCCGCCCGCGGCCGCCCCCCGCGAGCGCGGCGCGGCGCCGCGGGAGCGGGACCGCAGCCCCCGCGCGCGCCACGCAACGCCTGCCGGCGAGGCGCCCCAGCGCGACCGCGGCGCGCCCGCGCCGCGCGATCGAGACCGGGACCGGGACCGGGACCGCCACGCCGGAGGCCGTCGCGCCGCTTCCGGAGGCGAGGCCCCCCGCCACAAGACGCCGATCATCGAGGTGACGATGGGCGCCCCCGAGCGCCGCCGCGCCCGCGACGCGGAGGAGCTCGAGCCTCCCGACGACCTCGAGGAGGGTGACGAGGCCGACGGCGAGGATGCTCCCGACGAGGCCGTCCCCGGCCAGGCAGCCGCCGCTCAGGGGGACGCTCCGGCGCACCCCGACGGCCGGCGCAAGCGCCGCCGCCGCGGAGGCCGCCGTCGCCGCAGGCGCGGCGCCGGCGGGAGCGCACCCGGCGCGCCGACCGCCCCGGCGGCGGGGACCTGATAGACTCCGCGACCTTCGAGGGCGCCGGTGCCATTGACCGGCCCGGCGCCATTTCGTAGAACGCGCCGACCATGCCGAGCGAGAAAGCCCACCCCAAGGCCCGCTACAAGCGCATCCTCCTCAAGCTGTCGGGCGAGGCGCTGATGGGCGATGGGAAGTATGGCATCTCGCCCAAGACGCTCGTCGCGATCGCGCAGGACGTGAAGGACTGCGTCGAGCTCGGGGTGGAGGTCGCGCTCACCATCGGCGGCGGGAACATCTTCCGCGGCGTCTCGGGCGCCACGGAGGGCATGGACCGCTCCTCCGCCGACTACATGGGCATGCTCGCGACGGTCATCAACGCGATGGCCCTGCAGGACGCGCTCGAGAAGCTCGGCGTCCTCACCCGCGTCCAGTCCGCCATCGAGATGCACCAGGTGGCCGAGCCCTACATCCGGCGGCGCGCGATGCGCCACCTCGAGAAGGGCCGGGTGGTGATCTTCGCGGCGGGCACCGGGAACCCGTACTTCACCACCGACACCGCGGCGTCGCTGCGGGCGATGGAGATCCACGCCGACGTGCTGCTCAAGGCGACCAAGGTGGACGGGGTCTACACGGACGACCCGAAGAAGAACGCGAGCGCCACCAAGTTCAAGCAGCTCAGCTACATCGACGTCCTGAAGAAGAACCTCAAGGTGATGGACTCGACCGCCATCAGCCTCTGCATGGACAACGATCTCCCCATCATCGTGTTCGACTCCACGCAGCGCGGCAACGTGCGCCGGGTGGTGATGGGCGAGGAGATCGGGACCCTGGTCGGGCGCGCCAACACGCGCCACCTTTAGCCGCCTCGAGCGAGGGAGGGCCGCCATGAGCGTCGCGGACGACATCCTGAACGACCTGCAGGCCGGGATCGGCAAGACGCTGGAGGACCTGAAGCGGGAGCTCTCCGCGGTCCGGACCGGGCGCGCGAGCCTGCACCTGCTCGACAACGTGCGCGTCGACTACTACGGCACGCCCACGCCGCTCAACCAGGTGGCGACGCTCTCGGTGCCCGAGGCGCGGCTCATCGTGGCGAAGCCGTGGGAGAAGAACCTCATCCCGGTGATCGAGAAGGCGATCCGGGACGCGAACCTCGGCCTCAACCCGATGTCGGACCGCGACCTCGTCCGCGTGCCGATCCCGCCGCTCACCGAGGAGCGGCGCAAGGAGATCGTGAAGCAGGTGAAGCACAAGGGCGAGGACCACAAGGTCGCCATCCGCAACCAGCGCCGCGACGCGAAGGAGCTCATCGAGGTCGCGGAGAAGGACGGCGACATCTCGGGCGACGACGCCGAGAAGTCGCTCGAGAAGGTGCAGAAGGCCACCGACGACGGCGTGAAGAAGGTCGACGAGATCATCGCCGCGAAGGAGAAGGACGTGATGCAGGTGTGAGCTTCTCCGGCTCGCCCGCGTCGCTCGTCCCGCTCGTCGCACCCCTCTTCCTCGTCGGCTTCGGCGCGGGCGCGCTGCGCGCCCTCTCGCGCCGGCCGGACCTCTCCCCCGGGCGCCGGCGCGCCCTGCAGGCCGGCTGGATGCTGCTCCTGCTCGCCGGCACGCCGCTGTGGCTCGTGCTCGCCGCCGTGCTCGGGCTCTGGTAGCCGCTCAGAACACCATCGTCGCGAGCGCGAGCAGCCAGAGCGTGTGCGCGATGCCGGAGAACATGCCGAGCTTCTTCGCGGCGGGATCCCCGGCCGGCACCTCTCCCCCCGTCGCGATCCGCGCCGCGAGCCGGTTCCAGGCGGGCCGCAGCGCGAGCGCGATGAGGAGGAGGCGCGCGAGCGTGGCCGCGAAGCCCACCATGAGGTTCGTCCCCGGGTGGAGCCCTTGCAGCAGCAGCACGAGCAGCCCGGTCACGAGGGTGGCGACCCCCAGCCACACGTCGAGCGAGAGCGCGGGCCCGACGCGGGCGGGGAGCGCCGCGAGGTGCGGCCGGCCCAGGGCCAGCGTGCGGCGGACGTCGCCGGCGACCCAGAGGGCGGCGCCGAGCCAGGCGGAGGCGGAGAGGACGTGGAGGAAGCGGGCGAGGTCGATCACGGGAGCTTTCCCTCGAGGAGGCGGATGGCCGCGCGGAGGACGGCGAGGCGCGCGTGCTTCTTGTCGTTCGCGGGGATGATCACCCACGGTGCGTCGGGTCGGTGGGTGCGGTCGAGCATCTCCTGGGTGGCCGCCGCGTACGCCGACCACCGCTTCCGGTTGCGCCAGTCCTCGTCCCCCAGCTTGTAGCGGCGGATCGGGTCCTTTTCACGCTTCCGGAAGCGCTCGAGCTGCGTCTCGCGGTCGATGTGCAGGAAGAACTTGAGGAGCCGCACCCCCTCGGCGGTGAGCGTCCGCTCGAACGCGTTGATCTCGTCGTAGGCGCGGCGCCACGCCTCGGCCCGCGCCAGCCGCTCGACGCGCTCCACGAGCACCCGCCCGTACCAGCTCCGGTCGAACACGACGAGCTCGCCGTGCTCCGGCAGCCGCGTCCAGAACCGCCAGAGCCAGTGGTTCCGCCGCTCCTCGTCGCGCGGCGCGGAGATGGGCCAGACCCGGTAGCCGCGCGGGTCCATGAACGCGGTGAGCCGCTTGATGGCGCCGCCCTTGCCCGAGGCGTCCCAGCCCTCGAAGACGAGCACCGTCTGCTTCCCGTCGAGGTAGTTCCGGATCTGGAGCGCGTAGGCCCGCTCCTGCAGGCGCACCACCTCCGCCTCGTAGGTCTCGTCCTCCACGCGCTGCGAGAGGTCGACCTCCTCGAGCGCCAGCGTCCCGGGCGCGAAGGCGGGGTAGGTGAACGCGACCTCGGCGGTGGAGGCGGCGCGGGGGCGGCGGGGAGCCATGTGCACCTCGGGGTGAACGTCCTGGCGTGCGCGCGGAGCTTAACGCGCGGCGAGGGCGGGCCGCGGCCCCGTCGAGGTACCCGGCTGTCCTGCCGCGGCGGCGCGGGGGGCAGCGCCGCCGCAAAGCGCGCGGGGTCGGAGCCTAGGAAGCTTGCGCCGCGTCGAGGAGCTCGCGGACGCGCCGCGCGAGCGTCTCGACGGAGAACGGCTTCGGGAGGACCGGCACCCGGTCCGCGTCGAGGCCGGCCCGGGCGAGCGCGTCGCCCCCGTAGCCCGTGATGAAGAGCACCCGCGCCTCCGGCCGCTCGCGGCGGAGCGCAGCCCACAGCTCGGCGCCGTTTAGGCCCGGCATCATGAGGTCGCTCACCACGAGGTGGATGGGCCCCGCGTGCCCTCTCGCGGCCACGAGGCCGTCGAGGCCGCCCGGCGCCGCGAGCACGCGGTAGCCGAGCCGGGAGAGCAGCGCGCGCGCGGCGTCCCGCACGACCGGCTCGTCCTCGACGAGCAGCACCGTCTCGCTCCCGCCCGGGAGCGCGCGCTGCGCGCCCGGCTCGAGGGACGGCGCGAGCGGCTCGCCCGCCGGAGCGAGGGGCAGGTGGACCTCGAAGGTCGACCCCTGCCCGGGCGCAGAGGTGACCTCCACGAACCCGCCGTGCTGCCGGACGATCCCGTACACGGTCGCGAGCCCGAGGCCGGTGCCCTTGCCGCCCTTGGTCGAGAAGAAGGGCTCGAACGCGTGCGCCAGCACGTCGGGCGCCATGCCTCCGCCCGAGTCGCGCACCGCGAGCACCGCGTGGTGGCCGGCGGGCCGGTCCGGCGAGCCGGCCGTCACCTCGACCGCGCGCGTGGAGACGTCGATGCGGCCCCGCCCGGCGATCGCGTCGCGGGCGTTCACGACGAGGTTCACCACCACCTGCTCCACCTGGCCCGGGTCGGCGAGCACGGGGGGCAACGCCGGGGCGAGCGCCAGCGCGAGCGTCACCTCCTCGCCGATGAGCCGCCCGAGCAGGCGCCGGAGGTCCTCGAGCGTCGCGTTGAGCGACACCGGGCGCGGCGCCATCCGCTGGCGGCTCGAGAACGCGAGCAGCTGGCGCGTGAGCGAGGCCGCGCGTCGGACGACGTCCTCGATCTCGACGAGCAGCGGCCGCACCGGGTCCCCCCCCTGCGTCTCGAGGAGGGCGAGCCCGACGTTGCCGCTGATCCCGGTGAGGAGGTTGTTGAAGTCGTGGGCGATCCCGCCGGCGAGCCGCCCGACCGCCTCGAGCTTCTGTGACTGGCGCAGCGCGTCCTCGAGCCGCCTGCGCTCGGCCTCGGCGGCGACCTCCTCGGTGCGATCGCGCGTGACCGAGAGGTGGTGGGGCACGCCGTCGAGGTGGAGCAGCGTCGCGGACATGAGCCCGACGGCGACGCTCCCGTCCCGCCGTCGGAAGCGGCTCTCGACGCGGGCGGACCCGGTGGCCGTGAGCTCGGCGACCATCCGCTCGCGGGCGGTCGGGTCCTCCCAGATCCCGAGCTCGAGCGCGCTCCGGCCCGCGATCTCGGCCTCCGTCCAGCCCAGCAGCCGCGTGAAGCCGTCGTTGACCACCACATAGGCGCCGTCCGAGACGCGGTTGATCGCGATGGCGTCCGGGCTCGTCTTGAACGCCAGCCGGAAGCGCTCCTCGCTCTCGCGCAGCGCCTTCTCGGCGGTGACCCGGGCGGTGATCTCGGTGCAGAGCGCCCCGACCCGGCCGGCCTGGAGCGGGACGAGGCGGGCCTCGTAGTGGCGGATGCCGCCGGGCATCGGCAGCGCGTACTCGAACGTCCGGACCTCGGCGCGGTCGCGCGCCTCGCGGAGCGCCGTGCGAAGCTCGCCGCCGATCGCCCCCTCGATGACCTCGTCGACCCGCTTGCCGAGGAACGCCGCGGGTGGCGCGTAGAGCTCGACGCCGCCGGCGCTGCGGTGATCGACGTAGCGATCCTCGGCGTCGAACAGGAACGTCAGGGCGGGCAGCCCGTCGAGGAGCGCGTCGAGATCGCGTGCGTGCAGGCCGGGGCCCTCACGACCCGCGCGGAGCCGCGAGTCCTCGCCCTGGAGCTCGTCGAGCTCGTCGGTCCCGCGGCCGCTGCGCCCCATGGTCCGAACCTACCAGGCGGCCGCAAGCCTCGGAAGCGCCGCGCCGCGCGGGTCAGGCCGCCCGGACCACCACGCCGAGCGCGGTCTCCGCGAACAGGTACTCGGGGTGCATTCGCTCGGCGGTGCGGAGCGGCCACTCGCGGTCGAACAGCACCACCACCCGGCCGCGCACGTCGAGCAGGACCTTGCCCTCGACGTCGTTCGCGAGCCGATCGAGCTCGAGGGGCCCACCGTCCGCGCGCGACACCCAGCGGGCGAGCACGTAGGGCGCCGGCTCGAGCCGGACGTCGACGCCGTACTCCGCCTCGAGCCGGTACTTCACCACCTCGAACTGGAGCCGCCCGAGCGCGCCGAGCACGAGGTCCCCCGCGCGCCCCGCCGGCGGCCGGTAGAGCTGGATCGTGCCCTCCTGCGCGAGCTGCTCGAGGCCGAGGCCGAACTGCTTGCGGCGGAGCGGGTCGACGAGGAGGAGCCGGGTGAAGTGCTCGGGGGCGAAGCTCGGGATGCCCTCGAAGGAGAAGCGCGAGCCGCCGGTGAGCGTGTCGCCGATCTCGAGGTTGCCCGGGTCGTGCACGCCGACCACGTCGCCCGCGAACCCCTCGTCCACCACGCTGCGGTCGCGGGCGAGGAACTGGGTAGGGTTCGCGAGCCGGACCTCCTTGCCCGTGCGGACCTGGAGGACCTTCATGCCGCGCACCATGCGCCCCGAGCAGATCCGGACGAAGGCGATCCGGTCGCGGTGCGCCTTGTCCATGTTCGCCTGGATCTTGAAGACGAACCCGCTGAACTCCTCGCGGGTGGGCGCGATGGGCCCCTGGTCGGAGGGGCGCGGCAGCGGCGGCGGCTGCAGCTCGCAGAACGTGTCGAGGAAGGCCTCGAGGCCGAAGTTGTTGATGGCGCTCCCGAAGAACATCGGCGAGAGCTCGCCCGCGAGGAAGCGGTCCTCGTGGAAGCCGTCGCCGGCCGCCTCGAGCAGCTCGGCGTCGTGGCGGAGCTGGTCGTGGCCCCGCTCGTCGAGCGCCTCGCGCAGCGCCGGGTCGTCGAGCCCGGTCACCTCGACCGGCGGCCGCTCGGCGCCGACGCCCGCCGACGAGCCGGCCCAGCCGGCGTCGAACAGGTAGACCCGCTTCTTCAGCCGGTGCCACACGCCGCGGAAGACCCCGCCGTTGAAGATGGGCCAGGTGATCGGGAAGACGCCGATCCCGAGCACGCTCTCCACCTCGCCGACCAGCTCGAACGGGTCGCGGCCGGGCCGGTCCATCTTGTTCACGAACGTGAAGATCGGGATGGCCCGCTGCCGGCAGACGCGGAACAGCTTGCGGGTCTGCGCCTCGACGCCCTTGGCCGAGTCGAGCAGCATCACGGCCCCGTCGACCGCGTGGAGCGTCCGGTAGGTGTCCTCGCTGAAGTCCGCGTGGCCGGGGGTGTCGAGCAGGTTCATCTGGAACCCGCGGTACGGGAACTGGAGCACCGAGGTGGTGATGGAGATCCCGCGCTCGCGCTCCATCTCCATCCAGTCGGAGACCGCGCTCGAGCGGCCGCGCTTCGCCTTCACGGCGCCGGCGAGCTGGATGACGCCGCCGTAGAGGAGCAGCTTCTCCGTCAGCGTCGTCTTGCCCGCGTCCGGGTGGGAGATGATGGCGAACGTGCGCCGGCGGGCGATCTCGTGGGCGCTCATGCGGTCGCGCCTTCTTGCACGGGCGCGGGGCTCTCTACAAGGGGCGTGCCGCGCCGGGCGTCCGGCGGGTGCTCCGGAGGCGGGGGCCGGTGGTTCTCGAGCCCGGCCGACCGCGACCGGGGGCGACCGGGCGCCCGGACGGACGCTCTCCGACGCGATCGGCCGGGCGCCCGGCCGGGGTAGCGCGCAGCGGCTCGCGGACGGAGCGTCCGCGCGGGTCGCGGGGTCGTGGGAACGACGCGCGACGGCCGCAGGCCACGAGGAGGGTCGCTGGCGCCGCCTCCCTGACACGCCCGCGTCATCCTGCCGACGCCGCTCCGCAACCGCCCGGAACGGCTACGCCTCCGCGGGGCACGGCGGGTGCAGTCGAACCGGGTCGAGGAGTCACCATGGACGAGAGCTCTGTTCACCTACCCTCCGGCGCCGATCTCGCGAGCACGTCCGCGCGCCGCGCGGGCGAGCTCGCCCCCTCCGCCGAGCGGCAACGGCGGGCGCTCGTCGTCGACGACGACGCGCTCTCGCGACGGGTGCTCGGCGAGGTGCTGCGGCGGAACGGGTATCAGGTCGTCACCGCAGTGGACGGCCTCGCGGGGCTCCGGGCGCTCGTGGACGAGATCCTCGACCTCGACGTGGTCGTCACGGACGTGCGCATGCCGGGCCTCACCGGGGAGGAGCTGATCCGGCGCATCCGCGGCGCGGGGGGCGAGACCGACGTCGGCATCGTGGTGGTGAGCGGCGCCGCGCCCGACGAGGCGAAGCTGTGCGCGATGGGCGCGGATGCGGTGATCGGCAAGACCGACGGCATCGACGCGCTCGCGGCGGCGCTGCACATCGCCTCGGGCCGGGCAGCGCGGGCGCGGGGCGCCGCGTAGCGCGGGCTCGACCGCGCTCAGTACCGGTAGCCGTGGGCGATCGGGAGCCTCCGGCCCTCGCCGAAGGCCTTCTCGCTCACCTTCAGCACCGGCGCCGCCTGGCGCCGCTTGTACTCGCTCCCGAGCACCATCCGCAGCACGCGCCGGACGGTCGCCTCGTCGTGGCCGCGCGCGACGATCGCCTCGAACGGCAGCCGCTCCTCGACGTGCGCCTGCAGGATGTCGTCGAGCGCCTCGTACGGCGGCAGCGAGTCCTGATCCACCTGCCCGGGCTTGAGCTCCGCCGAGGGCGGCTTCGTGAAGGTCCGCTCGGGCACGAGCACGCGGCCCGCGCGCGCGTTGGCGGCGCGGGCGACGCGGTACACCAGGGTCTTCGGGAGATCGCCGATCACGGCGAGCCCCCCGGCCATGTCGCCGTAGAGCGTGCAGTAGCCGACGGCGAGCTCGCTCTTGTTGCCGGTGGTGAGCACCAGCGCGCCGGTGTCGTTCGAGAGCGCCATGAGCACCTGGCCGCGGATGCGGGCCTGCACGTTCTGCTCGGCGAGGTCGCAGAGCGGCCGCCCCTCGGCGGCCTCGAACGAGGCCAGGAAGGCGGCGTGCATCGGCTCGATGGGGATCTCGCGCCAGCCGACGCCGAGGTTCCGCGCCAGCGCCCGGGCGTCCTCGAGCGAGTGGTCCGACGAGTAGCGCGAAGGCATCCCGACGCCGAGCACCTGCTCGGGGCCGAGCGCGTCGACGGCGATGCAGGCCACCAGCGCCGAGTCGATGCCGCCGGAGAGCCCGACGACGGCGCTCTGGAACCCGCACTTCCGCACGTAGTCGCGCACCCCGAGGACGAGCGCGCGGTAGACCTCGCCCGCGTCGCTCTCGCCCCGGGGCGGCGGCGGGAGCGGCCGGCCGTCGAGGCCGAGCACGACCGCCGGGCCGCCCTCGAGCCCGGCGATCACCACCGCCTCCTCGAAGAGCGGCGCGCGGGCGAGCACCTCGCCGTCGCGGCCCACGAGCATCGACCCGCCGTCGAAGAGCAGCGCGTCGTTCCCGCCCACCTGGTTCACGTAGGCGATCGGCGCGCCGTGGTCTCGCGCGCTCGCGACGAGCATCCGCTCGCGCAGCGCCGGCTTGCCGAGGCCGTAGGGCGACGCCGACACGTTCACGATGAGCGAAGCGCCGTCGGCGACGAGGTCCGCGATCGGATCGCGCGCGTAGCGCGGCCGGTCCCAGAAGCGCTCGTCGTTCCAGACGTCCTCGCAGACGGAGAGGCCGAGCCGGAGCGGGAAGCCCTCCGCGTTCGCCGCGGTGGACGCGCCCGAGGGGACGAAGTAGCGGGTCTCGTCGAAGACGTCGTAGGTCGGGAGCAGCGACTTGCGCCCCACGGCGGCGAGCCGCCCGCCGGCGAGGAGCGCGACGGCGTTGTAGACCCCGGGCGGCGGCGCCCCGGCGTCCGCCTCCGGGAAGCCGATCGCGACGGCGATGCCGCGCGACCACTCGGCCGGCTCGGCCAGCTCGGCGAGCGTGCGGCGGGAGCGCTCGAGGAACTCGGGGAAGTCGAGGAGGTCCCGGGGCGGGTACCCGCAGAGGGTCAGCTCCGGGAAGACCACCAGGCCGGCGCCGCCCGCCTTCGCCCGCTCGGTCGCCGCGCGGACTCGGGCCGCGTTGCCGGCGAAGTCGCCGACCGTGGTGTTCACCTGCGCGAGCGCGATGCGTCCGGATGAGGCCACGCGACGTGGATGGTACATTAGCGCCACCGATGCAGCGCCGCATTCTCCTCGCCGAGACTTCTCCGTCGATCGTCTCCGCCATCCGGCGCGACGCGGCCGCGCTCGACCTCGAGCTCGAGGTGGCCCCGCCGGCCGGCGCGCTCGCGCTGCTCGACCCCGAGCGCCACGCCCTCGCCATCGTGCGCGCCACGCCCGACGGCCGCGGCCTCGCCGTCGCGCTCCGCGCCGCCGATCCCGCGCTGCCGATCCTCGCGCTCTTCCTCGACGAGGACGAGGCCCGGACGGCGGCGCCGGTGGACGGCGCCGACGGCGCGCTCGTCGGGCCGCTCACCACGGCGGCGGTCCAGGGCGCCTGCCGGCTCGCCCTCGGGCTGCGCGAGGCGCGCGAGCGCGCGGAGGCCGCCGAGGCGCGCGCCGGCCGCATGCCTCGCCCCGGCCACGAGCTCGAGTTCCTGAAGCGGCTCATCCTCGTCGAGGTGAAGCGCTCGCGCCGCTACCGCTTCCCCGTCTCGCTCGCGCTCGTGGCGCTCGACCGCTGGCCCGAGGCGGGCGCCGCGCTCGCGCCACGCGAGCGGATGGCGGTGGTCGCGGACGTGCTCGCGGTGCTGACGGGCGCGGTGCGTGACATCGACGTGGTGGTGCCCTTCCCCGAGGACCGCTTCCTCGTCCTCGTGCCGCACACGAGCCGGACGGGCGCGCTCCAGGCCGCCGGAAGGATCTGCGCGCGCGTCCGCGAGCACGCCGGGCTGGTGCCGCTCACCGCGAGCGCGGGGGTTGCCTCGCACGAGGGGGACGGGACCGTCGCCTTCGGCCCGCTCGTGAAGCGCGCGGCCGAGGCGCTGTCGCGCGCCCGGGCCGAGGGCGGCGACCGGGCCGTGGCCGCCGACGGACCCCGCAAGCGCGACCGGATCGTCATGGGGTGACCCTGCGCGCGCTCGCCCTCGCCGCCGTCGCCGGGGTGTCGGCGCTCGCCTGCGGCTCGAGGGCGCCGCCGCTCCCGGAGGCGCGCGTCCACGTCGCGCCGGGGCTGCCGGCGGGCGTGCTCGCGGAGCTCGCGGCGCGCGCCGGCGCCGCGCGCGTGGTCGCCGCGGGCTCCTTCGCCGACGCCGAGCTGGTCTGGGCGCTCGATCCCGCCGCGGCGCTCGCGCCCGAGGTCGGCGCGGAGCCCGGCAGCGCGCCCGACGCGGCCGGCGTCCCGCCCCGCTGGAAGGACGGACGCGGCCGGTTCCTGCCGCTCGGCGCCCGGGCCCACGTGCTGCTCCGCGCTCCCCGCGCTGCCCTGCAGCTCGAGCCCGCGAACCTGCGGGACCTCACGGACGCGCGGCTGCGCGGCCGGGTGGCGCTCGTGCCGCTCGGCCGCGGCGGAGGTCCCGCGCTCGTCGCCGCCCTCGTGCTCGCCTACGGCGAGGCGAGCGCGGGGCGGTTCCTGAGGCTCCTCGCGCGGAACGCGCCGGTGCTCGTCGAGCGCGAAGACGAGGTGCGCGCACGGCTCGCGTCCGGCGCCGCGGACGTCGGCCTCGCGACGTCGCTCGAGGGGGCCGCGGGCGCGGCGAGCGCGGCGGCGCTCGAGGTGGTCTACCCGGACCAGGGCGGCTCCGGCGCGGTCGTGCTGCCCACCGCGATCGCGCTGCGGCCCGGCGCCGGGGAGGGGGCGCGCCGGCTCGCCGAGTGGCTCGCCACACCGGACGCCGAGCGGCTCGTGGTGGCGCGCGTCCCCGGGCTCCTGCCGCTGCGCCCCGAGGTGCCGGTGCCGGTCGGGGTCGAGCCGGCGAGCAACCTCGTCGCGCTGCCCCTCTCCTGGGACGAGCTCGCCGTCCAGAGCGCGCGGGAGGCCGCGCGGCTGGAGCGCTGGCCGGAGGGCTTCACGGACGGTGCGCGTCCGCCGCGCTGAGCGCGCCCGGGCGGAACGGAACAGCAACTCGTGGTGAATGCCGCGTGGGGCGCGGCCGGGTTCGCGCCGGCCCCGCGAGGGGCTCGCGAGGACGCCCACGCGGGGAGCGGGGTCGCGCCGTTAGACCCAGTCGAGGTGGATTCCCGGAATGCCACCCGAATGGGGTACATAAACGAATACTTGCGCGCACGCGCCACATACCCCGCCGAGACAGCCACTTGAAAAATGGAGCAGAGACCATAGGTTGAGAGAAAGTTGGCTCAGGGGGGTGGCAACCTCTCTGGGCGTTACTATCGTCCCCTTAGCCGGCGACGGGGCGACCGAGCAGGGGTGCGGTGGGTAGCAGCAGCTCGGACGCGCGCTCGATCGAAGGCAAACAGGCCCTCGCGGGGCCGCTTCCCGGGGAAGGAAAGACGATGGCCCAGATCGATATCGAGATCCTCACTCCGTTCGCAGCCAAGTTCATGGAAGGCACCACGCTGACCCCCGCCGAGCGCGCGGAGGTGCTGCGCATCGCCCAGGGGTTCGCGTGCAAGGACTCCGCGGCCGCCGCCGGCGTGTCGCCCGAGACCATCCGGGCGCGCCGCAAGCGCATCTACCGCAAGCTCGACGTGCCGGGCTCGGGCGAGCTCCTCGCGAGCCTGCTCTCGCTGTCGCTCAAGATGCTCGCGAAGGGCGAGCGGATCGAGCCGCGCCCCGTGGCGCCCGCGCAGCCGCAGCCGCAGCCGCAGGCGACCGCCGCCGTCGCTCGCTAGCGCCACACGGCACAAAGCCGCGCCCGCGCGCGTCTCCTCGGCCGGGGGGACGCGCGCTCGTGCGTCTGGGGCACGCCGGCTCGGCGCGCGGCGCACACCGCGTCGCGCGCCGCCGGGCTCCGCGCTGGGCTAGCGCGCGCCGAGCCAGCGCTCGAGCTTCTCGGCCACCTGCGCGGGCGTGAAGCCGAACGTCTCGGCGAGCGCCTTCTCCGGCGCGCTCGCGCCGAACCGGTCGATCCCGATCACGAGGCCATCGCGCCCCACGTGACGCCACCACTCGATGCCGCGCGCCGCCTCGATGGCCGCGGCGGGCAGGGCCGGCGGGAGGAGCGCGTCGCGCTCGGCGGCGGGCAGCGCCTCGAAGCAGTCGAGGCACGGGATCGAGAGGAGCCGTCCCGCGATCCCCTTCTTCGCGAGGAGCTCGAGCGCGGCCTGCGCGAGCGGGACCTCGGAGCCGGTCGCGAGCAGCGCGAAGCGGGCGCCCGCGGGCGCGGCGACGACGTGGGCGCCGCGCGCGAGGACCGCCGCCGCGTCGAAGGGCGCGTCGCGCTTCAGCGGCGCGATCTTCTGGCGCGAGAGGATGAGCGACGTCGGCCCCGCGCGGCGCTTCAGCGCGTGCGCCCAGGCCACCGCGACCTCCTCGCCGTCGCACGGGCGGACGACGTGCAGGTTCGGGATGGCCCGGAGCGCGGTGAGGTGCTCGATCGGCTGGTGCGTCGGCCCGTCCTCGCCGAGGAAGATCGAGTCGTGCGTGAAGACCTGCACGGTCTGGAGCTTCGCGAGCGCCGCCAGCCGGACCGCCGGCCGCATGTAGTCGGCGAACTGGAGGAACGTGCCGGTGAACGGGAGGAAGAACCCGTCGTAGGCGAGCCCGTTCGCGATGGCGCCCATCGCGTGCTCGCGGATGCCGTAGTGCACGTTCCGGCCGGCCGGGTTCGCGGAGGAGAACGAGCCGCCGCCCTTCAGGTCGGTGAGGTTCGACTCCGCGAGATCGGCCGAGCCCCCCACGAGCGACGGCACGATCGGCGCGATCTTCTGGAGCGCCGCGGCGGAGAGCTTGCGGGTCGCGTCGGCCCCGGCGGCGCCGTCGAGCACGCGGTCGAGGATCCGGTCCGGCACCCAGCGGTCGGCGTGCACGTCGAGGAGCGCGGCCTGCTCGGGGTTCTGCGCGCGCCACGCCTTCACCCGCCCGCGCCACGCCTCGACCTCGGCCGCCTTCTCGCGGCGGACCTCCGCCCAGAGGGCGCGCACGTCGTCGGGCACGAGGAAGCGCGGCTCCTCCGGCCAGCCGAGGGCCTTCTTGGTCGCGCGGAGCTCGTCCTCGCCGAGCGGGGCGCCGTGCACCGAGGACTTGCCCGCCTTGCCCGGGGAGCCGAAGCCGATGGTGGTGCGCACCCGGATGATCGACGGCCGCCCCGTCTCCGCCTTCGCGGCCGAGATGGCGCGGTCGATGGCGTCGTGATCGCGGCCGTCCACCGCCTGCACGTGCCAGCCGTAGCCCTCGAAGCGCTTCGTCACGTCCTCGCCGGTGAAGGCGATCGACGTCCGCCCGTCGATGGTGATCTCGTTGTCGTCGTAGAGGTAGACGAGCCGGCCGAGCGCGTTGTGCCCGGCGAAGCTCGCCGCCTCCGCGGCGACGCCCTCCATGAGGTCGCCGTCCGAGACGATCGCGTAGACGAAGTGCTCGCCCACCGGGCTGCCGGGGCCGAGCTTGGCGGCGAGCATCGCCTGGCCGAGCGCGAAGCCGACGCCGTTCGCGAAGCCCTGGCCGAGCGGGCCGCTCGTCACCTCGACGCCCGGCAGCTCGCCGAACTCGGGGTGTCCGGCGGTGCGCGCGTGGAGCTGCCGGAAGCTCCGGAGGTCGTCGAGCGTGCAGTCGAAGCCGGCGAGGTGGAGGAGGGAGTAGAGCAGCATCGAGCCGTGGCCGGCCGACAGGATGAACCGGTCGCGGCCGAGCCAGCGGGGATCGGCCGGATCGAAGCGGAGGTGGCGCGTCCAGAGGACGAACGCCATGTCCGCGGCGCCCATGGGCATGCCAGGGTGGCCGCTGTTCGCCTGCTGGACGCCGTCGGCGGCCAGCATGCGGATGGTGTTCACGGCCTTCTCGACGAGGTCACGCGGCGCGGTCGGCAAGGGGCTCTCCGGGGGGCTTCGGGGCGGCGGCAAGATCGCGCAGCGAGGGGGGGAGATCAAGGGGGTCGGCCGGGGAACACGGGCGGCGCTTGATCCGGATCCGGCCGGCGTTAGGCTGCGGGCCGATGCTGAAGCGCGACCTCATCCTGAGGATGCTCGAGGAGCTGGCCCGCGCGCTGGCGCGCGCGCTCGCGCTCCGGCGGCGCGGTGCGCTGCCCGAGGCGGCGGAGGAGGTCGAGGCCGCCGCGAAGAGCCTGCTCGGCGTGGACCTCGAGATGGTGGCGGCGCTCGATCCGGCCGCGCTGGCGCGGCAGCTCGCCGACCCGGTCCGCGTCGCGGTGCTCGCCCGGATCGTCCACGAGCGCGCGGCGGTGGCCAGCGCGGCGGGCGAGCCGCTCGCGGCGGCCGCCTGGGCGCGGCGCGCCGTGGAGCTGTGGCTCGAGGCGGGGGCCGCCGGGGCGGAGCTCGACGACGAGGCGCTGGGCGCGATCGCGGCGCTGCCGCCGGAGGCGCTCGAGGGGAGGCAGCGGAAGCTGCGGGACGCGCTCGGCTGAAGCGCGGCGCGCCCGGCGGGCGCCCTCACCACCTCCGCCGCGCCCGCCCCCTCGGGACCGCGAGCACGATCCCGACGACCAGCCCTGCGAAGACCACCCCGGGCGAGCGGGCCACGAGGCCGCCGGCGAGGAGGCCGAGCACCGTCGCAGCGGCCGCGCCGGCGGCGGCGAGCTTCCAGCGGGGATGTGGAATGGCGCGGAGCAGGACGAGCCCGAGCGCGGCCTCGCCGCCCGGCCCCGCGCCGCCGAGCCTCCGGCGCTCGCGGTCGCCCACCTCTCGGGCCATGCTCTCCGCGAGCGCGCGCCGCGCGCGCGCCTCCTCCTCGCGGTCGCGCTCCTGCGCGGCGCGGAGGGCGGCGCCCGCCTCGGCCTCGCGCGCCGCCTCGGCCTGGCGCGCCGCCCAGAGCTGCTCGTTGAACGCGAGCTGCGCGGGCGTGTCGAGCCGGTCGCCGCACTGCGAGCAGACCGCAGCGCCGAGGCCGTGGTCCATCTCGCAGCGCTGGCAGCGCGTGAAGGGGCGAGCGCTCGCGCCGCGGGTGGCGAGCTCGAGCTCGGCCTCGGGGAGACGGGCGGGCTCGAACCGCTCGAGCCGGGCGCCGGTGGCGCCGCGGGGCTCGGTCCCGGTCGGCTGCTCGACCGCGTCGAAGCGGCCGGCCGGCGGCGCGGGCACGCCCGCCGGGGGCATCGCCTCGCGGGGAGGCTCGGCCGCGCGGGGGCGCTCGAGGTGCAGGAAGCGGCTCAGGCGTCGGCCGGTCATGCGCGGTCACCCGAGGTGCGACGGCGGGACCGGCTCGGGCGCGGCGGCGGACGCCGGCCGGGTGCGGGTGCGGGCCCACTCGCGCACCCGGCCGATCTCCTCGCGCATCGTGGTCGAGAGCGGGAGCGACTCGGCCACCGCCCGGTCGAGGTGGGCCTGGGAGAGCTCGACCTTGCCTGCGAACGCCTCGTGCAGGCCGGAGACGATGGCCTGCTCGATCTCGGCCCCGCTGAACCCCTCCGCGCGCGCGGCCAGGGCCGCGAGGTCGAAGGCGGCGGGGTCGCGCCGGCGCTTCGCGACGTGGATCGCGAAGATCTCGCGCCGCTCGGCCGCGGCCGGCAGGTCGATGAAGAAGATCTCGTCGAAGCGCCCCTTGCGCAGGAGCTCGGGCGGCAGCTGCTCGATGCGGTTGGCCGTCGCCACGACGAACACGGGCGCGGTCTTCTCCTGGAGCCAGGTGAGCAGGCTCCCGAACACGCGCGCGCCGACGCCGCCGTCGGCCACCGACGAGCCGCCCGCGCCGGAGAGCCCCTTCTCGATCTCGTCCACCCAGAGCACCACCGGCGCGACGCTCTCGGCCACCCGGATCGCGCGGCGCAGGTTCTCCTCGGAGGAGCCGATGAAGGAGCTGAAGATCCGCCCCATGTCGAGCCGGAGGAGCGGGAAGCGCCAGCTCGCGGCGATCGCCTTGGCGGTGAGGCTCTTCCCGCAGCCCTGCACGCCGAGGAGGAGGAGCCCCTTCGGCTCGGGCAGCCCGAACCTGCGCGCCTCCTCCGAGAAGGCCGCGCCGCGCCGATCGAGCCAGCCCTTGAGGCTCGCGAGGCCGCCCACGTCGGCGAGCCGCTCCTCGGCGGGCGTGTACTCGAGCAGCCCGCTCTTGCGGATCACCTGCCGCTTCTCCTCGAGGACGAGCGCGACGTCGTCCTTCGAGAGCCGGCCGTCGTGGGCGATGGCCTTCGCGAAGGCGCTCTCCGCCTCGGAGAGCGTGAGCCCCTGGGCCGCCTTGAGGAGCGCGTCGGCGTCGTCGCGCGAGAGCTCGACCTTCGCCCGATCGTTCCGCCGGACCACGCCCACGATCTCCTTGAGGAGCTGGAGCAGGTCCGCGTAGGTCGGCAGCGGCAGGTCGAGGACGGAGATCTCCTTCTCGAGCTCGGGTGGCAGGGTGAGCACCGGCGAGAGGAGGACCACGGTCGTGTAGCTCGCCTTGAGCGCGTGGCCGAGCTCGCGCAGCGTCCGCACCACCACCGGATCCTGGAGGAACGGGTGGGGGTCCTCGAGCACCACGAGCGACGGGTGGGAGAGCTTCTCCACCGCCGCGAGCGCCTCGAGCGGCTCCCGCGCGCTCTCGGGCAGCGGCGGCGCCCCCGCGCGCACGGCGCCGAGCCGGCGGAAGCCCTTCGCCACCGACCAGCGCAGGGCGTCCTTGCCGTGCGCCGCGGCGAGCTCGGCCACGATCGCCTCCGCGCGCTGCTCCTCGGAGGTGACGATCCAGACGAGCGGGTAGCGCGCCCGCACGAGCGTGTCGAGCTCCGCGACGAACCGGGTCGGGGGCCGGGCGGCGGGAGGTGAGGGGGGAGTCGGGGCGGGCATCGTGCCCGAGTCTACCGCGAGACGACGGCCGGCTCCGAGGCGCTCAGGGCGCGCGCAGCCAGGCGAGCCGCGCGACGGCGCCGTCGAGGTCCACCGCCGCCACCGCGCCCGGCGGCACCGAGAGCTCCCGCCCGGCGGCGAGCGCGATCGCCTCCGCGATCTCCGGGTTGTGGCCCACGAGCGCGGTGCCCGCCCCCTTGCGCCGCGCGAGCGCGAGGAGCGCTCGCCCGCCGCTCGCCCCGGACCGGAGCGCCGGCTCCTGCACGAGCGGCGCGCGCGCCGACGCCGCGAGGAGCGCGGCGGTCTCGCGCGCCCGGACGAGCGGGCTCGAGAGGACGCGGGCGGGCGCGAGCACCGCCCCGAGCGCGCCCAGGTGGGCCTCGAACTCCGCCCGGCCGGCGGGCGTGAGCCGGCGCGCGGCGTCGCCGCCCGGCCCCTGCGGCTCGGCGGCGCCGTGGCGCACGAGGTAGACACGGACGGTCATGAGGAGGGCCCCGCGACGAGCAGGGCGACGGGGAAGTCGGCGAAGAGCCGCTCGAGCGGGACCGCGCGTCCCTCGTGGCGGGCGCCGGTGAGCACGTCGAGGAGCGGGGTCGGCAGGCCTGCCAGCGGGAGCGCCCCCTGCCAGGCGATGCGGCCGCCGCCCGCCTCGAGCGGCCGCAGCACGAGCCTCGGCACGGCGCACACCACCGCGTCGTGCCGGTGGGTGCGCGCGAAGGCGAACACGTGCCGTCCGAGCGGGCCCTCCGCCGCGAGCGGCCGGTGGTCGCCCGCGCGGAACAGCTCCCGGCGCTCCCGACGCAGGTGCAGGGCGACCCGGAGCAGCAGCAGCTTCGCCTCGCCGCTCGCGAGCGCGTCGGGCGCGGAGAGCCGCCTCGCGAGCGCGGCGCGGGCCTCGGGCCCGCGCGCGAGCTCCGCGTCGAGCGCCGCGAGCGCCGCCCGCCGCCGCGCGAAGTCCACCGGCCGGCGGTTGTCCGGGTCCACGAGCGACAGGTCCCACAGCTCGCAGCCCTGGTAGACGTCGGGCACGCCGGGCGCCGCGCACTTGATCGCCACCTGCGCGAGCGACGAGATCCGGCCGGCGCGCGCGGCGCGCCCGGCGAGCTGCGCGAGCTCGTCGAGGAAGGGGCGCTCGGCGAGCAGCCGCGCCACGTAGTCGCGCACCCCGGCCTCGTACTCCTCGTCGGGGTTGGTCCAGCTCGTGTGGGTCTTGGCCTCGCGCAGCGCCTTCTCCATGTAGCGCTGGATCCGGCCCAGGAACTCCGCGTGAACGGGGGTGCCGGGCTGGAGCCCGTCGTCGGGGAAGGCGCCCACCAGCGTCTGGTAGAGGAGCAGCTCGTCGGCGCGGTCCGGCGCCGGGCGCCCCTCGGCGCCGCCGCGGAGCGTCCGGTGGACCCGCGACCAGCGGAGCGCGGCCGACCGCCACTCGGCCGGCATCTCGGAGAGCGCGTCGATCCGGACGCGCACGTCCTCGCTGCGCTTCGTGTCGTGGGTGGAGGTCGCCGAGAGCGAGCCGGGGAAGCGCGCCTGGCGGTCGAGGAGCAGCGCGTGCAGCTCCTCGGGCGTGGTGCCGAAGTGGCGCGGGTCCCCGCCCACCTCGTTCAGCGAGAGGAGCCGGACGTAGGTGTAGAAGGCGGTGTCCTCGACCGCCTTCGCGGTCACGGGGCCGGTGACCTGCTGGAGCTTCAGGGTGAACTCGAGCCAGCCGGCCTTCTCGGCCTCCGAGAGCCCCTCCGGGTGACGCAGCAGGATCACGTCCCGCAGGAACTCGTAGATGGACGGATCGGTGACCGGGCTCCGCCGGCGCGCCCGCGCCAACGTGGCCTCGACGAGCCGGCGGTCGCGCTCGTCCACCTCTCCACGGCGGGTGACGTAGGTGCGGTAGACGGGGAAGAGCGCCACGTACTCCACGAGCGCGCGGGTGAGCTCGTTCAGCGTGAAGTCCCGGGTCCGCCGGTTGGTCTCGCTCACGCGGTTCAGCCGGTGGGCGAGCATGTTCACCTCGCTCGCCATCGACGAGGACATGACGAGCCGCTTCTTCGCCGCGATCACCTCGCCGTACTCCTCGGCGCGGCCGGTGACGCGGAGCCACAGCCCGTCGAAGGCGCGCTGCGCCTCGGGGTCCACGAAGAGCCCGTTGACCGACGCCAGGAACTCGTAGCCGGTGGTGCCGTCCACGTCCCAGCCCTCGGGCATCCGCTCCGGGTGCACCAGGATCTTCTCGACGAGCACGTGGAGCGGCCGGGCCGGGAGGTCGCCCGCCTCGAGAGCCTGGAACAGGCGCTCGAGGACCGCCTGCTCCTCGGCGGGGCCGAGCGGTGCGCCCCGCGCGGCGGCGAGGGCGCGCGCCCGCTCGAGGAGGTGCGCCGCCTGCAGCCGCCGGAAGTAGGCGGGCGGCGCGTAGAGGCCGTCGGGGTGGTCGATCCGCAGGCCGCTGATCCGCCCGTCGCGCACGAGCCGCAGCACGAGCCGGTGCGCGTCCTCGAAGACCCGCGGCTCCTCCATCCGGATCGCCGCGAGGCCGTTCACGTCGAAGAAGCGCCGGTAGTTGATCTCCTCGCCCGCCACCCGCC
>Ga0184637_10000748_pt1 | contig 23339 bp, 19 predicted proteins | sample PLM3_127_b2_FD_133143 | JGI IMG/M metagenome (GOLD analysis project Ga0184637, IMG submission 133143) | Groundwater sediment microbial communities from an aquifer in East River, Colorado, USA - PLM3_127_b2 | ecosystem: Environmental > Terrestrial > Soil > Riparian zone | place: USA: East River... | reverse complement strand
CGCCGTCTGCCCACCCACCAGGCCTCGTCCCTGAGCTTCCTCGCCTGCCGGACGATAAAACTACTCAGCACTTCCAGCTCGTCGGGCGTCCGCCCATCCTCGACCAGGACGTTGCTGATGAGGTGGCAAGTCATCGACTTTGGGATCTCCACGTGGGAGAACCCCGTCTGGTGTTTCCTGACCCGCGCTGTGAGCATGATCTTGTCGTCTTTGATGATGGGGTGGCCGGGCGGATCCACGTCTCCCTGCACGTGCTCACGGAGTGGGACGACATACTCGACGTCGTCGGTAAACAACTCTAACCACTCATCGAACCGGTGCTCGTCGAGGAGAAACGCCTCTCTGTACAGAAACTCTTCGATCTCCCTCTTTTGCTCCCAGGTCACGATGGCGCCTGGTTCCTCTCCATAAGCTCACGCCAAAACCGGTAAAACTGGCGCTGATTGACTTCGCTCGGGTTCGGCCCCAGATTACCGGGAAGGCCCCGAGGGCCCTCCTCTTCATGACCTAGCTGCAGGCCGTAGTGGAAGGGGCGCCGCCAGTTCCGCGGCGCGCGCATCGCCTCGACCAGACGTTCGAAGTTCTCGACGTCATCCGGCGCAATGAGCCCCGCCATATGTTGACCCTGGTAGACGTGTTGGGCCGCCACCTCCTTGATGACTTTGGGGGCCTCCCGCTCCACCATGGTCCACTGCCACACCTCGTGTTCCCACACGCCTCGTGGTTGGAACAGTAGCCAGTGGCGCCCATCCAGCGGCGAGTAGAACCCCATGAGGCCCAGGTTGGGGAAGATACCGCCGTTCATGAAGCTATACGGCTTGGCCTCTCTCTCCTTCAGCGCCTCCTGGTGGCGGCGATAGCGCTCCCGCACCCAGTCGACCGCCTCTGGACCCAGTCGTTCAGCCTGTTGGAGATCGTTCCTGTACACGGAGTCGTCGAGGACGACCAGCCCCATACCGAGCGGACAGCCACGCCCGTATCCGGCGCTCCCCTCGTACGCGGGGCCCCTCATTGCACTCGAATTGACGTTCCGGATTGGCGTTCCTTGCTCTTGAAAGTCGCGAGTAACTTTGAAGGCGGATGCGTGGCTGGTCATTGCGTGGTAGTCGTCCCCGATGAAGTTCTCGGCGAGGAGTTTCCAGTTGCCGGGCGTTCGGTAACGGTGCCATCCGGGCAGCGCTTCTAGCCCCCCGAGATGGTCGACGAGCACCAGGGTTTGCAACCACCAGCACCCATCCTCCCCCAGCGACTCTTCCAGGGATGGCGCCCCTGCGTCGAAGGACGCGAAGAGGAGCCCCTTGAAGCTGGCGACCCGCACCTCCTCCAGTCCCCAGCCCTCCTTGTTCAATTCACCGCGGTACAGCTCTTGTTCCATTGGGACGCCGATGAGCTTGCCGTCAAGCCCATAGGTCCACCCGTGGTACGAACAGGTGAACGATGGCGCTCTGCCGCGGTCGTAGAGGCAGACCTGATTGCCGCGATGCGCGCACCGGTTGACCAACACATGGACCTTCCCGGCGATATCACGCGAAACGATCACCGGGACCTCGCCCATGTAGTTGGTCACGTAGTCGCCCGGCTTTCGAATCATGTCTTCATGGCCCACGACCAACCAGGCGCGGCCGAAGACCCGCTCCTGTTCTTGCCGATACAGCTCCTCGTCGAAGTGGACGGCGGGCGAGATGAGGCCCTCCTTCCAGTTGGCGAGGTCGCGCAGCTCACCCACGCTGACCATGGCGGTTTACCTCCTTGGTGCAGAGCGGAGTCTCGAAGGGAAGAGACACGAAATCAATTCAGGAGCGCCATTCCCACTCCCAGATCTTCAAGAGAGTGTCGGAGTTCTCGCCGGTGCGCAGCCGAGGGCCCACCAGGCCTGCCACGAACGGCGTGATGGTGGGCGTGTAGTACATGAAAATCGTCGGCACCTCTGCGGTCTGAAGCCGCTCCATCTGGGCCATCACCCCGATCTGGCCAGGAGGGTCGAGCGTCGTGTTGTACAGGTCCCACAGCCGGTCGTACTCGGGATTCGACCACGCTCCCCGGTTGCTGCCTTGCCAGCGGTTTTCCGGACGACTGATCGCCACGCTCGTCAAGTTGTTGCCCAGTCCACGCTCGAACCCGCCGCCCCCAGTCAGCTGCATGGCGCCGAACGACGCCCGCGCCTGGCCGTCGCCGAACAGCACGCTGGGCAAGACGCGCATGACCGTGTTCAGGCCCATCCGCCGATACCCCTCCACGACGATGGCGCCCTCCGACTCCCAGGTCGGATTGGCGAGACTCATGATCTCGAGGGAGAACGGTCGTCCATCCAACCCCAGGTAGAATCCGTCCGACCCCCGCTGCAACCCCATCTCCTCCAGGAGCTGCTGGGCCCGGCGCGGATCGTACGGATACTTATTGATGCTGGGTTCGATGGCCGAGTAGTAGGTCGCCCGGGGGGAGAGCACCCCCTCGGTCACGACGCCCGAACCCCCCATCAGCGCCTCGTTCAGTCCATTCTTGTCCATCCCATGTGCCAACGCCCGACGGAAGCGCACGTCCAGCAGGGCCGGCGTCGACATCAGGTCCGGTCGGTGCTGGAGCTGACCGAACCAGAGCAGGGTGGGGTTGAAGATCACCGTGCCAGCCTTATTGTCGGCCCACTGCTGCTGCAAGACGGCACCGTCCGGATACTGCAGCACATAGTCAAGAGCGATGTGCGCGTCGCCGCTCAAGAGTGAAGCTACGGCGGCGTTGGAGTCGTTCGCAACGAGGATGCGCAGCCGGTCGATTTTCGGACGTCCGAGCACGAAACGGTCGAAGGCAGTCGCACTGATCTCCTGCCCCCGTTCCCAGCGCTCGAGTCGGTAGGGACCCAGGCCGATGTACTCGTCGGTCCAGAAGGGATGGTTAGCGAAGGCCTCGAAAGATCCCTGGAGGTAGGCCTGCTCCAGGGTGTGGCGCGGAAGCGCGCTAAAGCCGCGTTGCGTACGCGTGGCCATCGCCCCCGCACCCGCATAGGGGCGGCGCCATCGGATGACAACGGTGCGACTGTCCGGGGCCATGACCTCCTGCATCTCACCCACCGGTGCCACGGCCGCGGTGCCGGAGGCGGGGCTGGCATAAACCTGCCAGGCGAACACGAAATCGGCCGCGTCGAGCGGCGTGCCATCGTGCCAGACGATCCCTGGCCTGAGACGGTAGGTCGTCTCCATGCTGCCGTCGGGGAATAGGCGCCACGTATCGGTGTTGAGCTGAGGCAGCGCCTCTGGGAGTACGGGGAAGGGATTCCCTTGCTCGTCCTGGTCGTCGAACGTTGCGTTCAACACCAGATGCGGATACGAGCCCCCACCCACGGTTTGAAACGCTCGTAACGCCAGGGCGATTGGCTCACCGCGCGTGAGGACCACCAGTTGCCGGCTTGGGGGGGCGGCGGTCGAAGGCTCGCTTTGCTGCGACCGGTCTGAGGCGCGGGGCGGGGCGCACGCGGTGAGCACGATGGCCGCGAGAACCAGCATGGGCTGTATGCGCGTGTTCCTCATGACGAATCCCTCCAATCTCCTACTCCGGGGTCAGCCGTTCAGGAAGTCCAGAACGAGTCGGTTGAACGCCTCCGCGTGCTCGAACTGCGCCCAATGGCCGCAGTTGTTGAAGATGAACATGTTTGCCGTGCGAACATCCCGAAGGAGCGCGAGACCGGTGTCGAACGGGTTCACCCGGTCGTCCCGACCCCAGACGAGCAGCACGGGACATTGGATCGTGCTGTAGTCCCTGGCTGGCCCCATCGGTCGGCCGGTGAAGACCCGGCCGTCCCGCTGGGCCGCCCCTCGATTCTGCCGCTGCGCGTCCAGGTGTCGCAGCGCGGTATCGACCCGCACTTGCAGCGCCTCGTCGCTGATCTGCGAGGCATCGTAGAGCATCACGTTCGCCAGGGCCCGGAGATTCTCCAGGGTCGGATTCATGTGCCCGGCCGACAGCACCTTGATCCCCTCGGTTGGCTGAGGGACGAAGGTGCTGCCCCTGCTGCCGGGCCCCATCGCCACGATCCTCAAGACGCGGCTGGGATGGTCCGCTGCGATGTTGAGGGAGGCCGTGGCCCCGGCCGAGTTGCCGATGAAGTGCGCCCTTTCGATACCCAGGGCATCCATCAGACCCACGGTCACGCGGACGTTGAGGTTTGGATCATCGCCGATGAAGTCATCCGACTTCCCATAGTTCGGCATGTCCGCCAGAATGACGCGGTGTCTCTGGGATAGCGGCGCAACGTTGCGTACAAAGTTGCTCCAACTGCTGGCGCCCGGCCCCGCTCCGTGCAGGCAGATCACGACCGACCCCGCGGTCTCGGTATCGTTGTAGTGGATCTTGAGGTCGCCCACCTTGGCGTATCGACTGGTGCTGGCCTCGGTGAGCTCCGTCACGGCCATGGCCCCTCCCGACTCCCCTACTGATTCACCGCCCTAACCGATCGTTTCCCCCGTCAGGAACGCGGTCACGATCCGGTCGTGTTCCTCAGGCTTCTCCCACTGCGGCCAGTGGGCGGCGTCCATGATGCAGTGGAACACGGCGCCAGGAATCGCGCGGGCGAGGCGCTGCCCCGCGTCGGGGCCGGCGCCCGGGTTCTTTTCGGTCCACAGAACGAGCGTCGGTGCCTTGATGTTCCGCACCTCGGCCTCGGGGATCTGGTCCCCAGCGCCGCCGCCGAAGCTGTTCTCGAAGACCTGCGTCAACGATGCGTTGGCCTCAGGGTCGTTGTAGATCTTGTGCCGGATGTCGACCAGCTCGTCGGTGACGCGGTCCGGTGAGGCCATGAGCCACTCGAGGCGTTTGCGTACCGTCTCGAGCGTGGGGTCGTGAATGGCCTGCAGCGACCGCTCCCGCAACAGGTTCACGCCGGTCTCAGGGTGCGTTTCCACGGTGCCAGGCTGCCACTGCACGCCAGCCGCCGTATTGAGCACCAGCTTGCTCACGCGATCCGGGTAATGGAGCGCGGTCCACATGGCGACCCAGCCGCCGAGCGATTCCCCCTCGATGTGCGCCCGTTGCACGCCCAGCGCGTCGATGAGATCGACGACCTGCTTCGCGTACTCGGGGACCATCCTCGGCGTGTAGTTCCTCTTGTCCGAGTAGCCGTGCCACAGGAGGTCCATCGCCACGACGTGGAACCGCTGTGCGAGCCGCATGACATTGCGACTGTACGCTTCGGCGTGCCCGCCGATGCCGTGGATGAGGATGAGCACATCGCCGCTGCCCGCCTCGATCGTGCGAGTCCGATACGCGTTTCCCCGATATCGTACCTCGCTGCCCATGAGATCTACCCAGACGTTCGACATCGTTCGCTCTCCTTTCTACCTGGTGTCTACACGATCATTCACTTGGCCAGGGCCGGTCGCTCCATCGGCGCAAGCATCCGTCGACTCGCGATACTGCCGCGCGCCGATGCGCCGTCCCGCCAGGTCGCGGGGCTCGCGGATGCCGGCCCCTGTGCGACAGAAGATGTATTCGTAGACCGGTTTACGTTTGACGAAGACTGGCAAGCCGACGACCGGCCAGCCCGCTTCGATCGCCGGGAGCCAGTAGCACACGTTGAGATCTGCCACATGGAAGCGGCCATCCCGGTAGGGCGAGTCCTCCTGAAAGATCATCGCGGGCACACGAGCGGACTTGAGCGTGACGCCGTCGATCGGAACACGCCCCTCCTGCAATGGTAGGGCGATGTCGTAGCGCATGATGGGAAACTCGATCTCGAGCGGCGCTGAATCCATCGCTCCTACCTCTCTCTTCGGCGCGTCGAAGGCAGGCATGCGCTGGATCTGGACGCGAGCCCACGCCTCTCGTCTATCGGCCTCGTCCGCTGGCGTCCGGCTCCAGCATAGCGTTGGTCTTCAGCCCCAGCATGGCGCGCCACACCTGCCAGAACTGGCCCAGCCGCCATAGATTCTTGACTCCATCCGAAGCTTGGCAACCGCAGCCGAATGCAAGTGCCCTATGCAAGGCGCCTAGTCCAGCCGGAAGAACTCGACCGCGTTCCCCGCGAGCATACGCGCGCGCTCGTCCTCGGGCACGCCAGTGAACATCTCGTCGATGACCGCGCGCGAGTGCGGCCAGTCGCCGGCCGAGTGCGGGAAATCGTTCCCCCACATTACCCGCCCGACGCCCACGCGGTGGCGCATCTCGACGCCGAAGGGGTCGCGGAGGAAGCCCCACCAGCAGTTCTCGAGGAGATACTCGCGCGGATCACGCCGCGGTGGCTCCAGCCCATAGAACCGCTCCGCCCAGAACCGGGTTCGTCGCCAGTTGTCCTCGAGCTGCGTGAGGAAGTAGGGAATCCAGCCGATCATCGTCTCGGCCCAGTAGATGTGGAGCCGCGGAAACCGATCGAACACGCCGGCCATAACCATCTGCACCGCGTTGAGTGCGCTCTCGCCGGCGAAACGGACAAGATTGAATACGGGATCCACGCCGAAGACCTCGACCTCCGGCGGGCGGCGCACGTAGTGGAGCACGGGCCGCTCGTCAACCATGAACTTGACGTGCGCGGTGAGCGGCACGTCGAGATCGATGGCCGCCGCCCAGAAGCGGTCGTCCTCCGGCGTCGGAACGCCTTTCCCACTCGGGAAGGCGCCGAGCATCACGCCCTTGAGGCCTGCGCGCTTGCAGTACTCGAGCTCCGCGATGGCGTCGTCGACGCCGGTGATCGGAATCACCCCCATCGCAAGCAGCCGATCGGGCGCTGCTGCGCAGTATTCCTCGGCGAGAAAGCGGTTGTAGCCGTGGACCACGGCCGCGAAGGTGGTGTCCTCGCGAATGCCGCGCCAGATGCCGACGTTGCCCGGCCCCGTGAAAAGCACCTCCGCGTCCAGCCCGTCCTCGGCCTGCTCCGCAAGCCGTTGCTCGGGGCTCCCCGTCCCGCGGCCTCCCTCGTAGGTTACGCCCGTGGGTTTGTATTCCTCATAAGGGATTCCGGTCACCGCCAGTCCAACGACCGCGAGGGGGCGGCCCTCCACCAGAACGGCGTCGCCCCCATTGGCGAGCTTGACCAGCCGAGGCGCCCGATCGCGGAACTTCGGATCGACGTGCACACGCCAGCGATCAGGCGAGATCTCGAGGTGTGAATCGGCCGATATGACCGAGTAGGCGCGCCCCATGGCGACATTCCTCCCGCCCGACGGTGCGCCGGGCCCTGCTATGACCGGAAGAAGCGGGCCGCGTTCTCGCCGAGGAGCTTTGCTTTAACGTGCTCTGGAACATCCTGCCGCATCTGCAGCTTGTCGACGTAGCTTTCGTCGGATGATGGATCTCCGTGGGGGTAGTCCGAGGAGAGCATCAGCCCGTCTTCCCCGACGTGGCGGAGCAGGTACGGTAGGTCTTCTTCGGTCTCGCACGTGACGAAGGCTCGCCCTTCCCGAAACCACTCAACTGGATCTCGGTAGAGATCGCGATCGATCCCACGCCGGCCTCCGCCGGTCGATCGGTCCCGCAGCACCGTCGGTGGCTGGTACTGGCGGCGAATCTGGTTCATGGCGTAGGGCACCCAGGCGGCTCCGGTTTCGATGAAGCCAACCCGCAGCTTGGGGAAGCGGCTGAGCAGGCCGGAGGCCATGATGTGGACAAACCCCCAGATGACCGGAATCGTCGCGGAGCAGAAGAAGCTATTCGTCGAGAAGATCTTCGTTACTTCGGGGGCGCCCCACCCGAGATGCACACAGAGTGGGAGATCGAGCTCGCCCATGGCGTCGTATGTGGGGAAGAACATCGGGTCGTTGAGCTGCCGATCGAAGGCCACGCCCATGCTGAAAATCCCAGCCGCTCCCAGCTCGCCAGCACGACGTACCTCTTCGACGGCAACCTCCGGGTCGCGGAAAGGAACCAAAGCCGTCCACCTGAGCCGCCCTCCGGACCTGGCGCACGCCGCACTCATGTAGCGGTTGTAGGCTCGGAACAGCGCGGCTTCCAGCCGGACGTCCTCTACAGCGGAAACGAGAAACATCGTCGGGAAGATGACCTGCTGATCGATCTGGAATCGGTCCAGTCCGCGGAGTCGCGCCTCGACGTCTTCGAGCGTCTGATCGCCGAGTGGGACCGAGCTCCGGAGCGACGAGGCGCTGCCGGGCAGGAAGAAGAGCGTCTCTCCCCTTCCGCCCGGCGTAGGGAACGCCTTGCCCTCGATGACCCAGACGCTGTTGAAGTCTCCGGCGATCGTGTCCGGTGGGAGCCAGGAGATGACCGGCCGGCGCGGATAGAACTCCCGCTCGATGTCCGCAAACATCGCCTCGTCTTCGATCACATGGCCATCGGCATCGAGAACTCGCATGACGGCTTCCTCCAGCGGCAAGCTTGCCCTATCAGAGTTTGTGCATCAATGTGATCAGTTCATCGACGCCCCGCCGTCCACGGCGAGGGTCTGACCGGTGATGAAGTCACTGTCGCTCGAGCACAGGAATGCCACCGCGCCCACCAGGTCCTGCGGCGTCTGGATTCGCTTCATCGAGCGGTTCCGGGACCGCTCCTCGAAGTAGGCCATCGTTTCGTCGTCGATCTCGTCCAGGCTCTGGGTCAGGCCCGGGGCGATTGCATTCACGTTGATGTTGAAGTCGCCCAGCTCCCGAGCGAGAACGCGCGTGAACCCGATCACTCCCGCCTTCGACGTCACATAGTGGGCGAACCGGGGCGTTCCGTTGAACACGGTCGTAGAGCTGATATTGACGATCTTGCCGCTGCCCTGCCGCTTCATATGTGGGACTACGGCCCGGCTGCAGAGGAAGACGCCTCGCAGATTGACGGCCATGACCCGGTCCCACTCCTCGACTGGTAGCTCCTCGAACGGCGCGCGGGTTACGGCGGGCCGCTGGTACATAGCCGCGTTGTTTATCAGCCCGTCGATTCGTCCGAAGCTTTCCAGGGCCGCCTGGGCCATGCGTTCGGTGTCTTCCACCATGGTCACATCGGCGGTCACGGCGAGCGCCTCCAGCTCGGCCCCCCTCAGCTCCGCCGCCACCGCCGCCGCCCGCTCGCCATCGATGTCAGCGACCACTACGCGTGCTCCCTCTTGCGCGAGGCGGTCGGAGTACGCGCGTCCGATCCCCTGGGCGCCGCCGGTGACGATGATTACGCGCCCTTCGAGTCTCTCCATCGTTGTCTCCTACGCACGGTAGAACCGGGCGGCATTCTCCCCCAGGAGCTTCGCCTTGACCCGGTCCGGGATGTCGTCGCGCAATCCGAGCTTCTCCACGTAGGTCTCATCCGCCGATGGATCGCCGTGGGGATAGTCCGAAGAGAGCATGAGCGCGTCTTCGCCCACGTACTCGAGGAGGTAAGGCAAGTCCTCGTCGAGCTCGCACGTCACAAAGGCGCGCCCCTCCCGGAACCACTCGGCCGGGTCCCGATAGAGGTCTCGATTGATCGAGGATCGAAGCCGCCGGCGCTCGCCTTGAATTGCCCGGTCCCGGAGCACCGTGGGAGGCTGATAGCTGCGTCGGACCTGGTTGATAGTGTAAGGAACCCATTCGGCCCCGGTCTCGATGAAGCCGACCCGAAGCTTGGGGAACCGACCCAGGAGACCGGACGTCATGATGAAGGTAAAGCCCCAGATCACGGGGATCATGGCGGAGCAGAAGAAGCTGTACTGAGAGAAGAGCTGGGTGGCGGCCGGGGCGCCCCAGCCGAGGTGGACGCACAGCGGCAGATCTCGCTCGCTCGCCGCCTTATATATAGGAAAGAAGGTTGGATCGCTGAGCTGCCGATCGAAGAGCACTCCCAGGCTGAACATGCCGGCGGCGCCCAGGTCGCTGGCCCGCCGGACCTCCTGAACGGCAGCCTCCGGATCCCGAAATGGGACCAGCGCTGCCCACTTCAGTCTTCCCCGGGTTCTGGAGCAGGCCTCACTCATATACGTGTTGTAGGCACGGAATAACGCAGACTCGAGCTGCACGTCCTCGATACCCGACACCAGGAACATGGTAGGGAACACGACCTGTTCGTCGATATGGAACCGATCGAGCCCGACGAGCCGTGCGTCCACATCCTCCAGCGTTTGGTCACCGACACTTGCGCCCCCCTTGAGGGAGCGCTCACTGCCCGGCAAAAAGAAGAGCGTCTGGCCGGAGCCGGGGATCTTGGGGAAGAGCTTCCCCTCGATGAGCCACACGGAGTTCACGTCGCCATACTCGGTGTCTGTTGGCAGACGCAAGACGACCGGCCTCCGCGGATAGAACTCCTCCTCCAGGTGAGCGAACATGCCTTCTGGTTCGAACACATGGCCGTCAGCATCTATGACCCGCATCTGCTTGCCTCCAGCGTGCGGCTGCGTTGATTTGGTCTCCGGGACGAGATCATAGTCCATCAGAACGGTGGGAGCTGCGCACCGTCGAGGACGCTAGGATAGAGGTCGGCCCTTGGCGGCGCCGAGTTGGCTACAAGTCGACCTCTCGCCCCAGTCCGCGCTCCTTTGCTCGGGCCAAGGCCCATTCAGCCAGGGCCACGTCCCCCCAGCCGCCCTGGGACTCGCGAAACACCGTGATCTGCTCCCGATCCTTGCGGCCCGCCCGACCCGCTACCACATCGCCCAACTCGACCGTGCGGCGCCAGATGGAGTCGTCCGGGTCGAGCTCGGCCAGGGGATGCGTTACGCCCATGCCCAGCTCCAGCTCCTGGGACCGATCGCCAACGATGACGAGGTCGGCCCGCCGATAGACATCGACTGCCAGCTCATGGGGCTGCCCCATGCTTCCGACGTGAAGACCCGACTCCACATCCGCCGCACCGAACACCGGCTGTCTCGAGTTGGTGACCACCAGCAGCACATCGCTGCCTCGCACAACGTCTGTCGGGCCATCGCAGGCTCGTACGTCAAGCCCCAATTCCGCCCGGGCCCGGCGGGCGAACTCCTGTCGCGTGTTCGGGCTGTAGACTTTGACTTCCCTTATGTCCCGCACGCACATCGTCCCTTCGAGGAGGGTCATGGCGCTGCGGCCGGCGCCCAGCAGGCCCACGACGTGGGCGTCCGCTCGGGCCAGGAACATGGTGGCAACAGCGACAGTGGCCGCAGTGCGGAGTGCTCCGAAGGGATAGGGCATGAGCGCCACGAGCCGGCCAGTCTCTAGCTCGAACAGAGCCGCGAGGGTGCTCCCTCCGTGGAACCCGCCCGCGGCGCCTAACCGGGTGCCCAGCAGCTTGCTCTCCAGCAAACCACCCACCACCGAGCGGAAATAGCCTTGCGGCGCCCGAAGCATGGTGGGCGGCTGGGACAGAACGTGCCGGTTGCCCTGCTGGGCGAACGCGGCCTGTGTGGCTTCGATGGCCGCGTGCATGTCCAGGAGGTCGTCGACATCGTGTAGCTCCAAAAGCAGTACCATCGCTCTCTCCGTCCGCGACCCTGCCTCAGGTCGATACGCCGCTCTGAGGCTCGGTTTCGTCCCGGCGAAGATACCGCAGGTCGTTGAGGTCGCGACGTTGTTGCCGAGCCAGTAAGATGGCCTCGTTCCACGAATGGGGGACGCCATGGCCGAACGCATGCGGGATGCACTCGAAGGGCCAGCGGACAACACCTGGACCGGTTACTCGCTAGCGGAGCGTGACCGGCGCTGGGCAGTGGTTCGGGCGAACGCGGCGCAGGCCGGGTTCGACTGCATCTTCGTGCCTCCCTACTCGGACCCCATGAATCTCCGTACCTCGCCGGTGGTGGCCTGGGGCAACTGGGCGGATAGCCGCTACCTCACCCAGCTGCCCAGCGCGGCGGTTGTGCTGCCGACGGATGGACGGCCTCCGATCGTCGTCGACGGCCGGGGACGCGGGAACCACTGGGTACCGGACGTTCGTGCGGCGAGCGGCAGCCAGCGCGGATCGTGGGCGCCGGCGCTGGTTCAGGCCCTTCGCGACGCAGGCATGGAACGGGCCAGGATCGGCGTATGTGGCCTCAAAGGTGGCAAGGTCACCCACGTCCGCGCGCCCGACGGGGTCGTCAACTACGTGTCGTACGCCGAGGTCGTTCGCGCGTTTCCCAACGCAACCTTCGAGGACGCGACCGATGTCGTCGGTTTCGCCCGCTACGTCAAGGGGGACGAGGAAATCGCATGTCTCCGCCGCGCAGCGGCCATCGCGGAAGAGGGGATCGACGCCATGATCGAGGCCGCGGGTCCGGGAGCGGACCAGGCCGTGGTTTACACCCGGGCGATGGCGCGGATGATGGAGCTGGGCAGCGAGCACTACCTGCTCGCTTTCTACGCCGCCCCGCTCGGCACCCAGTCGCAGCGGATGACGGACCCGCCCATCGGGCGCCGGCTGCAACGTGGCGACTACATCACGAACGAGACCAGCGCCGTGTGGGGCGGCCAGGTTTCCCAGGAGGACCAGCCCATTCTCATCGGACCCATCCCCGACGTGTACAGACAGGTGATCGAGCTGCAACGCGAGGTGTGGGAGGAGGGATTGAAGCTCATGAAGCCGGGCCTCACGTTTGGCGAGCTAATCGACTTCGTCAATGGCTTCGGCCCACGTCGCGGTGGACGGACCATGATCACGATGCACGGTCGGGGGATCGGGGACGACAACGGCCCGCTCATCACCTCGCGCTCGGTTGGCGAGCGGGTCCGAGACCTGGCGATGGAGAAGGGCAACGTATGGGTGTGGAAGCCCTCGGCGGCTTCGGCTGACGGACGGATCTCTTTCGGATGGGGAGGCGACGTGGTTGTCACCGAGACAGGCGGCGAACGGCTGTTCAAACGTCCGCACGGCATGGTCTCGGTCGACTGACGTGCCACGCGGGGAACCCACTATGTTGCCGTTCACCGTCCCTCACCCTCCCCGGCAAGCGAGGAGGCGACATGTTGGCCGGATTCGACCGCGCCTACCGCTGCATCTCTTCTGGCTCGTGATCATCGTGTTGCTCGGCTGCACAGCCGGCGGACCGGCCGTGCCCGGAGGTTCCGGGGGCGCCGGTGAGGCGCGGTCGGGCGAGCAGCGAAAGACGATCACGGTGGCTGCGGTCAACTCGGTCAAAGGGTTCAGCCCCTGGCTGATCGGAACGACCGGCGGCGGTGCGCGCTCGTTGTTCGAGATCCACACGAATGGCCTGGTGACGACCGACAACGCGGGGCAACACGTGGGTCGGCTCGCAGCCGCGCTGCCGTCATTTGACGATGGCACGATCGTCGTGCTGCCGGATGGGCGGATGGAGACCACGTGGCGCCTGCGGTCGGGGATCACCTGGCACGACGGGATTGGATTCGACGCCGAGGACCTCGTGTTCAGCTGGCGCGTGAACACCGATCCGGCGATCCCGAGCGGGGGAACCGCGTTTCTCGGCCAAATGGAACGGGTGGAGGCCACCGATCCGCAGACGATCGTCATTACTTGGACCACGACCTTCTTCCGGGCGCTGCAGCTGGACTACGTCTCGCTCTGGCCGTACCCCGAGCACCTGCTGGGGGCCGCCTTCGCGGGAGACAAGGACGCCTTCCTGAATGTCCCGTACTGGACGACGGAGTACGTCGGGCTCGGGCCGTTTCGGATCATGGACTTCGGGCTGGGCGAGAACCTGGTGCTGGAGCGGTTCGACGCGTATTTCCTTGGCCGCCCGAAAGTTGACCGCATCCTGATCAGGATCATTCCTGACACAAACACGCTGATGACGAACCTAGAAGCCGGCGCCGTCGACGTTGCGACGGAGTCGACCATCGGCGCGGACGGCGGAGCGGTGCTCCGCGACAAGTGGAGGGAGTCCGGCGAAGGCACCGTCCTGGACAAGCCAAGCGTATGGCGGTTCATCAGCATCCAGTTCAATCCCGACTATGGGCGCCCGCCCGAGCTGCGTGAGGACGTCCGCGTACGGCGTGGGCTGCTGGCGGCCATTGATCGCGACGCGCTGGGTGAGACTGACCTCCCCGGTTTCACGGTGGACAAAGGTACCTTCATGCTGGGCGGGGACCCTCGCGCGCCGCTGGTGGGCGAGCCCTTCGCCGGCTTGGCGCACGATCCGACGCTCGCCGCACAGCAACTCGCCCAGGCCGGTTGGCGCCGAGGCGCTGATGGACGAATGGTCAACTCTTCGGGTGAGCAGGTTCACCTCGATCTCCGCGCCACGGCCGGAACGAACAAGCAGCTCGCCATCATCGCCCAATACTGGCGCGAGCTCGGCTTCGCCGTCACCGAGGACATCATTCCCAGCTCGCTCATCTCCGACCGGCCTCACCGGGCGACCTTCCCCGGGCTGGAGTTCACCGCGCAGGGCAGTGGCGACTCGATGCTCGTGCGGTTCGACGGCCGCCAGTGTCCGCGGCCACCGCGGTTCTCCGGCAGCCAGGGCGGGTGCTACGCGAGCCCCGATCTCGACCGGCTCATCGTGAAGCTGTACGGCACGATCGACCAGCGGGAGCAGGGGATGGTGCTCCGCGACATCGGCATGCACATGGCGGAGAATCTCCCGGCGCTCCCGATGTACATGAACGTGTCAATCGCGGCCGTGCGCAAGGGGATCCGCGCCCTGGTGGATGATTACCGCGGTGGGCAGGGCCCGGGCTCGGCGTCCCGCAACGCATACCTCTGGGACCGAGACTAGACCACCAGCCGCGAGGAAGGAGCCAGTGACATGGAATATGCCACAGAGAGTCCGTGGCGTGGGTACTCGGTCGCCGAGCGTGACCGACGCTGGAAGGCAGTGCGCGACAACGCTGCGAAGGGCGGCTTCGATTGCACGCTCGTTCCCCTCGGAGCCCGGCCAGACTGTCGGTATCTCACCGAGATGGCGAACGCGGCGGTCGTGCTGCCGACCGATGGTCGCGCGCCCATCGTTATTAGCGACCGGGGGCGCGGCAATGCGTGGATCCCCGACCCGCGCTCGGCCAGCGGCGGGATGCGCGGATCCTGGACCCCGGCAACCGTCCAGGCGCTGCGAGACGCGGGGATGGAGCGTGCGCGCATCGGGGTGGTCGGTCTCAAGGGCGGCAAAGTCACGCACGTACGCGCGCCGGACGGGGTCGTCAACTTCTCGTCTTACGCCGAAGTCGTGCGTGAGCTGCCCGATGCGACCTTCGAAGATGCGACCGACGTCGTGGGCTTTGCGCGGTACGTGAAGAGCAGCGAGGAGATCGAGTGCCTACGGAAGGCTGCCACCATCGCCGAGGCCGGCATCGACGAGATGATCGAAGCGGCGCGGCCGGGCGCGGACGCGGCGACGGTCTACACGCGCGCCATGGCGCGGATGATGGAGCTGGGCAGCGAGCACTACCCCCTGGCCATGCACATCGGCCCGATCACGGCGGTCGAGACGCCACGGTACACGAACCCGCCGAGCGGGCTGCGGCTGCACTCGGGCGATTACATCACCAACGAGACGAGCGCCGTCTGGGGAGGGCAGCTCTCACAGGAGGACCAGCCCATCGTGCTCGGCCCCATCCCCGAGGCGTGGAAGCCGGTGATCGAGCTCCAGCGTGAGGTCTTTGAGGCTGGCCTCGCCTTCATGAAGCCCGGTACCGCGTTTGCGGACATGATCGATTTCGTCAACGGCTTCGGTACGAACCGCGGGCTGAAGACGCTGATCCTTATGCACGGGCGCGGCATCGGCGACGACAACGGCCCGCTCTTGACGCCACGAGCTAGGGGGGAAGACATTCGAGACCTTCGCATCGAGCGGGGCAACGTCTGGGTGTTCAAACCCTACGCCCTGACTCCCGACGAACGGATCTCGTTCGTGTGGGGAGGGGACGTCGTCGTGACGGATCAGGGTGGCCAGCGCCTGTTCGAGCGCGGGCACGGCATGGTCTCCGTTTCCTGACCACGTCTGCTCAGGCCCGGTCGCCGCTTGTGTTCCCCAAGCAGGCGCCGCAGGTTCTGAAGGCCCGCGCAGTCGATGAACTCGGGCCGGGAGGTCACTTCGCCAGCGGCCTCTTCGAGCAGGACGATCCGAGATCTCGTTGATCTCTTCGGGTGCAGTTGTCGAGCGTGATCTCATGCGGAAAGTCGAAGCCCTCCGTAGCAGCCACCGTGGACCGCGAGCGCACAGCCGAGCCGCTCGGCCTCCTCGTAGATCGGCCAGTAGACGGGAGCGGACACTGCTCTCCGGTGGAGAAGCTCGCCGGGGCCTCCCTGGCTGAAGGCCAAACCGCAACATGGTAAGACCTACCTTGACACTGCCTGATGGCGCGGGTAGAACCGGCGCTGTCGAAACGGGCCGGGCAGCCCTGGTCGAGGTGATGTATGGAATCTGCCGCTGACTCAACCTGGAAGGGGTACTCCTTGGCCGAGCGCGACCGCCGCTGGAACGCCGTACGGCAGAGGGCGGCCGACGCCGGCTTCGATTGCATCTTCATTCCTCTCACCGTGGACCCGGAAAGCCTGCGTAGCTCGTCCGCCGGCCAGCGGGGCCTGCGCTCCGACATCCGCTACCTGGCGCAGATGGAGAACGGAGCGATGGTGCTGCCGACGGACCCTGCCAAGCCGCCGATCGTCGTTAACGACCGTGGCCGCGGCAACGCATGGGTGTCCAACGTACTCCCCACGGCGGAAGGGGCTCGAGCGTCCTGGGGGCCGGCGATGGCGCAAGCCCTGCTGGACAGCGGCATGGAGCGCGGGCGGATCGGTGTGTCGGGCCTCAAGAGCGGCAAGGTCACCCACGTCCGCGCCTACGAAGGGGTGGTGAACCACACCTCGTTCGCCGAGGTGAAGCAGCGACTGCCGAACGCGACGTTCGAGGACGCCACCGACGTCGTGGGATACGTCCGCTACATCAAGAGCGAGGAGGAGATCGAGTGCCTCCGACGTGCGACCTTGATCGCTGAAGCGGGGCTGGACGAGATGATCGAGGTGGCCCGGCCGGGCGTCGACGAGGCCTACCTCTACGCACGGGTGACCGAGCGGATGCTAGGGTTGGGAAGCGACCACTACCACTGGGCACTGAAGACCGAGCAGCTCGGCGGCCCGCCCCACCGGACGACAGAGCCGCCCATCGGGCGCCGACTCCAGGCGGGCACCCTCATCACGAACGAGATCACGGGGATTTGGGGCGGCATGGTGGCCCAGGAGGACCAGCCGATCATCCTGGGGCAGATTCCTGAGGCCTGGAAGCCGGTGATCCAGCTGCAAGCCGACCTGTACGAGGCGGGGCTGGAGAAGATGAAGCCGGGGACCACCTTCGGCGACTTCATCGACTTCGTGAACGGCTTCGGCGCCAAGCGTGGCATGAAAAGCCTGACGCTGCTCCACGGCCGCGGCATGGGGAACGATGGTCCGCTCCTCACCCCGCGCGCGCTCGGCGAAAAGATTCGCGACGTCCCCTTCGAGCGGGGCAACGCGTGGGTCTGGAAGCCCTACGGGATGTCGGCCGACGAGAAGATCGAGTTCGTGTTCGGTGGCGACGTCGTCGTCCGAGACAACGGCGGCGAGAAGCTCTTTCGCCGCCAACCGGGCATGATCTCCATTCCTTGAGCCACAACAGGACGTGGGGTGGGGAATGCACGCCACCCTGTCATCGTCACAAAGTACGGAGGCGTGAGATGGAAGCTCCAGCGGATTCCACCTGGAAGGGTTATTCGCTCGCCGAGCGCGACCGACGCTGGAACGCGGTCCGCCGGAATGCCGCGGAGGCGGGGCTCGACTGCGTCTGGGTGCCGCTAGGCAATGGCCTGGACGCGCAATACCTCACGCAGATGCGACTGGCATCAGTCGTGCTTCCGACCGACGCCACCAAGCCACCGATCGCCGTGACGGACCGGGGCATCGGCAACAGCTGGGTGCCGGAGACCCGCTCCGCCAATCGGCTGTGGGCGCCTCCGATGGCCCAGGCCCTTGTCGACGCGGGTATGGAGCGAGCACGCATCGGCGTGGTGGGGCTCAAGGGCGGTAAGGTCACGCACGTGCGGGCGATCGACGGCGTCGTCAACCACACGTCCTACGAGGACGTCGTGCGTAAGCTCCCGAACGCCACGTTCGAGGACGCGACAGACGTGGTTGGCTTCGCCCGGTTTGTTAAGAGCGACGAGGAGATCGAGTGTCTGCGCCACTCCGCGTTGATCGCGGAAGCCGCCGTCGACGAGATGATCGAGATGGCGCGGCCCGGGGTCGACGCCGCGCTGCTCTACGCGCGCATCATGGGGCGCCTCCTCGAGCTGGGCAGCCAGTACTACGCGGCCGCCCTGAAGATCGGCCCGATCGGCGGCCCCGAGCCCTATCGCCACACGAGCCCGCCCCTCGGGCAGCGCCTCCAGCCGAATGACCTGATCACCAATGAGATCTGCGCGATCTGGGGGAATCAGGTTGCCCAGGAGGACCAGCCGGTGCTCCTCGGGCCGGTACCCGACGATTGGAAGGCGGTCGTCGACCTGCAGGCCGAGGTGTTCCAGGCAGGGCTCGAGCGAATGAAGCCGGGCACCTCGTTTGGCGAGTTCATCGACTTCACCAACAACTTTGGAAACAAGACGGGTGGCCGCCTGAAGACCCTCGTCCTCCTCCACGGCCGCGGCCTCGGCGACGACGGTCCGCTGCTGACACCCCGCGCCCGGGGTGAAGCCATCCGAGACGTCCGCTTCGAGAAGGGCAACGCGTGGGTGTGGAAGCCTTACGCGATGACCGCTGACAGCCGCATCGAGTACGTCTGGGGTGGCGACGTCGTCGTGACGGACAATGGCGGCGAGGTGCTCTTCAAGCGACCGCCCGGAATGGTGTCGATTTCCTAGACTATGGACTGACAAGTCTCGATCGCGAGGAGGTGTCACTGTGAGTTTGGGAGGAGCGTATTGGGCGGCGAGGCGGCGGGGGCCTAACCAGCCGGTCCGGGTAACGCGAGCGTTGTTGCTGCGCATCCTGCGTTACTTCCGTCCGTACCGGCTGGAGGTGCTGCTTGCGTTGCTGTTGACCGCGGGGGTCGCCACGGCCGGACTTGTACCTCCAATGATGATTCGGACCCTGATCGACGTGGCCATTCCCCAGGGCGATTTTGGCTTCATGGTGCTGCTGGTCGCGGCGATGGTTGCGGCACCCGCCATCGGAGGGCTACTGGGCGTTGGTCAAAACTTCCTGACCACTCGCATCAGCCAGCGGGTGATGTTCGACCTTCGGAATGAGCTATACCGTCGCGTCCAGGCCCTATCTCTCCGCTTCTTCACGTCGACGAAGACCGGGGAGATCATGAGCCGCCTCAACAACGATGTCTCCGGCATCAACCGCGTCCTGGGCGAAACGCTCACGCAGACGGTTGCGCAGGTGTTCGTGCTCGCGAGCACACTGGTCCTGATCTTCACCCTCGACTGGCGCCTGGCCGCCGTGTCAGTCGCGATGGTTCCGCTGCTCATCGCGCCGACCCGCCGGGTGGGCAACGTCCGCTTCGACCTGCAGCGCGAGACCCAGGAGCGCCAGGCCGAGCTTTCGACGATCATGCAGGAGACGCTCAACATCAGCGGCTACATCCTGATGAGGGCGTTCGGCCGGAACGGGCACGAGGCGGCTCGCTTTACGGACAGGAATCAGGCGCTGATGACGGTCCAGATTCGCAGCAACATGCTGGGGCGGTGGTTCCGCATGTTGCTTCAGGTCTTCGAGGCTTTCGGCCCCGCTGCAGTCTATCTGTTCGGAGGCTACCTGGTTGTCACCGGCAGCATGAGCCTGGGAACGGTCATCGCGTTCGTCGCGCTGCTCAACCGCCTTTACCAGCCCATGGGCCAACTTGCGAACGTTCACGTCGAGATGATGGGGGCCCTGGCGCTGTTCCATCGCATCTTCGAATACGTCGACATGGACTCGGAGATCCACGATGCGCCGAACGCGCGACCGCTCGCGGCTCCTCGCGGCCAGGTGAGTTTTCGTGACGTAACCTTCGAGTATGTCGCCGGCATACCGGTGCTGAAGAACGTGAGCTTCCAGGCCGAGGCTGGACAGCTCGTCGCGCTCGTCGGACCAAGTGGTGCGGGAAAGACGACAATCACCTACCTGATCCCGCGCTTCTACGACGTGACGGAAGGCGCGGTCGAGATCGATGACGTCGACATCCGGGACGTAACCCTCGAGTCAATACACGCGCACGTGGGAATCGTCACACAAGAGACCTACCTGTTCAACGGGACGATCAGAGAGAACCTACGCTACGCGCGGCTGGACGCAACGGACCAGGAAATCGAAGAGGCCTGTCGGCTCGCCAGGCTCGAGGACGTGATTGGCCAGATGCCGGACGGCTACGACACGCTCGTGGGTGAGCGTGGGTACCGTCTCTCTGGCGGCGAGAAGCAGCGGGTGGCCATTGCCCGCGTGCTGCTCAAGGACCCGCGCATTCTGGTGCTGGACGAGGCGACGTCCTCGCTGGACTCCCAGACAGAGGCGCAGATTCAAGAAGCGTTGCACCCGCTACTGCGCGGGAGGACGACGTTCGCCATTGCCCATCGCCTATCGACTGTGCTCGCCGCGGACAAGATCCTGGTCCTCGATCAGGGGCGTGTGGTCGAGTCCGGCACCCACGCGGAGCTTCTGGCCAGGCGAGGGCTTTACGCCGACCTCTACGAGATCCAGTTCAAGCCACAACTTAGCGGGCTCGACGACGTCGGTGGAGCGGCCGCGGAGCCAGCGAGCGACCACAACGGCCGCGAGCCCGCGACCCAGGAAAGGCCGGCGTGGAGGCGAAGGACGACTGAACCGGAACCGGCGTAGTCGATCGCATTCACTCGATGAACTCGTCCACCCGGGCGAGAAAGGCCGGCGGCAGGGTGATGCCGAGCGCTCGCGCGGTCCGCATGTTCACGATCAGGTCGTAGTGGGTCGGCAGCTCGGCCGGCGCCGCAGGGACGCAGCCGCCGAGCACTCCGAGGCCGAGGAGGCCGACGCCGAGCCGCACGAGATCGCGCTGGAAAGCGCGAGGGGTGAATTTGTTCATCCGGCGCAACTATCACGTGCGTCCCGGGGCCCTGTCAATTCGGCAGCGGCCCGCGGGGCGCGATTTAGCTCGCGATCGCCGAAGTACCCAGGTGTTGCAGGCCAAAGTCAGTAGTCCCGCCGATTATTCGAAGTCAGTAGTCCCGCCGATTATTCAAGGGAGGCAATTCGGGTCATCACTAGGAGGAATGTGCCCTTGCGTCTGCCTTTCGTGCCACTCCAGTTGCTCCGCCGACGCAAGGTCCAACGCGAACAGGTCGCCCGTCTCATCGAACAGATCGAGGGTCTCGAGCACGGGCTGGAGTCCTCGAGGGTTCGCGGAGGAACGCCCGCGGCTTACGGTGCGGCGCAGCGGCTGCGGGGCTCGTTACTGGAGGAGGAGCTCGCAGGCAAGAGGGGCGAGCTCGAAGGGTTGAGGGCGCGCCTACGCAGCACCGAGGTTCGGCCAGCACGGCCAGAACCCGGCGGCGAGATCGCCTCGGAAGGCTCCATCAGTGTGGCCCCTTCGCCTCACTCCTACCTGGAGCCAGGGCGTTTGCGGGCCCGCATCGTCCTTTCGTCACTCGCGGCAGTCGCCGTACTGTTGGGCGTGGCGAAGCTTCCGATGGAGCACACCGCGGAAGTGCAAGCTTATGGAGCGGCTTCCGAACCCGCTGGCTTCGCGGGCGGCCTACCGGCTCCGTCGCCTGATCACGTCGCGGTTTCAGCGGGTCCATTGCCACAAGCGCAGCTCGCCGCGCGCGCATCCGAGAAACCCCTGGACCCGGGGTTACCGGCGGGTGGAATCAGCCTTCCAGCCGTCGATTACTTCGAGGGTTGGGGCACATCGGCGCCCGCCATAAAGACTGCCTCAGCCCTGGCCGAAGACCCGGCGAGGGTGGAGGTCGCTGAGGAGACCACAACGCCTGGCACATCCGACGAGATCGTCGCAGAGGCCGTCGCGGAACGAGCGCCCGTGGCCGTGGTTACCCTGGCCGCCGTGCGCTTGCGCGAGCGGCCTGCGACGACCGCCAGGACTCTGCGGTCGGTTGCTGCTGGATCCCGGCTCGCTGTGGTTGGGGCCAGCGCTTCAGGTTGGACTCACGTAGAAACGCGCGACGGGACCGTCGGGTGGATCATCGCCAGCGCGCTGAGGCCCGTCTAGGCGCGACCCGCTGTCGCCGGCGGCCGGTACTCCCCGAGCTGGGCGATCGCGCTGTCCAGGAAGCTGTAGTCCACCAGCCCCTCCACCTTGATCGTGGAGGGCAGGAAGCCGCCATCCTGGTACCAGCGCAGCTCTTCCTCGATCCCCTCGACGTTGAGGCGGCCGTCGGGGTTGACGCCGGCGGGCGGCGTAGCCTCCACAACTTCTCTGGAGTCGCCGCACTGCTCGGCCAGGACCGCGATGATGGCATCGCGGTTGATGCCGTGCTCGAAGGCGTTGTAGTACTCGCGGAGGCCGGCCAGGTAGGCCGTGGCGTAGCGCTGGGCCTCGTCGCGGCGCTCGGTGCGGAAGCGGTGGCTGAACATGAGGACGCGCTGCTGGCGGCCGGGACGGATCTCCCACTCCCGCTTCCACACGAGGAAGTCGCCGTTCGCCTCGCCTTCCTTGATGCTGGCCGGGCGGTCCACGGTCGTGATGTCGATGGTCCCGTTCGTCAGCGCCTCGTGACGGCCACCTCCGAAGTCCATCGTCACGATCTCGAGGTCGTCGACGGTGAGGCCGCCCCGTTGCAGAGCGCTGCCGACGGTCACCCAGTCATGGTCGTAACGGCGTGAGCTGAGCGCAACCCGCAGGCCCTTGAGGTCGGCCCAGTCCCTCAGGCGGCCGCTCTTGATGAGGTCCGGTCGGGCGACGATCCCACCGGGCCCTCCCCGGCCGGGCTGCGCGCTCCCGTGGTCGGCCACCATCGCGATGGGCCGCTCCGGCTCCCAGTTGGTGAAGAACTCGTAGTTCGGACCCTGCGCCGCTGCATCCAGCTCGCCGCTGGCCAACTTCGGCAATGTGTTGCGTCGGCTGCCGGTCTCGAGCAGCTCGACGTCGAGTCCCTGGCCCTTGAAGTGCCCCCGACCATACGTCACCAGCGTGACGTTGGAGTAGATCTTGCCGGTCCCCTCATTAACACCCACCCGTATCGCTGCCACGGCTTCACCCTCCGGCGATATTGCCCGACGGTTCCTCTGCTATTGCACGTCCCACGTGTGGGTTCGCCATGTTGACGTGCCGCATGCGCAGCCAGGGAACGCCCCGCTGACGCCCTTGCGCACCGCGATCGGGTTCGGGACGAAGAAGAGGCCCATCACACCGGCGTCCGCGGTGATGTGCCTCCAGGCCTCGCCCCACCAGCGGAGCTGGTCCTCGAAGCGGAACCCACGCTCCAGGTTGTCCAGCGCCTCGTTCATCAAAGGGTTGCTGTAAGCGCTGCGGTTGCCGCCCGAGTAGCGGTTTTCGGGAGCGGAGATCTCGCGGCTGTCCCAGCGCACGCCGAAATTCGGCTGGTTGAATGGAAGCCCGGTCTTCTGAATACCGGTGAACT
>Ga0184637_10000747_pt1 | contig 23354 bp, 17 predicted proteins | sample PLM3_127_b2_FD_133143 | JGI IMG/M metagenome (GOLD analysis project Ga0184637, IMG submission 133143) | Groundwater sediment microbial communities from an aquifer in East River, Colorado, USA - PLM3_127_b2 | ecosystem: Environmental > Terrestrial > Soil > Riparian zone | place: USA: East River... | reverse complement strand
GACGCAACGCAATCTCACCGACCGGGGACGCGCGGACGCGCGGGCGATCGGCGCGGCGATCCGGGCGCTCGGCATCCCGATCGGGAAGGTCCGCGCGAGCCCGTTCTGCCGCACGGTCGAGACTGCCAAGCTCGCATTCGGCCGCGCGGAGCCGACGTCCGCCGTGCGCGGCGGCCCAGCGCGGCCCGAGGACCCGGCTCGCTACGCGGCGCTGCGCAGCCTGCTCGGGCAGGCTCCGGCGTCGGGCACGAACGACGTGATCGTCAGCCACGGCAATCCGTTCTACGGGGTGGCCGGGCCGCCGTATCTCGCCGAGGGCGAGGTGGCAGTCATCCAGCCGACTGGCGAGGGGTTTCGCGTAGTCGCGCGAATCCGGGTGGACGAGTGGCCGGTCGCGCGCTGACGGGCGCCTGCCTCCTGATCGCGCTCGCGGTCACGGCCTGCGCGCCGGACGCATGGCGCTCCGATCCGGGCTTCGACGGCTGGACGAATCGGATCACGCAGGAGTGCTATCCGCGCTCGATCGGCGGCGCACAGTTCACCGCCCTCTTCAACCAGCCCTCGTTTCTCGACCTGACGTCGCGGCTCTATTTCAGGCGGATCGACGTTCAGCAGTACACCGACTCGGTCAACAGCTTCTATCCCGGGGACAACAAGGTGGCGCTCGACTGCATCGTCTCGAAGCTGCCGCCGACCGTGAGCCCCACCATGCGCTAGGCCGGATCGGGCCGGAACTGCGGATCCACCGGGATGGCGTAGCCGTTCGCGAGCCGGTTGGTGTCGTTCGCGAGCCCGACCACCGCCAGCAGCTCCGCGAGTTGCGCGTCGGTCAGGCCCCTGGCGCGCGCGCCGGCGGTGTGCGAGTGGATGCAGTACTCGCAGCCGTTCGTCACGCTCACCGCGACGTAGATCATCTCCTTCACGAGCGGGTCGAGCGTCCCGGGCGCCATCACCTGCTTCACGTTCTCCCACATCCGCTTCAGCGTCGGCGGATGGCTCGCGAGCACCTTCCAGAAGTTGTTCACCCAGTCGGTCTTGCGCGTCGCCATGATGTCGTCGTAGACCGCGCGGACCTCGGGCGAGGCCTCCCCGTACTCGACCATCTTCACCATCGGCATGGGCGCTCCTCCGCGGAATCCGTTCGACAATTCTAGTCGTATCATGCGCGGTGCCGCCCCGCGGGCCGCCGTAAGGCCAGGTGCCGCCAGCCCGACCAACGAGCCTGCGCCCAGACCAGGAGACGCCATGACCGAGAAGACCGCCGACAAGCTCCGCAAGACCGACGCGGAGTGGCGCAAGCAGCTCACGGACCTGGAGTACAAGGTGGCGCGCAAGCACGGCACCGAGCCCGCTTTCTCCGGCGCGTACTGGGATCACCACGCCAAAGGCATGTATCGGTGCGTCGGCTGCGGCCAGGAGCTCTTCGGCTCGGAGCACAAGTTCGACTCGGGCACGGGCTGGCCGTCCTACTGGCAACCCACGCGGCCCGACGCGGTCGAGACCGAGGAGGACTCGGGCTTCCTCATGCGCCGCACCGAGGTGCACTGCTCGCGCTGCGATGCGCACCTCGGGCACGTGTTCGACGACGGTCCACAGCCGACCGGGCTGCGCTACTGCATCAACTCGGCGTCGCTCAAGTTCGACCAGGAAAAGGGCTGACGCCGCGCGCGCCGCCACCGCGGATCCGGTGCGGGTCCGCGGTCCGTCCCCGGAGCATTCCGGCACGGCAGGTCCCTGACTGCTATGGGATAATGGCGCCCGCATGAAGTTCCTGTTCGACCTCTTCCCGGTCCTTCTCTTCTTCGTCGCGTTCAAGCTGTCCGACCTCTACGTGGCGACGGCCGTCGCGATCGCAGCGACCTTCGCCCAGGTGGGCTGGCTCAAGCTCCGCGGCCGCAAGGTCGAGCCGATGCTGTGGGCGAGCCTCGCCATCATCGCCGTGTTCGGCGGCGCGACGCTCGCGCTCCAGGACGAGACCTTCATCAAGTGGAAGCCGACCGTGCTCTACTGGCTGTTCGCGACGGTCCTGGCGGGCGGCGAGCTCCTCGCCGGCCGCAACCTGCTCCGCGCGCTGCTCGGCGCGCAGCTCGAGCTTCCCGACGCCGCGTGGCGCAGGCTGAACCTCAGCTGGATCGGCTTCTTCGCGTTCATGGGCGCGGCGAACCTCGCCGTCGCGTACAACTTCTCCACCGACGCGTGGGTGAACTTCAAGCTGTTCGGCGGTATCGGATTGATGCTCCTGTTCGTGCTCGCGCAGGGGCTGTTCCTCGCCAAGCATGTCCAGGAGAAGCCGTGACCGACGTCCCACAGGCGATCCGTGACCGTCTCGCGGCCCTCGAGCCGGAAGCGATCGAGGTCGTGGACGAGAGCGCCCTGCACGCCGGCCACGAGGGCGCGAAGAGCGGCGGCGGACACTTCCGGCTGACGATCGTGTCGCCGCGCTTTCGCGGCCTGGGCACGCTCGCCCGCCATCGGCTCGTCTACGCCGCGCTCGGGCCGTTGATGCGGCGCGAGATCCACGCGCTCAGCATTCGCGCCATCGCGCCCGAGGAGCCGCGGACCGCCGCGTGAACCGACTTCTCCACCGAAAGGACTTCCGATGACACCCCTCCGCCTGAGCCCCCTCGTCGTTTCCCTGCTCGGGCTCGCCCTTCCCTTCACGCCGGTGCAGGCGCAAGCCGCGGCGGAGAAGGTCGCGACCGTCAACGGCGTGGCAATCCCCAAGTCGCGTGCCGACCTCCTCGTCAAGATGCAGGCCGGGCGCGGCGTCCCCGACAACGACCAGGTGCGCGGCGAGGTCCGCGAGCAGCTGATTTTTCTCGAGATCGTCACGCAGGAAGCGACGCGTAGGGGGTTCGCCAAGAGCGCGGAGGTGCAGGCCCAGATCGACCTCGCGCGCCAGAACGTGCTCCGGCAGGTCTACATCACCGACTTCGTGAAGAACCATCCGGTGAGCGACACTCAGCTGAAGGCCGAGTACGAGCGTCTCCGGGTCGCCCGCGGCGACAAGGAGTACAAGGCCCGCCACATCCTCGTCGAGAAGGAGGAGGAAGCGAAGGCCGTCATCGCGGACCTGAAGAAGGGCAAGAAGTTCGAGGAGCTCGCCAAGCAGTCGAAGGACCCCGGGTCGAAAGACCGCGGCGGCGACCTCGATTGGAACTCCGCCTCGGGCTACGTCAAGCCGTTCTCCGACGCACTGGTCAAGCTCGAGAAGGGCAAGTACACGGAGCAGCCGGTGCAGACCCAGTTCGGCTGGCACGTCATCCTGGTGGAGGACGTGCGTCCGACGAAGTTCCCCGGGTTCGACGAAGTGAAGCCACAGATCACCGAGCGGCTGCAGCAGCAGGCGTTCGCCAAGAACGTCGGCGACCTGCGAGCGAAAGCGAAGGTCGAGTAGCGATCAAGCGCTAGCCGACCCACACCCGCGCATTGCGGAACATCCGCAACCACGGGCTCGCCTCCTCCCAGCCGTCGGGATGCCAGGAGCACTGGGCCGTGCGGAACACGCGCTCGGGATGCGGCATGACGATCGTGAAGCGCCCGTCCGCGGTCGTGAGCCCGGTGATCCCGCCGGGCGAGCCGCTCGGGTTGAGCGGATAGAGCTCGGTCGCCTCGCCGCGGTTGTCGACGTAGCGCAGGCACACCACGGCGCGCGAGCGGGCCGCGGCGCTCGCGAAGCTCGCCCGCCCCTCGCCGTGCGCGGTGGCGATCGGGATCCGGCTCCCCGCCATGCCGGCGAAGAAGATCGACGGACTCTCGGTCACCTCGACCAGCACGAAGCGGGCCTCGAACTGCTCGGAGCGGTTGCGCAGGAACAGCGGCCAGTCGCCGCCGCCGGGGACCACCTCGCGCGCCGCCGCCATCATCTGGCACCCGTTGCACACCCCGAGCGCAAACGTGTCCCGTCGCCCGAGGAACGTCGCGAACTGGTCGCGCGCGCGGGCGTTGAAGAGGATCGATTTCGCCCAGCCCTCGCCGGCGCCGAGCACGTCCCCGTAGGAAAAGCCGCCGCACGCGACGATGCCCTTGAAATCGCCCAAGCCTGCGCGGCCGGCGAGCAGGTCGGTCATGTGGACGTCGATCGCCGTGAATCCCGCCCGGTCGAAGGCCGCCGCCATCTCGCTCTGACCGTTCACCCCCTGTTCGCGCAGGACCGCGACCCGCGGCCTCGCCCCCTTGTTAAAGGGGGTGGCCGAAGGCCGGGGGATTTCGTCCGCGATGAACGGCGCCGCCACCTCCTCGCGCGGGTCGAACGTGAGCCGCGCGTGCAGTCCGGGATCCGCGGCGTCGAGGATGCGGTCGAACTCCTCCTGCGCGCAGTCGGGGTGGTCGCGCAGCTGCTGCATGCGGAAGCTCACCTCGGACCATGCCCGCTGCAGGCTCGTGCGCGGCTCCGCGAACACCGCCTTGGCGTTCCGGACGATCCGGATCTCGTCGCGCGCGTTCGGCGCCCCGATGGCGAGTGCGTAGAGGCCCGCATCGGCCAGCTGCTTCATCACGCGCGACCGGTCGTCCGCGAGCACCTGGACGATCGCGCCGAGCTCCTCGGCGAAGAGTCCCGAGAGCGCGCGCTCGAGGTCGCGCCCCCGCATGAGCTCGGGCCGCCGCTCGTTGCCGTCGACATCGTGCGCGAGCGGGTCGTAGCCGAGGAGGTCGAGGTTGAGCGTCGCGCCGCAGCGCCCGGCGAACGCCATCTCGCACACCGCGGCGAACAGCCCGCCGTCGGAGCGATCGTGGTACGCGAGCAGCAAGCCGTCGCGATTGAGTGACTGGATCGCGGCGAAGAAAGCCTTCAGCGCCGCGGGATCGTCGAGATCGGGCGATGCGTCGCCGAGCTGTCCGTAGACCTGCGCGAGCTGCGATCCGCCCAGGCGGTTCCGCCCGCGGCCGAGGTCGACCAGGACGAGCTCGGTCGCGCCGAGATCGGTCCGCAGCTGCGGCGTCAGCGTCCGCCGCGCATCCTCGCACGGCGCGAATGCCGACACGACGAGCGACAGCGGCGCGACGACCTCCTTCGCCTCGGCGCCCTCCCGCCAGGTCGTTCGCATCGACAGCGAATCCTTCCCGACCGGGATCGACACCCCGAGCGCCGGACACAGCTCGAGCGCGACCGCCCGCACGGTGTCGAAGAGCGCCGCGTCCTCGCCGGGGAAGCCCGCCGCCGCCATCCAGTTCGCGGACAGCTTGACGCGCGCGAGGTCGGCGACCGCCGCCGCCGCGAGGTTGGTCAACGCCTCGCCGACCGCCATGCGTCCCGACGCCGCCGGATCGATCAATGCGAGCGGCGCGCGCTCGCCCATCGCGAACGCCTCGCCGGTGTAACCCGAGAAGTCCATCAGGGTCACGGCGCAGTCCGCGACCGGGACCTGCCACGGCCCGACCATCTGGTCGCGCGCGCTCAAGCCCCCGACCGTGCGGTCGCTGATCGAGACGAGAAAGGTCTTGCTCGCGACCGTCGGCGCCCGCAGCACGCGCAAAGCCGCCTCCTTCAGCTCGACCGCGCGGAGATCGAGCGGCGGCAGCACGCGCGCAACCCGCCGGACGTCGCGCAGCATCCGCGACGGCTTCCCGAGGATCACCCCGAGGTCGACGTCGACGGGCTTGTTGCCGAAGTGCGGATCGGTGACGGTCAGGTGGCCATCGGCGGTGGTCGTGCCGAGCACCGCGAACGGGGCGCGCTCGCGCTCGCAGATCGCGCGGAACTCGGCGAGCCGGTCGGGGCCCACCGCGAGCACGTAGCGCTCCTGCGCCTCGTTGCACCAGATCTCGCGCGGCGTCATGCCCGGCTCCTCGTTCGGCACGGCGCGAAGATCGATTGCCGCGCCGCGTCCCGCGGCGTACGCGAGCTCGGGCAGCGCGTTGGCGAGCCCACCGGCACCGACGTCGTGGATCGACAGGATCGGAGTCGCCTCCCCTAGTGCCGCGCAGCGGTCGATGACCTCCTGCGCCCGCCGCTGGATCTCCGCGTTGCCGCGCTGCACCGAGTCGAAGTCGAGGTCGGCGACGTTCGCCCCGGCGTCCATCGAGGAGGCCGCGCCACCGCCCAGGCCGATCAGCATGCCCGGGCCGCCGAGCTGGATCAGCAACGCGCCGGGCGGCACCGGCGCCTTGAGCGCGTGTGCGGCGCGGATGTTGCCGACGCCGCCCGCGATCATGATCGGCTTGTGATACCCGCGGGCGACGCCCGCGGCCTCCATCTCGAACGCACGGAAGGTGCCGGCGAGGTTGGGGCGGCCGAACTCGTTGTTGAACGACGCGGCGCCGATCGGCCCGTCGATCATGATCTCGAGCGCCGAGGCGATCCGGTCGGGCTTGCCGAAGTGGCGCTCCCACGGCTGCTCGAACCCGGGGATGCGCAGGTTCGAGACGCTGAAGCCGCAGAGGCCCGCCTTGGGCTTTGCGCCGCGCCCGGTCGCGCCCTCGTCGCGGATCTCGCCGCCGGAGCCCGTCGCCGCGCCCGGAAACGGCGCGATCGCCGTCGGGTGGTTGTGAGTCTCGACTTTCGCCAACAGGTGGGTGAGCTCCTCGTGGCGCCGGTAGCGGCCCTCGGCGTTGGGGAACCAACGGTGAGCCACGCGACCCTCGAGGACCGCGGCGTTGTCGGCGTACGCGACGACGGTGCCCAGCGGGCTCGCCGCATGCGTCTTGCGGATCATGCCGAAGAGCGTGTCACCTTGCGGCACGCCGTCGACGATCCACGCCGCGCTGAAGATCTTGTGCCGGCAGTGCTCGGAGTTCGCCTGTGCGAACATCGTGAGTTCGACGTCGGTCGGGTCGCGACCGAGCCGCTCGAACACTTCGGCGAGGTAGTCGATCTCCTCGTCGGACAGCGCAAGCCCGAGCTCGGCGTTCGCGCGCTCGAGCGCGCTGCGGCCCTCGGCGCGGAGCGGCACGAGTGCGAGCGGTCGCGGGGCGGAGTGGCGGAAGAGCGCGTCGGCCGCCTCGATCCGGTCGAGCACGGTCTCGGTCATGCGGTCGTGGAGGCACGCCGCGACGCGCTCGCGGCGCCCGTCCCCCGCGACGTGATACGCGAGGCCGCGCTCGATGCGGCGGACGGCGGCGAGCCCGCAGTTGTGCGCGATGTCGGTCGCCTTCGACGCCCACGGCGAGAGCGTGCCGAAGCGCGGGGTGACGAGATACAACTCGCCGCGCGGCTCGGCGCCCGGCGGGTCGCCGTATTCGAGGAGGCGGTCGAGAAGCGCCCGTTCGGCCGCCGTCAGCTCGCGCTCGAGCTCGACGAAGTGCCAGAACGCGGCTCCGGCGACGGCGAGGCTTGCGTGGAGGGCCTTGAGGGCGGTCTCGAGCTTCGCCCGGCGGAACGCGGAGAGCGCCGCGCTCCCGCGCAAACGGAGGATCGGCATGTGCGGCGCGTGGTAAACACTGATTATACCGCCACGGATTCCCGCGGACCGACACGGATCCGGACCACTCGATCCGTGTCGATCGTGGGCGACCCGCGGGTCAGCGCCTGACGGAGAGTTGGCTCGGGGAGCCGGAAATGACGAGGGTCGCGCGCACCGCGCCCCCCGGCGTCTTCATGTCGGCGGCGAACCGGCCGGCGAGCGACTTGTCGCCGTCCACCTCGACCGCGCCGCTCGCCGACAGGGCGCCGGCGCTGATCTTCACGCCCCGCAGCGCGAGCCGGCCGCTGTCGAGCTGGGCCTGCGCCGAGATCTCGTTGAAGTTGGTCGAGCCCGCGACGCTCTTGCCTGACTGGAGGGTCCGCGCCAGATCGACCCCGGCGATCTGTCCCTTCGACACCGAGAAGCTGCCGTCGAACCTCGCGGTCGAGGCCAGCTTCTCCAGCGACTCGCCCCGTGCTGCCAGGACGCCGGTCCCTTGCACCCGCCCCGCAAGGATCGGCGTGATCCGCTTCGCGTCCAGCTGCTTCAGCTCGAAGCTCGCGTCGAACGCGAGCGGGCCCGGCCAGCGCAAGGTCCCCTTGCCCCGCAGGAGTCCGTCGAGCAGCCGCGCGTCGAACTCCGACGCGCTGAACTCGGTCGCCGTCGCGACGCCTCGCGCGCTCAGGGTGTCGACCTCGAACGGCAATCCGAGGAGCGCGGTCGCACCGCCCACCGTCAGCTCGACGATCGCCTTGCTGCCCGACGGCGTGATCTCCGCGGAGATCGTCTTGTTCGGATTGGCGACCACGATCTTGTGCACCCTGCCGTCGGGCTCCAGGGTCGCGGTTGCGTCGAGCTCCGGAAGATTCACCCCCGGCACCGCCAGCTTGATCCCGGTCGCGTGCACGCGCTCCAGCCCCAGCACCGCGCTCTGCGGGCGCCCGAAGAGCACCGCGCCGAGTCCCGGAGCGTCGAGCGTGACGCCCTGGAGCTCGAGCGACTTCAGCTGCGGCCGATCGCTCATCACCGAGGCGAAGTCCGGATGGGCGGCCGCGACGGCGATCTTGACGTTGCCGTCCTTGCCGACGCTGATCCCTTCGAACCGCACCGCGGGCGAAGGAAAGAGCGAGATGCTGCCCGACCGGATCTTCACCGGTTGCCCGAGCCCGCTCGCGGCGAGCCGTTCGTACTGGGCGATGTCGAGCGGCATGAAGAACTGGAGGTAGACGAGGCCTGCGACCACGGCCACCACGAGCATGATCCCGAGGAGCTTCCCGACGCCGCCCTTCTTGCCGGTCTTGATCTTCTCGAGGCGCGCCACGACCTGGGCGGCGTCCTTCTCCTGCTCCTTCCGCCGCGCCTTCGCGCGCGCGTCGGATTCGGCCTTCTCGCGCGCGCGCTCGCCGCGCCGCGTCCGCGCCGCGGCCTCGGCGTCGGCCTTGGCGCGCGCCTTGTCCTCGTCGCGCGTCTTGCGCTCCGCGTCCCGACGCGTGCGCTCTTCCTCGTCCCGGCGTCGCGCGGTCTCTTCGGCCTCGCGTCCCCGTTCCTCCTCCTCTTCCCGCCGCGCGCGTTCATCGGTGTCCCGCTGCGCCCGCGCCTGTGCGTCCCGGCGCAGCATGGCCTCCGCCGCCTGGCGCCGTCGCCCCTCCTCCGCTTCCCTCCGCGCGCGCTCATCGGCCTCGCGTCGCGCCCGCTCCTCGGCCTCCCGGCGCCGCGCGGCCGCTGCCGCCTCCTGCCGCCGCTCCTCCTCCCGTTCCTGCCGCGCGCGCTCCTCGGCCTCGCGCCGTACCCGCTGGTCCGCCTCGCGGCGGGTAGCGTCCCGGCTGGCCCGCTCGTCGGCCTCGCGCTTGGCCCGGTCGTCCGCCTCGCGCCGCGCCTGCGTCTCGGCCTGCCGCACCCGCTCCTCGAGCTCGCGGCGGATGCGCTCCTCCTGCTCGCGCATGGAGCGCTCTTCGGCCTCGTGCCGTCCTCGTTCCTCCGCTTCGCGCCGCGCCCGCGCTTCCGCATCCTTGCGCGACTGCGCATCGGCCTCGCGGTGCGCCTTCTCTTCGGCCTGTCGCTGGGCCCGCACCCCGGTCTGACGGGACTGCTCTTCGTGCTCGCGGCGCGCGCGCTCCTCCGCTTCCTTGCGTGCGCGCTCGGCGCCTTCGCGCTTCGCCGTCTCCTCGGCCTCGCGGCGCGCGCGCTCCTCGGCCTCTTTCCGCGCACGCCCCTCCGCGTCGCGCTTCGCCTTCTCCTCGGCCGCGCGCTTCGCCTTGTCCTCCGCCTCGCGCTTCCCGCGGGCGTCCACGTCCTGCTTGGCACGCGCCTGCGCGACCTGACGCGCCACCTCGTCCGCCTCGGCCTTGGTCTGCGCCGTGACCTCCGCCTTGGTCGGGGGCTTGCTGATGAGCGCGGTGAAGTCGAGGTCGATGTCCTCCTGGACGATCGGCACCTGGGAAGGCGGCGAGATGCTCGCCGGGGCCGACACGAACTCGCGCACGAAACCGTCTTTGGCGAGCCGGCCGAGCGCCTCGAGCAGCTTCGGCTCGGTGAACTTGTCGAGCTTCTGGTGAAGGTCGCCGACCGTGGCCTTGCCGTCGACCTGGGACAGGACGTTGCGAAGATCGCGCGGCAGCAGGCTCGTCTTGCCGGTGACCTCCATCAAGCCCTTGGCGGTCTTGGTCAGAACCGTTCTTCTATCCATTCCCTTGGGTTCCCGAGGCGTCGACGAGCGTTCCAACGATAGCTCGCAATGCTAGCACCGCGATGGGGCCCCCCTCGTGCGAAAGTGCCCCGCGTCGGGAGTTTATTCCGCCTTTGCGTCAGGCGTTTGGATGACGCCGGCGCGGCCCCGGTGTGCGGCTGATTCGGGGGTCAGCGCGGCGGGCCGAACCCACCGCCGCCGGGGGTCTCGATGACGAACACGTCGCCGAGATCGACCTCCGTCTTGTCGGCGCCGCCCAGGCTCAAGCGGGTGCCGTCCGCGCGCTCGACCCAGTTCCGTCCGCACGCGCCGGCGCGGCCGCCCGCGAGCCCATGGGGTGGATTGCGACGGTGGCCGGAGAGGATCGATGCGATCATCGGCTCCAGGAAGCGGATGCGGCGCGTGCCGCCGTTGCCACCGCGCCAGCGCCCTCCACCGCCCGAGCCGTGACGGATCTCATAGCTCTCCAGGCGGACGGGAAAGCGCCACTCGAGCACTTCCGGATCGGTGAGCCGCGAGTTCGTCATGTGAGTCTGCACCACGTCGGTGCCGTCGAACCCCTCGAGCGGTGCGCCGTCGGGCGCGAACCGGAGCGCGCCCGCGCCCGAGCCGCCGGCGACCGTCTCGTAGTACTGATGGCGGTCGTTCCCGAACGTGAAGTTGTTCATCGTGCCCTGCGACGCCGCCATTACGCCGAGCGCACCGTAGAGCGCGTCCGTGACGCACTGGGAGGTCTCGACGTTGCCGGCGACCACCGCCGCCGGGTAGCAGGGGCGCAGCATCGAGCCTTCGGGGATGACGACGTTCAACGGCTTCAGGCAGCCCGCGTTCAGCGGGATGTCGTCGTCGACCAGCGTCCGGAAGACGTACAGCACCGCCGCCATGCAGACCGCCGACGGGGCATTGAAGTTGTTCGCGAGCTGCGGCGAGGTCCCGGTGAAGTCGACCGTCGCGCTCCGCGCCCGGCGGTCGATCGAGATCTTCACCCGGATCACGCCGCCATTGTCGAGCGCGGAGGTGAACTCGCCGTCGCGCAGGACGTCGATGACCCGCCGCACCGCTTCCTCCGCGTTGTCCTGAACGTGCTTCATGTACGCGTGCACCACGTCCAGCCCGAAGTGCGCGACCTGCTTGCGCAGCTCCTGCACGCCCTTCTCGTTGGCCGCGATCATCGCCCGCAGGTCGGCCATGTTCTGCTGCACGTTGCGGACCGGATACTTCCCGGCGCTCAGCAGCGCGATCGTCTCCGCTTCGCGCAGGCGCCCCTCCTCCACGAGCAGGAAGTTGTCGATCAGGACGCCCTCCTCGTCGACCGTCCTGGAGTCGGGCGGCATCGAGCCGGGGGTGATCCCGCCGACGTCGGCGTGGTGACCGCGCGAGCCGACGTAGAACACCACGCGCTCGTCCGCGTCGTCGTACACCGGCGTGATCACCGTGATGTCGGGCAGGTGCGTGCCGCCGTTGTACGGCGCGTTCAGCACGTACACGTTGCCCGGCTTCATCGTGCGCCGGTTCTCGCGGATCACCGTCTTGATCGACTCGCCCATCGAGCCGAGGTGGACCGGCATGTGCGGCGCGTTCGCGATCAGGTTGCCGTCCGGGTCGAAGAGCGCGCAGGAAAAGTCGAGCCGCTCCTTGATGTTGACCGAGTACGCGGTGTTCGCGAGCGCGAACCCCATCTGCTCGGCGATCGACATGAACAGGCTGTTGAAGATCTCGAGCATCACCGGATCGACGTTCGTGCCGATGGCGGTCGTCCGCGGCCGGGGCGCCACGCGCTCGAGCACGAGGTGGTCGAGGGGCGTGACCTCCGCCCGCCAGCCGGGCTCGACGACGGTGGTCGCGTTCGCCTCGGCGATGATCGCCGGCCCGTCGATCCGGTCGCCGGGGCGGAGCGTCTCGCGCCGGAACGCCGGTGTGCGATGGCGGCGGCCGCCGGTGAACATGTCGACGGTGTCGGCGGGCTGCGGCGGGCCGGCGCGCGGCGCGGAATCCGGTGGTGTCTCCGCGAATGCCTCCGAGCCGCCGACCGCCTCGACCGAGACGGCCTCGACGATCAGACCGCGGTTCGGCATCAGGAACGAATAGCGCGTGCGGTACGCGGCTTCGAACGCCCGCACCATCTCGTCGCGTGCGCCGTAGCCGACGACGAGCGCCGAGTCGGTCCCGTCGTAGCGCAGGTGTACGCGCTTCGCGACGCGCACGCGCTCCGCAGCGACGCCCTGCGCGAGCACCTCGGTCCGCGCGCTCTCCGCGAGCTGCTCGAGCGCTGCCGCGATCTGCGGACCGGCCGCGTCCTCGAGCCCGACCTCGAGCGAGCGCTCGCGCATCGCCGCGACCTCCGCCAGTCCCATGCCGTAGGCCGACAGCACGCCCGCCAGCGGGTGGATGAACACGCGCGTCATGCCGAGCGCATCGGCGACGAGGCAGGCGTGCTGCCCCCCCGCCCCGCCGAACGTGCAGAGCGTGTACGCCGTCACGTCATACCCGCGCTGCACCGAGATCCGCTTGATCGCGTTCGCCATGTTGCCGACGGCGATGGCGATGAAGCCCTCGGCCACCTCCTCGGGCGCGCGCCGGTCGCCGGTCGACCGCCGGATCTCGTCCGCGAGCGCCGCAAACCTGCCCCGCACGACCTCGGCATCGAGCGGGAGGTCCCCGCCTGGCCCGAACACCGTCGGGAAGAACGCCGGCTGGATCTTGCCGAGCATCGCGTTCGCGTCGGTGACCGCGAGCGGGCCGCCGCGGCGGTAGCACGCCGGCCCCGGGTTCGCGCCCGCCGAGTCCGGCCCGACCCGATAGCGCGCGCCGTCGAAGTGCAGGATCGAGCCGCCGCCGGCGGCCACCGTGTGGATGCTCATCATCGGCGCGCGCATGCGCACGCCGGCAACCTGGGTCTCGAAGGCGCGCTCGAACTCGCCGGCGTAGTGCGACACGTCGGTCGAGGTGCCGCCCATGTCGAAGCCGATGATGCGGTCGAACCCGGCGAGCTGCGACGTGCGAACCGCGCCGACGATGCCGCCCGCCGGACCGGAGAGGATCGAGTCCTTGCCGTGGAAGCGCCGCGCGTCGGTGAGGCCGCCGTTCGACTGCATGAACATGACGCGCACGTTCGCGAGCTCGCCGGCGACCTGATCGATGTACCGGCGCAGGATCGGCGAGAGATACGCGTCGACCACGGTGGTGTCGCCGCGCGAGACGAGCTTCATCAGGGGGCTGACCTCGTGCGACACCGACACCTGCGGGAACCCGATCTCGCGCGCGATCTCGGCGACCCGCGCCTCGTGCCGCGGGTGGCGGTAGCCGTGCATGAGCACGATCGCAGCCGAGCGGTAGCCCGCGTCGTACGCCGCCTGGAGACCGCTCCGCGCAGCCGCCTCGTCGAGCGGCTTGAGGACGTCGCCGTGCGCGCCGATGCGCTCGTCGAGCTCGACCACTTTCGAGTACAGGAGCTCCGGCAGGACGATGTGCCGGTCGAAGATGCGCGGCCGGTTCTGGTACGCGATGCGGAGCGCGTCGCGGAACCCGCGCGTGATCGCGAGCACGGTGCGCTCGCCCTTGCGCTCGAGGAGCGCGTTGGTCGCGACCGTGGTGCCCATCTTGACCGCCTCGATCCGTTCGCCCGGGATGGCCGCGTCCGGCGCCAGACCGAGCAGGTGGCGGATCCCGGCGATCGCGGCGTCGCGGTAGGCCTCGGGATTGTCGGAGAGCAGCTTGTGGGTGGCGAGCGAGCCGTCGGGACGGCGCGCGACGACGTCGGTGAACGTGCCGCCGCGGTCGATCCAGAATTCCCAGCGGGGTTCGGCGGTCATGGGGTCAGCATCGTACCCCGGGTCGGTAGAATCCAGTCATGGAGCGTGTCGACGCGATCGTGATCGGCGCCGGCGTCGTCGGGCTCGCGGTCGCGCGCACGCTCGCGCTCGCCGGGCGCGAGGTGATCGTCCTCGAGGCGGCCGAAGGCATCGGCACCGAGACGAGCTCGCGCAACTCGGAAGTCATCCATGCCGGCATCTACTATCCCGCCGGCTCGCTCAAGGCGCGGCTGTGTGTCGCTGGAAAGCGGTCCTTGTACGGCTACTGCGACGAGCACGGCGTGCCGCACCGCCGCTGCGGCAAGCTGCTCGTGGCAACCGACGGGAAGCAGGAGTCGAAACTCGCCGCCATCAAGCGGCAGGCCGACGCGAACGGCGTCACCGACCTCCTACCACTCACGGCCGCGGAGGCGCGCGCGCTCGAGCCCGAGCTGCGCTGCGTCGCCGCCTACCTCTCGCCGTCGACCGGGGTGATCGACAGTCACGCGTTCATGCTCGCGCTGCAGGGTGACGCCGAGGCGCGCGGCGCGATGATCGCGTTCCGGAGCCCCGTCACGGGCGGCGCAGTGCGCGACGACGGGATCGAGCTCGACGTCGGCGGCGCGACGCCGCTGCGCGTCCTCGCCCGCTCGGTCGTGAACTGCGCCGGCCTGCACGCGCAGAAGCTCGCCACCACGCTCGCAGGCTTTCCGCCTGCGCACGTACCGCCCACCTACTACGCGAAGGGGAACTACTACTCGCTGATCGGCAAGTCGCCGTTTTCCCGCCTCGTGTACCCGATGCCGAACGACGCGGGCCTCGGCGTGCACATCACCATCGATCTTGGGGGCCAGGCGCGTTTCGGTCCGGACGTGGAGTGGGTCGACCGAATCGACTACGACGTCGATCCGCGCCGCGCGGCGAGCTTCTATGGCGCGATCCGCGAGTACTGGCCCGGGCTCAAGGACGGGCAGCTCGCGCCCGGTTACTCGGGGATCCGGCCGAAGCTCGTCGGGCCGAACGCGCCAGCGGCCGACTTCGTGATCTCGGGACCGCGCGATCACGGCGCGGGGGGGCTGGTCAATCTCTTCGGGATCGAGTCGCCGGGGCTGACCGCCGCGCTCGCGATCGGCGATCACGTCCGCCAGCTGCTCGCTTAATCGGGGTCGCCCTCGGGGTCGAAGGTCGGCGGGCAGAGCCCGGCGTAGAACCAGCGCCCGAAGCTCACCATGTCGTGCACGGGGACGCCGAGGCGCTTGCGCAAGCTGCTCGCGTAGGGCGGCATGTTGGCGCACTCCAGAACGACCGCGCCGACCTTCGGATGCTGCGCAACGAGCGCCTCTCCGGCCGCGAGGATCTCCCGCTCCGCGGCGAACATATCGAGCGACGGCAGGTCGCCCAGGATCGCCCGCGCGAACGCGCCGGCCGGGTCGACGCCTATGACGGGCGTCGCCGGATCGGCGCCGACCGCGGTGAGATGCCGCCCGGTCAGCGACGCGGCGTCGATGGTGATCACGCCGGGGCGCTTGCCGGCCGGCAGCGTGCGCGCGAGCACCGGCAGCTGCATCAGGCTCGACGAGGCGAACGGCACGGGCAGCGCCTGCGCGAGCTGGCGCTGGTGGAGCGCGAGGAACCCGCAGGTCGTGATGATCCCGGCCGCGCCTTCCGACGCGAGCGCCCGGCCCGCGGCGGCGAATGCATCGACCAGTCCGCGAGCACGACCGCGCACCACGCGCTCCGGTGAAGCCTCGCGTACGACCGCGTAGCGCACCGGGAACGGCCACGTCGACGGGTTGCCGACGTCGCCCGGCACGCGCGGAAACCGCGTGTCGAGCATCAGGATGCCGAGCGGGGGTGGGGTGGCCGTCATCGCGCGTGGCGATCTTACGGAAATTGTGTCGGCCGGGGATTTTGGTTACGCTACCCGGGCAACTTCCCTAGGAGGCACGACAACCATGAAAACCCGCTATCTGCTTGCCGCCGCTGCGCTCGCGGCCGTGTTCGGCCCGGCCCAGGCGCAGACAAAATGGGATCTCCCGACCGCGTACCCCGCCGGAAACTTCCATACCGAGAACATCCAGCAGTTCGCGGATGAGGTCGACAAGGCGACCGGGGGCAAGCTCAAGATCGTCGTGCACGCGAACGCGTCGCTCTTCAAGGCCCCCGAGATCAAGCGCGCGGTCCAGGGCGGCCAGGCGCAGGTCGGGGAGATCCTGCTCGTCAACTTCTCGAATGAGGACCCGCTGTACGAGCTCGACGGCCTGCCGTTCCTCGCCACGAGCTACGGCGACGCGCTGAAACTCTACAAGGCCTCGCGCAAGGCCGTCGAGGACCGTCTCGCCAACCAGGGCATGACGCTGCTGTTCAGCGTCCCCTGGCCGCCGCAAGGGATCTACTCCAAGAAGCCGCTCACCTCCATGGCGGACATGAAGGGCTTGAAGTTCCGCTCCTACAGTCCGGCCACGGCGCGGATCGCGGAGCTCGTCGGCGCGCAGCCGGTCACCATTCAGGCGGCGGAGATCCCCCAGGCGCTCGCTACGGGCGTGATGGAGTCGATGATCTCGTCGGGCGCCACGGGCTACGACAGCAAGATCTTCGAGCACGTCAAGAACTTCTACGACACCCAGGCATGGCTGCCGAAGAACGCCGTGATCGCGAACAAGAAAGCGCTCGACGCCCTCGACAAGGCGAGCCGGGACGCGCTGCTCAAAGCTGCCGCGGCGGCGGAGCCGCGCGGCTGGAAGGTCTCGGAGGACAAGACCACCTGGTATCTCGAGCAGCTTCGGAAGAACGGGATGTCGATCGCGAAGCCGAGCGCCGACCTGACCACGGGCTTCAAGAAGGTCGGCGACCAGATGCTCGCCGACTGGCTGAAGAAGTCCGGCGCCGACGGCAAGACCGTCGTCGACGCATACAAGAAGATGTAGGCCAGGCCTGCCCCGGCCCCCGCCGCAGGCCGCTCGCCCGCGACCTGCCGCGGCCGTCGCGCGATGCGCAAGGCCCTCGATCGCCTGTATGACGGCGCCGCCTACCTGGCGGCGCTCTTCCTCATCGCGACGCTGGTGTTCATCGCGCTCAGCATCGCCGGTCGGATCCTCAATTTCCACGTGCGCGGCACCGACGCGTACGCCGGCTACACGATGGCCGCGTGCGGCTTCCTCGCGCTCGCGCACACGCTGAAGCGCGGCGAGCACATCCGGGTGACGATGCTCCTCAACCACGTCGGCCTGCGCGCTCACCGCGCGCTCGAGCTGTGGTGCTATGCGGCCGCCACCCTGGTGTCGGCCCTGTTCGCATGGTTCAGCGTGCGTCTCGCCTGGCAGTCCTATACCTTCAACGACATCTCGACCGCGAACGACGCGACGCCGCTGTGGATTCCGCAGATCGTTATGGCGGCCGGCACCCTCATTCTCCTCGTCGCCTTCGTCGACGAGGTCGTCGTCGAGATCCGCGGCGGGCGCCACGCCCGGGCCGGCGACGAGCCGGCCCGCATCGAGTAGATGGGCGACTTCGGGATCACCGTTCTTCTCATCGTCGCGCTCTTCCTGCTGCTCGGGACCGGCGTCTGGATCGGGCTCACGCTGCTCGGCGTGGCGTGGATCGGGATGGAGCTCTTCACCACGCGCCCGGCGGGGGATGCGATGGCGGTCACTATCTGGGGGACGGCGTCGAGCTGGACGCTCACCGCGCTCCCGCTCTTCGTCTGGATGGGCGAGATCCTGTTCCGCACCCGGCTCTCCGAGGACATGTTCCGCGGGCTCGCGCCATGGATGGAGCGGCTGCCCGGACGGCTCCTGCACACGAACATCATCGGCTGCGCGATCTTCGCCGCCGTGTCGGGGTCCTCCGCCGCGACGTGCGCGACCATCGGCAAGATGACCCTGCCCGAGCTCGCGAGCCGCGGCTACCCTGAAGACAAGGTGGTCGGTACGCTCGCCGGCGCCGGCACGCTCGGGCTCCTCATCCCGCCGTCGATCATCATGATCGTCTACGGCGTCACCGCGGAAGTATCGATCGCCCGCCTGTTCATCGCCGGGATCATCCCCGGCATCATGCTCGCGGCGCTCTTCATGGGCTACGTCATCGCTTGGGCGCTGCTCAACCCCGACAAGGTCCCGCCGGCCGCAACGAGGACGACCTTCGGCGAACGGGTCTACGCCTCGCGCCACCTGATGCCGGTCGTCGCGCTCATCCTGCTGGTCCTCGGCTCGATCTACACCGGGATCGCGACCGCCACGGAGGCCGCGGCGTTCGGCGTCGTCGGCGCGCTCGTCGTCTCCGCCGTGCAACGCTCGCTCAGCTGGACGACGTTCCGCGACAGCCTGATGGGCGCGACCCGGCTCTACTGCATGATCGCGCTGATCCTCGCCGGAGCGTCGTTCCTCACCCTTTCGATGGGCTACATCGGGCTGCCGCGCCATCTGGCTGAGTGGATCGGCTCGCTCGGGCTCTCGCAGTTCCTGCTCCTCCTCGCCCTGATGGTGTTCTACATCGTGCTCGGCTGTTTCCTCGACGGCATCTCGATGGTCGTGCTCACGATGGGGGTCATCCTGCCGACGGTGCAGAAGGCCGGGATCGACCTGATCTGGTTCGGGATCTTCGTCGTGATCGTGGTCGAGATGGCGCAGATTACGCCGCCCGTCGGCTTCAATCTGTTCGTGCTGCAGGGGATGACCAAGCGCCAGATCACCTGGATCGCCAGGCACACGTTGCCGATGTTCTACCTCATGGTCGCCGCGCTGCTGGCGATCTATCTGTTCCCGGCGCTCGTCACCTGGCTGCCGCAGCAGATGATGTCGCGGTAGTGAAAGTCGTCGTGCTCGGCGCCGGCGTAATCGGCGTCGCCACCGCCCACTACCTCGCCGAGGACGGCCACGAAGTCACGGTCGTCGACCGCCAGCCCGGCCCCGCGCTCGAGACGAGCTTCGGGAACGCCGGCAACGTCTGCCCGAGCTACGCCACGCCCTGGGCGGCACCGGGGATGCGCTGGAAGGCTGCCAAGTGGCTCCTGCAGGGCGACGCGCCGCTCGCCGTCCGCTGGCGTGCCGACCCGAACCTCCTCGGCTGGGCCGGATCGTGGCTCGCCAACTGTTCGCGCCGCCGGTTCGAGCAGAACAAGCCGCGGATGCAACGGCTGTCGCACTACAGCCTTGCCTGCCTCCAGCGACTGCGCCAGTCGACCGGCCTCCACTACGAGGAGACGACGCGAGGCATCCTGCAGCTCCTGCGCACCGAGCGGGAGCTCGCCGCCGTCGTCGACCACACCCGCATCCTCGAAGCCGCCGACATTCCGCACAAGGTGCTGGGTCCGAAGGGCTGCATCGAAGTCGAGCCCGGGCTCGCGCACGCGCGCGTGCCGTTCGCCGGCGGCCTGCACCTGCCGGCGGACGAGACGGGCGACTGCCAGCTCTTCACCCAGGCCCTCGCCGAGCACGCGAGCCGGCGCGGCGTGCGGTTCCGGTTCCAGACGGCCATCGAGGGCATCGCGGTCGACGGCGGACGCGCGACCGGCGTCGCGACGAGCGACGGCCTCGTAGCCGCCGACCGCTATGTCGTCGCGCTGGGCTGCGGGGCCGTGCCGGTGCTCGCGCCACTGGGCATCCGGCTGCCGATCCAGCCGGTGAAGGGCTATTCGCTGACGCTCCCGATCGCGCGGCCCGACCTCGCGCCGCGCGCCTCGATCATGGACGAGCACACCAAGGTCGCGATCACGCGCCTCGGCAACCGCGTGCGCGCGGCCGGCACGGCGGAGCTCGGCGCCACGACGACCGACGCGCCGCCCGAACGCTTCCGGACGCTCGCGCGCGTGCTGCGTGAGCTGTACCCCGACGCCGCCGGGCTCGAGCAGCCGCAGTACTGGGCGGGCTTGCGGCCGATGACTCCCGACGGGCCGCCGATCCTCGGCCCCACGCCGATCGGCAATGTCCTGCTCAACGTCGGCCACGGCTCGCAGGGCTGGTCGATGGCGTGCGGGTCGGGGCGCGTCGTCGCCGATCTCGTCTCCGGCCGCCGACCGGAAATCGATCTCGAGGGGCTGACGCTCGAGCGCTACGATTGAGGACTTAGAATCCGGTCCGACCATGCGCGCCGAGCTTCCGCCGCTCTATCTCACCAACGGCATGCGCGCGCTCGAGGCGGCGGCGCTGAAGCGCGAGCCGCAGGCGAAGCTCATGGAGCGCGCCGGGCTCGCAGCCGCCGAGCTCGCGCGCGAGCTCGCCGCCAGGCCCAAGCGCGGCGTGCTCGTCCTCGCGGGCCCCGGCAACAACGGCGGCGACGCATTCGAGGTCGCGGCGCACCTCAAGCGCTGGCACTACCGCGTCGACGTGCTCTTCACCGGTGACGCCGGAAAGCTGCCGCACGATGCCGCGCAGGCGCTCGGGAAATGGCGCGCGGCCGACGGCCGGCTGCTCCAGTCGATCCCGCCAGCTGCACGCTACGACCTGCTGGTCGACGGCCTGTTCGGCATCGGCCTCGCGCGCCCGCTCGCCGGCGTGACGGCCGATGTCGTCCGTGCCGCGAGCGCGCTCCCCGGGACGAAGCTCGCGCTCGACATCGCCAGCGGAATCAACGCCGACACCGGCGCAGTCATGGGCGTTGCGTTTCGCGCGACGCACACCATCACGTTCATCGCCGGCAAGCCAGGCCTGTACACGCTCGATGGGCCCGACTACTGCGGTGAGGTGCACCTCGCGGATCTCGGCCTGGACGCCGCCTCGCTCGCGCCGCCCGAGGGGCGGCTCGTGACCGGCGCAATCGTCGAGGCACCGCTGCTCGCGCGCCCGCGCAACTTCCACAAAGGCCTCGCCGGCAGCCTCGCGATCGTCGGCGGCGCGGCGGGGATGGTCGGCGCGGCACTCCTCGCCGGGCGCGCGGCGATCCGGCTCGGCGCGGGCAAGGTGTTCCTCGGGCTCCTCACCGATCATCCGCCGTACGTCGATTACGCGCAGCCGGAGCTCATGCTGCGCAAGCCCGATCAACTCCTCGCCGACGTGCCGCTGACCGCGGTGGCGGCCGGTCCAGGGCTGGGCACGGACAGCGCGGCGCAGCGCGTGCTCGCCCAGGCGCTGCGGCTCGACCTGCCGCTCGTGCTCGACGCCGACGCGCTGAACCTGATCGCGGCGTACGGCGTGCTGCAATCCGCCGTGCAGTCGCGGAAAGCGCCGACGCTGCTGACGCCGCATCCGGCCGAGTGCGCGCGGCTGCTCGAGGCCACGACCGCCGACGTCCAGTCGGACCGGATCGGCGCGGCGAGGCGGCTCGCGGCGCGGTTCAAGTCGTGGGTCGCGCTGAAGGGCAACGGCACGGTCGTCGCATCGCCCGAGGGTCGCTGGTGGGTCAATGCGTCGGGCAACCCCGGCATGGCGAGCGCCGGCATGGGCGACGTGCTGACCGGCATCGCCGGCGCGCTCGCGGCGCAAGGCATGGACGCCGAGGATGCGCTGATCGCGGCCGTTTATCTGCACGGCGCGGCGGCCGATGCGCTCGTCGCGCGCGGCGCCGGCCCGGTGGGCTTGACCGCCGGCGAGCTGATCGACGAGGCGCGCCGGCTCGCGAACGGCCACCGGGTCCGCGACTGACCGCGGCCACGCGCCGCGGTCCACTCAACTTTCCTTTCGAGGCGTAACGCTCATGGCAACCGGCGTGCTCATCAACGCGAGGACCTTCCTCGGCAGCGTGTGGAAGCTCTCGGCGCCGTACTGGCGCTCAGAGGAGCGGTGGCGGGCGTGGGCGCTCCTCGCCGCGATCGTCGTGCTCTCGCTCAGCACGGTATACGTGCTCGTGCTGCTCAACGAGTGGAACCGCCAGTTCTACAACGCGCTCGAGCAGAAGGACGAGCAGGATTTCTTCGCGCTGCTCGGCTACTTCTGCCTGCTCGCCGGGATCTACATCGCGGTCGTGGTCTACGAGACCTATCTCGAGCAGATGCTGCAGATGCGCTGGCGGATCTGGCTCACCAAGCAGTATCTCGGCGACTGGCTCGGCCACCAGGTCTACTACCGGCTCGAGCTCGAGCACCGCGGCACGGACAACCCCGACCAGCGCATCGCCGAGGACCTGCGGCTGTTCACGAGCGGCACGCTGAGCCTGACGCTCGGCCTGATGCGCGAGATCGTCACGCTCGCCTCGTTCGCCGTGATCCTGTGGGGCCTCTCAGGTTCGCTGCCGCTCCACATCGGCGGGACCGACATCGTGGTGCCGGGCTATCTCGTATGGGTCGCCCTCGGCTACGCGATCGTCGGCAGCGTGGTCACGCACTACGTCGGCCGCCCCCTCATCCGGCTCAACTTCCAGCAGGAGCAGCGCGAGGCCGATTTCCGCTTCGCCCTCGTCCGCCTGCGCGAGAACGCCGAGGGGGTCGCGCTCTATCGCGGCGAGCCGGCGGAGCGGCGCAACTTCCTCGACCGGGTCGAGTGGATCCGGGAGAACTGGTGGGGGCTGATGAACTACACCAAGAGGCTCAACACGCTCGTGATCGGCTACAACCAGGTCGCCATCGTCTTCCCGTTCTTCGTCGCCGGGCACCGCTTCTTCTCCGGCGCCATTCCGCTCGGCGGGCTCACGCAGATCGCGAGCGCCTTCGGCCAGGTGCAGACGTCGCTCTCGTGGTTCGTGAACACCTACAGCACGCTCGCCAACTGGAAGGCGAGCGTCGACCGGCTGCTCACCTTCCACCGCGCGCTCGAGGAGACCGCCGCGGAGCAGGCGCGGCACGGCGCCCTCGACGTGCAGCGCGACGGCGAGCCGACGGTGCGCGCCGAGAACCTCGATCTCGTGCTGCCGAACGGCCGGGTCATCCTCGCGGACACGGGGTTCACCATCGAGCCCGGCGACCGGGTCCTGCTCTCCGGCCCGTCGGGCTCGGGGAAGAGCACGCTGTTCCGCGCGCTCGCCGGCATCTGGCCGTTCGGCCGGGGCCGCGTGCGGTTCCCGGGGAACGCGCGCGTGCTCTTCCTGCCGCAGAAGCCCTACATCCCGATCGGGAACCTGCGGGACGCGGTCGCGTATCCGGGCGCGGCGTCCGAGTTCGGAGACGATGCGATCCGCGGCGCGCTCGCCGATGTCCGGCTCGACGCGCTCGCGGATCGGCTCGACGACCGGCAGAACTGGAGCCTGCAGCTCTCCGGCGGCGAGCAGCAGCGGCTCGCGATCGCGCGCACGCTGCTGCACCGGCCCGACTGGCTGTTCCTCGACGAGGCGACCGCGGCGCTCGACGAGGCGAGCGAGAGACACCTCTATGGGTTGCTGCAGCAACGGATGCCGACGGCGACCATCGTGAGCATCGCGCATCGCCCGACGGTCGCCGCATTCCACCGCCGGCGCTTCAGCCTCGTGCCGGACGGGACGCGGATGCGCCTGGCGACGGCCTAGGACGAAGCGTTGGCGACGCGGACGTGGAGGTCGTCCGGCTCCGCCGCGTGGCCGTCCTCGATCTCGCGCGGCGTCGCCGCCCGCACGTCCCGGACCTTGCAGCGGAACTCGATCGCGATCCCGGCGAGCGGGTGGTTGCCGTCGAGCACGACGCGATCCGCCGCG
>Ga0184637_10000746_pt1 | contig 23380 bp, 21 predicted proteins | sample PLM3_127_b2_FD_133143 | JGI IMG/M metagenome (GOLD analysis project Ga0184637, IMG submission 133143) | Groundwater sediment microbial communities from an aquifer in East River, Colorado, USA - PLM3_127_b2 | ecosystem: Environmental > Terrestrial > Soil > Riparian zone | place: USA: East River... | reverse complement strand
GACATCTGGGGCCGCGTCTTCGCGACGTACTCGCGTATCGTCGTCATCATCTGCGAATCCGTTTCATGGTAGTAGCGATAGGGCACGACTCCCATGTAGTTCTCGTTCATCGCGCCCAGCGCGTCGAGGGTCGGCTTGTCGGAACTCCAGATGGTTCCCATGATCTGGCTCGACAAGCCTGCCTCGCGCATTTGCCTCACGAACTCCGGGATCGGAGCCACCACATAGCCCTGGAAGATCACGATGTCCGGCTTTGCGCGTCTCAGCCGTGCGACTTCCGAGGCCACGTCCGCGCCAGTCACCTTGGTCGTGATGTCGGCAACGATCGGTATGCCGAGTTTCTCGGCCCGTGCCTTCGAGGCAGGAATGCCGTCGCGTCCGAATTCCGATTCGGTGTACACCAGCGCCACGGTGGGCTTGGACGACGCGCCGCGCGCACTGCGGGCGATGTACTCCATGAGGATTTCATGCATCGCGCCGTAGGTCGGCCCTGCAATGAAGTGGTGCGGCATCGCCGCGGGGTCTGCGAGCACGCCGGCCAGCGAAGGACTCGAAGTCATGACCGATCCTGAATCGAGGGCATCCCGGGCCACTGCTTTGCTCGCGCCCGTGTTGTCAGCGTAGAAGAAAGCCGGCTTTTCCGAGGCCATCAACTTCTTGAAAATGGCCACGCTCTGATCGACCTTGAAGCTGCTGTCCTCCCAGACGTAGCGCAGCTTGTGGCCAAGCACGCCGCCGTTGGCATTGCGCCAGGCGATGTAGTCGCCAAGACCCGCGTTCAGGAAGTTGCCGGCGAACGAAAACGGGCCAGTGACCGGCTGCGCCGCGGCGATGACGATGTCGGACTTGGAGGTTTGCGCGTCTGTTTGCCGCGCCACCATCGGCCCGAGCGCGGCGCCCGCGCCCAGGGATTGAATGATCCTTCGTCTCAGGATGTCGGTCATTTCGGTTTCCTCTTTACGGCTTCAAAACGCTCTCTCTCAGTACATTCGGCGTGACCGCCCGGTGGAAGCCGTTGAACGGCACGCTGCGGTCATGTGTCTTGAGCGGCCACCAGATTTCACGTGCGTTGGGGGCACCACCATCGACGCGGATGCATGAACCGGTGACATAGGCGGCGGCCGGCGAAAGCAGGAAGGTCACCGCAGCGGATACCTCGGCCTCTGTACCGAAGCGTTGCATCGGCACTTTGGTCGGGACTCGTTTGATGTACTCCTCATCCTTGGATTCGTAGGTATCCAAGCCGCTCGTCATGATCGCGCCCGGCGCGACCGTATTGACGCGCACGCCCGACTCCGCCCATTCGCAAGCAGCACATTCGGTGAGCGTATGCATGCCCCCACGCGCGGCAGCAGAGTGGGCGAAGTTCGGCCAGCCATTCCAGATGTCGGCGATGATGTTGACGATCGAACCGCCGTGGGCTTCCATCCAGAGCGTGTAAACCTCGCGCATGAAGATGAAGCCGCCAGTCAGGTTGTTGCGCACGACTGCTTCGAAGCCTTTGGTCGATATCGATTTCAGCTCAGCCCGATACTGCCCACCGGCGTTGTTGACCAGACCATCGATGCGGCCGTGCTCGCCGAGCACGGCTTCGACAGTGGCACGCACCAGCGCTTCGTCTCGGATATCGCATGCATGCGTGCTGACGCGCCCCCCGTCTTCTTCGATCTCAGCCTTGACGCGATCCAACTTTTCCAACGATCGTCCGATGATCGCCACCCTCGCTCCGAGTGACGCAAGTTCGTGCGCCGTGCAGCGCCCGATGCCACTGCCGCCTCCCGTCACGATGATGGTCTGGCCTTCGAACAGTCCGGGACTGAACGTTGATCGATAGCGCATAGCCCTTTTCTCCCTATCAATACTGAACCGCTGCGCGGCCGATGCGCTCGCGCGCGACGATCAGCTTCATCACGCCGGCGGTGCCGTCGCCGATTTCCAGCCCCATCACGTCGCGCATGCGCTGCTGGTGCGGCAGGTCCTTCGACCAGCCGTAGTGGCCGAAGGTCAGCAGGCATTGGTGGATCACGTCGAACGCGGTCTTCGGCCCCATCCACTTGACCATCGCCGCCTCGGCGGTGTGCGGCAGGCCGGCGTCGCGCAACGCGAGAGCGTGGTACGACAGCTGCCGGATTGCGGCGATCTGCGATTCGCCCTCGACGAGCGGGAAGCTCACGCCCTGGAACTGGCCGATCGGCCGGCCGAAGGCCTCGCGCTCCTTCGCATAGGCCCACGCCTCGTCGAGCGAAGCCTGAGCGCAGGCCACGCACTGCAGCGCGATCAGCGCGCGGCTGTAGTCGAAGCCGACCATCACCTGCGTGAAGCCCTTGCCCTCGTCGCCCACGACGTGGCTCGTGGGAACACGCACGCCGTCGAAGAACACCGAGCCGCGGCCGATCACGCGGCCGCCGACATCGTCGAAGCGCGTGCTCTCGATACCGGGCGTATCGCTGGGCACCAAGAACGCTGTCACCCCATGCGCGCCGTCTTCGGGTCGGCCTGTACGCGCGAACACCAGATAGGCGTCGGCCGTGTCGGAGAACGTGACCGAGGTCTTCTCGCCGTCGATAACGAACGCATCGCCGTCGCGACGCGCGCGCAGTTGCAGGTTCGCCGCGTCGGAGCCGCCGCGTGGCTCGGTGATGGCAAGCGCGACGATGGCCTCGCCGCGAACAATCTCCGGCACCCACCGTTCGGCCAACTCGGGGCTCGCATTGCGCGCGAGGATGGCGCTGAGCAGCGTCGCGACCACCACGAGCGAGCCGAGATTGAAGTCCCCGTAGGCAAGTTCCTCGATCACCAGACCGGCGGTCACGCCGCTTGCGCCCAGGCCTCCGAGCCGCTGCGGGAGGTCCACACCGAGCAGCCCGAGGCTGCCCATCTCGCGAACCAGCGCCCGGTCGAGCCGGCCGGCGTCTTCGCGCGCGCGATAGGCAGGCAGCAAGCGCTCGCGGGCGTAGCGGCGTGCCGCCGCCTGAAGACTGTTCTGGTCTTCCGAGAGGATCATGTCAGTACCGCCCGGCCGTCCGAAGGGACTGACGGCCTTGCAGGCCGCGGCGTTGCGAGACGCAACGCCTCTTCGTGCCGTCCATGCCCGCGCAGGCGGGCATGGAGCCGCGGCACTCAGCCCCCTCGGGGGGCAGCGAACGCAGTGAGCGTGGGGGCTGTTTCATACTAGAGCGGCGTCGGGGTCTTGCCCGCGCGGCCGCGGTCGGTCTTGTCGAAAAACTGTGCCGAGCGTTCGACGATCGCCGGGTTGCCTCCGCATAGCGCATAGCCCAGCAGTGCCTCGATGCGCAGCTGGTCATCCAGCGGGCGACCGATCACCTCGAGGATCGTCTCCTTGGCCGATTCGACTGCGCGCCGGTCGTTGCGCAGAATGCGCGCCACCAGGTCATCGGTGGCCGACATCAACTGGTCGTGCGGCACGACACGTGAGACGAGGTTGGCCGCCAGCGCGCGCTGCGCGTCGATCGGCTCACCGGTCAGCTCGAGCTCCAGCGCGATACCGGCGCCGGCGATGTTGACCAGGCGCACGATACCGCCGTCGGCCGGGTGCATGCCGCGGCGCAACTCGAAAGAGCCCAGCTTCGCGCGCTCCGACGCGACGCGAATGTCGCAGGCCAGGGCCAGCTCCAGCCCGCCGCCGACCACCCAGCCGTTCAGCGCGGCAACCACCGGTTTGTAGATGCGGTGCAGACCGCGTGTGATGCCGCCCGCGAAGCCGTCCGGAAGCTTGCTGCGCGCGAGCATCGGTCCGGCGTCTTTCCACTCCGGCACATGAGTCTTCAAGTCGGCCCCAGCGCAAAAGGCCTCGTCGCCGGCGCCGGTCAGGACTGCGACGCGGAGCTTTTCGTCGTCGCGGAAATCCTCCCACACCTGTCGCAACAGGTGGTGCGTCTCCAAGTCGATCGCATTGCGGACCTCTGGCCGATTGAGGGTGATGTATGCGACTTCGCCGCGCTTCTCATAGAGGACCTTAGGCATGGCTTTTGCGGGTTGGTTGATGTGGGCAGATCAGGCGTACATCGATTCGATGACCTGGCTGTACTTCTCGGCGATGCTCTTGCGGCGCACTTTCATCGTCGCCGTCACCTCGCCGTCGTCGTGATCGAGTTCTTTGGCCAGCATGTGGAACTTGCGCACCTGCTGTACCTGCGGCATGCGGGCGTTCACCGCGTCCACTTCACGCTGCACCAAGGCGTGCACCTGCGGCAGCTCGGCCAAGCTCTTGAAGTTCGTGTAGGTGAGGTTCTGCTCTTCAGCCCATTTGCTGACGGACTCGAACTCGATCTGGATCAGCGCCGAGACGAAGCGCCGCCGGTCGGCGACCACGATTGCCTCTTTGATGTAAGGCGAAAAGCGCAGCGCGTTTTCGATCTCCGACGGGGTGATGTTCTTGCCGCCGGCGGTGATCATGATGTCCTTCTTGCGGTCGATGACTCTCAGCTCTCGGCCGCGTGGTCCGTCCTCCCAGCGTGCGACGTCACCGGTGTGAAGCCAGCCCTGCGCGTCGACCGCTTCTCGCGTGGCAGCGTCGTTGCGGAAGTACCCTCGAAAAACGACATCACCGCGGATCATGATTTCGCCGTCGTCGGCAAGTTCGACCTCAATGCCGGGATAAGGAACGCCCACCGTCCCTACCGGAGAATCGTCCCCTGCTTGCATGGTCGATGCGCCCGATGCCTCCGTCAGGCCGTAGGCCTCGCGAATCGGCACGCCGAGCACCCGGAAGAAATGCAGGATGTCCGGCGCGATCGGCGCTCCGGACGAGATCGCCACCCGGCAATGCCGCAACCCGACGAAGTTCAGCAACGCGCGCAGGATGAGCACGTAGCAGACACTCCATTGGAAGCGCTGCGCGACGCTCCACTGCGCACGCGGTTTCGCCGCGAACCGGCCGAGCGAGTCCATCGCCCACCGGTGCAGCATGAGGCGCAGCCCGCGTGCCTCGCGCATCTTGGTCTGAATCGACGCGTGGAACTTCTCCCAGATGCGCGGCACGCCGAAGAAAATCTGCGGCGCGAGTTCGCGCAGATCCTCCTGTACGGTGCGCAGGCTCTCGGCGAAGTTGACAACCGCGCCGCTGGCCAATGGAATGTGCACTGAGAACATCTGCTCGGCCACATGGCACAGTGGCAGGTACGACACCAGCGCATCCTTGTCAGTGCAGCGCAGCGCGGTATTGAGGCCGCGCGCCGCGCAACCCAGCCCGCGCCAGCTCATCATTGCGGCCTTGGGCCGGCCGGTCGACCCGGAGGTGAAGACGATGAGTCCGATGTCGTCCAGCGTTTGCTTCGCCAGGCGGTCCGTCAACAGTTCAGGATGCGCCTCGCGCAAGCGCTCGCCCAGCGCCTGGACTGCGTCGAAGTCGTGAATGCCGGTTCGGTCATAGTGGCGCAAGCCGCGCGGATCGATCACGACGATCTGCCGCAGCGCCGGCAGGCGCTCGCGCACGCTGAGCGTCTTGTCGAGCTGCTCCTGATCCTCGCAGACGATGATCGGCGCCTCGGACAGATGCAGCAGGTACTCGACCTCGGGCCCTGGCGATGTGGGATAGACGCCGGCGGTGATGCCGCCGACCAAAGCGACGCCCATCTGCGCGACAACCCATTCCTTTCGGTTCTCGCTCAGGATCGCGACCTTCTCTCCGGGCTGCAGTCCGAGCTGCACCAGCCCGAGTCCGAAATGCGTTGCCTGCTCGGCGTATTGCGACCAGGTCAACGGCTGCCAGACGCCGAAGTCCTTCTGCCGCAGCGCGACGTCGTCCGGCCGCGTGCGGGCCCAATAGAGCAACTGCTGCGGCAGCGTCAGCTTCGCCAGTTCGTCGGCATGTGAAACCATCTCGCCCATCCTTGCGCTCACGACAACCAGCGCTTGCGCCGCTTGTAGTGCTTGACATCGCGAAAGCTCACGCGCTCCTCGCCGTGTTCGCCGCTGCCGAGGTAGAAGCGCTGCACGTCAGGGTCGCCGAGCAGCGTCTCTTTCGGTCCGTTGATCACGATGCGGCCGTTCTCCATGATGTAGCCGTAGTCGGCCACGCCGAGCGCGACGCGCGCGTTCTGTTCGACCAGCAGCATCGCGACGCCCTGCTCTCGGTTGATGCGCTCGATGATCGCGAAGATGTCCTTCACGACCAGCGGTGCCAGGCCGAGCGATGGCTCGTCGAGCAGCATCAGGCGCGGCTGGCCGAGCAGCGCGCGGCCGATCGCGAGCATCTGCTGCTCGCCGCCGGAAAGATAGCCGGCGAGCTGCTTGCGACGGTCCTTCAGGCGCGGGAAATACTCGAACACGATCTCGCTGTCGAACGCCTTGCCCTGGCGGCCGATCAGCGCGTTGCCGGCAGCGATCAGGTTCTCCTCGATCGTCAGGTCCTCGAACACATGACGGCCCTCGCGCACGTGCGCCAGGCCCTGGCGCGGCAAGCGATGCGACGGCCAGTGGAGGATGTCGTCACCGAAGAAGCGGATGTGGCCCGACGCGACGCGACCGTTCTCGAACGGCAGGATGCCCGAGGCCGCCTTCAGCGTCGTGGTCTTGCCGGCGCCGTTGGAGCCGAGCAGCGCGACGATCTTTCCCGCCGGCACCTCGATCGACAGCCCGCGCAGCGCCTGCACGCTGTGGTTGTAGACGACCTCCGCGTTCTCGATCGTTAGTGCGGCGGTCGCTGGGGCCACAGTGCTCATACGCGAATCCAGCCGCTTGCCGGGTCCATCTGCTTGGTGGCCGTGTTGTAGCGATACAGGCGGCCCGAGGTGATCTGGTGCCTGGAGAGGTCGGCGTTCAGGCCGGTGAGGCCGCCGCTGTCCCAGTCTTTCATCGATTCGAGCGCCGCCTTCATGTTGGGCAGCGTCAGCGGCTTGTTGGCCTTGATGCAGCGGTCGGCGATCTCGGAGAAGATCATCCCCGCCAGCCAACCGTGGGTGTAGAAGATCGAGATGTGCTTGGTATCGGGCCGGTTTTTGGACACGTATTCGCGCATCGTCGCCATCGTCTTCGACTCCGGGTCGTGCGGATAGCGGTACGGCATCACGCCCATCCAGCTTTCACCCATCGCGGCCAGCGCATCGTAGGTAGCCTTGTCCATGCTCCAGATCGTGCCCATCACCTGGCTCGACATGCCCGCCTCGCGCATCTGCTTCACGAACTCGGGGATCGGCGAGACGACGTAGCCTTGGAAGATCACGACGTCGGGCTTGGCGCGGCGCAGCCGCGCAACCTCGGGCGCCACATCCACGCCCGCCTGCTTGGTGACGATCTCGGCGACGATCGGAATGCCCAGCTTCTCGGCGCGCGCCTTCGACGCCGGAATGCCGTCACGGCCGAACTCGCTGTCGCTGTACACCAGCGCAACGGTCGGCTTGGTCGTTGATGCCTTGGCGGTGCGGGCGATGTACTCCATCAGGATCTCGTGCATCGCGCCGTAGGTCGGGCCGGCGAGGAAGTGCTGCGGCATCGTGTTCACGTCGGCCAGCACCTGTGCGCAAGAGGTGCTGGTGGTCATGACCGTGCCGGAGCCGCGCAGGTCCTGCGCGGTCGCCTTCACCAGCGGCGTGCCGTCGATGTAGAAGAACGAAGGCTTGTCAGTGGCCATGATCTTCTTGACCACCGCAACACCCTGGTCGACCTTGAAGCCGGTGTCCTCCGCCACGTAGCGCAGCTTGCGGCCCGACACGCCACCGTTGGCATTGCGCCAGGCGACGTAGTCACCCAGGCCGGCATGCATCGCCACGCCGGCGAACGAGAAGATGCCGGTCAGCGGCTGCGCGCCGCCGATCACGATCTCGCTCGGCGCCTGCGCGAACGACGGGCGCGCACCGAGCACGCCGAGCGACGCGGCCGCGCCGATGGACTGCACGATCTTGCGGCGCATCTGGTTGGTCATGGTCTGTCTCCTAAGTCTTGAAGGGCCACAGGTGGAAGAGTCGCCGCACGCGCGCAGACCAGAGCTGGCTCAGGCCGTGCGGCTCGAAGATCAGGAAGCCGATGATCAAGAGGCCGAACACCACCTGGCCCATCGGCAGCAGCAAATTGGCGATGCCGGGCAGCCACTCGGAGCTGGTATGCGCAATCGCGCGCAGCAACTCGGGCACGAAGGTCATGAAGATCGCGCCCAGGATGCTGCCGAGCACGCGCCCCATGCCGCCGACGATGATGGCGGCCAGGTAGAACACCGACAGCGTGAACGAGAAGTAGTCGGGCGTGATCGCGCCGTAGAAGTAGCCGATCAACCCGCCGGCGACGCCGGCATAGAACGAGCCGGTCGCAAACGCCAGCAACTTGAAGCGCAGCAGGTTCACGCCCAGGATCTCGGCCGAGATGTCGCGGTCGCGCACCGCGACGAAGGCGCGGCCGATGTAGGTGCGCGCGAGGTTGGCGCTGGCGATCGCGAACAGGAAGACACAGAAGTAGATCAGGTAGAACATCCGGCGGTCGCCGGAGATCTCGAAGCCGAATAGCGTCGGGCGCGCAATCGTGATGCCGCCGACGCCGCCGGTCACCGGCACCCACTCGCGGAACAGGAAGGTCAGGATGAACTGCGCCGCGAGCGTCGCGATCGCGAAGTACAGCCCCTTGACGCGCAGGCTCGGCAGGCCGACCAGCACGCCAATGACCGCGGTGAGCGCACCCGCCGCCAGCAGCGCGATGTAGAACGGCACGCCCCAGCGCGCCAGCCAGGCCACCGTGTAGCAGCCCACGCCCATGAAGGCCGCGTGACTGAGCGAGATCTGACCGGTGCTGCCTGTCGTGATGTTCAGGCCCAGTGTCGCGACGATGTGGATGCCGATGATGCAGGCGATCGCGAGCACGTAGTCGCTGCCGTACAGCGGCAGCGCGAACAGTGCGAGCGCGAACACGGCCATCCAGATGCGCTGAGTGCGCGAATCCCAGAGCCGTTCTTCGCTCGCGTAGGTTTCGTGGAAGACGCCAATGCGCATGTCAGAGCCTCTCGATGTCGCGGCTGCCGAAGAGGCCGTAAGGCTTGACGACCAGGATCGCCAGCACCACCAGGTAAGGCAGTACGTCACGCACCTTGCCGCCGAAATAGCCGACCACCACGCTCTCGAGCCAACCGATCAACAGGCTCGCGACGATGACGCCCAGCACGCTGTCCATGCCGCCGAGGATGATCACGGCGAAAACGCTGAGCGCGGTCGAGGCGAGCAGCGGCGACAACCCACCCGACGCGCCGATCAGCACGCCGGCCATCGTGCCCACCGCGCCGGCCAGGATCCACGTCAGGCGCTGCGCGTATCGAACGTTGATGCCCATCGTCGAGGCGGTCACCGGGTCGCTCGCGGTGGCGCGCAGTGCGATGCCGGTGCGCGAGTAGTGGAAGAACAGCAGGAAGCCGGTGATCAAGGCCGCGGCGATCGCGAAGTTGCCGAGCGCCGCGCCGGGAATCACGACCTCGGCGAAGCGCAGCGGCATGCGCGGCACCAGCGGTGGCACCTCGAGCGTGTCGCCGCCCCACACCGCCTCGACGAAGCCGTGCAGCACGCTGGCCAGACCGATGGTTGCCATCAGCACCGAGATCACCGGCTGCCCGGCCAGCGGCCTGAGCACCGCCCGCTCGATCAGGATCGACAGCAGTGTCACCAAGCCGAGCGCGACCGCGAACGCGAACAGCGGCGGCAGCTTCAGCGTCACGTGCGCCGCGTAGTACATGTACGCGCCGAACATCATGATCTCGCCGACCGCGAAGTTGACCGCGCGCGTGCCCTTGTAGACGAGCACGAAGCTCAGGCCGATCAGCGCCAGCACGCCGCCCGACAGCAAGCCGAGCAGGCTGAACTCGACGAATTCCCAGACGTTGCCCATCACCGTCCTTTCAGGACTCGTCGCCGAGGTAGGCGCGCACCACCTCGGGGTGCTTGCGCACCTCGTCCGGTGTGCCGCTGGCGATCACCTCGCCGAAGTTCAGCACTACGACGTGGCTGGAGATGTCCATCACCATACCCATGTCGTGCTCGACCAGCAGCACGGTGACGCCCCACTCTTCCTGCACGTCGAGGATGAAGCGCGCCATGTCCTCGGTCTCTTCGCGGTTCATGCCGGCCACCGGCTCGTCGAGCATCAGCACGCGCGGACGCATCGCCAGCGCGCGCGCCAACTCGACGCGCTTCTGCAGGCCGTACGGCAGCACGTCGACCGAGCGATGCCGAATGTGGTCGATCTCGAGGAAGTCGATCACGCGGCGCTCGACCTCCTCGCGCAGCGCGAGTTCCTCGCGCCGTGCGGCACGCGAATACGCCATCGCCGACAGCACGCCGGCCTTCATCAGGTGATGGCCGCCGAGCTTGATGTTCTCGAGTACCGACAGGCCGCGGAACAACGCGATGTTCTGGAACGTGCGTGCCAGTCCCTTGCCGGCGCGCGCGTGCACCGGCATGGCTGTGACGTCGTCACCTCCGAGCAGGATGCGGCCGGCGGCTGGACGGTAGAAGCCCGAGATGGTGTTGAAGACGCTGGTCTTGCCGGCGCCGTTGGGGCCGATCACCGCGGTGATCTGCCCCGCCGCTGCGGAGAACGACACGCCGCGCAATGCCTTGATGCCACCGAAGGCCAGGTCGACCTTCTCGACGGCGAGCGACAGGCCGGGAGTGCGAGGAACCGCTGTCGTGACCTGAGGCGCCGGCGGCACGTGCGCGACGATCGGGGAAGCGACTGCCATATCCATGTGTTCGGTAGACCCAGCTGACATGTGATTCCAGGGGGCGCGAGCATCGTCTCGCACAGTTAGTACACTACTGCATAATACTGATGCGAATCTCAGTATTTTCCCTGGGAACTCGGGCGCGGACGTGTGTTGCGGGCACGGCAGTGCCGGCCGCTTTTGCGGCCGCCGTCCGGTACGGGGGATGCGTCAGGCCTCGGTGGCCTGCAGGTAGGTCAGCAGGTTGCGCTTCATCGCGTCCAGCGTGCCTGCGGTCGTCTCGAGCTGCTTGTCGGACATGCCGGAAAGGATCCGCTGGTTGAGTTCGTGGCTCACCTTGCGCATGCGAGCGATCAGCTGCTTGCTCTTGGGCTCGAGGAACACGCGATTGACGCGACGATCGGTCGCGTCGGCCTCTCTGCGCACCAGGCCCGACTTCTCGAGCCTGTCGATCAGGCCGCCGATCGCGACCTTGCCGAGGTCGAGCTCCTCGGCGAGCTGCGTTTGCGTCATGCCGTCTTCACGCGACAGGTAGGCCAGCACCCACCACTGCGAACGTGTGACGTTCAGCGGCTTCAGGCAACGATCGAAGGCGCTGCGTCGCAGCCGCGACGCATCGTGGATGAGGAAGCCGAGCCGCAATTCCCAGTCCACGGTATGTGTCGCTGTCGCCATGTCGATGCACCCTTGTTGTAGGCCAACCGTTACTGTAAGGATGCGTACATTCTACGACTAGGCCGGCTCCCACGTGAACACGTCGCTCGACTTGTCGAGCGCATAGAAATCCGACTGCAGCATCGGCAGCGCCGTTTCGATGACGCTGTCGGGGGTCCAGCCGTCGCTGCGATGCGCGCTGCGGATCGGGCGCGGCTGGCTGAACAGGTAGATCTCGTTGTTGCGCACGCCGAAGATCTGGCCGGTGACGTGGCGCGCGGCGTCGGCGCACAGGCCGACGACGAAGGGCGCCACCTTCTCGGGCACCAGCTTCTTCAGCGAATCGACGCGGCGTTGCTGCTCCGGCGTCTCGGCCGGGATCGAGTCGATCATGCGCGTCCACGCAAACGGCGCCACCGCGTTTGATCGCACGCCGAATTTCTGCATGTCGACGGCGATCGACTTCGACAGCGCCGCGATGCCGAGCTTGGCGGCGGCGTAGTTGGCCTGGCCGAAATTGCCGATCAGTCCTGAGGTCGACGTCATGTGCACGTAGCAGCCAGCGGTCTGATTCTTGAAGATCGGCGCGGCGGCGCGGCTGACGTTGAAGCTGCCCTTCAAGTGCACAGCGATCACCGCGTCGAACTCGGCCTCGGTCATGCGGTGAAAGATCGCGTCACGCAGGATGCCGGCGTTGTTGACGACGATGTCCAGCCGGCCGAAGCGACTCATCGCGGCATCGACCATCGCATGCGCGGCGTCCCAGTCGGCGACGGACCCGCCATCGACGATCGCCTCGCCTCCCATCGCTTCGATCTCGGCCACTACCTCGGCCGCGGGCTGCTGCGCGCTCGGTTGCCCGTCGAGCGTCGCCCCGAGGTCGTTGACCACGACCTTGGCGCCTTCATGCGCGAGCGCAAGCGCGATCCCCTTGCCGACGCCGCGTCCACCGCCGGTCACCAGCGCGACCTTGCCTTCCAGCAATCTGCTCATGTCTTCACTCCGGATTGATGTGGTTTGCCGGCTTCGTGCTTGCGCGCGAAGGCGACGAAGTACTCGAAGGCCGCCGCGTTCGCGCAGGCGTCGGGGTTCACCACCTGTGCGAGCGGCTTGCCGAGCAGCAGCTTCTTCACCGGCAGCTCCTGCTTCTTGCCGGTCAGCGTGCGCGGGATCTCCGGCACCTGCAAGATCTCGTCGGGCACGAAGCGTGGTGACACGCCGTCGCGGATGCGGCGCTTCAAGTCCTCGCGCAGCGCATCGTCCAGCGTCAGACCAGGCCTGAGCACCACGAACAGCGGCATGTAGCTCGGCCGGCCGAGGACTTCGATGTCGACCACCAGGCTATCGAGCACGCCGGGCAGGGCCTCGACCGCGCGGTAGATCTCGCTGGTGCCCAGACGATGCCCATGCCGGTTCAGCGTCGCGTCGCTGCGTCCGTAGACGATGCAGCCACCCTCGGGTGTGATGCGCAGCCAGTCGCCGTGCCGCCACACATTGGGAAAGACGTCGAAATAGCTGTCGTGATAGCGGCGCCCGCGGCCGGCGCTGGGCCGCCCCGAGGCGGCCGCAGACCCCCCCGGGGGGTGGGCGGCTTCGCCGCCCGGGGGCTCCAGGTCATCGTTATCGCCCCAGAACATCAGCGGCATCGACGGCATCGGCTGCGTGCACACGAGCTCACCGACATCGTCGATCACCGGCTGCCCCGCCTCGTTCCAGGCGTGCACGTCGGCGCCGAGGCAGCGGGCCTGCATCTCGCCCGGTACGGTCGGCAGTTCCGGTGTGCCACCGAGGAAAGCACTCGCGAGGTCGGTGCCGCCGGAGATGACGGCCCACCAGATACCGGGTCGCACATGCTCGTCGCCCCAACGGTAGGCCTCGGCCGGCAGCGGCGAGCCGGTCGAGCCAAGCGCGCGCAGCTTCGATGTCAGTCCAGCGCGGCGCGGGTCCAGGCCCGCTTTCATGCAGCTCGTGTAGTACGCGGCGCCGGCGCCCAGAAAGGTCGCGCTGACGTCGGACGCATAGCGCCACAGTGTGTCGGCCTGCGGATAGCTCGGATGCCCGTCGTACAGGCACACCGTGGTGCCGAGCAGCAGCGCCGAGACCTGCAGGTTCCACATCACCCAAGCGGTGCTGCTGTACCAATGGAAGCGGTCGCCGGTCTGCGGCGTCGCGCCGAGATTCAGGTGGAAGCTGAGCAGCTTCAGCACCTCGAGCATCACGCCGCCGTGACCGTGCACGATCGGTTTCGGCAGACCGGTGGTGCCGCTCGAATAGACGATCCACAGCGGGTGATCGAATGGCACCCATTCGGGCGACGCCAGCCCGTCGTGCTGCAGGCACTCGGCCCAGCCGACGATCTTGCCGCGCCACGTGTCGGGCGTGGCCATCGGCGTGGCGGGTTGTCCGCTCGCGAGTTCGAGGCACGGCACCGTCACCAGCGCCTCGACGCTGGTCAACTGCTGCACCAGCGCAGCGACCAGTTCGCGGCGATCGATGGTCTTGCCCCCATAGACCGTGCCGTCACACGCGATCAGCACCTTGGGCTCGATCTGCTTGAAGCGGTCGGCCACCGTGCCCGCGCCCATGTCGGGCGCGCACAAGCTCCAGATCGCACCGAGCGAGGCACAGGCGAGGAAGGCGACCAATGCCTGCGGCACGTTGGGCAGGTAGGCCGCAACGCGGTCGCCACGCTTGACGCCCATGACCTGCAACGCGGACGCAAAGGCCGCACTCTGGCGCGCGAGCTCCGCCCAGCCGAGCTCGATCGATCTGCCTTCGGCCTGCAATCGCTCGTTGCGAAAGACAACCGCAGGCTCCAGCGTGCGCTCACCCGCATCGACGTGCCGCAGCAACTGCTGCACGTAGTTGACCTGCGCGCCCTCGAACCAGCGCGCGCCCGGCATGCGGTGGTCGGCCAGCACGCTCCGGTATGGCGTCGGCGACTGGAGTTCGAAGTAGTCCCAGAGGTCACCCCAGAAGGCCGGCAGGTCGCGCACCGACCACTGGCGCAGGTCTTCGTAATCCTTCAGGTCCAGACCGTGGCGCCGGTTGACCCAGTCGCGCAGTCTGGCGGTGTTGGCAGTCGCGTCGACATCCATGGCGTCGGTGTCTCCTTGAGCCGGCATTGCACGGGAAAACCCCAGCTTCCCGGCTTGCCTCCATTTAGTTCGCTAGCGTATGATGCATCACATAACGATGTCCTGCAATGCCTGCAAACGAGTAGCTCATGTCCGATGCTGAAGCCGTCTATGGCGTGCTGGCAACCGCGCGCTACCTGCCCCGATTGCGGCTCGAACGCAGCGCGATGTTCGAGCAGCACCGGTGGATGGCGCAAAGCCTGAAGAGCCTCGCCAAGGGCCGCCGCACGATGGCCTCGTGGGACGAAGACAGCGTAACGATGGCGGTCGAAGTCGGCCGCTCGTTGATCGCCGCGCAGCCACAAGCCAAGCTCGGCGAGCTGACGTTGGCGTCGACGACGCTGCCGTTCGCCGAGCGGCTCAATGCCGGCATCGTTGCCGCCGCGCTCGGACTGACGTCGGAACTGGTGGCGCGCGATGTCGGGTCCACCGCGCGCGCCGCCTGCACGGAACTTGCCGCAGCGCTTCGGCAACCCAACTCGGCGGCATGCATGGTGCTCGCTTCCGAGCGGCGCGTGCCACGCCCGGCCAGCGGGCAGGAGATGGTTGTCGGCGACGGTGCGGCCGGCGTGCTGGTGGGAACCGGCGCCGCGCTCGCGACACTCGTCACCAGCCACAGCGTGCACGCCGACCTGGTCGATCATTTCCGCGCCAGCGGTGAGGACCACGACTACGGCTGGGAAGAACGCTGGGTGCGCGACGAGGGCTACATGAAGGTCGCCGCCGAGGCGATTCGGCAATGCCTGTCGTCGGCCGGCGTCGGCGCAAGCGACGTCGCCCATTTCGCGATGCCCGCACCGCTGGCGCGCATCAACGAGGCGGTCGCCAAACGGATAGGCGTGCGTGCCGAGGCTCTGGTATCCAGCGGCGGTGACGAAGTCGGCGACCTCGGCGGCGCCCAGCCGCTGGCGATGCTCGACACCGCGCTGCGCAACGCATCGCCCGGTGCGCTGATGCTGCTGGTGGCCTTCGGAAGTGGCTGCGACGTGTTGCTGCTGCGTCGTACATCCGTGACCTGCCCAGCGGCTGCGCCGGCGCAGATGAAGCCCGAGACGAGCTACATGAAGTACCTCTCCTTCACCGGGCAGATCGCGCTCGAATGGGGCATGCGCGCCGAGATGGACAACAAGACCGCGCTCACCGCCGCGTGGCGCGAAGGTGCGAAGGTCGCGCACTTCGAAGGCGGCCGCTGTGCGAGTTGCGGCACCGTGCAATTCCCGCGCTCGCGCACCTGCGTGAACCCCGAATGCCGAGCGATCGACACGCAACAACCCCTTAGCCTCGTCGATGTGCCCGCGCGCGTGCTGTCGCACACCAGCGACTGGCTCGCCTACACACCGAGTCCGCCGTTCCAGTTCGGCCACATCGACTTCGAAGGCGGCGGCCGTGTACTGATGGAGTTCGCCGACACTGACCCCGACGAGCTGAACGTCGGCCTGCCCGTGCGCATGGTGTTCCGCATCAAGGACTTCGACGCGAAGCGCGGCTTTCGACGCTACTTCTGGAAAGCCACTCCGGTGCGCAGTTAAGGAGACGAGAACGTGGCTTCAGGCATCCGCGACAAGGTCGCCATCCTCGGCATGGGTTGCTCGCGCTTCGGCGAGCGCTGGGACGCGAGTCCCGACGACCTGATGGTCGAGGCCTTCAACGAAGCGTTGACCGACGCCGGTATCGCGCTCACGCAGATCGAGGCCGCGTGGCTCGGTGTGTGCCTCGAAGAAAACAACGTCGGCAAGACCGCCGTGCCGCTCGCCCAGGCCCTACGCCTGCCTCGCATTGCAGCGACGCGCGTCGAGAACGCCTGCGCCACCGGGACCGAAGCGCTACGCGGCGCGGCCTATGCGGTGGCCGCCGGCGCGTACGACATCGTGTTGGCGCTGGGTGTCGAGAAGCTGAAGGACACCGGCTATGGCGGCTTGCCGGTGCGTACGCGCGGCGTCAACAACGACCTGTGGCTGCCCAACGCAACCGCGCCCGGCGCGTTCGCGCAGCTCGCCTCAGCCTACGCCGCCAAGCACGGCGTCGACAAGAAAGACCTGAAGCGCGCGATGGCGCATGTGTCGGTGAAAAGCCATGCCAACGGTGCGCTCAATCCGAAGGCCCACCTGCGCAACCGCATCACCGAGGAAGACGTGCTGAAGGCGATGATGATCGCCGAGCCGCTGGGTCTGTACGACTGCTGCGGCGTCAGCGACGGCGCGGCCTGCGCGATCGTCACCACGCCCGAGATCGCGCGCGCCCTCAAGCCCGACGCCGAATTGGTGACGATCAAAGCGCTCGAGGTGTCGGTCAGCAACGGCGAGGAAGCGAGCTTCACGCAATGGGACGGCGCGCACATCGCGACCGCGCGCACGGCCGGCGCACGCGCGTATGCCGCGGCCGGCATCACCGATCCGCGCCGCCAGGTCCACATGGCCGAGGTGCACGACTGCTTCTCGATCACCGAGGCGGTGCTGATGGAGGACCTGGGCTTCAGCGCAAGCGGCCGAGTGATCCGCGATGTGCTCGACGGCGTGTTCGACCGCGACGGCGCGCTGCCGGTGCAGCCCGACGGCGGCCTGAAGTGCTTCGGCCATCCGATCGGCGCTTCCGGCCTGCGCATGGTCTATGAGATCTATCAGCAGATTCACGGCCGCGCGGGCGATCGTCAACTGAAGCGCGTCGACCTGGGCCTCACTCAGAACCTGGGTGGCCATCCCCATCAGAACGTGTGCGCCGTGGCCATCGTCGGCCGCCAAGGCGCCTGAATCCAACCACTCTTCTTACTTCGACAGGAGATCATCGATGCGAGGACTCAAGAGCAAGACCGCCATCGTCACCGGCGCCGGCAGCGGCATCGGCCGCGCGATCGCGCTGCGGCTGGCGGCCGAAGGCGTGACCGTGGGCGTGTTCGACATCCGAGGCGACGCTGCAGCGCAGACGGTGGCCGCGATCGACGCGGCCGGCGGCAAGGCGATCCCGGCCACCTGCGACATCACCGACTACGCGGCCGTCGTCGCCGCGGTCGCCGCCTTCGAGAAGGCCACCGGAGCCGGCACCGACATCCTGGTCAACAACGCCGGATGGGACACACCCATTCCCTTCCTGAAGACCGACGAGGCCTTCTGGAAGAAGGTGACCGCGATCAACTGGTTCGGCCCGCTGCAGATGACGCATGCGGTGGCGCAGGGCATGGCCGCGCGCAAGAGCGGTCGCATCATCAACATCGCATCCGATGCGGGCCGCGTTGGCTCGTCGGGCGAGGTCGTGTACTCGGGCTGCAAGGGAGCGACCATCGCGTTCGCGAAGGCGCTGGCGCGCGAGGTCGCGCGCAGCAACGTCACGGTCAACACGGTGTGCCCCGGCCCGACCGACACGCCAGCGATGGACTCATTCGTCGGCACCGGTGAACAGGGCCAGAAGATCCGCGACGCGATGGTGCGCGGCGTGCCGCTCGGCCGCATCGGCGTGCCCGACGACTACCCCGGCCTCGTCGCGTTCCTCGCGAGCGACGACGCGGCCTTCATCACCGGCCAGACGATCAGCGTCTCGGGCGGTCTGACCATGCACGGTTGAGGAGTACACACGTGGGCAAGGAATACAAAGACATCCTGTACGAAGTGCGCGACGGCGTCGTGCGCGTGACGATCAATCGCCCCGAGGTCTACAACGCCTTCCGGCTGCAGACGCTCGAAGAGCTGATCGACGCGCTGCGCCGCGCCGACGAGGAGAAGTCGGCCAACGTGATGGTGTTGTCGGGCGCCGGCGACAAGGCCTTTTGCACCGGCGGCGACCAGAAGGTGCACATGAGCGAGGACGGCCTGTACGGCCCGCGCGGCACCGTCGGCATGCCGATCGAGGAGATGCAGACCGCACTGCGCGATCTGCGCAAGGTGTCGATCGCCAAGGTGCAAGGCTTCGCGATCGGCGGCGGCAACGTGTTCGCGACGTTGTGCGACCTGACGATCGCCTCCGAGAAGGCAACCTTCGGTCAGGTCGGGCCCAAGGTCGGCTCGGTCGATCCGGGTTGGGGCACGGCATATCTCGCGCGCATCGTCGGAGAGAAGAAGGCGCGCGAGATCTGGTTCCTTTGCCGCCGCTACAGCGCCGCGGAGGCCGCAGCGATGGGCCTGGTCAACAAGGTCGTGCCGCACGATCAGCTCGACGCCGAAGTCGACCAGTGGTGCCGCGAGATCAACGAGATGAGCCCGACGGCACTCGCGATCGCCAAGCGCTCGTTCAACGCCGACAGCGAGAACATTCGCGGCATCGGCTTCCTCGGCATCCAGACGGTCAAGCACTACTACCAGACCGACGAATCGAAGGAAGGCGTGCGCGCGTTCAACGAAAAGCGCAAGCCCGACTTCAAGAAGTACGCCGGCTGATGACATCGATGCAAGATCTGATCCGCACCGAGGTCGGCAGCGACGGCGTGCTGCTGGCCACCATCGACATGCCGGGCCGCACGATGAACGTGTTCTCGTCCGAGCTGATGGACGCGCTCGAAGCGCTGATGGACGAGGTCGATGCCCGGGCGGAGGTGCGCAGCGTCGTCGTCACCTCGGGCAAGCCGAGCTTCCTGGCCGGCGCGGATCTGGTGATGGTGCGCGGCTTCACCGAGCGCGCGAGCACCGCGACGCATGAGGAGATGTTTGCGCTGTGCGGGCGCCTCGGACGGCTCTTCGTGCGGCTCGAGGCCTCGGCGAAGCCGTACGTCGCGGCCATCAACGGCACTGCGCTGGGCGGTGGGTTGGAGCTTGCGCTGGCATGTCGAGAACGCCTGGTCACCGACGACCCACGCGCGCTGCTCGGCGTGCCCGAGGTGCGCTGGGGACTGCTGCCGGGCGCCGGCGGCACGCAGCGGCTGCCGCGCCTCGTCGGGTTCGAGGCGGCGATGCCGCTGCTGTTGAGCGGGCGCCCGATCGACCCGAACACCGCTGTGACGCTGGGCTTGTTCGCTGCGGCGGTGCCAGCCGAAGAGCTGATCGAACGTGCGCGAAAACTTGCCGTGCGACTGCAAGGCGAGCCTTACGATGCCGCGCGCAAGTTTTCTCACCTCCGCCAGGCCGACGTGCCGCAGCATTCGGACGAAACGGCGCGACGCATCGCGCGCGATCATGGCGTGAGCGACGGCGACTTCGCGCGCTACCCGGCCTTCAGCGCCATCGTCGACAGCGTGCTGTTCGGCGCGCGACTACCGCTGGACAAGGCCAGCGACGTCGAGATGCGCCAGTTCCTGCGGCTCATGTTCAGCCCGGTGGCCGGCAACATGATCCGTTCGTTGTTTCTCAACCGGCTGCGTGCGGATCGCGAATGGGCGCCGCCGGAAGACGTGCGCATCGAGCGAGTGACGCTCGGCCCGCTGTCCGCGGCGGCGCAGGGATGGGCCGACGCGCTCGCCAAGAGCAAGCTGCCGCAGGCGCTCGATACGGGTCTGCCTGCCGACACGATCGAACTACTGGACGGCCGCGGCACTCGCCATCGAGTCGCCGCATGCGACCTTGCCAACGCAGCGCGCGCAGACGCGCCGTCCATGCCGACGGCCGTGCTTTCGCCGAAAGGCCCCTACGGCCGCGTGCTGGAGATCATCGGCGCGGAGGGTGAAGCAGCCGACGTGCTGGCCCGGCTGGCAGTGCGCCTCAATGCCCTGCCCTACCGAAGCCGCGGCAACGAAAGCGTGCTCGCGCGTCTGAAAGCTGCGACGCTCGGCACGCTATCGACGGAAGAATCGCTCGACCGCCTCGCCCTAGCCGCACAGACGATGGCCGCGCAGGACCGCATCGCCGACACCGAGTTGTTCGACGTGGTCGCGTGTGCCGCCGGCATCGCGCCGGCCTTCAGCGGCGGGCCGTTCACCCATTTCGCGCAGCATCGCGATCGGCTGCTGCAGCACCCGGCCGCCGCATGATCGACCGCCAGTGGATCGGCTTCGCGACCGCGCCGTCGACGATCGCCATCGACCGCTGGCACGTGCGGCTGTTCTGCCAGGCCATCGGTGAAACGAACGCCGTCCACTGGGACGAGGCTGCCGCGCGTGGCACCGGCCTGGCCGCTTGCCCGGTGCCACCCACCTTCCTGAAGGCGATCGAGACCGAGCACTACACCAGCGCGGCGCTGCTGCGCAAGCTCGGTGTGCCGGTGCGCTCGGTGCTGCACGCTGAACAGAGCTTCGAGTACCTGGCGCCGGTGCACGTCGGCGATGCGCTCGAGGTGTCGCGCGTCATTGCCGACACCTTCGAAAAGCGCGACGGTGCGCTGAGCTTCATCGTCGTCGATACGCATTTCCGGCGATCCGAGGCGACGGTGTGCACGAGCCGCCAGACCATCGTCGTTCGCAACCGGCAGGAGAGCGAATGACTACCCCCGAGCGCATCGAGCTCGACTGCGGGCCGGTCGCCGCGATCGATCTGGCGCTGTACGCGGCGGCCTCCGGCGACCACAACCCTTTGCATCTGGATGCCGAAGTCGCGCACGCAGGCGGCTTCGATCGGCCCGTCGTGCACGGCATGCTGACGATGGCGCATGCCGGTCGCTTGATCACGCGGCATTTCGGCGAGCAGTCGTTGTTGTCGCTTTCGACGCGCTTCATCGCGCCTGCGGTGTTGGGCGACATCATCCGTCTGAGCGGCACGCTCGCCGAGGTTGCCGACGGTGTGGCCCGCTATGACATCACGGCCCGCAACGCACAGGGCACGATGCTCGCAACCGGTGCCGCGCGTGTGCGCCTCGCCACCTGACCGGCAGCCCGCGCCATGAAGCGACTCACAGACGCCTTCTTTCCCGGTGCACGCGTGTTCGTGCCCGGGATGAGCGGCGAATCGGCGCTGCTGTTCGATGAGCTCGAAGCCGATCCGGAGCGCGCTCGCGATGTGCACTTCATCGGCGTGCAATTCCCCGGCATCGGCCGCGCCGACTATCTGGCGAGCCATTCGAAGGCGCGCCAGACCGCGTTCTTCATGTCGCCTTCCGTGCGCCGGGGCTTGCTCGAGGACCGTGCGGAACTGTTTCCCCTCGACTACGCGAGCATCGTGCGCCACTTGCAAGGCATGGCACCGGTAGACCTTGCGATCGCGCAGCTCAGCCCGCCCGACGAGAACGGCTTCTGCAGCCCGGGGCTGTGCAGCGACTTCGTGCCGCTGGTATGGGCGCGCGCTGCACGCCGCGCCGCGCACGTCAATCCGAGCATGCCGCGCACGCGTGGATCGTTTCGCGTGCATCTGTCCGAGCTGGACGTTTGCGTCGAGGCCGATCGCGCGTTGGTGCAATTGCCCGACGCTCCTGCCTCGAGCGTCGAGGATCGCATCGGCACGCACGTCGCCGCTCTCGTGCGCGACGGCGACACGCTGCAGTTCGGCATCGGCTCGGTGCCGATGGCGCTGGCCCGCTCGCTGACGAATCACCGGCGACTGAAGCTGCACGCCGGCTTGGTGTCGGAGGCGATGCGCGTGCTGTGGCAGGCTGGTGCACTGGATGCCGATGCCCGCATCACCACCGGAGTGGCGCTCGGTTCGGATGATTTCTATGACTTCGTCGCGCGCCACGAGAAAGCGTGGTTCACCGACGTCAGCCAAACCCACGATCTCGCGACCGTGTCGGCGATCCCGCGCTTCGTCGCGATCAATTCGGCAGTCCAGGTGGATCTGTTCGGGCAGGTCAACGCCGAACGCACGAATGGTTTGCTGCAGGCCGGCGCCGGTGGCCTGCCGGTATTCGCGCAGGGCGCGCTGCAGTCGCTCGGCGGGCGCGTGCTGATCTGCCTTGCGGCAAGTGCCAAGGGCGGCACGGTCTCGCGCATCGTGCCGGCGCTCGGCGCCGATGCGGTGTGCACGCTGCCGCGCCACATGGCCGATGCGGTGGTCACCGAACATGGCGTCGCCGAGTTGCGCGAGTTGTCGCTCGAGGCGCGCGCACAAGCGCTGATCGGCATCGCGGCACCGGAACATCGCGCAGCCTTGAGCAGCGCGTGGGATCAATTGCGGCGCGACCTGTAGGCAAGCCCATGAATCGAGAACCGAACACCGTGTCCGCCCCTGAGGGCTTCGAGCCGGCCGGCATCGGCGGCCGCTTCGCCGTCGACAACGGACCGCTGTACGTGCGCTGGGCCGGCACGCACCTGCTGTTCGGCTTTCGCGTCGAGCCGCGCCACGTCAACCCGGGCAATCAGTGCCACGGCGGCATGCTCGGCATGTTCGCCGACATCATGCTGTCCACCGCCGCGCAGTACCAGACCGATATCCCGCGCCAGTTCCTGCCGACCATCAGCCTGCAGATGGACTTCATCGCCGCGGCGCCATTGGGCAGCTGGGTGCAGGGGCAGACCGACATCCTGCGCGTCACGCGCAATCTCGTTTTTTCGCAAGGACTCGTCGAGGCCGACGGCACCCTCGTACTGCGCGCGAGCGGCGTGTTCCGGCGCGGGCCGCTGTTGCCGGAGTCGCCAGGCGACGAGACGATTCGCTTGCCTGTCACTCCGGCGCGATCCTGATCAGACGCTTGCCGAGGTTCTCGCCGCGGTACAAGCCCGCGATCGCGCCCGGCGCACGCTCGATGCCGTCGAGCACGTCTTCGAGATAGCGCAGCCGCCCTTCGCGCAGCCAGGCGGCCAGGTCGCGATACGCGGCGTCGAAGTGGTCGGCATGGTCGAAGATCACGAAGCCCTGGATGCGCGCGCGCTTGACGAGCAGGTGGCGCTCGACGCGCGGCCCCTGCGGCGGTGGATCCCAGTTCGCGACCGACGCGGTGCCGCAGACGATGATGCGCGCGCCCGGATTCAGGTGCGCCATCACCGCATCGCTGATCGGGCCGGCGGTGTTGTCGAAGTAGACGTCGACGCCGGACGCACAGGCTTGCGCGAGGAGCGCGTCGAAGTCGTCCGCCTTGTAGTCGACCGCCGCGTCATAGCCGAAGTGCTCGCTGCACAGTCGCGCCTTCTGCGCACCGCCGGCGATGCCGACCG